>Ga0182030_10022591_pt1 | contig 11697 bp, 11 predicted proteins | sample 812S3MmetaG_FD_121299 | JGI IMG/M metagenome (GOLD analysis project Ga0182030, IMG submission 121299) | Permafrost microbial communities from Stordalen Mire, Sweden - 812S3M metaG (Illumina Assembly) | ecosystem: Environmental > Terrestrial > Soil > Wetlands > Permafrost | place: Sweden... | reverse complement strand
GCGCGAAGGGAATGCCTATCTGGTTGGACCGCTCGCACGGTTTTCCCTGAATTTCCAGCGGCTGACGCCACTCGCCCAGGACGCTGCCAAGGAGGCCGGACTCGGTCCGTCCTGTAGCAATCCCTACCGGAGCATCGTGGTGCGCGCGGTCGAGGTGCTGTATGCGTGCGACGAGGCGCTCCGCATCATTGCTGGCTATGAGGAGCCGGACAGGCCGTTCGAACCGGCGGAGCCGAGGGCCGGCGTTGGCTTTGCTGCGACGGAAGCGCCGCGCGGCCTGCTCTATCACCGCTATCGCCTCGACGACGACGGCACCATCCTGGAAGCGCAGATCGTGCCGCCAACCTCGCAGAACCAGGCGACGATTGAGGAAGATTTGACAGTCTTCATCAACGACTGGATCGACCTCCCGGACGAGGCCCTGAAACATCGCTGCGAGCAGACGGTGCGGAACTACGACCCGTGCATTTCCTGCGCCACGCATTTCCTCGATCTGCGCGTTGAGCGAGGCTGAGACGGCGGGATGACGGACAAGCAGAGCGGCATTCTGATCGTCGGCATCGGCAATCCCGACCGCGGCGACGACGCTGCTGGGCGCGCCGCCGTGGCCAGGCTGAAAGCCCTGGGGCCGAAGAATCTGCGCGTAATCGAAAGCGATGGTGAAGCAACCGGTCTCCTCGCCCGGTTCTCGGAAGCGGACGAAGTCATTCTCATCGATGCGGTGCTGTCGGGCGCCGCGCCGGGAACGGTCGGACGCTTCGATGTCAATGAAGCGCCGCTGCCGACGGGGCGGTTCGGCATCTCGACCCATGGTTTCGGCCTGGCCGAGGCGATCGAGCTTGCCCGAACGCTGGGTTGCCTGCCGCGGCGCTGCGTCGTCTATGCGATCGAGGGGCGATCCTTCACTCTCGGCGAACGGCTGTCGCCGGAAGTGGAAACCGCCGTGGAAGGCGTGATTGAGTCCATTCTCAATACGATCTCTTTGACGGCGGGTTGACGATGCACGAACACGGGCTGATCAACGACCTGATGCGGCGCATCATGCGCGCCGCGGAGGCTGAAAAGGCCGAACGCATCGTCGCCGTCTCGGTCTGGCTCGGCGCGTTCAGCCATATGTCGTCGAATCATTTCCGGGAGCATTTCAACCGGGCCTCGGTAGGGTCTTTGGCAGAGGGTGCGCGGCTCGACATCACCACCTCGGACGACATCCACGATTCCGCCGCTGCGGACGTTCTCGTAACCGGGATTGAAGTCGAGACCGAACGCTGATGAACGGACCGGTGCCGGCGCCAAAGGCAGCAACATCCCGCCAGCGCTTGCGGCTCAATCTGCGCGGCGCGGTGCAAGGCGTCGGTTTCCGACCCTTTGTATATCGCGAGGCGCAGGCTCTTGGGCTCGGCGGTTTCGTGGCTAATACACCTGGAGGCGTCTCTATCGAGGTCGAAGGGGCGCCAGACGCGATCGGTTCATTCGTGGCGAGGATCGAACACGGGCCGCCGCCCAACGCGCGCATCACCGATATCGCCAGGGAAACGCTGGCGCCCGCCGGCAACACAATCTTCGAGGTCCGGGAGAGCGTGCTCGCAGGAGCGCCCAGCGCGACGATCCTGCCGGATCTCGCCACGTGCGAGGACTGTCGCGCCGAGATTTTCGACCCTGGCAACCGCCGCTATCGCTATCCATTCACCAATTGCACGCAGTGCGGACCGCGCTTTTCGATCATCGCTGACTTGCCCTACGACCGGACGCGGACGAGCATGCGAGCGTTCTCGATGTGCGCTGCATGCGAGGCGGAATATGGCGATCCTGTCAACCGGCGCTTCCACGCCGAGCCGAACGCCTGTCCGTCATGTGGGCCCAGGCTTGCGCTATGGAATTGCGAGGGCGCTCCGCTTGAGGAGTGCGATACCGCGCTGCTTGTGGCCGCCCAGGCGCTGCGTCGCGGCGAGATTGTTGCGGTCAAGGGGCTCGGCGGTTTCCATCTCATGGTCGATGCGCGGAACGAGACGGCGGTCCGGCGCCTCAGGGCGCGCAAGCATCGCGAGGAAAAGCCATTCGCGGCGATGTTCCCATCACTGACGGCAGTCAGGGAGGCCTGCACCGTCAGCCATTGCGAGGAGGCTCTCCTCACGGGCCCGCAACGGCCGATCGTCCTGCTGAGACGGCGAGGTGACGATCTTGCAGAGTCCGTCGCACCACACAATCCCCTGATCGGGGCGATGCTGCCCTATACTCCAATTCACCACCTCCTTCTTTCCGAGCTAGGGTCTCCGATCGTGGCGACGAGCGGCAATCTCTCCGATGAGCCCATTGTCATCGATGAGAACGAGGCGCTGTTTCGTCTCGGTGGGATTGCTGATCGCTTTCTCGTCCATGATCGACCGATCCTCCGTCCGCTCGACGATTCGATCGTTCGTGTCGTCGCGGGCCGGCCACAGATTCTGCGCCGGGCGCGTGGTTACGCGCCTCTGCCGACCGCTGTCGGCGGTTTGTCATCTGGAATTCTCGCGCTTGGCGGCCATCTTAAAACTACGATCGCGCTCTCCGTCGGTTCGGGGGTCGTACTCAGCCAGCATCTCGGCGACCTCGAAACAGCCGAAGCGCGCGATGCCTATGGACGCGCCAGAGAGGACATCACCCGCCTCTATCGGACGCCGCCGCGCCTCATCGCCCACGATCTCCACCCGGATTACCATTCGAGCCGCTTAGCCCAGACGATGGATATGCCGACGGTCGCGGTCCAGCATCATCTCGCTCATGTCGTGGCCTGCATGGCCGAACACGAACTTGCGCCGCCGGTCCTGGGCGTCGCGTTTGACGGCACCGGCTTCGGGGGCGACGGGACCGTGTGGGGCGGCGAGTTTGTGCTTGTCACGGACTCCGGCTGGCGACGCGCTGCACATCTCAGGCCGTTTCGGCTGCCAGGCGGCAATTCGGCGATTCGTGAACCGCGCCGGGCTGCCTTTGGTCTCCTTTACGAAGCATTCGGGCGCGATGCCCTTTCGATGACGGACTTGCCGCCGATCGCCGCTTTCTCTTCTGCCGAGCTCGCAACGCTCGCCGCGATGATCGATCGCGGGCTCAACGCGCCGCTTACGAGCAGCGCCGGGCGGGTGTTCGACTCCGTTGCCGCGCTGATCGGGCTACGGCAGCGGGCGAGCTATGAGGGCCAGGCTGCGGCGGAACTGGAATGGGCGATGACGGATGCCGATGGGAGGGGCTATGCCTTTATCCCGCGTGATGCCGCGATTGCGGGGAGTTCGCTCGTCATCGACTGGGAGTCCGCGCTTGGCGCCATCATTGATGACATTCGCTGCGGCGTAACGACAGCAACGATCTCGGCGAGATTCCATTCCGGCCTTGCTGAAATGATCTGTGATGTAGCCATGCGCATCGGCGAGCCCAAAGTCGTACTCACCGGCGGTTGCTTTCAGAACGCGCGTCTGACCGAAGCGACGATTAAAACGCTCAGTGGCGCCGGGATGATGCCCTATTGGCATGAGCGTGTGCCGCCCAATGACGGCGGGCTCGCCCTCGGTCAGGCGGCCTGGGCGGCGCGGATGATCGAGAGAGGAGAGGTGTCATGTGCTTAGCCATTCCGGGCAAGGTTCTCACCATCGCTGACGACGATCCGCTGATGCGGATGGCTCGGATCGATTTCGGCGGCATCGTCAAGGAGATCAGCCTCGCCTTTACGCCGGAGGCAAGGCTCGGTGACTATGTGCTCGTCCATGCCGGTTTCGCGATCACGGTGATCGACGAGGCCGAGGCCCATCGTGTCTTCGAGCATCTTGCTGCGATCGGCGAGATCGAGGCAGAGTTCACGGCGCGTGCCGGGCAGCCCTCATGAAGTTCCGCGAGGAGTATCGCGACCCCGTCGCCGCGCGGGGCCTTTCCGAGGCCATCGCCCGGATCGTTACCCGGCCGTGGAATATCATGGAGGTCTGCGGTGGCCAGACGCATGCGATCGTCCGCTATGGCCTGGATCAGATGTTGCCGCCCGAGGTCAGTCTCATCCATGGGCCTGGCTGCCCCGTCTGCGTGACCCCGGTCGACTATGTCGACAAGGCGATCGAAATCGCCGGCCGGCCAGGTACGATCCTCTGCTCGTTTGGCGACATGCTCCGCGTGCCTGGGAGCGGCGGCGATCTGTTCGGCGCAAAATCGCGCGGCGCCGACATTCGCGTCATCTATTCCCCGCTCGACGCGCTCCAGATCGCGCGGCGCGCACCGGATCGAGAGGTGGTCCTGTTCGCCGTCGGCTTTGAAACGACGGCGCCGGCTAACGCGATGGCTGCCTATCGGGCGAAACGCGAGGGGCTCCAAAACTTCTCGCTGCTGTCCTCGCATGTGCTTGTGCCGCCGGCGATGCGCGCGATCCTGTCCGCTCCGACCAATCGTGTGCAAGGTTTTCTTGCCGCCGGACATGTCTGCACGATCATGGGGTTCGACGAATATGAGCCGATCGCGGCGCGCTACCGCGTGCCGATCGTCGTTGCGGGGTTCGAACCGCTCGATATCCTGGAAGGCGTCTATCTGTGCTTACGCCAACTCGAGGCTGGCCGCGCCGAGGTCGAGAACCAGTATAGCCGGTCTGCTAGGCGCGCGGGAAATGGGCCGGCCCAGGAAATCATGCGCGAGGTCTTTCAGGTCGTCGGTCGACGCTGGCGCGGCATCGGCGAGATCGCAGAGAGCGGCCTGGCCCTGTCCGGCGCTTATCGAGCCTTCGACGCCGAGGAGCGCTTCGGCGCGGTTTTAGCGCGCGAGGAAGTCGCCGGAGAATGCATCGCAGGCCTCGTCCTTTGCGGCGACAAGAAGCCGTTGGAATGTGCGGCGTTCGGCACGCGCTGCACTCCCGAGCATCCGCTCGGCGTCACAATGGTCTCTTCGGAGGGCGCTTGCGCCGCCTATTTCAACTATCGCCGGACGGCGGCGGAGTAGTTCTCGATGATGGATGATGCGTTCGCCCTCTCCTGTCCAGCGACGTCGCCGGAAGGAGACCTTGTCCTGCTGGCTCATGGCGGCGGGGGGCGCATGACCGAGCGTCTGCTCGACAGCGTTTTCCGGCCGGCCTTCGACGACCCGCTGCTATCGCCCCGTCATGACGGGGCACGGCTGGAACTGGCGAGCCCGCTCGCCTTCACGACCGATTCCTATGTGGTCAAACCGCTGGTCTTCCCAGGTGGCGACATCGGCACGCTCGCTGTCAACGGCACGGTCAACGACCTCGCCATGTGCGGCGCGCGGCCGGGTTTCATCAGCGCCGGTTTCATCCTTGAGGAGGGGTTGAGCATCGCGCTCCTCACGCGCATCGTCATATCGATGCGCGACGCCGCGCAGGCGGCTGGGGTCCGCATTGTGACCGGTGACCTTAAGGTCGTAGATCGCGGCAAGGCGGATGGGCTATTCATCAACACCAGCGGTATCGGCTCGATCGTCGCGCCGTGCCCGGTCGAGCCGGCGAGCGTGGTGCCCGGCGATGCGGTAATCCTGTCCGGCGACATCGGCCGGCACGGCATCGCTGTCTTGGCGGCGCGCGAGGAGCTCAGCTTTGAATCGTCGATCGTCAGCGATTGCGCGCCGTTGGCGGAGCCCGTTCTTGCGCTCTTCGCGGCGGGCATCGCCGTGCATTGCCTGCGCGACCTGACGCGCGGCGGGCTGGCCGGCGGACTTGTCGAGGTCACCGAAACCGCCGGGCTCGCGGTCGAAATCAGCGAGCCGGCCGTGCCGGTGCGCGAAGATGTCGGTTCGGCCTGCGAACTGCTCGGCCTTGACCCCTTCCACGTCGCCAATGAGGGGCGTTTCCTGGTCTTCGTGCCGGCCGGACAGGCGAACGCTGCGATCGAGATCCTTCGTCGCCATCCGGTGTCGGTCGGCGCAACAGCGATCGGTACGGTTGCCGCGTGTCCGGCAGGTCAAGTCACCTGCAAGAGCGTGCTCGGCGGAACCCGCATCATCGACATGCTCTCGGGCGAACAGTTGCCGCGCATCTGTTAGAGCAATCTAATGAACGGCGCCGATGACCTGAACCGCAAGCTTGAGCCGAATGTCGTTGGAGGAAGGGCCGACCATGATGTCGCAACCACCATCTTAGAGGATCTATGACCGCTTGACGGACTACTCTGAGTGGTTCTGTCATCTGGGCTGACAGTGCCGGCACGGCGCTGAACGTCTTTCACCTCGGTCTCGACCGGCTCTCGGTCGGAAACCACCCAAAAAGTGCATTCACCCGTCTAATCAAAGACATGTGTTTCCTTGCTGCGGGGTCACGCTTGGAAGCGATTTCACATCCAGGCTCCCTCGAAGCCATTTCGGCCGCGCTTCATGTTGAAGCGCGGCACTACGTCGTCCCCATTTGGTGGGGAACCAATCCGGCAGTTGCGCTCGCGGGACGAACAGAGATTAGACGACCATCTGAGCCGTCGGTTGGATTGCCTGAAAACCGCTGCATCTTAGTAAGGATCTTAGTAAGGATTAGCCGCGCCCAGCGGCGAGTGCTATCTTGCAGCCAGAGCGCGCCGTGCGATCCCAATTCCGGGTCGGCACGTGTTCGGCAACTCAAAGGGGAGGAATTAGACATGCGAGCGATGACGATTTTAGCAGCGGCTGCGGTGCTGGTGACGATGACGGTGACTGGCGTGAGCTACGCCGCCGACATGCCCACCGACATCAAGACGAACAAGGTCGCCGACGGCAAGTTGACCGTTCTGACCGACGCCAAGGGAATGACGCTTTACACCTTCGACATGGACAAGACTCCTGGCAAGTCGGTCTGCAACGACAAGTGCGCCCAGTTCTGGGCACCGGCCATGGCTTCGAGCATGGCCAAGAGTGTCGGCGATTTCACGGTGATCACCCGTGACGACGGCTCGAAGCAGTGGGCCTGGAAGGACAAGCCGCTTTATGGCTTCAGCAAGGACGTGAAGCCCGGCGACACCACCGGCAACGACGTTGGCCCGAACGGTACGCACATCTGGCATTGCGCGGTCGTGTCCTAACCGGCAACGCGACCATTGCGGCGACTGACCCGTTGAGCAAGCCGTCCGGCGCGCCTCGACGGGTCAGTCGCCACCATTTGCCAGAGAGCACCGAAGCATACGAACCCGGCTGCGCGAGAGTGCGAGCCGAAACTTTTTCCTGACCCCGATCTCGCCCGTTGCAACGACTGTAGAGTCAAGGGGAGGCGAGCAGATGGACGCGCTGCGGCCGTTGGGACGTTACGACTTAGGCAACGGCAATTCGCCGTCACCGCGAGCAAGGGGCGATTGAAACCGGCTGTTGACGGCAGCCGAAATCCGCGCCCGGAAAAGGGACTCAGCGGCGACGTCAATGCCGACGCCTGTGTAGGGTCCGCAATCGGCGTGAACCGGAATCAGACTATGTTGGATGAATGGCCGCCTTCGGGGAGTGCATTTTGCTCACCAACTCGGTCATTCCAAGCGGTTCGCGGATGGTCGTGGTTGCTAGCGCTTCGCCGGGCCTTCGAAGTGCCCCGCCACGCCTGTTAAGTCGGCACTGGGCTTACATCAAACCCATACCATAAGAGATTCAGTGAGGTGGCAATGGCCAATTCATTCCTTAGAACGGGACCATCGCGGACGGCCTTACTCAATGTGGGGAATGGTACCGTGAGGTAGGGGCGTTCGCGGAGGCTGAACGCGCCCACGTCGACCGATGGACCGATGCTGCTCTATTCTGAAAAGCGGACATGGAGTCCGGCGAGCTGCTAAGGCCAGCATCAAGATTCTGATGGTGTTATCGTGACGCTCCTGTACAGGAGTCTTCATGCATTTCGTCGTTGGCGACATGATCGGTCTGCTTGTGGCTGCAATCATTGTTGCCCTAGCCGCGCGACGACTGAAGCGGCCTTTCACGGTCGGGCTTGTCGTTGCCGGCATCGGACTTGCACTGCTGCACGTCGAAGAAGGGATCGGGCTGACGCATGATTTCATCTACGACATCATCCTTCCGCCACTGCTGTTCGAGGCAGCAATCAATATCCATTGGCGGGAGCTTCGCCGAGACACGGTACTGGTCCTGGCGCTCGCCATATTCGGGACACTCGTGGCGGCGGCAGTCGTCTCCGGCGGAACAATTGCGGTCCTCGGCTGGCCGACATCGTCGGCTTTTCTGTCGTTATTCAAGGCCTGTCGATGCCGTGGCTCCTGCGACGCTTGGGGTTGGTCCCAGCTTCGCAAAGAAATCACCCGTAAACACCAAACACGCTTACCGCCGCTGATATTCATGTCGATTTTTGCCCAATGAGCGCCGCATCTCAAAACGCGAGATGACCGGCGGCGCATGGACGCAGCGCACACCAGGACATTGCCCTTGCGGAACTATTGACCCATCAGATGGCATCTAGCTCACGACCATCGATCGAACCGGCTCCAAGCTGTTCGTAGTGGTCTTAATAAAGGCGCCATGACAAGTTGGACTCATCGCATTTGAAAACTGACGCTGCGGGGCGACCGCATCGCTTTTGGACATGGTCGCGCACTTGGCGGCGGCGTGGGGTTTTCGTCCTGGGCGCGATCATTACCGGCTACGTGGCGGTGGGATTCGCGGTGGCCTCCAATGGTGCTCAGGCAGCCTTCCAGAAAACCATGTCTTTCTCCCCGTATCTCGCACTCTTGATCACGCCGAGCGCCTTGGCCGCCTCGGCGTTCCTGGCGCATAGGTTTTTCCCAGGCTCGCAAGGCAGCGGCATCCCGCAAGCGATTGCCGCGCGTGATCCGCTGCATCCGGAAAGACGCGACCGGCTGCTGTCGCTCCGCCTGGCGGCGGGGAAGATCGGGCTGTGCCTGCTGGGCCTCCTTGGCGGGGCCTCGATCGGGCGCGAGGGACCAACGGTGCAAGTCGGTGCCGCGATCATGATTGCCGCCGGAAAGGTTTCCGGCATGGGCCGCGAACCCGGGCTTATCCTGGCAGGCAGCGCAGCCGGCATCGCGGCGGCCTTCAACGCGCCGCTGGCGGGGATCGTATTTGCGATCGAGGAGATGAGTCGGTCGTTCGAGCAGCGGGTCAGCAGCTTAGTTCTGATCGCCGTCATCCTGGCTGGGGTCGCCGCGCAAACAGTGCTGGGCAACGGCACCTATTTTGGGACGACGAGCGCCAGCCTCCCCGGCCCGCAAAGCTGGGCAGTGGTCGTGACGGCGGGCGTGATCGGCGGGGTTCTGGGCGGCGCCTTCAGCCGCCTGGTGATTATCATTATGCGCCGGGCGCCAACCGCATTCGGCGGCGCCATCCGCCGGCGACCCGTTGCCTTCGCCGCCGGGTGCGGCCTGCTGCTGGCGATCATCGGGATCGCTAGCGACGGAACCACCTATGGCACCGGCTATGAGCAGGCGCGCGATGCGCTGCAGGGCACGAGCCACCTCGGCTGGGCTTTCGCTCCGCTCAAACTGCTGGCGACGTTGATTTCCGGTATCTGTGGCATTCCGGGTGGTTTGTTCTCCCCCTCCATCTCCGTCGGGGCCGGCATCGGCTCTGCACTCTCGACTGTTTTCACATCGACCCCGGCGGGGGCTGTCGTGCTGCTCGGCATGGTCGGCTATTTCGCAGGTGTGGTGCAGGCGCCGATCACGGCCTTCGTGATCGTGATGGAGATGACGAACGACCAGGCGATGCTGATTCCGCTCATGGCTTCGGCCGTCATCGCCTATGGCGTGTCAAGGCTCCTGTGCCCTGAGGCGCTCTATCACGCGCTGGCGGAGCAGTATCGCGACCCGCCGTCGCCGGTGGTGGAGTCAACGCCGGGCTGAGGCTTAGGCTCGGAATTTGCCGAAGGTTTCCTTGACCGCGAAGATGACATGGTCCGCCAGTGCGTTTTCCCGTTCGATATTGGCGGCGGCATAGCCTGCTGAGCCCAGCATTTCGAGAAAGACCGCGCGGCTGGGATAGCGGACCAGCACCGCATAATCCCACCGATGACCATCGGGTACGCCGAGCGCGACCCCTTCGACATCGCCGGCCCAAAGTATAGTCGCACCACGTGGCCGCATGAGTTTCACGACAGTGGCACTGTAGCGTTGATAGGCATCCCAACCCGATCCCTCGCCATTCAATGCGCGCTCGCGAAGACGTACCAGATTGACCATGACCACAGGACCGTTATCCGGAAGCGATAGGATTAAGTCGGTGTCAAGCGGGCGATAGTCTCTGTCGGCATCAGTTCCTCCGTGGTCCATCGCGTGTGTTGGTGAGCTTTTGGGCGGGAGCGGCCGTCGGGCCGCCAGACATCAGACTATTCACCAGAGGAATGTCAGCTTAACAATCAAGAAAACTGGGGCGAGCCGATGGACGATATCAGGGCAAGGCGCGAGTGTGTCGCGACCTTGGCCCCTCCAAAGCTTGGATAGTTCGCAGTGCTGGTGACCGAAGACGGCTGTTGTGTCAGGCGAGACTGTGGTTTCCGATCAGCGCCCATGTTAAGACTCCGTTCCCGATTGACTGCCACACCAATGCAGTTGGTCGCCTTTCGGCCAACGCCGGTCACCCCAAGCGGGGACCTCCTAATTGTCGTCGCTAGGACCTCGTTGAGCGTTGGAGCGCTGGCGCCGCAAGCGTTTCTGAGACGGCGGGCTCGGATTAGACCCATACCATAAGCGATTCGCTGTGGTAGCAATGGCCAATTCCTACCCCGGGCACCATATTTCCGAACAATATCAATTGTGTAAGTTTTTGGTTCAGTCCGGCGCTGTGTCTCTGGGTAACAACCGGGGTAACACTTGCGCCGACTCGTCGCTTTTGACGTGCTTTTTTGGGCCCTTAGGCGCGTGTTTGTTTCGCGGCGGGGAAATTAGATACTAGAAGTGCAGGGCGAATGTAGGGCCGGTTTATGCGCTCTTAAATCGATTCCAGGAGTAAGCGCGATGTACGCACTTACTCCCGAGTGAGCTGCTGCGCGATCTTTTACAGGCGAGTTCTTGCTACCCAAATCAGCTGCGGCTGATCTGTGGTACCGCGCGGGCTCGCCCATTACGCCCGAAGAACTCGAAAACGTGGTCCAGGATGGTTGATGGTGACACGGAATAGGGAGCTGTCGCGGAGGCTGAATTGCACCCCTGTAGGTTATTTATAAGAGTGATTACCACGCCCGAAATCGGTGATTGGATTCGCTGAACTCCGGCTTGGTCAGACCGGCCCGGAAGCTCACTGGTCAGCATGGGAAAGGGCACCATTGGCCAAAGGCTATCGTACGAACTGCCTTGCCGGGTGAGATTAGTTCGCTACGAAGAGAAATTCGCCGTCTTTGACTCGGTTGGTGACGGAATCTCCGGCCAAGCCGGAGCCGTCCAGAAAAGACAGTTTAACATCGTCCAGCGACGCTATCAGAACGCCTAGAGGCAGCGTCGTTTATAAAAAAGACATAATAGTGATATAGATTTTTTATGTAACCTCATGGCTTTTTAATACCCGGGTTATTCGCGCCAATTGTTGCTAGCGGATATTCACTGGGAGATTTCAATGACAAGGACCGTTGTCAGTTTGCGGGTCTGTTTGGCTGTTCTTTCTACGTCTGCCCTCGTCGTGTTCAGCGCACAGGGCCAAGTCACGCGTGAGTTAACGCCCGCCACGGTTCCTCACAGCTACCTAGTGTTCTTCGATTTCAATAGATCCGACCTGACGCCTGCTGCGGTGAAGATTGTCGATCAGGCCGCTGCTGATGCCGCCGCCGGAAAGGCGACGACACTT
>Ga0182030_10022590_pt1 | contig 11698 bp, 8 predicted proteins | sample 812S3MmetaG_FD_121299 | JGI IMG/M metagenome (GOLD analysis project Ga0182030, IMG submission 121299) | Permafrost microbial communities from Stordalen Mire, Sweden - 812S3M metaG (Illumina Assembly) | ecosystem: Environmental > Terrestrial > Soil > Wetlands > Permafrost | place: Sweden... | reverse complement strand
GCGAAGTCGGCCCCTTGCTTGAGCGCCTCGACGAAACGGGGGATCTCGGCGGGGTCCGTCGAGCCGTCGGCGTCGAGCATGACGATGAAGTCGCCCTTGGCCACGGCGAAACCGCAGGCCAAGGCGTTGCCCTTGCCCTTGCGGGTCTGGCCCACCACGGTGATGTCCGGGCACAGCTGTCGGGCCACGTCGACGGTGTCGTCCAACGAGTCGCCGTCGACCAGGATCACCTCGTAGCTCTCGGTATCGAGGGCGGCGAAGACGTGGGGCAGGTTGAGCGCCTCGTTCTTGGCCGGGATCACGATGCTGACGGTCGGCTCGGCCTTGTGGGTCCCGGGCTTGTTGGAAGATCCTCCGTTGATGCGGGTAAGAGTCAAATCAGCCTGCCTTTCGATTCCGTGCTGCCCCCTTCTCCATCGCACCCAGGACCACCTGCCACGACGCGTTACATGGCAGGTGGTCCTGACCCCCGTGCGGTGTTCCCCCCACGTTCCTACCCAGTCACATATCGTCCCGCCTCGGCGCTGAGAAACAACCTCGTCTTGGTGATTTCGAGAAGACCGTCGATGCACTGCCATTTTGCGAAATGGAGGGCGCGGTCGACTAGAGCACAAGGTCACTTTGTCAGAGATCGCGGCGCGCGAGGGCCATGCCGGATGGCCTGAGGATTCGCGTGAATTCCGCGCCCCAACCAGGCCCCCGACCGGGGCTGGCCGCGCTGGCGGCGGGGTCCGTTGGGAAAACGGGGGGGAGTGCCCCTGGGGCCCGGTCTCAGGGGCCCGTACCCGAGCTCGACTGCGCCCCGCGAGAAGGCGCCGGCCTAGGGCGTGCGGTCGGCCGTCGAGCGGGTGGTCGGGCGAGCCGTCTCGATTCGCTCCACGTTGCGCGCTGCGCGGTCCCCGCCTCCCGAGCGGTGGCCCGGGGAAGCAGGCAACCCCGGCTGCCGCTGGTCGTCGGCGGATTCGAACAACGAGCCGGCCGTTCCGCCGGCGGCACGCTGCACGCGTCGCTCGGTGAGCAGCGTCCGGAGGACCCGCGTGCCGTCGCGCACCGTGCGCAGGTTCGACACCCCGTTGCGCCGGGGCAGCTCGACGCTCGGCACCTCGGCGATACGCAAGCCGACGAGTTGGGCCCGCACGATGATCTCGGTCTCGATCTCGAATCCGGTCGAACGGAGGTCGAGGGACTCCAGGAAGAGCCGTCGCAGCGCGAAGAACCCGTAACACAGGTCCGTGTAGTGGACGCCGAGAAGCAAATTGGCCGCTTCGACCAGGGCCCGGTTGCCCAGACGGCGGACCGGCGTGATGTCGAGTGACCCGCCTCCGGCCATGAAGCGGGAGCCCTTGGTGAAGTCGAAACCGTGGGTGAGCGGATGGACGAACCGCGGGATCTCCTCGGGGGACATGCTTCCGTCGGCATCCATCGCCACTAGGACGTCGCCCCGTGCGGCGGCCAGTCCGGCCCGGAGGGCGTTCCCCTTCCCCGGGGCGGGTTCGGCGATGATGCGGATGTCAGGGCGGGAGTTGCGGGCCATCAGCTTCGTCACGTCGGAGCTCGCGTCCACGAGCACGACTTCGGTCACCATGGCGGGAAGGCGATCGAGGACGTCGCCGACGTTGCGCGCTTCGTTCATCGTCGGGATGATGAGGCTGACAGTCTGCGTGGGCAGGACCGACGGCGGCATCTCTCCCATGATGCGCGTATCGCCGTGGCGGCGGCCCCCCTGGCGGCGCTCGACGAAGCGAACGGGCGCGCCGTCAGCGTCGCGCTGCTCGAACCAGTCTTCGTGTCCCTTGCCATTGCCATTGCCAATGCCATTGCCGTTGCCGTTGCTGTCGCTCTCGCTCTCGCTCACTTCCCCGCCTCCCATTTCTTCGATCTGTTGGCGCTTCGGTGCCGGAAACTCCCTCGAGCGCCTACAGCAGCCGTAGTGACCCGTCGTGACCTGCGGCGCGTCGAAGGTTCCAGCGTCGCGGACAGATGTCAATCGGCTGCCCACTCAATCCCAATAGCGGCACAACTTTGCGGTAGTGCTCCACAAGCCTTTGTGCTCATCGGAAGCGGGTCGGCAGTTCCTCGTTCAGGCAGCGCGGGCAGGTCGAGCTGGTGCTACGTTGACGCAAGCCTTTGGGGTCACCCACCACCGCGGTGCCGATGCGGTCTTCGAGGGCGAAGTCGACGACGGCCTTGGCCACTTCGTGGGTGGCCTGGCCTCACGTGCAGTTTCTGTCCGGGCGGTCCGGCGTAGGACTTTCGACTCTTGTTGTTGTCTCGACACCCGCCCAAAATAGTTTTGAGGTGTGTCATCTGACGGGGGGCAAAGGCTCGCTGCTGGGCATCAGCTTGTGGAAAAGATTCGGAAGTGGTGATAATCGTTCAGTCGCGGGATGAAGGTGTGAATCGGGGCGGACCGAGGTGAGCAAATGACGATCGCGCGCACAGAGCGGCTGATTGTCGATTACGAGTACGGCGCACAGTCTGTGTTCGCACTCAAGGAGGCAGCCGGCGGTCTGTGCGAGATCATCTGGCTCGTCAATTTGAGCACGCCGCAGATGCGACAGCTCGCCCGGCTGATGTCGCGGCTGGGCACCGTCGTTGACGTCGCCGACCGGCCCGAGCTGCACATAGTGGAGGAACTGCGACGGTTGGGCCCGACCGGAATACTCAGCCTCAGCGACCGTTCGGGGATGATGATGGCGCGTATCGCGGCCGCCCTCGGACTCGAATTCCATTCCCCCGAGGTGGCCGGACGCCTCTTCGACAAGCTGCACCAGCGCGAGTCCCTGCTGGTCGGTGGGATCTCCTGCCCGGCCTTTGTAGGGGTCTGGGCCGGCGCCGACCCGGTGGACATCGAGGCGTTCGCCACTCACGTCGGGTTTCCCGCCGTCCTGAAACCCCGACAGGGCAGCGCCAGCCGGGACGCATATCGAGTGCGCGGTCGCGAGGATCTCGCGCGTCTGCTTGTCGCCGGTGGACCACTTCAGGACGAGGAGGGCGGCATGATCCTGGAGGGATATCTGCCCTCCCCAGACCATCGGGTCTCGCGATTCGCCCCGATCGTCTCGGTGGAGAGCTACGTCAGCGGCGGCGAGCTCCACCATTTCGCGGTGACCGGCCGACTCCCGTTTGCGGAGCCGTTTCGGGAGACCGGATCGGTACTCCCGAGCGATCTCTCCGCTGAGCTGGCCCGCACCGCCGAGGCGACCGCGGCGGAGGCGATCGGCGCCCTCGGCGCAACCTACGGTTGCTTCCACACGGAAATGAAGTTCACGCCCGAGGGCCCCCGCATCATCGAGGTCAATGGGAGGATCGGCGGGGGTATCCCCGAAATGGTGGAACTCGCCGGCGGGAACGAGTCAATCCTGAGATTGGCCGTGGAGCTCGCACTGGGCGTGCCCGGCCACGTGCAGCCTTGTTACTCCCGGATCGGCTGGTGGCGTGCGGTGACCCCTCCGGTCTCGGCGAACCGGATCGAGGCGATCACCGGCCTGGAGAAGTTGAAGCACCTGCCCGGCGTCGACCATGTCATCGTCAACCGCGGCGCGGGCGAGGCGGTCGACTGGCGGCAGGGTTATCGAGACTTCGTCGTCCAGGTCTATGGTTCGGGCCGCGACTACGAAGAGGTCGAGAACCAGTGCGCCTCGGTGGACAGGGCGATTTCGGTCACCTACGGCGAAGCCGCCTCGGTCGGCGTCAGTGTCCGCGTTGGCGCCGACGATCGCCGTTCGGCCTGACGAACCCCGCCGGGGTTCAGCTCCGCTGCACCTGATTCGGGGGTGTGCGGCCTATTCCATTGCGCCCCGGTTGCCAACGGGTGGTAGGACGCCCTGTGGGGCGGCAATGCATTGACTTAGGTCCGAGAACCGTGCAGCATCAGCCGTTGAAGCAAGTCGAAAGGGCAAACCTCTCGTGAGAGGGGGACGCAAAGCTACGGGACTCTCCGAGTCGGCCGGGCCGCCGAAATAGCGACATCTGTAGCTATTCTCCCGGTGGCACCCTTCTCGGGGTTGAAAGGGACATGTGCGAACAGTCGGGCGGCCAGTCCACCTGATGGCGATCGTCTCTCGGGAGCGGGCCATCGCTTCGCCGCGGGCGCAGTCTTGGGCCGCCCGGCGCGGCGCGGGCGCAGTTTTGGGCCGCCCGGCTCACCGGGCCGACCCTGGCGGATGCCGATCTCGGCCCAGGTCGCAGTACCCGCCCGTCGTCCGGACAGTGGTGGAATCCGTATGACCACGCTGACCAGGGGCCCCTCGTCTACCATCGCCGTGGCCGGGGGCCCTGAGAACCCCCGCGTGACTGACGGAAGTGACTTTTTGCCCTATCCCGAGCCAGGTCGGATCGATCACAATGAAGTGGTATCCGTCGGCTTGGGCAGGCGACTCAGAACGATGGCGGATGCGGCCCGAGTAAAGGGGGCAAGCAGGCTTCGGATCCAACACTCGCCTCAGTCCGAAGAGGAGCGAGGGGTCAGGTCGGCCCCTCGTAGTCGTCTGTATTGGGTCGGACGGAAGGGCTTTGAGGGTTTCATGCAGCTGACTCGTGGGAGCGAAGGGGTACCACCCAGAAGGGGCCGCGAACAGACCGGTGTCTATTGGATCCAAGCGTTGACTGCAAGAGTGTCCGTCCCTGCGTCTCCGGTGGACCTGACCCCGCGCCCTGGCGCCCGTTCTCTCCATCCTTTGGCGACGCCCGCAGCCCGATGAGCATCTCCGTCGTCATCTGTGCCTACACCACGGATCGCTGGGATGCTCTCACGGCTGCCGTCGAGTCGAGCCTGGATCAGACGTTCCCACCCGACGAGGTCGTGATCGTCGTCGATTACAACGAGGAGCTCTACCGGCGCGCCGCTCTCGAGCTGAGTGGCCCCCAGGTACTCGTCTTGTCCAATGGGTCCACCAAGGGTCTGTCGGGCGCCCGGAACACGGGCGTTGCGATGTCGTCCGGCGACATCGTCGCCTTCTTGGACGATGATGCCTACGCGGAAAAGGACTGGTTGGAGAAGCTCGTCGAGCCGATGGCGGACCCGATGGTGGTGGGTGTCGGGGGATGGGTTCTCCCGCACTGGGAGACCAAGTGCCCGCCGTGGCTGCCCGAGACGTTCTACTGGGTCTTGGGCTGCAGCTACGTCGGCCTTCCGGAGAGCAACTCGCGGCTGCGCAATCCGATCGGCGCCAATATGGCGATGAGGCGGCGCGTGTTCACGCAGGTGGGCGGCTTCACCTCTGGGATCGGCCGAATCGGGCAAGTCCCACTCGGATGCGAGGAGACCGAACTTTGCATCCGCTACACCACGCGCTTCCCCGAGGAGCATTTCGTCCTGGCCCGCGATGCCGTCGTCCACCACCGTGTGCCGGGTTCGCGACTCACGTGGCACTACTTCTGGACCCGGTGCTGGGCCGAGGGCCTCTCGAAGGCGTTGGTGTCCTCCCTCGTCGGGTCCCGTTCCGGTCTCGCCTCGGAACGACGGCACATCACGCGGTCGTTGCCGCAGGAGTTCGGGCGGAGCCTCCGCATGGCGCCCCGCCATCCGCTGTCCGCTGCGGCCCGGAGCGCGCTCATTCTTGCCGGGACGGCCTATGCCGTCGCCGGCCTTCTCAGGGGCAGGCTCGCCTTGCGTGGCGCCCCGCTCGAGCCCAGCGGTGACGAACTAGAGGTCTCGCAGCCGTTGGCGGGAGACGAGAGCGCCTGGCCGCTCGCCATGTGACCGGAGTCTCGAGACGGACTTCTGTCTCGAGACTCGCAGCAACCCACGTCGCAGTCAGGTCCACATTTCGGTCTCCTATGAGCGCCGAGCGGCGCGGATGGTCGAATAGGATGTGCGGCCACAGTGACGCGACGGTGTGAGTCTCAGTCCGGCAAGGAGCCAAGGTGAGCGCCAGGGGCGGGAAGCTGATGGATGGCTGGCTTCCTACCAAGGTGATAATCGCCGACTTCGTGGACGGGGTACTGACCACCGATCCCAGCGTCGACATCGGCCCAGAGGTCGGGCGGCTCGAAGTCCTGGTGCGGCTCGACGGGCGGCCCGTCGGCATGGTCTCGTTGGACGTTCCGGAGGACCCGACGGCCCTCGCCCCGAGCCTGGTCGCCGCGGCGGCGCACCTACCCGCAGCCGCATCGACCCCGTGGTCACGGGAGGAACCGGCCGCGTGGCCGAAAGTAACGGTCGCCATTCCGACGGTATTCGGGCGGATGGAAATGCTCTGCCTGGCGGTGGCCAGTCTCGTTCGGCTCGACTATCCAGCGTTCGACATCGTGCTCGTGGACAATCGGCCCCTCCCGAGGGAAGAGGACCACGCCCGTGTCCGCCGCGTCGCCGGGCGCCCCATCGAAATTCTGCACGAGCCCGAGCGGGGGATTTCGGCGGCGCGCAATCGCGCCCTCACGAGCACCCCGAATCCGTACATCGCGTTCACGGACGATGACGTCGTGGTCGAGCCGGACTGGCTCCGCCAGATTGTGCGCCCATTCCTCGACGACGCCAGCGTGGCGTGCGTGAGCGGACTCGTCATCCCGACGGAGCTCTCATCCCCCGAGCAGAGCCAGTTCGAGCATTTCTACGGGGGGTTCCATCGCGCGTTCGTGCCGATTCTCCACAGCGGCGCCCAGCCCGACCCGGGCGACCCGCTCTTCCCGTACGCGCCCGGGAAGTTCGGAACGGGGAACAACATGGCGTTCCGGGTCAGCGCGCTGAACGAGCTCGGAGGATTTGATACCTCGTTGGGTACCGGCACGCCGGCCCGAGGAGGTGAGGATCTCGCTTCTTTCATCGCCGTCCTCCTCGCCGGCGGCTCCATCGCATTCGAACCGTCGGCGGTCATCCGCCACAGCCACCGGGGGACCAACGAGGAGTTCCGTCACCAGGTCTTCAGTTACGGGGTCGGGCTGTCGGCGATGTACACCTCGTTGCTGCTGGCGGACCGTCGACATCGACACGACATCGTCGTCCGGCTCCCGAGCGCTCTCCGTCTGTTCTTGCGTTCGGGCAACGGCACCGTCGAAAGGAGCGGGTCGGATGTGTCGGCACCGACTCTGTTGAGGGTCCGGCAGGCGGCGGGCATCCTGGCGGGTCCCGCCCTCTTTCTCCGCAGCCGTCGACAACACCCCCGGTCGTCGCGCCCCGCCTCGCGACCTCGGGGGCCAGCCCGGGATGCCGGGGAAGCCGGAGATGCCGCCGCGCACCACGTGGCCCGCTCCGGGTGAGGCACTAGTTCAAAATTCTTGCGGGGCTGCCGACGATGACCTTGCCCGCCGGTACTGACTTGGTCACGACGGTGAGTGCGCCGACCGTGACGTTGTCGGCGATGTCGATATCCCCGAGCACGGCACACCCACAGCCGAGGTTCACGCCGTTGCCGAGGCGCGGAACACCGGGGTTCTCCTCGTCGCCACTTCCCTGATTCCCGATCGTCACTCCGTGGCGGAGAACGCAGTCGTCCCCAATGACAGCGTGGATATTGATGATAATGGCGTGCGCGTGCCAAATCTGAAGCCGCCTCCCTATTGTGATTTGGGCAGGCAGTTCAATACCGAGTACAGCCGACAGGATCAGCCAATATGGGACCTTGTAGAGATCGTACAGAAGCGGATATCTCCGGCACAGAAACTGGGCGACGCGAAACGCAACCACGACGAATCGTGCATCGACCCTGCCGGCATTGGCTTGCCAATCCTGCAGGATCCATTCTTTGAACGAGGTATGGAGTATTTCGCTATCTTCCATTGATCCATTCTAGTCTCGCCGGCCCCACCCTGACGGGCACTATGGAGATGCGCCCTGCCACACTTGGACGGAACGGATCGCCAGCGCTCCCGTGCACGAGCTCGGCAGTCGCAGGGGCTGGTAGGCGGTGGTGACGGCCAGGTTGGCCAAGAAGTACATCGGCTGCGTGGGCACGCCTGCCGTCACCGTGAAGACGGCGGACCCGTCGATGTACCAGGTGAGTGACCCCGGCTCCCAGTCGAGTCCGAAGGTGTGCCAGCCCGAGGAGAGATCGGAGGTCTTCACACCGAGGTTCTCCACAGGGCCGGTGGCGGGGTGGAAGCTCACGAGCGGTTGTGCCGTCCCGGTGCCGATGAGCTCCATCAGGTCGATCTCAGGGAGGTCCTCTGCGTTGTTGGCCGGCAGCATCCACAATGCCGGCCACATGTTCGTGCCCTTTGGCAGTTGCGCCACCACCTGGACGTACCCGTAGGTGAAGTCGAAGCTCGAATCGGTCGTGACCATGCCGGAGCGACACGGATAGATCTGCGGCTGCCCTTGTGCGTTGGTGCCGGTGGTGCTCACCGGGCTGGCCACGAGGTGCAGCGCGTCGCCGTAGACCTGGTCCTGCGATGGCAGGTACCACTCTTGTTCGGGATACGCGCCCAAATGGGTGCAGCCGGCGCCTTCGAGGGCGTACCAGAAGCACGGGGTCCACGTGGTGGTATCGAGGCTGGAACCGGTGAACGTCGCATTGAAGGCCAAATGGGATCCGGGTGGCGGCAGCGTCGGCGAGGTCGTGACCCGGCCGCCAGCAGTGGTCGCGGTGGCGGTGGTCACGTTCGGTTGGTGCCCGTGTGAACCTGGGCCGGACCGGGTGCCGAAATAGCTTCCCAGACCGACGAGGGCACCGACGCAGAGCGCCACGATGGCAAATGCGAGCGGCCCGATGGAAAGCCCAGACTGTTGATGGCGCGGTGACATCCGCCTACCGGTGCGAAACAACGACGGTCAACCGAAATCCCGGGGCGGGTTCATCACGATCTCCCAGGGTATGTGGGCGAGCGCCCGAGGTTGTGCCAGTTGTCGCCCATCCGGGCGGAGTTGGGCGAACGTTGAGATTGTGTGGTTCCTGAGATGATCTGAATTGCCCATTCTTGTGTTCCGCCACGCGATGCCCCGCGGCGTCGCGCCACTTCGAAACGGGGATGCCGACTGCCTTCACGAGGATGCTCAGAGGCTCTGAGAGGGGTCCGCCAGGAGGGGTCTCCAGTAGGATGGACCCGATGATTTCGAGAGGATATGAATGCCAACCGTAAGTGTGGTGATTCCCAGCTACCGAGGTGGTCCCTATCTGAGGGAGGCGATCGAGTCGTTGCAGGCACAGACACTCGAGGATTGGGAGGCAATCGTCGTCGCCGACGGGTGTGAGGAGGATTTCTCCGATATCGAAACAGATGCGCGCGTGCGGGTGATCAGGCAGCGAAACCGTGGCGAGTCCATTTCGCGTAACGTCGCCATCGGACACGCCCGATCGGACCTCGTCGCCCTCCTCGACGACGACGACCGCATGCTCCCCGGTCGACTGCTGGCGCAGGTGGAGGCGATGAAGGACCAGAGCGTCGGATTGTGTCACACCCAGTTTCGCGTCATTGATGGCAACGGCGCTGTTATCGGAGAAGGAGAGTCGAGAGAGTCCCAGTACGCCGACTTCCTGCAGACCAATGGTGCAATCGTCCTGTCGTCCGCCATGCTGCGCAGATCGATCATTCAAGAGGTGGGCGGGTTCAACCCCCTCTTTCCCATCGGGCAGGATCTCGACCTCTTCTATCGTGTGGCTCGAGAGAGCAGGCTGTGCTTCTTGCCCGAGATCCTGACCGAATACCGCATTCACGGCAACAACGTGTGGGCGAATTCATCGGCTTCGTCGGGTAAGGAGATCCGGATGATTCTGGCCCAGCACGCGATGGTGGCCGAGGCTCGCGGTGAGACCGAGAATTTGCGCTCCATCCACAAGGGAATGAAGTACGTACTGCCGGGCCGCGCTCAGTTTGCGCTCACGCGCGCGGACAAGGCACGCATGCGTCACGACTACGGAGAGGCCCTTTCCTCGTTCGCCAAGGCGATGCTCATTTCGCCGGGGGCGGTGTCGAGAGTGGCCTTGCGGGCCGCTCGCAGAAGCAGGGCGGAGAGAGAAGTCGAGTAGATCCAGAGTCCGCGCTGCATCATTGCGCGGGAGGAGCGTTGTCCCCCGAGCTGGGGGCGTCCTCGGCAAGGCCGGTCTGCCGGTAGCGCCTGATCGCTATCGGCAGAAAGAAAATCACCTGGAAGATGGACGTGGTCAATGTGGCCATGCCCGCGGCGAGAATCCCGAAGTGGCCGATGAAGGTGAACAGAAGGGTGAAGAAGCTCGCGGCCAGGACGAGGTCACGCAGGGCCAGGCGCCATATCCGCTTGTCCAGCCACGCGAACGCGGAATAGAAGGCGGTCACCGCGGTGCCCGGGAGGGACAACAACTGCAGACGTAACAATGTCGTCCCATGCACGGCGTAGCCGTTTCCGAAAATCCGCAAGATCACGGGAGCGAACGCAATTCCGATGAGCACCGTGGGGAGGAGCACGACGAGAGCCGCCCGGATGGTCACGTTGGCGTGCTGGCGCAGCGATGCCGGATCGCGCGAGGCCTCAATCAGGAAGGAAGTATTCAGGTTCCAGAGGAAGCCCGACACGCCCCCGGCGATGAGCGTCGGGACGTAGTAGCGGGCCTCGGCCACCGGTCCGAGCCGCGTGATCACGATCAGGACGACGATCGACGGGGTGAAGAAGTTGATGAGCGCCTGGGCGTATTGGGCCGCGGCGAGGGAGGCGATCTCCCGTGCTGAAGGGAGGGTTTCGATCGCCGCGTTCATCGCCTCGTGCTCCGGGATGCGCTTGCGGAACAGGTACCAGTTGACGGCTGCTGTGGCCACCAGCACCGGCACCGTCCAGGCCAGGAAGAGCCCCTGGCGGGCCGTGAGAGCGAGCGCTACCGGAAGCAGGGCGAGCTTGGCCAGCGCGAAGAGGATGTTCTCGACCGGCACCCAGCGCGTGGCCCGCAGGCCGGTGAGCACGGAGTCTTGGAGTGCGAAAATCGTCCACAGCACGACGGAGACGACGAACAGTGCCCTCCAGCCGAGTGAGGAAGGGATGAATTCGTGCCCGAATCCCGCCAGCAGATAGATGATGCCGATCGCGAGCGCGACAGCGGAGCACAGCGCGTAGGTGCGCATCACAAAGGTCCGCGCCCCTTGGCCGATCACAGGGAGGAAGCGGTCGAAGATAGCCCCGAAGCTCAACTGCGCCATGAAGGCGAGCAACGACAGGGCGGCGATCTCAGCCGACGCGCGCCCGACGTTATAGGCCGAAGTGAGGTGAGCCGCGGTGGCCCAGAAGGCCACCCCCAACAGTGCGGTGCCTCCCGACGACACCATCAGGGCCACGGCATTTTGAATGAGATGCCCCGCCCTCAGGCGCTTGCGGAGGGACGTTCGTCTCGTGGCTCGGCTCATAAGAAGTAGCTCGGAGTGCCGGCGTGTATCCCCCAGGTGAACGGTGAGACCCCGGTGGTAGGACGCTGCTCGACGGGCACGCATGTACGCTAACGGGCTACAGGGCGCCTCAAGTGCCGTTATTACTCCCGATCCGGGCCCGGTATGGCCGGTCCGGGGACTTCGGGACCATTATGCTTTACCGACCGGCAGTAGTGACCGTCGTGGGTCACTGCGAGAGAGGAGCACCCAGAGTGCGGGGACTGAATCAATGAGCACAGGTACTTCGATTCGCGTGGGTGCGGATCTCGTGATGGTGGGTCAGGTCGCGGACAGCATTGCGTGCTTTGGCGACCGCTATCTCCGACGGATCTACACCGGCCACGAGATCGATTCGTGCGGGGGTGCCCCGTCGGTGGTCTCGGCCGGCCTGGCGGCCCGTTTCGCGGCCAAGGAGGCCACCCTCAAGGTG
>Ga0182030_10022589_pt1 | contig 11698 bp, 12 predicted proteins | sample 812S3MmetaG_FD_121299 | JGI IMG/M metagenome (GOLD analysis project Ga0182030, IMG submission 121299) | Permafrost microbial communities from Stordalen Mire, Sweden - 812S3M metaG (Illumina Assembly) | ecosystem: Environmental > Terrestrial > Soil > Wetlands > Permafrost | place: Sweden... | reverse complement strand
TCGGCAACGTTGAAAAACCCCTGTGAAATCGGGATTTTTTCGAAAATCGTGACACTGAGAATTTGAAGAATTTGGTAGAGACTTTGGTCGAGCCCGAGTTGCTTTTTGACAATCGCCATGAGCGGGGTAGCGCAGAGGTGCGCGTTGTTGGCGCTCCTCTGCGGCTCTTGGTGCGCCCATAACGTTTCGTGTTTGAATGTTAGTAACATCGTTGATGTTCCCATGTTAAGAACCGCGGAGGAAGCTGAACGGCGCTACCCCGCTCAGGCGCGAGTCCGAGTAGCGGGGTAGCGCAGAGGTGCGCATTGTTGGCGCTCCTCTGCGGCTCTTGGTGCGCCCATAACGTTTCGTGTTTGAATGTTAGTAACATCGTTGATGTTCCCATGTTAAGAACCGCGGAGGAAGCTGAACGGCGCTACCTCCGCGCTACCCCGCTGTGCTGATGTACTTCCCCCTCGCGTCCGCAGATTCGCCAAAAGGGCAGCAGCCTATCGGCTTCACTGGACCGCGGAAAAAGTAGCGCAGGCCCATTGGTTTGGGTCTGATGTTATGAAAGCGGCGATGCCTCCTCGGGTGCCGCTAAACTGGAGGTGGTCCAGAGAGGTAGCGCAGACGTAGCCGCTGTTTGGCTTCGTCTGCGGCCTTTCCCTGGGCATTAACCGATATGTGAATGCCCGAGAACATTATTGCCATATTGAGAACCGCGGAGGAAGCTGAACTACGCTACCTCCGCGCTACCCGCTCCACGGTGATGGAATCCATTAAGGGGAGCGGGGTAGCGCAGACGTACGCGTCCTTTGCGTTCGTCTGCGGCTCTTCTTGGGGGAATGACGTTTTGTGGGCGCGGGTTCGGGGCCTATAATGGGCGCCATGTCGCGCCTTCGCCGTCTGGTGGTGTCCGACCGCTGGTTCTTTATCACCTGCCGCACCTTACCCCGACGGGGGATTCTCTCCGAGTCAGAATTCGCCTGTTTGGCGCAGGTGATTCATCAGCGTCGTGAGGAGCACGGCTTCCTGCTCAGTGCCTGGGTGTTTCTGCCGGACCACTGGCACGCCATTATTTATCCGCCCTATCCGCTCACCATCTCTACGGTGATGGAATCCATTAAGGGGAGCGCGACAAAGCGGATTAACCGGTCCCGCCGGGAATTGGGACTGCTGATGCAGCCTCGCTTTTTTGATCGGGCTCTGCGCACGGTGAAGGAGTACCACGAGAAGGTGTGGTACATCCACCTGAACCCGGTGAAGGCGGGGCTGGTGAGCCGTCCGGAGGATTGGCCGTGGTCGAGCGTCCATGATTACGTCGGCACCATCGACCAGGCGCCGATCACGCCGAGCGGCCTATCGGTCGACCGCGTGTCGTTACCGGCCGACCCACGTGCACGGATTTGACGCCATGCGAAACAACATTCGCAACGACCCCGTGGGAAAAAGCCGCAGACGAACGCAAAGAACGCGTACGTCTGCGCTACCCCGCTGCCCTCAATCCCACCTGGGAGGAAGAAAACGGTTCCTGACACCGTTTTTCCCTCTGACACCGTTTTTCCCTCACCGAGGATGACCGTCGGCGTGTTACACTTTGTCGGACTCAACCGGCCACGGACTTGGGAGCGTTCTCATGAAATCTAGGAAGCATTCGACCCTCTTCGCACTATGCGCTGCCGCAGCCTTCCTGGCTGGGCCCCCGTCCCTACACGCGCAGCTCTCCGACCTTCCCATCAAACCGGGCCTCTGGGAGACGCAGGTCACCTCCAAAGTCGGAACGATGGGCAAGATTGGCCCTGTCTCGGCCCGGTCCTGTTTCTCAGCCGGAACGACCTTGGGCGACTATCTGACAACGACGAACAAGGGAGCTCCGGGCGCGCAATGCAGCGTCAGCAACAAAGTTCAGACTCCCCACGGCATCTCGTATGACACCGCCTGCACTAGCCAGAGTACGGCCTCGAAGGGACACATCGATTTCCAGTTGCCCGACGCGGAGCACTTCAGCGGAACCAGCCACACGACCGTGACAGGTACGACCCAGGGCAGGCCGATCAACACGGCGATCGACAAGACCTTCGCCGCAAAGTTCCTGGCGTCGGACTGCGGCAGCGTCAAACCATTGGTAGTACCCTCCTCCCCCAAAAAGTAGTGGCCGGGTAGTCCGTGAAGAAACAGACACCGAACCGTCTTATAGGGAAAAGCGGGTAGCGCAGAGTCTGTGCGTTTCAGACTCTGCGGTTCTTTATTTGAAAAACATCCACATGTTGTTAATGCCTGACTGATGGGCTTGATGTTGATTCGTGGAAAAGCCGCAGAGTCTCTGGCAGGCGAGACTCTGATGCGCTACCTGCTCCTGGGCGAAGTTAGTTTTTCAAACCAGCTCGATGCGCAGATCACGGCCGACAGCGTGTGCCGCGCGCGATAACGTTTGCAGTGTCACCGAGGCATTGTTGGGATCGAGAAGACGATCCAGCGCCGCGCGGCTTGTGTTCATGCGCCGCGCCATCTCCACCTTACTGATTTTGTCCTTCTTCATCGCTTGCTGAACTTGCCAGGCCAGCGTCTCTTTCAGCACGACCGCGCGAGTCTCTTCCAGGACACCTTCCTCTTTCAGGAAGTCGTCCAGTGACGAGCCGATATGCTTGTTGCGCTTTTTCATTTTGTAACCTCCTGCATTCTCCGTTTCGCCAGGGCCAGGTCATCCGCAGGCGTTTTCTGCGTTTTCTTGATGAATCCGTGCAGCACGACGAGCATCGGGTCGTGAAAGCACAGGACGAGCCGGGCTATCCGCTGGCTCGGAAGCGTTGAGCGCACTTCCCATAGACCATCTTTCAGGCTTCCCACCAGTGGCCTCCCAATCGGCCAGCCGAACTGCACTCGCATGAGGTCAAGCCCGATAGCGCGCCGGTCGTCCTTGTCAAGGCCGCGCAGCCAATCGAGCACCGGAGACCCGCCTGCTGCCGTGCGATAAAACCGGACCGGTATCTCCGGGTTTTGTTCTTTGCTCATCACGTCTCACAATCCAATATGTACCAGAAGTGGTACATTGTCCAGTATTATGTTTCGGGGGGGGGCAGGGGGGGAAGGTCAGGAACCGTTTCCTTTCCGCCTACTCGGTTGTTAGTTCTTGTTGCCGTGCGGCCTCAACCGTTCCGATGTCGAGGTACATCCGGGTGGCTAGTGAAGGGGGAAAACGGCGTCAGGCGAAGCCGGTCTTCTTCACTTCGTGGTACTCTTCCGCCCTCGGCAGAATAAGCCTTCCGTCTTGTAACGTCACGAGATGTCTGACGCTTTCTATCGATCCTGAGGGCGAATGGTGTCAGGAACCATTTTATTTCACGCTAGGCTTTCAGCCCAAAAAGAGCGGCCAATTTTCGATTTACATCACGCTGCAAACGCGGGGACAACTGGCCCAACTCCCGCCGGATCAAGGCGCTCGTCAACGTGACCAGCCGATGCAACCGAAGAACCGAGGGAACGCGCAATCAAAAATCCTTCTGGCGTGAATCGAGCACGATGTCCGTGGCAGACACGGAGGTTGGCATCCGGCTGCTGATGAAGGCCACGATCAGATGGCGATGAGGTCCAATGGGGTCAGTCAAACAAAGGGCGGGCTGGCGCAGAGCGAGCGCAGCTCGGCGACTCATCCATTTTGAATACCATGATCGCAGGGGGAAACAGTGTCAGGTACCTTTCTCCTCCTCGGGATTTAGGTGCTGCTACTTGGGCGGCGCGACCCTACCGAAAGCCTCGTCGGTGGCCAGTTCGAGTTCAGCCGTTTCCTCTTCGGTTAAGTCCCGGATTTTTTCTGGAGCGCCGTTCCCTTACTCCGAACCTGGAGGACAATGCACTTTTCGGTTCGATCTATTCCGTCCATCACCAAGGACTCCGGCGCGGGCAAGGATGCGTGCACAATATCAATGGGTTGGCGCATAACCCCAACATATCAAACCCGTCAAGCCGCACCGAGAGTGCGCCAGAACCGATTTAAGTGCAGCGCGACAACAGCGGTCGCCCGCTGGCCCTGCCGCGACCCCCTGCAAATCAAACCGACCGGAAGAATCATCTTGCAAGCGACGCCGAAAAGGTTATAGACATTGTGTCCATACTATACGTAGTAATACTTCACACCTGCTTAAACTTCGATTCACATGCGTCTGTTATCTCTTGGGTCGGGTAGTAATTTTGCGCCTGGTCGCCACCCGCTCTGGGGGTATGTGCGGAGCGCCGGCGCGAACCGCATCGTTCCAATATCTTCGACCCGCGAGAGGAGCAAATATGCATAGAAAAGAATGGGTGAAGGCCAGTAGCGCTTTCTTGATGGTGGCTGCGTTGATGGTGCAGCCATTCACCGCTCTGGCCCAAAACGTCAATGATGACGAGGATGCCGACCAAAGGCACCTTGTCGCAATCGCGCCGCGATCAAGCGATGATGTCGCCCGCTACACACGTCGCGTGGAGGACTCGCCTTATCTCAGTCACGATCAGAAACTCGATCTCCTGCGGAGGAAAATCAAGTATGTGTTTGTTCTCTTTCAGGAGAACCGATCCTTTGACTTTTATTTCGGCACCTATCCTGGCGCCCGCGGCCTGTTCTCTCAGCCCAAGAGCGAGACTGCTGGCTTTGTCCAGCCGATCGTCCTGACGACCGGCTTGGTCGGTTCCATTTCCCCCTTCAAGTTTCCTCAGTCCGTCACCGACACCAGTGGCCAGACAGTGGAGCTCTATCCGGAAGACACGGACTCGGTGAATCACTCCCACACCGGCATCGACGCCAAGCTGGACTTGAATTCGGAAAACGTGGCTCAGAATGACCGCTACGCCGTCACCGAGGAAGGTCTGTCAGGGACACTGAGCGCTGATGGATTAACCTATACCGGAGCGGCCCCGACTGAGAAGCAAGTGCAAAAAGGCGAGTTGGTGGTTGGTCATGTGGACTGCGATACCGTTCCATTTCTTTGGACCTATGCCGATCGTTTCACGCTCTTCGATAACTTCTTTGACACCGTGATCGGGCCCTCGACGCCCAACGCCATCGCCATGATCGCTGGCCAGTCGGGGATGACGCAGTGGGTTAAGCATCCCAATCTGGGGTTGGGGGGAAGCGGTACATACGCGAACGGGCAATTGCCTGTTACCGGCGATCCGCAGCCCTACTGGGGATCCGCCCTGGACACAACCCCAGCGAATGAAAAGCAGCCAGTGGACAATCCGGGTGGAGTAAGCTCCACGCCCGCGTCCAATCTAACCTTCGCCGCTTTGCCGCTCTCCTTTATGGGAGGCCAGATTCAAGCCATCACGGCACAGGATTTGAATCCCACCTTCGACCTCTTGGATGTTCAACAGGACATCAAGAAGATCGCCGGCGACCATAATAAGGCGGTAAATTGGGGTTGGTTCCAGGAAGGATATGATCGCGAGCCGACCGATCCTACCACCACGGCAACACATTTCGACTATATCGCCCATCACAACGGCCCACAGTATTTCGGCTATGAGGCCAACAACTTGGGCGAAACCCAAAGGCACATGAAGGGCCTCGGCGATTTCTATACTGCCATCAATGCCAACGCACTTCCCGCGGAGGGTGGTGTCTTCTACGTCCGCGGCGGGTATGGCAACCTCGATGGCCTTATTCCGCGCTCACCCAGCCCGGCGGTCAAGGCCGCATTCCCCGGCAATGACGACCATCCTGGCTACTCCGACGCGCAGATCGGGGAGGCCCTTCTGGCTGACTCGATCAACGCGATCGCCAGTAGCAAGTATTGGCCGGAGAGCGCGATTATCATTACCTACGACGAAACCGATGGCCTCTACGACCACACTCAGCCCAAGATCCGGTCCTGGGATCCCCTGGGATCCGCACTCGATCAGGGTCCCCGGATTCCCGCAATCGTGGTCTCGCCTTACGGTATGGTGCACGCCATCTCCCATGAAGCCACCGAGCATGGCTCGATCATCAAATTCATCGACGAGATCTTTAACCTGACTCCGCTTGCCGACCTTCCTGACGAAGCCTTGGCGCACGCTCAGGGTGCGGTGACTTACAACCAGGACTACCTGGGGCCCTCCGATGCCCGGACTCCGGGTGTCGGCAACCTCTTCTCGGCTTTTGACAATGCCCGCTTGCTGGGCATAGAACCACCCATTCCGGCCTGGTTCGCCCAGATTCCGAGAGATCAGGTAACGAGTCTCCCGCACTTTGGTGCGCAGGGCTGCAGCGTACTGCATATCACCCCGACCGATATCGTCGGCGGCACGCTGATCGATCCGGCTCCCTCGGACGTTAATCCTCGGCCCAGCACCAACCCGGGAGTACCCTCACAGGGTGGCTGGCCTACGAATTAGAGTTTCTCTGAACCCCTTTTCTGCGGCGACCGGATTTTCTCTCCGGTCGCCGCATTCTTATCCGCACGCCCCGGATGGGGCGCTTGCAAGAAATAGGACACGCATGAGCAGAATTTGCATACTTCTATTCTTATTTGCCGAATTAACGATCGCGCCCCTAGTATTGGCCCAGACGGGCGCTACCCTGGAAAAAATCAAAGCTGCCGGCTCATTGCCCTGCGGAACCAATACCGAAGAGCCCGAGTACACCATGCAAGACGCCCATGGGAGTCACGCCGATCTCGACCTGGATATCTGCAAAGCCTTGGCGGTGGCAGTGCTCGGGCCCAATGCCAAGTTCACCGTCGTTTCCTTCCAGGATGAGGAGGACGCCTTGGAGGCGCTCCAATCAGGGAAAATCGCGGCGCTCGCTACTGGGACTCCGAATTTCATCAACTCCACCAACCGGAGCTTCGGCTTCGCCCCGCCCGTCTTCTATGATTATCAAGGTTTTCTTGTTAATAAGACGATGGGAATCTCTTCTCCCCGGGACCTGGCGGGCATGAAAATCTGTTTCCTCGGCGGTACCGAGATCGAGGCCCAGTTGGAAGGTTACATGCTTCGAGAGAAGATCAAGTGGTTGCCTTTCGCCTTCTCGGAAGAGGGGGAGATGGAAGCGGCCTTCGTCACCGGCAACTGCGCCGCCATCAGTGCCGACGTTTCGCAACTATCTTACGAGCGCATCGCCTTTAAGAACAAGGCGAAAAATTTTGATATCCTGCCGGACGTCATCGCCAAAGACCCGTTGGCGCCCACCTACCGCCTGGACGATCCGCAATGGGCGGCCATCGTCAACTGGACGGTCGAAGCCTTGATTCAGGCGGAAGAAAGCGGAGTGACACAGGCAAATCTCGGCGAGATAGAGAAGAGCGACGATCCCGTGACCCGGCGTTTGCTTGGCGCCCAGCGCGGCTATGGTCAACTCATCGGGCTCGACGACGCTTGGGCTGCACGCGTGATCGAAGCCGTGGGCAACTATGGCGAGATGTTCGAGCGCGACCTCGGCTCGGGGTCGGTGAGGAAACTGCCACGCGGTCCAAACAAACTCTGGACGCAAGGCGGGCTCATGTATGCGCTCCCCATCCGCTAAGGTTGTCGCCCCGAGTGGGATGGCCGTCGCCGGGGCCGACGTACCAAGGAGTCCCGCAAAACGGACCTCTGGGCCAGCTTCAAAGAGTGGTGCGATGGTTTGATGCCCGGAGGATGACGACCCTTCTCTGACCTACCTCGATTGAGGAAACATTGATCGCGGCAGGCCTGGTCTCCTGAAAAACCGCGGGTGCGAGGGCCGGGACATTGTGCCCGACCCCGCTCGACCCGGCTTGCTTCACCTAGTTTTCAGTGGTAGCGTTCTCCTTGGATTTCCGCTCCTAAGGAGAAATTCGTATGATGAGCAGCTATCCGCGTTGCCGCTGCCCTGCATGCAACAAGGCATTCCGGGTGGAACTCAAGCGTCCCACCAGTCTTTCGCCCACCCTGGGGTTGATTGCTTGCCCCCAATGCGGCCTGAAGTTCCACCGGTTCGACTCGCATTATCTCAACGCGTCGCCCCGCTCCGTACCTCCCCGTAGTTTTTCGAATTTCGGCTGAGTCTTCATTTCGGAATTCCGTACTCCTGACCCAATCGCGGGTGTCGCGCTGTATTAATAGAGTTCGGGGAGCAATCGAACACAAAGCGGACTTCGGGACAGCAGAGAGAGACCGCCCTTGTTCAAGTGGCTCTGCGCCTGCGGCATCAAATCGACAAGACTAGGAATAGAGCCGATGCGGAGTGTCGGGCTCGAGCAGGGTCAGCAAATCGAAGTACTCCCTGATCTTGACGAGCTTGCCCTGGCGGATGTCGCACATCAGGATGATGGGCAAGTCGAACTTTGTACCCGGAGCGACTTTGTGGGACGACGCCGGCCACTTATCGGTGACCACTCCCGTATGTACATATTCCCAGCAGAGTTTCGTCCTTTCGGCATTGCTGAAGACGTTGGTGGGGTTGATGCCCAACCCCGCCGTGTGATCCCGCGCGGCTACCGATCGTGTCGCCAGTTGCCTGATCTGGTCGTGTCCGCGGAACGTTTCTCCGGTGGCCATAATCACCCACTCGCCGTCTGGAGCGAACACGTTGACCATGCTTTCGATGTCGTCGGAGGTCATTGCGTTTGTGATCGTTTGGACGATGTCGGTTCCGGGAGCGGAGTTTGGCTTCGTGTCGGAAAACAAATGCTGCTTCACACCACTAAGCGTCGCGAGGTCCAAATATTCGTCAACCTTGTCGAACTTCCCGTTCTTGATATGCATCGTGAGGCAGATCGGTACGGCAATTTCCGTCCCTGCGGGAGGAGAACCAGCGATGGTGGCTTGCTCAGGCATGATGGCGCGATGAAGGTATTCGATGCATATCTGCTCTTTCCCGGCGAACATATTCGTTAACTCCATGTGAAGATCCTTTGTGTGGATCCTGCCTGCCATGGCCTTCTCGGCGAGATTCCGGATCTGGTCAACGCCACTGAATGTTTCCCCGGTCGCCATGAAAGTCCACACTGCATCCTTGTTTACGAGCTGCATGAAGCCATCGAGATCGTCACCCAGGTAGATCTTTTTGAACTTCTGGGCAAAGTTTTCCGTATTGTCTTGACTGTCCATGGTTCCCAGTTGGCGTTTGACGGTCTCGATGTCGAAGTACTCGTGGACGCGGTCAATCTTGCCATTCTTAATATGAAAGACGAAGCAGCAGAGGAACTCATACTTCTTCCCGGTGGGTTCGAACTTAATCCCAGGAAAGTCTGCTTGGTTGGTCAGGGTGCCCGACGTGCGATATTCCAGGGAGGCATACTCTTCGTTTGCAAACAGGTTCACGAGGGTTTTGATCCTGCCCGGTGAAGCCGCCCAGTGATTCGCAGCCAACTTCGCGATCTCAGCTTTTCCCTTGATCGTGTCCCCAGTAGGGACGATCAGCCATTCGACGTCTTGATCGAACAGTTCAAGCATCGGATTCATATCTGTGGTAAAGAGCGCGTCAAAGTAGGCGTGCATCATCTGCAGGTTGTTATTGATACATTCGGTGCGCGCCTCGAGGTCGGATTCAGGAGCGGGATTTGGCTTCGTCTTCACTTCAGCCACGGGATTCATTTCAGTTTTCTCCTTTGGGTTTGAAACTGCGCTTCGCACGGAGTTTTTAGGTAATGGGAATCACTCTGGCGTTTCCGGGTGGCGCACCCTTCGTCCGGACGCCGAGCGCGACGGGAATGCCTCCCCTTCACTATTTGAAGACGTCCTCCAACCAGTCGAACATGATCTGGTGCTCAAGGCTCTCGTTGTTGACTCCGCAGTGAGCCTCACTGCCCTCCTTCGTGGTGATAATGTGCTGCGCCTTGGGACAGGTCAGCTTGTCGTAGAACTTCTGACCGTCAACAGCCAACTGCCCCTCGCCTTGTCCGCCAATATTGAAATACGGGCAGGTGATATTGCCTTCCAAACCCCACAAGTTATACTTACTCAGCGCGTCGAGGAACTCCGCGATGGTTCCGCCGCCCGCACCATGTCGATAACGCATGTCTCCCTGGGCGAAAAATCTGCTCCCAACGCTCGACAGATCGATTTTGCTCTCAAGGTTTCTGGGGTAAGGCTGATCCACAGGCAAACCGAGAGCTTCCAGAGCCGAATTCTGCCAGTTCGGGATGGTCGTGCTAGCAATACAGGCCTTTATCCGCTTCTCGAAAGCGGCCGCTCGCGGAGCAAAGTACCCGCCCAAGCTCCACCCCGCTAAGGCAAGGCGTTTCGGATCGACATCCGCGCGGCCGAGCACCCAGTCACATACATATTTCAATGGAACTTCGGTGTCCGGCCGATAGAAGATCTCGGCGCCGGGATTCGAATACATCGCACCACGTTGCCCTGGAATTTCGAACAGCAACGCGTTGTATCCCCGGCGAATCGCCGCCGCGCCGCCGCCCCAGAAATAGAGTTCCTCTCCTAAGGAGTCACCGCCACCCAGGGACATCAACGTCGGCCGCGGCTTATCGCTCGCATCAGCTTTCAGGAAGTAGCCGGGCAGCGACTTCCCGCTCTCATACGGAATACTGACCATCGCGAACGGCAGGTCCATCAGTTTTCCTGCTTGCGTAAAGCAATCCCGTTGACGCTCCCAACTCGCGCGACACTTGGGATCGGTTGTGAATTGGTAAAATCCCACCTCGCGCCAGTACGACGACGCCCGCAGGAACGCCTCCCGCGCACTCACCAGATGCCCGCCCGCAAGCGACTTCCGGGCGATCGCCTCTACCCGCTCCGCCGTGACACGCCATGCCTCCGTATAGCTATCTTCTTTTTCGTCCTCGATCCGTGAGGCGGTCTCGTAGCACTCGCCGAGCGCGGCCCCTTCATACGTGACGCACCCCATCGCTCGCACGAACTGGTAATCGAAGTTGCCCTTGAAGCGCCCCGGCATCCCGGCAGTGGCGCCAAACGTCAGTTTGGTGCCCTTGTTAGTAGCAACAGAGGCGGATGTTGTGGAATTCATGTCTTGGGTTTTTCCACCATCGGCACTTCCTGGTTCGGTAGCTACATTGGGATTCGCCTGTACTTCAGTCGCGAGAATCATTTCAGTTTTGTCCTTTTTTTCTGAACCTGCGCTTCCTTCGGGTTTTCTGTATGAATGGAATTACCCCGGCTTATTGATCCGCCCTGCTCCGCACGCCATGCCTTCTAAAGGATGTTGCGTCCACAAGTGGTGGTTGCTTTTTGCACGCTTGGCGCCCGCCCGCAGAGCTATAGACGTCGAGAGTCTTTTCCTTCGCCTCGCGGCAGTTGCTTGCGGTACTTGCCGACGTGGTCTCGCACGAACAAAGCGGGCCGGCCCACTTCTCCCCATTCGCTGGGGCCATATCTTCTCTCCCTACTTCTGATTCCGGAGCGGATGATCCAAGCACGAGTATTGGTCACCAGGAGAACGTGTGTCTGTCCAAAATGGAACACATAGTGAGATTAGCCGGATGGTCGCAGCCGTGGTAGGGCAACCTGATCAGCTCGAACACCCACTTGGAGGGAGCTGTCGCGCTGCCCTTTAATTGGCTCTGGCTCAAGTTTGGGGAACGACTTACTTCATTCATCCACCTGTCCAACCACCCAGACGCGCATGAGCCTTTGCTCGCCACGAGTGATGAAAATGACTCCCCTCCTGATTCAGGAGGGGTGGCGCGCCGAGCGCCGGGGTGGTTATCTCCTGAAGCCGAAAACATTAGGTCGTAATCAGCACCACCCCCTACCCCCTCCTCAACTGAGGAGGGGAGCATTTTCATACCAGCCTTCCCTGCGAACTGCCATCCTGCACGTC
>Ga0182030_10022588_pt1 | contig 11699 bp, 10 predicted proteins | sample 812S3MmetaG_FD_121299 | JGI IMG/M metagenome (GOLD analysis project Ga0182030, IMG submission 121299) | Permafrost microbial communities from Stordalen Mire, Sweden - 812S3M metaG (Illumina Assembly) | ecosystem: Environmental > Terrestrial > Soil > Wetlands > Permafrost | place: Sweden... | reverse complement strand
CGCACGATCCTGTCGCTCCTTCCGACAAACACCGGCATGGCCTTTATTATCGTGCACCACCAGCCCTCCGACGGGAAATCGCTGCTAACGGAGATTCTCCCGATGGTTACAAAGATGCCCGTGGTGCTCGTCACCAACGGCGAGAGGGCGATGCCTGACCACGTCTATGTTGTACCTGCCGGCCAGCAGGTGACCATGGACGGGGACCTGTTCCGCATTGCGCCACTACTCAAGGCGGCCGGATGGCCAAAGAACATCTCGATCTTCCTCCAATCGCTTGCCATGGATTGGAAAAAGAGGGCGATAGCGGTAATCCTGTCGGGGTTCGACTCGGATGGCGCCGCAGCACTCCAGTCAATCAAGGACGGAGGGGGTATCGTGATCGCCCAGGATTTTGAAACGGCAAAGCAGCCCGACATGCCGGAGAGCGCCGTGAAGACGGGATGCGTGGACTACGTGCTTTCTCCCGATCGGATCGCGAGTGAGCTCGTAAGGATTGCGGACGAGCGGCGGCCGGTTCCCGTTCTGGGACTCGGTGCCCGTTGAACTTTCCGAGAATTGACCGGATCAGCCGGCTCCCGGGATTCGCTCAACTACGTCTGCGCCCGGAACCACTCTTATTGCCGGCTCCGCTTAGTTTATTCACGGTCGCCTACGCCCTCATCTCCGAGGTTTTTATCCCTACTCCCTTACGCTCATAGCCTTCCTCGATATGCGCCGCTTGGCGCTTTTGCTTGTCGGTATAGCTGGATTTGTCGCCTGAGTGCATAAGGCCTCCAGTCACTTGGCAGCGTTAGTCTTTCTCTCAGGCTGACGGTCGATAGGCGGCACGTTTATTCCCAAGGCGGCGCTCAGGTCGATTTCGTGGTCCTGCTCCTGGACGATGATGCCGCGGAGGACCTCGCTTAACGCGAATTCTCCCATGGCCTCAGCCTGGCGGATGCGGGCCCGGTAGCGCTCCACGGTCGTGTGCTCGTTCTCCAAGTCGGCGCGCAGCATTTCGATGGGGTCATTCGACGTCTTTACCGGCTTTGCGAGCACGCAGGGCATGCCTCCCAGATAGTCGACCTGCTTGGCAATCTTTATGGCGTGGCCAAGTTCCTCACCCGCATGGGCCTCAAGTTCTCGCGCAATATCCGTGTAGGCGGCGCCCTTTAGGACCTGGCTATAGACCGTATACGCGATGATCGCCTGGTATTCTCCGGCGAGGTCCTCATTCAAGAGCTCTATCAAGCGCTCCCGGGTCATGATCGGTTCCGGCTTTGTCTCTGCTTTGGGCATGGTGTTCCTAATTGGTTGGCCGCGTTCGCGGCGTGTGCGGGCCAGTATTAAGCTGCGGCCCCCTGTCAGCCCTCCACGGTGAATCCTACCTTGATCGTCACCTGCCAGTGGTCGACCCGCCCCTTGACGATGTCCCCGCGGGTTTCGACCACCTGAAACCACCTTAGGTTGTCGATGGTCTTGTGCGCGCGGGCCACAGCCCGCTCGACAGCATTTTCAACGGACACGTTGGAAGTGCCCGTGAGCTCGATGAGCTCGTACACGTGGCCTGCCTTTTTTGTTTCTTTGGGCATGGAAAGATTCTGGGCCTCGCACGTCTACGAGCGCTTCGAGATAAAGGTTACTTGCTCTGGGTGTCCGTGGTCGTCGTGGTCGTGGGTCCAGGCACCGTGGTCGCTTGCGAGGTGGTGGTCGTGCTGTGCGTGGCATCCGATGCGCAGGCGGAGAGGGCGACAAGGGCGAGGGCGAGGAGGCTGGGTACGATTAGCTTTTTCATGGGAGGGTTGTTTTCTGGTGGTTGCAGTGCGCCCCAAGGTACCACCTCCGGCTGGCCCACCGGTATGGGGTGTTAGCCCCGTGCTATGGGACACGCCGGGTTTCGGAACCGTTCAGGGTTTCGAGGCTATCGGGACGACCGCTTCAATCTCCGTGCCAGCGCCAAAAACGGACTTGACCCTTAATGTACCGCCCACGGACGCTGCGCGTTCGCGCATGCTGATGAGTCCCAGCCGTCCCTTGCTTTCAGGGTTGCCAGGGGACTGGCTCGGGCTGAAGCCGGCCCCGTCGTCCTTGATGGCAAGCCGGATGAACTCCCCTTTCTTGCTCAAGCGCACCACGATGTGCCGAGCCGATGCATGTTTCTCAATATTGCGAAGGGCCTCCTGGAGAATGCGGAGAAAAGCCAGCTCGACGTCCGCGGGCAGGCGCGCCGTCACTAGCGTGCACACGAGCTTCACGGGGATTCCGGTCCGCGCCTTGAATTCCGTCCCGGTGTCCCCCAGTGCGGCTACTAGGCCAAGGTGTTCCAGCACATTCGGCCCCAGGTTATGCGTGATTCGCTCAACCTCCTGTGCCGTTTCGCCAAGCATCTCCAGGAGCCTAATCGCATCTTTTTTCGAGGTTCCGTCCCCCGGTGAGATACTCTTCGCCAGGGCCTGGCTGCGAAAAAGGGCAGCGCAAATCAGCTGGGTGATGTTGTCGTGCAGCTCGAAGGCTACCCGCTCTCGCTCAGCCTCCTGGACCTGGACGACGCGGTGGGTTAGCGCCCGCAGCATCTCCTCAGTCCGCCGCGCCTCGGTCATGTCCGTCACCACCATCGCTATTGCTGCGTTATTGGAGCCGTTCTTTGCCAGCGGACGGATTGAGATCTGAACCGGCATTCGCGATCCATCGCCGGAGGTCAGAACCAATTGAAGCTTGGTTCCCTCCTTCCCGACCCTTTTAAACATAGTCCCGATTGTCTCCTGGTCCTCGATCTTCAGAAAGCGACGAAACGAACCCCCCATCACTTTCTCGAGCGGGCACTTCACCATCCGAGCGAAACACTGGTTGGCATAGAGGACCATCTTGTCCTCTGTGAGCGTCAGGGCCCCCTCGTTCATGGATTCAATAAGAGCCCGGTAGGCGTGGTCGACTCCGCCGAGCGTAAAGACCTGCGGTCCTCGTCTGCCCGCAACCACCACCGCGTCCACCTCCCCGGAACGGATCGCACGGAGCGCCTGCTCGGCCTCGGCCAATCGGATTCTAAGTTCGGAGCCGTTGCGGGACGGCGCGGGGCGTGAGGAGCGCGGTCCTGTGGGGGCTTTCAAGGCTTGATTGCAGCGACCTCAACCAGATCGGCATTGTCAGAAAATCCGGTGAAGTTCGACAGATTGCCAATAAAGCGGCGCATCGGCAGCGGCAGGAACCTCACGAGCGTTGGGGTTGCGACAATCTGGTTCTCCCGCGCCTGCTCCGGCTGCTGGTAGACGTCAATCACCTCCAGCTCATAATTGCCCTTATATTCCTTCTCACAAAGCTGGTAGACACGCCGCAGCGCCATGCGCGACCTGGCGGTTGCTCCCGCAACGTAGAGGCGAAGGAGGTATTTTTCCGCGGCGCCGTCGTTCAGGATATTCTCAATGGTTCGGGGAGCGCGTTGGGGTTTTGCGGTTTTCAAGGTTACACCCGGATTTATATGGCCGTGCGCAGGTCCAAGCCGACAAGCACGCGCTCGGTGTCGGAAAGGCAGCCTATGATCGTTCTGACCGGGCTAGGAAGCCGGCGAACGACTGTTGGTATGGCTAGTATCTGGTCGCCTTTGGCTAGCTGCGGATGGGTGAGAAGATCAACCACCGTAATACGGTAACGGGATTTGAGATGGGTCTCGCATAGGCGCTTAAGGTTCAGGAACGCCGTGGTCGATTTTGGGGTGCGCCCGGTGACGTAAAGGCGTAGCTGCCAAGTTCTTGAAGCTGGTCCGGGTCGGGCCGATAGCACGCGTTTTACCTTCCCGTTTTTCATAGGTGTACCTTCCCGTTTCTCGACTTGCCGTTGGATCCGGCGACGACCTTTGCATCTGCTTGCCGAAGGAGGCCCGACGCCGTCTGTTCGGTGAACAAGACAAGGGAACGAGTGCCCACCTGTTCGTCGATGCGTCTAAGCTCTAACGCCTCGGTCTCGTAATCCGATCGAAGGCCCTGAATCTGGCGCTCGAGAGCGAGGCGCTTTCGTCCAAGCTCCCGTTTTCTGCGGGCGGCCTCTTGCTGCTCGGCCAGCACCGCGGCTTTCTCGAGGGCGCCTTGGGCAGCGCGCGCCGAGCCCGTCAAGACGCCGCTCGCCCCAATATAGGCGTCGACGAGATCAATACCACGATTGGAAATTAGGAATTCGCGGATCTGGTTCGAGTGGGCCATGCCGCGTGCCTTGAGGACATAGAGCACGCGGTTTCGCTCGCCGTTACCCTCAAAGTCCTGCAACAGGATCCAGGTATCCATGAGTGAGGACATGTTGGCCTCGCTCTGTGCAAGCGCATGCCCCGCCTGGGTAAGGCTGGTGAAAAGCGTGGTGACTTGGCCGGCCTTCAAATAGTCGACCAACCGGGTCACCATGCCCCGGCATTCGTTGGAAGTTCCGGCATCCATCAGGCTTGTTATCGGATCCACCACAACCACTTGCGGTTTAAAGGCGGCTATCTCCCTGAACATCGTCGCGAGGTGCATCTCGAGGCCGTAGAGTGACGGCCGGGCTGCATGAAATCTCAGCAGGCCGCGCTTCACATACGGCTCCAGGTGTAACCCGATCGAATGCATGTTCCGCATGATTTGGTTGGGAGACTCCTCGAACGAGAAGAAGAGCGTCTTTTCGCCGCGTGCGCAGGCGGCCGCCGCGAAATTCGCTGAGATAATGGTCTTCCCGGTACCCGGTGTTCCCGTGAGCAGGACGCTGCTGCCCCTGAAGAACCCGTGCCCGCTGAGCATCGAGTCAAGCCTCGGAATCCCTGTCGCTATGCGTTCGCTCGATATCTCGTGGTTTAGCCCGACCGAGGTGATGGGCAGGACGCTGATACCGTCCTCTGCAATAAGAAATGGAAACTCGTTTGTGCCGTGAAGAGCTCCACGGTACTTGACCACCCTGAGGTTCCTCGTGGCGATCTGATCGTTGACCCTGTGGTCCAGCAGGATGACGCAGTCGGACACATATTCCTCCAGCCCGTGTCGCGTCAGTTGCTCGCGCCCGCGCTCAGCCGTGATGACCGCCGTGACGCCTTTTTCCTTGAGCCACCGGAACAGTCTCCGCAATTCGTTGCGCAATATGGCCTCGTTTTTCAGGCCGGCAAACAGCGCCTCAAGGGTGTCCAAGACCACGCGCTTTGCGCCGATCGAATCGATTGCATGGTTCAGCCGTACAAATAGGCCTTCCAGGTCGTAGTCGCCGCTCTCCTGGACCTCGCTGGGGTCGATGTGGACGTAGTCGATGAAGATCTTTTTCTTCCGGATCAGGCCCTCCATGTTAAATCCGAGTGAGGCGACATTTGCCACCACCTCCGCCTCCGTCTCCTCGAATGACATCAATACTCCGGGCTCGCCGAACTGAGCGGCACCGCGAACCAGGAATTCTGCCGCAAGCAGGGATTTCCCGCACCCGGCCCCGCCACACACCAATGTCGGCCGGCCGAGGGGAAATCCACCGCCCGTGATCTCATCGAGTCCTTGGATGCCTGTGGGGCACTTGGGCAGGCTGCCGCCTGAGGAGAGAGCCTTTGGGCCAGTTTTCTTCATTAGGAATCCTCGTTACACGCAAGAACCCAAGACAATCTGCAATTGAGCCTATAGTATGGGGTCTTCGCCTACCTATATCTAAATAAACGAAGACAATTTCACCCGCTTCCCAATGGCCGCCCCGGAAATGGTGAAGTGTAATAAGGGGGGCCATATCGACCTAGGCATGCCTGATAAAATCCCCTTCATCATTTGGGGCACATTTAGGATGCAACCCAATGAATACCTACGGTTTAGGCCTCAAACGCGAACCGTTGTTCCTTTGGCGAGTTGCTGAGTGCCGCGGTTGATGGATTAGCGCCGCAGGATGATCGTCGCCATCAAGCCTCTTTGGGATTCTGAGCAACTGGCCGACGCGCCTTTCTCAGGTGTGAATGAAATGGAATCTCGGCCCTGACTATAGTGCCGATGCCCGGCGTAGAGACGACGGCAAAACGGCCGCCGACCATTTCCACACGCTCCCGCATACCGGTCAACCCAAGGCAATCCTGCCACTCGTTGGACGCAATCCGGGTGACATCAAAGGAAATGCCGTTATCGGAAACCTCTAGAGCGGCAGAGGCCTCGGTTTTAAGAACACTTATGTCGACAATGCTCGCACGCGAATGCTTGATGGCGTTTGTGAGCGCCTCTTGGGCAATGCGGTAAAGAACCGTCCGGCTGTCGTTTTCGAGCACCTCGACGCGAGTGTCCGCCTTGAGCCTTATCACTCGGCCCCGTTTCTTTGGGAGATCTTCGATGTAGGAGCGGAGCGTCGGAATGAGCCCGAGGTCATCGAGCATTGCAGGTCGCAGCTCGCGGGCGAATCGATGAACAATGCTTACCGCCTTCTCCACCGCGCGGCGCATAGGGCCAATGGCCTTTCGGACCCCGCGCGGGTCGGTTGCCGAAGCCTTGGCGAAGAGCGTCAGTTGGACGTTGATGCTAAGGAGTATCTGGCTCACCTCGTCATGCAGCTCCCGGCTGATCTTTCGCCTCTCGTCCTCCTGGACCTTCAGCATCTCCCTGGCCATCTTGCGCAGCCTCTCCTCCAGAACCCGTGACTGGCTAAGCAACAGCCGAAAACGTTCCTCGCTCTTCTTGAGGGCGGCCTCGGCTATTCTCCTATCCAAAATCTCCCTCTGGAGATTGCGGTTAGTCGCCGCCAGGATCCCAATGCGTTGGTGCTGCTCCTCGGCGAGTTTCCGCGCCGAGATGTCCGAGACGACAATCCGCGATAATCTTTTCGAGCCGGCAACAACGGGCTGCGATATGCCTGCGATCTCGACCCAGACCGTCCCGTGGGAACCGCTGGCGAGCTTCGCTTCGCACTCCTGCCTGCCGCTATCTGAAAAAATGCGACCGAGGAATTCTTGAAACGTCGGCCGGCTTTTCAGATCCACAAAAAGTTGGATTCGTCCGCCCACCAAGCGGGACCTCTCGACGCCGAGCAGGACAGCGCCCGCCATGTTCAATTCCTCTATTTGTCCTTGCGAATCCAGTGTGAAATAACCGACAGGCGCGAAGTCGTAGAGGTCCGTGTACTTCTCCAGGGCTGCGTTCGCCACGTTGTTGGCGTGGTTGAGCTCCTCATTTTGGAGCTCCAACTCTATCTGGTGGACTTGGAGCTCGTGGAATAGCCGCTGGGTGTCGTTTCCAATAGCAGGCACGTTGCCTCCAGTCTGGGCCTCCTTCAGGCGGAGCTCGGACCGGCGCCGAAGGCTGGGAGGCTTGGGCAGTCTCCCTTTCACAGTTTCCTCCTATCTGATTCGGGTTTTCGCGATACCGGGCTCCCAACGGACGAGCCTTGCGGGCGCTTCCCAGGAATGGGCTTTGTACGCATGTCAAGGGCTGCGAGCTCCTTGCCTTGTAGCGTCGAGAATTTCTCAAGCCGCCCATGGTCTTCGCGCAGATTCGCTTCAAGTTTCTTGGACTCCGTGATGTCGGAGAAGGTGATGACTACGCCGTCGATCCGGTTGTCCAACGTCCTATAGGGCATGATTCGCGCGGTGAACCATCCCCCTTTTGTGGTGGTGACCGATTTTTCGGAGGTTGTCAGCGTCCGAAGGACCTCGAGGGCGTCCGCCACCAAATCCGGATATACAAGGCTCGAAGCCAGATCAGTTATGGGCCGACCTACGTCTCCCGGCAGGAGCTTAAAGATCGTCTTTGCCTGCAAGGTGAATCGCCGCACATGCATTTCGTTGTCTAGGAAGACCGTGGCGATGTCGGTGCTATTGAGCAGGTTTTTCATGTCGTTGTTCGACGATGAAAGCTCATCGAGCTTGGATTGGAGCTCAGCGTTGACCGTCTGCAGCTCCTCGTTGAGCGACTGCATCTCCTCCTTGGAGGTCGTCAGCTCCTCATTTGTCGACTGGAGTTCCTCGTTCGTCGATTGGAGTTCCTCGTTGGAGGATTTGAGCTCCTCCTGTGACGTTTGCATCTCCTCGCGGTTCATCTTCACCTCGTCGCGCGCATCGCGCAGCTCGCGTTCGAGAGCCCCTTGGCGGGTGGAGCTCTTCAACGCTTTGATGGTCGTGACGTTGGCTTTCGATCCGGCAGCAGGTGCGGATTCGCTAAAAACGACGAGCAAAAGCCCGACCAGCTCCTTTGGTTCCTGAAGCGCTTGCACGGAAACGTCCACTCGCCCTGGGTCGCCCCCGGGCCCGAGGCTTATTCCACGGATCATTACGGTCATCGTGGTGCGATTGGCCTTTTGCAGGGCACCCGTGAGGTCGTATCTCAGGCCTTCCCGGGCCATGGCAATAATGTTCCAATTCGCCTTTCCCGCGGCGGGCTCGAGGTACTTCCCCGTGCGTCCGCTGATGTACACTATGTCGCCTTGGTCGTTCACCAATGCGGCAGGGGGCGCATAGCGCGCCCGAAGCATCTGGTCGGCCACAGTCTGGAGGCTCGCTGCAGGCTGGATCAATTCCGGGTTTGCGCCTATTCGGGTCCTCGAGGCGGGCTCGAAGACGGTAGGATACACGAGCGGCTCGTCACGGCGCAGGGATTCGCTGCGCCGGAAGATTTTCTCCTTTGCGACTACGGGTGTGAACAGATTGGAAAACCTGCCGACGCTCTCCGAGCTGCCTAGGAAAAGCAGACCGCGGGGATTCAGGATGTAATGGAAAAGAGGGATCAGTTTTTTTTGCAGCTCCGGAGTGAGGTAAATCAGCAGGTTCCGGCAACAGAAGATGTCTAGCTTGGTGAACGGGGGGTCCATGATCAGGTTCTGGGGAGCAAACACGACCATGGATCGGATCTCCTTGTTCACACGATATCCGCCATCCTCCTTGACGAAGAAACGGCTGAGTCTGGCGCTCGGCATGTCAGCCATGATGGTCTCTGGATAGTATCCTTGGCGCGCCTTGTCTATGGCATCCCTATCGAGATCGGTCGCGTAGATCTGGAGTGAAATGCGTTTTGCGGAGCCTTCGCGCCCTGTCAGTTCCCTAAAGAGCATGGCAAGCGAGAAGGCTTCCTCGCCGGTCGAGCAACCCGCTATCCATGCACGCATCACCGTTCCGGCGGTCCGGCCGCTCAGCAGCGCGGGTAGCGCCTTCTTGCTGAGCTGTTCCCAGGCTGCGCGATCGCGAAAGAAGCTGGTGACCCCGATGAGCATTTCCTTGAAGAGGATTTCGGCTTCCTGGGGATTCTCATGGAGATACCGAACATAGTTGGAAATCTTGCCGAACTGATGGACTCCCATTCGACGCTCAACCCGCCGGTAAAGGGTGCTCCTGCGATATAGCGAGAAGTCGTGTCCCGTGTTGGCGCGCAGAAGGATAATCACCTTGTCGAGGCCGCTCATCACCGCCTTCTCCAAAACGGGATCCACCTTTCCAGCCAGTGGCAGGTGGCGCCGGTATTCGCAGAGCTTGCGTGCCAGCGCCTCGGCCGGGGCAACAAAGTCCGCGAGGCCTGCCTCGATTGCGCTGCTCGGCATGGCGCCGAATTTCGCAGAGGAAGGGTCCTGCACCAGGACGAGCCCGGAATTCTCCTTGATTGCCCGTAGCCCGAGCGTCCCGTCGCTGCCCATGCCCGATAGGATGACCCCCACGCCCAGATTATGCTGGTCGTCTGCCAGCGACCGAAGAAAGAAGTCGATGGGAAGACGCAGGCCCCGCGGTGCGACCGGATGCAATAGTTGCAGGCGCCCCCGCAGTATGGACAGGTCCCTGTTCGGGGGTATCACGTACACGCAATTGCGGCGAACCGTGGCTCCGTCCTTCGCCTGAAACACTTTCATCTTCGTGATTCGGCGCAGGAGTTCGGGCAGCATGCCCTTGAGGGTCGGGTCCAGATGCTGGATCACCACGAAAGCCATCCCGCATTGCGCAGGAACATTGGCGAGAAACTGCGACAACGCCTCGAGTCCTCCCGCTGATGCGCCGATGCCGACAATTGTAAAAGGTTGGCTTGCCGGTGGCGGGAGTGCAGGGCCAGCCGATGCGGCCTTTGGTCGCTGGCGATTTGCAGGTTTTTTGCTGGTTCGGTTAATCATGTTCCGCTTACCCGATCGCCGCACTTTGCCTGCACCGGTTGGTACCTCAGGAGACCGCAAATCCGATTTGCTGTCGAGCGCGGCATCCGCGAAAGGGGTATAGGGTGTTCACCCCATAAAAAGACTTGGACAGGGGCGGACCGTGGTGAGCCTTAGTGAATCCCGGACAAGCGGTGAGGCGAACTTTTTCACGCGACCTAACGTACTCTGCCCCATAGGCTCAGGTATTCCGCCAGGCTCTCACCGGTGCCCCTTGTACCAAGTTCTTCGCGTACACGCCGCGCCAGCACTGGGTCATCCATGGCCCCGGGCACCCACAGGAGGATCGCGAGCGAATGCAGTATCCTCTGGCGGGGATGCCTCCAGGGCCTTGCTCCCGGTGCTCGTCGCAGCGCACCTGCACGCAGGTTCAGAAGCACATTTCGGATCCGGGAGGTGCCGGGACATTTGTCGGATGAGTCGGTGGCATAGGCCATGGCCGTTGGAAATGCACGCCCCAGCCGCCGTGCCTCCAGCCAAAGCCAACATTTCATTGCGAACGCCGTCACCTCAGCGTGCCTGTCCAAGAGCTCGTCGCGAGTCGCAGTCGAGGCCACCGGATGGAGCTTGAATTCAACGCCGATTTCATGATGTCGGAGCAGGGCGTCCACCCACGTCGAGCTCTTACTGAGGGCCAAGCCCTCAAGGCGGCAATTTCGTTCCCTGCAGCTCCAATGGTATTTTCCTTCAGCGGCCAGAAAGGCGTCCCCGAACGCGAGCTGAGCCTTGGCGATATTCCGTCCGACAAAGTCCGCGACCGATGCCGTGAACGGCTCCTTTGACAGGCGGGACCGAGCAAGGAGCAATCCGGTGCAGCGATTCATGAGCAGGAGGGTCGCATCCGCTTTAGGGATGAGTTCAGGGCGAAGGTGCCGCGCGAACGTTTCTGCGATTTGCGCTGATGGGCTGGCCCAGAGGACCCTATGGCCTGCGCAGAGGTCGTATAAAAACATGCCGGCGGGTTTGGAGCCGATCTCCGACAGGGAGGTTATCTTAAACTCGACCTCGGCATCCGCCAGATGCGTCAATATTTCCCCGAGAGCCTCGAGGCGCCGGTGAAAGCGGACCTCGTTGATGTGGCGGTTTCCCCTTAGCGCAACGTAGAATTCAAGATCGTTGTAGGGCCGGTCACCAGAGCCGCTGCGCAGAACCCCGCCTTCGCCTCGCCCATACCCGCCCCCAAGGAACACGGCCTCCAGCTTTCGCGCAGGAATAAGTCCCCTGATGCCGCTTGATACACGTGCACAGGTGCGCTCGAGGTGCCGCTCAAGCCCTGCATCGCCGTCGAGTGTAAATCGAGGCCCCGTGCTGGGGTCTGGAACGATCCAAGGCGGGTGTTCCACGCCGTGCTCAGGACGAGCCGTCTCTGTATTCCCAGCGTTCATCATAGAGCCTGGTCGACCCGATGCATTTGCCAGCCCGCTTGGAATCCATGAAGGCGGCCAAGACGCTGTTGCCATCGTATGCCCGGCGCGCTTGCGAACTCCCTGAGTTTCCCCGAGTGGAGGCAAAACCGAAAGTCCCCCAAGAGGTCTCGCAACACACCCAAAAGGAGAACATCCCGGACATTGAAATCACCCCTGGATCCGTTCCAGACAGAGGACAGAGCCCACGCTTCGCCGAAGCTGCGCTTG
>Ga0182030_10022587_pt1 | contig 11699 bp, 11 predicted proteins | sample 812S3MmetaG_FD_121299 | JGI IMG/M metagenome (GOLD analysis project Ga0182030, IMG submission 121299) | Permafrost microbial communities from Stordalen Mire, Sweden - 812S3M metaG (Illumina Assembly) | ecosystem: Environmental > Terrestrial > Soil > Wetlands > Permafrost | place: Sweden... | reverse complement strand
TAAGGTCTGCAAAATCAACGGGGCTTTAGCCCCTGAGGGAGCGCCAGTCCACCGTCCTCAGCCTTTAGATTCGCTGAAAATGGATCAAATCATTGAGACACTACACTAGATAGCGCTGGCTCACACACGAGTCATCGACACGTGAGTCGTCGGGCTAAAAGCATCAATGCCGATTGTTATACCAGAAGCTACCGGCTCCCTTGCGCGGTGTCAAGAGAATCATGAAGGGAGTTTTCATAGAAAGATACGAGCTATCGGCTCCCGTGGCTCGCGAAACGCCATCTTCCCCGCCCTGTGAGGTATCGATCCGCGGATGCCCTCCCGGCATACATCCTGCATTCACATTTCGCGCCTAGACTCGCTCACGGGAGGGCTAATAATCCATGGCCATCGAAGTTGCTGAACTGGACGCACTGCAAGCCAAATACAAATCCGCCGTCGACGATTGGGTCGCGGCCATCCGCGCCGAAGAGGCGCTTGCCTCGGTCAACCACTCCGTAGCCGAAATCGACAGTTGGGAACACGCCGCCTTCCTCGAAGACGCCGCCCGCAAGAAAGCCAAGCACGCCAAGAAGGTCTACGAAGACGCCCTGCGCGAGGAGTTTTTCAACTTCTAGTGTCCAGAGTCTCTAATTCGTTCAAGAAATTTTGTCATCCTGAACGTAGTGAAGGACCTGCTTTTCAGCAATTTACGCCTCCAGTGCATACCTGGAAATATGTCGCGAACATCCGACTCAGGACACCAGGCGATGTCCGATCGAGTAGAGGTTTTGAAAGAGCGTGGCTTCAGCCACGCCGCCAAGCCAAACAAATCGACGCGGCTTTAGCCGCCGAGGGATCTCTCGCGCCTCGCCCAGAACTCCCCAGAGACTAGATTGGCCCAACTTCGCAGCGATTGCGCAACGCGCCGCAAGCATTGCGCAGTGCGATGCAAGGATTGCGCAGCGCGCCACACGGATTGCGCAGCGCGCGACGAATATTGCGCACTGCGGACTGCGATATTCTGAAGAACTATGGGACGCATCCGCATTCTTTCCGACCAGGTGGCCAACCAGATCGCCGCCGGCGAGGTCGTCGACCGGCCAGCCTCCGTGGTCAAGGAATTGCTGGAGAACGCCCTCGACGCCGGGGCCACCCGCATCCGCGTTGAGATCGAAGCCGGTGGCCGCAAGCTGATCCGCATCACCGATAACGGTCACGGCATGAACCGCGACGACGCCTTGCTGGCCTTCGAACGCCACGCCACTTCAAAGCTCCGTACCGCCGACGACCTGCTCTCCATCGCCACACTCGGCTTTCGAGGCGAAGCCCTGCCCTCGATCGCCTCCGTCGCCCGCGTCCTGCTCGATACCGCTGAAAAAGAAGGAGATGCCGGAATCCGCATCGAGATCGCGGGAGGCAAAATCCTCCAAGTCGAAGACGCCGCCCTCCCTGCCGGAACCTCGATTTCCGTCCAGGATCTCTTCTTCAACACCCCGGCAAGACGCAAATTCCTGCGCGCCGAATCGACCGAACTTTCTCACGTAGTCGCACTCGTAACCCACTACGCGCTGGTCCATCCAGAAAAGCACTTCGAGCTGCTCTCCGCCTCGCACACCCTGCTCCAGGCGCCGCCCGTCTCGCGCCCAGCCGAGCGCATTTATCAGATTTTCGGCGCGGAAACCCTCGGCCAGCTTCTGCCAGTAGCCGCCGAAGCGCCAATCGAACGCGCTGGACTACCCGAGCCGCCTCCGTGGAAAAAGAACCCGGACGACCCGATTCGCGACCCCGGATTCCTGCGCCTGAGCGGTTTTTTCTCGAAGCCGGAGCTGCAGAAGCTCAACCGCAACTCCATCTATATCTTTGTGAATAAACGGCTTATTCGCGATCGGCTGTTGCTCCATGCCATCTCGGAGGCCTACCGCAACATCATCCCTCCCAACAGCTTTCCTGTCGTCCTGCTCTTTCTAGAGATGCCGCCGGAGGAAGTGGACGTCAACGTTCACCCGGCAAAGACCGAAGTTCGCTTCCGCCAGCAGAACCTGATCCACGACTTCGTGCGCGACAGCCTGCGTCAGGCGTTGATGCAATCCCGCCCCGCCGCAGCCTTTTTGGCCGCGCTCAATAATGCGGCAGCAGCGTCTCCTTCGCTGATGCCTCCGGCAGCTCCGCCAGTGCCCGATCAGGAGGAGGGCGTCCCAGCCACGCCAGCGCCCGATTCCGGCGAAGCTTACACCGCTGAATCGGCCTTCCAGCTCACCGCGCGAGCAACCACGCCAGCGCCGGGAAATCTGCCGTTCTTGGCCCATGAAAGCTCCGGCCGCTTCGATCCAAGCCAGCAAAACTGGCAATCCGCCGCAGCTGCACTCTTTTCGCCAGCCATCGCAGCTCAAATACCGTCATGCAGCGACGACGCCGACCAGGCGAACGCGACTGAAACCGCGACCGCACAGGTAGAGATCCAGCGCGAACAGGCCAATCTAAACGGCTTAGCCAAACTCAAACCGCTCGGGCAACTGCGCGACTCGTTCATTTTGGCCGTAAACGACGACGGCCTCTGGATCATCGACCAGCATGTGGCGCACGAGCGGGTGCTCTTTGAAAAGATTTTGGCAAGCCGCGATGTGGAGGCGATCCAGCGCCAGCGACTCCTGATGCCGCTTTTGATCGACCTGCAACCCTGGCAAATGGCCGTTTTCGCCGAAATTTCCGACGAATTGGACAAAAACGGCTTCGAAGCCGAGCCGTTTGGTCCGCGAACGCTGGCGGTCAAGGCCGCGCCAGTGGGGCTCGAAGGCCGCGAACTGGAGCGCATGCTGGCCGAGGTAATCGAGCAAACTGGCGGCTCCGGCGGGCAGGCCAATACGCACCGGCGCGACTTGGCTACGCTGCGCGGAAGGATCGCCGCCTCCATCGCCTGCCACTCCGCGATCAAGGTAAATACGCCTTTAGAATCCCAAAAAATGGAGTGGTTACTAAAAGAATTATCAAAAACTGAATTTCCGACCAGTTGTCCTCATGGCAGACCAATCGCTTTGAGGTATTCTTGGAAAGAGATCCAGCGGGCCTTTCAGAGAATCTAGATCCTCTGGAGGGTGGCGATCCGACTCCCAAGGGAGCGGGTTTGCCCGGCAAGAACGCCAGATTGCATACGTTTTCTGTCTCAACCAATCCGGCTTTTCTCCCACCCCCTTACGGAGAACTGATTTGCCCGGTATCTTGGATGAGGTGGTTTAAAAACGCCTGCGGTTCAGCCTGGAAATGAGGTTTATCTTTGACAGCAGAGCAGTTGGAACAAGCGCGCGCCGAACGGATGCGCCAAAGCGGACACGGGGCAATCAACATTGAGGATGTCCGTACCTGGATCGAGGAAACAGGACTTTGTATTTTCCTTCCTCGTTCCGCGCAGGCAGGATTCACAGCTCCTACCTTTGTCGAAGCAGTAGCCGGCCAAAGAACGACCGAAGCCACTCCCGAACTCATCGCAACCTCCGAGTCTTTACTCGTTAGATTGGAAGCGGAAGGGGTTGCGGTGCGTTTGAACCTGGGTGGCCACCCGCTCAATCAGGCAGGCGATCAGCCCGATTACATCGTTGCCGGATGGGTTTTACCTTATATTTATGCACTGCGCGGAGACCGCGACTGGCGCCGTTCGCCCCAGTTGACCGGCTCCCGGCAGGTTTCTCAGCTGGCCGTTTTGGCGGCCAAACAAATTGACACCGGCAACATGAGCGCCACGCAGATTCGCGACGCCCTGGGCCGCGAAGTAACCGAAACCGCCGTGTTGCGCGCTCTGCATGAGCTTTGGAAGCAGTTGCGCATCATCCCGGTGGTTCCTGAAATCGGTCAGCCGGCGCTTTGGCAGCCGCTGCGCCAGCGCTTCCAAAAGGCCATTGCCGAGGGCGCTTCGACGTCGCAAGTGACTGCCATCTCCGTTCTGGCTTCCATTTACCTGCAGGCGGTCATTGCCGCTTCGATGGAAGATGTGGAGATGTTCCTCTCGCCCTTGACCTCGCGCAGTAAGATTCGCGAAGTGGTACGGGGCTTGGCTGCTACGCGGCAGGTGCACTCGACCACGCTCGGCCACTCGCCCATGTTCTATGTTGCCGGTACGCTGCCCGAGTTCCCGGCGGTGCCCAGCTTCCCGCTCAGCACTACCTTTTCCTCCTACCGCAACTCCAATTACCGTGGATCGACTTACCTGGGCACGGATCCCGATCAGTCGCATGATGACGATTTCTCTGGTGGTGTTTCCCGGCCAATCTATGCCCGCGCGGCAGCGCGTTCTACCGCCGCAGTGCAGAGAGCGGTAGAAGTGGAGTCGGAAGACGAAGTGGTGGTGGATGTGGCTGCTTCGGCTGCCCCACTTCCAAAGGTTGTAGAGATTTCTGCCTCGGCAGCGCATGTGCCGGCGGCTCGTGCAGTCGCACGGCCCTCCTCAACCAGCGCTGCAAGCTCCAAAGCGCCGGCGCCGCGTCCTCGCAGCCCGCGCCCCAGTGCGCCGCGCGGTACGGCATCGCGCAGCGCAAATCCAGCCCACAGCCGCAGTGCTTCGGGGACAGCAGAGGCGCGCAATGGTGACCGCCGCAGGGCTCCGGCTCCGCGTAGTTTTGCCAACGGCAGCAACGGCAAGCCCGCCAATGGAAACGGTTCCCATGCGCCCAAGCCCACCAACGGATGGAGCGCGAAGTCGCCAGCTCCGGCCAATGGCAATGGCCATAGCAACGGCGCGCAGACGAACGGCGGGTCGCCTGCGAAGCCTGCGCCACGCACAAGCGCCCGGCCGGCTTCCACCAAACGGGAACCGGCGGCTACTAGCGCGGCCAAGCGATACAGCTTCTCCGGCCAGGCCAAGCAGGCCCCGAAACCGGCTGCAGCCCGGTCGAATGGCTCGCGCTCTGCATCGTCCGGCTCCAATTCACGTCCTGCCGATGCGAAACGACGCGGATAAGGAACTGTGACGGCTGACGAAAGCATGACTCAGGGAACTTTGGGACCAACTCCGCAATCTGCAGCCCAGTCCGGCCCATCGATGGCGACGATCTCTCCGATCATCGCCATCGATGGGCCGGCAGGCGCGGGCAAAAGCACCATTGCGCGGCATCTGGCGCGGTATTTTGGCCTGCTCAATCTTGAAACAGGGGCCATGTACCGGGCCTTCGCTCTGAAGGCGCTGGCCGCGAAAGTCGCGCTCGAAGACCTTCCGGCCCTGATCGAACTCTCCAAGCACACCACCATTTCACTTCAGCCCACCGAGGCCGGCAATCTGGTCTTTCTGGATGGCGCGGACGTGACTGCGCAGTTGCGCGAACCGGATGTAACGGATGGCGCGTCCAGGGTCAGCATTCACCCGCAGATTCGCGCCTGGATGGTGCGGCTCCAGCAGGAGCTGGGCGCCAAAGGCGGCGTGGTGATGGAGGGCCGGGACATCGGCACCGTGGTCTTTCCTCATGCCGATGTGAAGATCTTCCTCGACGCGGCTCCGGAGGTGCGCGGCCTGCGACGTTACGATCAGCTCGATCCAGAAACCGCAGCCGAGGTGCAGCCGGAAGAGGTGGTGCGCGAACTGCGCGCCCGTGATGAACGCGACCGCAACCGCGCCGATTCGCCGCTCAAAGCCGCCGATGACGCGGTACTGCTGGACTCAACGAAGCTCACGCTGGACCAAGTGGTTGCGCGGGCGGAAGCCATTGTGACCGAGAAAATTGGGATTCCCGTCAGCAATCCGGGCTAATTACCGATCTCTTGACCGAAAAGCTGCTGTGAAAATCCAAGAGCCGGAGCGCTTCGCGAGAGGCGCTCCGGCTCTTGGATTTGGCGAGTGAGGCTGCATCTACTGCGCCACGGGTGCGGGCGTTTCTCCTTTGGATGGCTTGAGGTGCGGTGCGCCGGGAGCCGGGGGAGCCTTTGGAGCTACCGGGGCCTTAGGAACGGAGGAGATGCTGGGCAACGGAGGCGGCGCTTCATCCTGTTTGCGGATGCGCAGGTCGGCGTGTTCGGTTGAGAGAGTCAGTCTGGCTCCTCCCTTGCCGATGTTGCCGGTGGCCGACTTGTCGTTGTCGCCGCTGATTTCGAGCGGAAAGTCGGAGACGATGTCGCCGTTGTGGGCGCGGGCGTCGACGGTCTGCGACGCTCCGGGGGGCAGCGAAATCTCTACATCGCCCTTGCGGTTTTTCACGTCCACAATGTAGGAGCCAGCCATGTCGAGTTCCACGCGGCCGTCGTGGTCGACAATCTGGGTGTCGCCGTAGACCTGGCTCATCTCGATGTCCTTCGAACTGGTCAGAATCACCCGCACCGGCCCGACAACCTGGGTGGCGTGGATGGAATCGCTGTCCAGAGACATGTCGCCTGGAAGCCGCGCAAATTCCAGATCGGTGCGCGAGGAGTGGAAGTGAACCGCCTGGTCGACTCGTTCCAGATGCGTGTCGCCGGTGTAGTCGCCTTGCAGCGTGACTTTTCCGTGAATGTCGGAGATGGTGAGGTCGCCGCCGTCGCCTTCGACCGCAACGTCGCCCTGGATGTCGTGCGCGGAGAAATCTCCATGATTGGAAAGATGGGCGTGGACATGGCCCTGAATCGCGGTGGTCTCCATGTCGCCGTGTTGAATCTCCGCGTCGATGTTGCCGCCAAGACCGGCGACGGTGAGGCCGCCGTGGCCGGTGGTGACGTTGACGGAGGCGGTGCGGGGCACGGTCAGCACCAGGTTGGTGCGCCCGCTGGAGTTGCCGTCGACCTTGACGACCACGGCATTCCCGCTGACGGTGACGTGGGCCTGCTGCGAGGCGAAGATCTTCTGCGCGTCGGCGTCAGTGTTGGCGAAGGCGACTTGGTGCGCCCTTACGCTGACATTGGCGTCGTCGCCGGCGGTAATGCTGATGTCGCCGCGCGGGTTTTCGATCTCAATCTGCGCGTTGGCAGGGATTTTGGTGTTCAGCACGGCCTGGTCGAAGTCATGCTGCGGTTGGCCGAGGGAATTGAAGAAGTCGTCGCCGTTATCGCCCATCTGAGCCCGGATTGGACCCCACCAGTGATGCCATCCGGCTCCCCCGGTGCCCAGAACGACAAGCAGAACGACAAGCCAGATATAGCCGCCCCATTGACGGGCGGGCGGGTTTTCGCGGCGCAGATCGACGGCCCACTCGGCCAGGGCTACCAGGCCCAGGCCAATCAGCAGCATCGGCCAATACTTTTCGACGACAGTCCAGAACTGGTCGGCATTGAGACGGCCCGTGACCAGCAACAGAGCGATGATACCGACGGTGATGAGGACGACCGGTCCGACGACCGAGCTGGCACGATTGGCCCGATTCTGGGCTCTCAACAGGTCGCGCTGCGCCCGCCAGGCATCGCGTTGGGCGCGCCATGCGGCTTTATTCTGCTCCTTCTGGAAACGCCAGTAGTCGCGGGGGTTGGCGCCGTAGGGAATTTGGCCGTAAGGGGTCTGGCCCGGTTGCTGTACCGGCGGCGGCCCAGCCTGCCAACCGGGGGGCGGGCCGGGGGGACGGTTGCCGCCGGGGGGTGGTGTGGTGGCCATTAGCGCCCCTCCTCTTCTTCCCAACTCTTGCGAGGCTGGCTGACAGGATCGATCGTGGAAACCTCGACGCTGGGGTTGGCCGCGACGATGCCGGTCTGGGCGCTGGAGACGGGCTGATAGGGCGGGGCAGGCGGGATCGGGTTGCCGGAGGGCGCGGTGGCCGAGTACGGGCCTGGATAGACACCTGGCTGCGGCGTGTAGCCGGGAGCGTAGCCTGCATTCGGCACATAGACAGCGCTGGGCGGCTGCGAGGCCATGGCCGCGCGCTCGGCCAGCGCGAGGACGCCGAAGAGAATCAGGTAGAGAGGCCAGGCGCGTCCCCAGCTGAGGACATCCATCTGGTCCAGCAGCGCGATAACGCCGGTCAAGAGCAGAGCGGCCGGCCAACGCAGGCGGCAAATAATCGAATAACGGCTCATTTTGAACCTCCACGGGAATCTGTGACGCGGCGTAAAATCAGCCAGACTCCGAGTCCGATCAGCGCAACGGGCCAGGTGTAGTGCAACAGATGGGCCACAAATCCCATGCTCTGCAGCAGAAAGATGATGCCGAGGCCGATCAGCACAATGGCGAAAACAGGCTCCTTGCGCCGCCACTTATAGGGCGGCACGGGAGGAATCGGCGGAATTGTGCCAGACGCATAGCCCGGCGCGTAGGGATCCGGTACTGGCCCGCTCCCAGCCCAGGGCTCGGCAAACGGCGGAGGCTGCGGCGGATAACCCGGCTGCCCGTAACTGGCCGGATCACTGGCTGGGCCGCTGGCTGCACCGGTGGCTGGCCCGGCGTACTGGCTCGACGTCCAGGAACCGGAGTAGGACGCGGCATAGGGTGCCGTGTAGACCGGAGGCTCGCCGCCGGAGCTGGCTGGGTTCGGCGGGGGAGCGCTCGGAGGACCCGGATTCGGAGGCACGCCCGGATATACACCCGGATTTATACCGGGACCGCGGCCATGGCTGCCGACGTTGAGCCAGCTCCCCAATTCGTTCAGGCCAAAGGGGTCGGGAACCGGCAGGCCGTCGCGGCGAGCCTTTGCCGTGTGATATGCCTCAAAGGATTGATAAAAGATCCAGGCGGCGATGAACAGGCCGAAGATCGCATAGCGATCGGCGATGGAAACCAGCACGGCGAAGACGACCACATGGATGAGTCCCTTGAAGAGCTGGCCGTTGTACATGGCGCCTACGCCGGGGATCAGGCCTAGCACTGCGGCGGCCGAGGGGTTGGGTCCGCCTCCGACCGGCATCGAAAAGCCGGGGACGGGCTTGCCCTGGTAGTTGACTCCGGCCCAGGCGTTCGTGCCTGGGCTCGGGTTTGGATTGGCAGTGCCCCCGGCAGTCGCAACCATGCAGCTATCGCAGAAGACCTGACCGGCGGGCGTGGTCCGCACACAGGAGGAGCAAAGCGCCTTGCCGCAATTCTGGCAGTAGGACTGAACTGGATTCCCGAGATGATTTACGCAAGGCATGATGTGCTCCGTTCTGGCTTTGCCAACACGCCTGTTTTGAAAAGAGCCGGCGAACCGGCCGCTCTGGGAGGTGTGGTGTTGCCCGTTGGGAAGGTGGCCGTGGATTGCCGGTTCGATGGCGATTCCAGCTTAGCCTGTTCCAGTTCGCTGCCCCACAGCGGATGCGGAGGGTTGACCGTCTGCTGTGGAGCCTCATTAGGGTTGCTGTGAGGGTTGAGTTTCGAGCCCCCGTCTTTTTGATGCGATTCGCCGTTGGGTTGCTGCGGGTTCTGAGTGCCGGTCGGCGTTCCGGGGGCATTTTGTGGTTGATTCTCGGAGTTCCGGCGCAGTTCGCGCACCGTGGACTCGACCTCATAGACGAAGCGGAGATGATCGTAGTAGCGCACGATGGGAGTCGAGGCCGTCATAATGCGCTTTTCAACCGCGGAACGCAGCGACGCAGGCCGCAGATCGGACAACTTGACGGCGCTGAAGCGGACGCCGGTGATGCTGAGCGTGAGCGCAATCGAGAAGAACGCCATGGCCGCCGTCATCAGCAGCCGAGGCTCGGCAAAACGGCGCATGCGGGCGGCGAAACCAGGCTGCTGCCACACCGGAAGCCGATCCTGCCCCATTGTCAACAGGTTCGCCGCATCGGAAGGGCCGCCGGCAACGGCCAGCTTGCCGGGGACAAATTTGCCATCGCCCGGCTTGCCGTGTCCGGTTTCCGCGAGAATCTTATCGAGCAGATAGGCCGGAACCTCTGGCTCGGGGGCCAGGAATTCCAGCCATTCCCGGCCCCTTCGCGCCTGTTCGAACATCTCCGTGCAGTAGTCGCAGGTGGCCATGTGGCTGGAGAAAGTTCCTTCATCCTCGGGCCGCAACAGTCCATCCAGCGCGTCGGCCAGCAGTGTCTCCCACTGGCCGCACTCCGGAGAGGTGGGGAAGTTCACCCGGCCCGTCTGGATCGCCTGCGCTCCGAATTTGATTTCGTCTGCCATGACTACATCACCTCCTTCTTGTTACGTTCGAGGAGCCGCGCCAGTTCCGCGCGTCCCCGGCTGATGCGAGACTTCACAGTACCCTCGGGAATGGATAGTACTTGCGCAATCTCTTTGTAATCCATATCTTGCAGGTCGCGCAGGATCACCGCCTCGCGCAACTCCGGGGAAACCAAAGCCAGCGCATTCTGTACCATTTTGGCCAGTTCGCGCCGCGTTGCCTGGTCGTGCTGCGTCGGGCCCTTCGCTTCCAGCCTATCAATTGGACGAAGCTCGCCGGTTTCGTCCCAGCCCTCGTCCAGCGAACCGGTTGCGCGCAGGTTGCGTGTGCGGCGGAAGTGATCGACCAGCAGATTGCGAGTCAGCGTGGTGATCCAGACCTGCAGGCTCCCGCGCTCGGTGTCGAAACTCTTCAGGTTGCCGTAGATTTTGAGGAAAACGTCCTGCGTAAGATCTTCGGCATCGGAGCCCGAGTTGGTGAACCGGTAGCAGAGCGCGTAGACGCGACGATGATGCGCCCGGACCAGTTCCGTCCAGGCTGGCGAATCGCCAGAGAGGCACCGGCGCACGACTTCCGACCAGTCCGGTTCCACCTGCGCTCCTACCTCCATACCTTCCTGTATTCCAAAACTGCCCTGTAGACTACGGCCGCCTTCGCCTCGCCCAGCCTCAACTCGCCCAGACTGGCTGCGAACCGGAATGGGCGCGGCATCCAGAGTCTTCCGGCTCCGCCCGCGGTCGGGGATCGCTATGCCGGTGGCGACTCCAGCGCCAAGCCCGGTGTTGATCCAGCTAATTGTACCTGCGCATCCCATACCAGACTGTACGGCGACGCTGGCTGGTTTGTTCCGTGGACTGCCAATCGGTGAAGCAGGGATCAGAATAGGGGATACTTCTCGGCATCTTCCAGAATCGGCGGCAGATCGCGGCCTCCGTGGACCACGCGCTCGATGCGAACCACGTTGTGGCGAATTCGGAACAGAATCACATATTGACCAACAAAAGCCAACCGGGCATCGGCGGCAAGCTCTGGACGTACTCGATAGATCTCGGGCCGTTCCGCAATTTCTCGTATCCGCGCTCGAAGAAGACGCAGCATCCGCGCGGCGTGGCGAGGGCTGTCTATGGCTATATATTCGGCTAGCTCTTCCAGATCGGCGGGAACCAACGGAGATAAGGTGAAGCGCATCTTCAACCCTCGATAAGGCCTCAGTCTATCGTCCTTTAGCCTCGGCGAGCGAATCGTACTTTGCTTCCAGTCGATCGAAAACTGGCTCTGGATCGAGTCCCTCGGAATCGTCCACAACGGCCTCCTGCCAGCGACTTCGCAGGTTGGCGACGCTATGCTCCCGCAGCTTACGCTTGTGCGTCCAGTCGCGCAACGCGTCGCGAATCACCTCGCTGTTCGACGAATACTCCCCGCCCTCGACAGCAAGACGGACCGTCGCCGCCATCTCTGCGGGAAGCGCAATACTCAATTTCTCAATGGTAGGCATTTGGTCGACCCCAGTAGGATTTAATACTACCACTGATTGATTTCGAGACTGGCAACGAAATGGGCTGGAAACCGCATAGGGCTTTCCCGCCCATTGGCCAGTTCACAAGCTGCTAATACCGGTCCTGGAACTCCTGCTCGACAGGATTTTCAAACAGCGACCGGTCGCGGGTCACGATCGTCAGCCCGGACGGCGTGACGAAGTAGCGGCGCTTGTCTTCGACCGGATCGAAGCCGATCACG
>Ga0182030_10022586_pt1 | contig 11699 bp, 9 predicted proteins | sample 812S3MmetaG_FD_121299 | JGI IMG/M metagenome (GOLD analysis project Ga0182030, IMG submission 121299) | Permafrost microbial communities from Stordalen Mire, Sweden - 812S3M metaG (Illumina Assembly) | ecosystem: Environmental > Terrestrial > Soil > Wetlands > Permafrost | place: Sweden... | reverse complement strand
TGCCTAATGCTGTCTCGTCTGCTTTCAGATCGCTGATAGATGAATTCAACTGTTTAAGATCGTTGGAGGTCAGAGTGGATTCGCCGCTTGTCGTCGGTGTGTCACTCGTGGATGCCTTGGCCGCCTGGGCCTCAGGCTGGGATTTAGCTGTGGTCGCCGCCAGGTTGGCAGCTGAATCTGCAGAATTAAAGATTGCAATTTTTGGCAAGTCTCCGACGGACTCAAGACGCGCGGTAGCAGTTGCGTTGGCTTCTTTGGTAGCCCCTGGCTTGGTGCCGTCGATAACTTGATTTTGAATGGACAGGTTCTCAGCGTGGTTTTTATCTTGTACGGAGTCGGACGATTTCACTTGTGGGGTTTCAAGTTGCATATTCATCACCTTGTATTGCACAGCCGCGCGATCGACGCACAGGCCGAGGAGGGTAGGTTGGAGTTAGTAAGGGTGTGGTCGGTGAGGACGATTGCCAGATATTAGCTAACCGTTCGCTACAAGATGTTTAAAATTCGCTACAAGCAGGAGGGGGTTTGTCCTGTGATGATAGAGGGTATGATTTTCGATGTCGCGGCTATGGTGGTTCTTCCTTCTCTTCAGCTTTTAGAGTCACCGCTTTCCGCGACACCTCTTCAAATTGTGTATTTGAAACATGGTTACTCAAACTACTGAGAGCGAAATTGAATCAGCAAACGAGATCTTCGTCCGGCGATCGCGAAAGTTGTTGATTGCGCTGCCTGCCTCAGCACAACCCGCCGGGCAAGCTTATTTGGCGTCCTTTGTGAGGAACCTCGAGTCGGTGGGCTGTGCAGCGTCCAGAGAACTTATTGACGCTTCGTCAAAGTTGTCACTGAGTGCGCTGACGACAATCAACAATGACGCCTTGAATGCATTGCGCAAAGCACGCGGGGCACATCGTCCGTTCAAGCCGATGTACCCAAATTTTCCAAGCCAAGTCATGAATATGAGCGACGCCTCCCTCTATTGGAACGCGATAATGCATTACCTTACCAATGGTCGCTTTTTCCCCGGAAGCGAAAAGGAGCCGCGCCCGCCCTTAGATGAAAAGTCAAAACTTGAAGTCTTGACCATCGGCACGCAGGCTGAGTTCGATAATTTGTTCACAAAGTTGGTCTCTTCTAACACCTCGATATCTCAGCGAGACAAGGATGATTTGTCCTGGTTCGTCGCGCATTACAAGGACGATATCGAGAGACTGCTACCGGACAAGATTCCGAACCGAGAGATAAAAGCTTTTCTTTGCGCTGAATTGGTCAGACTGACAACCAATGCGACGAAGCGACTGACAGCGCTTTGTGACACCGCAACTGATGTTTTGCGCTTATCTGTTGCAATGAACGGTGGCGACGTATCATTGTCTGAACCTACCAAGTTCGGCAGGATCAGTCGCTCTGAGAGACGACTGTTGCTGGAGTTACTCGAATCGCAGAAGAATATAATCGAAGACATGTTGCGATGGAAGGGGCGTTGGATTAGGCTTGGGGAACGACTTCACCCTGGTGAGTATAAGCGGAAATATCCGCAGTCCGCGCAGGCGTTTGAGGTTTTGCGCAATGATTTGCCTGCGCAAACTTTCAGCAGCCAACTTGAAAGTGCGCTTGAACGCCGCGATATAACGGAAGTTCTATCGATGCTGAAATCGCGTCCTGGAGATTTTGCGCGCAAGCTAGATCACATCTTGCGAATCGCAGGGGTAGACTGCAGTTCGGTAATCGAGACATTTTTTGCCGTGTCTACAAAGGTTTCCACACCCGTACTTCTGCAAGTGAAGCAACATTTTGTCTCGCGGAATGCAGATCGAGACTTGCGCATATTTTTGCCAAAAGGACAAATTGCTAGAGCTCATGCGGAAATAAATAACTTACCGGAACTTGACCCTGCCGTGTGCGACCGGGTAGCCGCAATTTGCTCTCAGGCACTGACCAAACGATTTTCGAAACTTTCGTCACTCGGAAAGTGCTTTATCGATCCAGAATTAAAGAATTTTCTGGTGCCTTTTTCACAACGGTCCGCATCTAAATCGTTGCGAACAGCTGCTCGTGGGAGCCGCCTTCCTTTGCCCAATGCGGACACTCTGCGATTTTTTGTGTGGTGGAAAAATGGACGCGACAGAGCAGACCTCGATTTGTCTGCAGTTATGTTCGATAAGGACTTCTGTTTCATAGCTGCCATCACATTCTATGACTTAAAGAATTTTGGTGGTCACCACAGTGGTGATATCGTAGACGCCCCGCTGGGAGCAAGCGAGTTTATTGATATATCGAAAGAGCGCTGCGCCCAACATGGTGTTCGGTACATTGTGATGACCGTGAACAGTTATACCGAGCAACCATATTGCGATCTGCCAGAGTGTTTTGCTGGATGGATGAGCCGGGTGAAGCCAAATTCTGGAGAGATCTATGAGCCAAAAACCGTCCAGGATAAGCTCGACATCAGCTCTAACACGAAGATTGCAGTACCCGCAATTTTTGATTTGCAGGATGATCAAGTGATCTGGACAGATATGTCCCTGGCGAAATCTCCGTACTGGTACAACACTGTCGCAGCTAACCTCTGGGGTATGCAGCTTACGCTAAAATCTATGGTGACGTTGAACAAACCTAATCTCTACGATCTGTTTAAGCTACACGCAGAAGCTCGAGGCACGTTGGTTACGGTCGAGCAGGATGCTGATACTGTCTTTTCGGTAGCGAAAGGAACGCCGTTTGACCTGGCGAGTATCGCCAGTGAGTTTATGCGGACGTAATAGGCACTCGGAACTGCTCCGTGCAGTTGGCTCTCCCGCGGAAGTATTATGCTTATGGTCCATCTGAAACCGATGACTGAAGAAGTGTTTCGAACTTGGCGCGACTCGTCGATAAAAAGTTTTGCGCAAGAGAAAATCGCAGCAATGATGAGGTAGTCGACCCTAAACCTACACTTTGGTCGCGATGGGGCTCGGGCTCATGACCAAACTCGCAGACGATGCTAGTGCTAGAAACAATGAGCTGGGCTCGAATTAGTTCTTCTCTGGCAGCTCTGCCGGTTTCGGCGCTTTAGGGATCCTGTCCGCCATGCCGTTGCCTTGGAGAAATTCCGTGAACAGCTTAAACAGATCGACTCCTTCGATCTGATTTGACGGGCTAAATTCGCTCTCGCGTGTGTACTTGTGAGTGGTGCTTTTTTCTAGCAGAGCTGTTCCTTTATCGTCGTAAACTTTTTCGGATATATCGATTCCGATGGTTGTTTTGCTCGTGCCGGCATAGCTTATAACCACGTCGTGTTGTGTTACATTCGCTATCTGCTTCGTGCTTTCTGCTAGAGGATTAGATGGATCAGTCGGCTTCTCTTTAAGCTCCACTGCCAGAAATTTTTCGTTTAGAATTGTGCGCCATGGTGTTGAATTGGGAAACTGTTGCATTGACACTTCGAGCGGTATCATGACAAACAGATCTTTTGGCTCGTAATCGATAAGCGCCAGGAATGGCACACAGATGAAGTGCCAGATTTGCCGCGTGAGATCCTGTTGGTGCCCCATTAACACCGACCTGTCTTCTATCCGTCTTGCAGCGAGCTCAACCTGGTTGCTGCTTTTTTGGAAGTTGGTGGTTTTAATTTCATCGGTCGGTTCATCGCAGTGCCATTTTCCTGCGAGCCATGGTGGAAGTCTGAACCACTGTGGGTGACATTGAAACCGTTGGCGGTCGGCTTCACTGAAGTCTGCCCCGGCATGGAATTGAGCGATAACAGCGCTGAGGCGATCGGGATGGGCTAAGCTAGATTCCAGGCTGCCGGACATTCCAGTCTGTCGATACACTTTCTGGTCACTCTGGGCTGGCTGCCGCTCATTTACATTTCCTTCGAGTGGTGCCGCTTGTATTGGTATCACTTGTGCCTGTGCTGCGATGAAAGTCGCAAGGAGCAAGCAGTTGATCGAAAATCTTTTCGCCTTCATAAACACTCAGCTAGAATTTGCAGACCGACTTCAACCAGCCCCAGAAGCTTTGCGAGCCGCTCATGAGGTTGTCGCCTCTAAAGTTACCAGCCGGCTCAGGGACAGGCTGCGTGGTAGTTCCGGCACTCGGTATCGGCGAGGTGTCAAATTTCGGTATTAGTTTGCCTAACAGTGAGAGCCCGTACAGAACATCCTCGGCATGACTGATATCGGGACGACGCTCTCGCATAACTTCATTGGAATCCTTTGGTTGAGCAACTATTCGTCGAATTGTCGTGCCATCAGCAAGGAATAAAGAGGCTTCTCCAGTGTCTTCGGCGAACATAAAAGCTTCGCCGTTTTTAAGCGAACTGGCACCGTGTTCTGCATAATTCTTCAGTTTCTTCGCCCACTCATCATCGTCTAATTTCACTTTAGGTAAAGGTGGTGCTTGTTTATCGGCAACAGAAGCCAGGCTCTGTGATGCTGCTGAAAGAATATTACTTAGAATACCTGTAACTGGCCTTGTGCTTTGGTTGACATTGAATGCAGGACTGTCACCAAAAACGGGTTGTTGTTTTGAGGCTGCGACTGTAGATTTATCCGAATTGCTGTCGCTAGATTCTGAATTGGCCTCGCGTTTTATACTTGCAAGTATATTCGCCTCGTCGTTGCCTGAACCTGATTGCATTGTCTTTTGTTCGTTAGGCGGGGGGCTAATTTTACCAGGATTAGTGTTCTTATCATTGGTATCGCTCGAGTTGTTCGTTTCGCTAGAGACCACTTTTTCTTCCGACTTCAAATTGCTTTTTTGTTCTGAAGACGTTGCCAAACCATCCAACGTTTTTTGTTGTTCCATCGAACTCTCTGAAGCCGTTTTAGAATCTTTATTGCTCTCTGAAATCAGGCTTGAAAGGGACTTGTCCTTCTTGTGCTTTGCCTTCTTATGTTTCTTTTTGCCTTTTGTTTCCGACTCTTCCGTTTCTGATGGTAAAGACTTAGAATCAAGAATTGCAGTTTTGTTATCATTTAAATTAGCTGATTCGGTAGCTTCAACTTTCCCTGCATCAGCATGTTTATTGATTTCGTCTTGACTGCGTCCATCTTTGTTCTCTGTGGCTGTTATGCCAGTTATGCTCTTGAGCCACGCAGGTGGTTTAATGACACCATGTATAGATTGCAAAATTGCCGGTATATCAATTGAAAGTAAACCTGAACTTTGTTGGGTGTTCTGGCTGGTCGCTGCAGGTGAGGCTGAATTGACTGAGTCACCCGGATTCTTTGAGTTACTCGGGTTACTGGCATTTTTCGGATCACTTAGATTAATCGGCTTACCGTCGCTTTTAGTGTTGTTAGCATCGTTAGGGTCATTAGTCCCATTAGTCCCATTAGCACCATTAGCACTGCCCATATCCAACCCAAGGCTTCTAGAAAGTTCTTGAACTGCACCGCCCAAGTTACCCTGTTCAAGCCTTACAGTAGCTAGCAAAATTCTTGCTTCGTTATATTTAGGTTCTATCGCGAGGGCTTGTTCAAGGGATGACTCCGCTAGTTTTCTATAACCGCGAGCCCGAAAAATTAGCGCTTGCTCGTAAAATCCTCTAACCTGGTGCGGATCTGTTTGCGTTGCCTTGAGGAATTCTAAAAGTGCACCATTTGGATCATTTTTTTGCTTTAAGTAAAAGCCCTTTTCCATGTGTGATCGAGGATAACTCTGGCGTGCTTTATTTCGCAACGTTTTTTTGGAATAGACCGTCTTTGACGCAGGTTTAGTGGGTTTGTTCGTGTTTGTCGGGTTCGTCGGATTCGTCGCGTTCGTCGAAACTTTATGCTGATTCGACGTTGTACTGGGTTGATTAGATGTTGTATGGGGTGCGATAGCGGCGGCTAGCGATCGTTTCGCGGATTCAGTGGATGTTCCTTGTGCATTGACTGGAAAATTTGATTGCAGCAACAAAGTCAGCAGGACGACTTTGTATATCTCGATGCTATCGAATCGGGGTGCGAACAGCGGTTTGAGACTGCTGTTCTTCTTCGCTGGGACTTTTGATTTGAACTGATGCAATAAACCGACCGTATTGACGTAACTACAAGCTACATCACCGGTGGTGCAGTTGCAAGCGGAAATATATACGTCAGTTCCTGATAAAGCATCTTTCTAATTTGCGAGCAAAGAGCACCAGCTTGGATTCGATCTGGCTCTTAAGCGGCATGACGAGGGCTGTTTTCATGCCTGCTCGTTGTCCACCCCAAACATCGGTGAGCGGTCGGTCCCCAATCACCACAACTTCTTTGGCTTGCAATTTGAAGTCTGCCAGTACCTGCATGAAGACACGAGTCGCAGGTTTTGCCGCTCGTCCGATTACTGGCATCTTCAGCAACACCTGCACCTCTTGCATATACACATCATTTTTGTTGTTGCTAACGACCGCTAATTGAAAGCGGTCTCGAGCCTGCTCCAACCAATGATTCACGTCTTCCGTCAAATGACCGGTTCGTGGTGCGATGACCGTGCTGTCGAGATCAAGGATGATTCCTCGTATTCCATCTGCATGCATTTTGTCGAGGCTGAGGTCGGTCAAATCGCCGTCTACTAGATATGTTGGTTTAAAGATTGCCATGCATTTCAGAATAGCACTTCCAAAATTCCAACCGGCACTCCCTATCGCGCACCCACACTTCCCAATAAAGGTCTTCGATGCGGCAAACCTTCAAGTTAACTTTAACTTGAACGTTTGCCACGATAACCTTACGCAGCCTCGACTCACTTCCATCCCCGGACTACGTAATGGGATACCAGGCCGTTTATGAGACCAGATGAAATAACGACAAATATATTTACAACTCATCTCTGTAAGCCAAGTCCAGCCTTGTTCTTTCGTTACCAGATCAGCTAATTCATCTCGTTTCCGGTTCTGAACGGGCTAGAATCCTTTACAATGGCACACTTGTTAAGTGGTCGGAGCTCAAGAATTATGCCGAAAGGCTTATCAGACGACCGAATAGCCCAGAAAAGGGCGCAATCGCTCGTTGACCAGGAACAAAAGAAACTCCCGTTAGAACATATCGCCATCATCATGGATGGCAATCGTCGATGGGCAGATCAGCATGGGCAGCCGCGCTTTATGGGTCATAAAGCGGGTGTCAAAAGCCTCAAAAATATCGTCCGTTATGCCGGCGAAAAAAATCTCAAATATCTTACGGTGTATGCTTTTTCGAGCGAGAACTGGCACCGTAGCAAGGAAGAGGTCAAATATTTATTCGATCTTTTCACCAGCGTCCTGGCGGAAGAATTCGAGGAGATTGCGCAGAACAATGTCCAGCTGAGATTTCTGGGCAATTTTTCTCAAATTCCACCAAAACTGGCCAAGCAGTTCGAGTCGGCAATGGAACGAACAAGGGGTAACACCGGGCTTCGCCTGCAGATTGCGCTCAATTATGGTTCGCGTTTCGAGCTCACCGAAGCCGTCAAGCAGATAGCGCAAGACGTCGTCGATAAGAAAATAACGACAGATCAAATCGATGATGTGCTCATTAGCTCTTATCTGTATACAAAGGACATCCCGGACCCTGAATTGATGATTCGTACGGGCGGTGAGATGCGTCTGTCGAACTATTTGTTGTGGCAAGCAGCTTACACAGAGTTGTACGTGACCGATCTTCTCTGGCCGGATTTTGGTCCACCGGAGTTTGATAAGGCGATCGAGGAATTTTCGCAGAGAATTCGCAGATACGGTGGCGATTAGCCAAGCATCCGCCCAAGCATTTTGCCCTGTTCTTCCACAGATTTGATCAAGCCTTCCAGGTTGATTCTTTGACCCTTGGCAGTCAGCACAACCAGGAAGTTGCCACTAGTTTCGTAGAAGTGCAAAATTCCCTGGTCGGTCAACAATGTCATCTGGGCAAGTGCGCCTCTGTTCATACGTTGAATCGATACGTCATTGTTCGAAAACAGCGTGGCGCTCAGCGCACCGATCATTCCGACGTCCACTTCGGCAGGCAGGGATGATGCGAGGACCGAGCCATCGCGTCCTACCAGCAAACAACCCAGAATGCCGTGTTTACCGTTGAGCGAGGTAAGCAAGCCTTGTATTTGAGCCGCGTCCGCCATTAATTTCTTCCTCTACTTGTCGGTACTATCGGGTTTTTTCTCTTCTGGCGTTTTCTTGGTATCGGGCGTTGTTTTCAATTCCAGTTTGGTGCCATCTTTGGGACCAGTCGGCTTTTGTTCAGGGGTTGGATTCTCAGCGGAGTCCTTTTCCTTCTTTTCTTTGTCAGCCGTTACTTTTTTCTCTTCTGGTGCGCTTGCAATCTTCTTGAGTCTTAAAACATCGACCCATGGATCGTCGAGCGCTGTTGAAAACACATGACCGGTTACTTCAACAGTATCCCCATCTTTCAGCTGAGCCAACATTTGATTTTCAGGATCTTTTTCCTTTGGCATAGGCATATCCAGCTTTAGCTCGGATAACGGAATGTGCGTTCCCTGGCGCAATACAAAGAAAGAGAGATTGGTTTTCGCAGGTCTGAGCGCTGGCTTGTAGTCAAGACCGACGTTCGTGAATGAGTGGAAAGCTGCTGTAAATTTGATGTTTTTGTTCAAATATTCGTGCGGCTTGTCAACGAGTTGCTCAGGAGTGACATTTTGAACATTTTCGATTACCGGTTCAGGAGTTTTCGGAGCCGCTTTATCAGCTGCTTTCGTTTTGTCAGCAGCTTTTTCTGTAGCCGGAGCTTTGCCGCTGGCACTCTGAGCCGGCGCCATGCCCGACGTGCACCCGAGAATCAAGGAGATTCCCATGGTGGTCAAGGTGTGCTTTGAGCTCCACCTCAGTACATTCCCGGCCGATTCTGATAAGCAATTAGTCATTTGTGCCGTTTCCGTTGGTAAATACGCCGTCTAAGCATCTCATATTACCAGAAGCTTATTATCACAGTCGTATTGAAAAAGGTAAGATGATTTGGCTTGCTCGCTCCGAGCGAATATCAGGCTGTATACAGGTTCTTGCCTCATTCACATATCTTCAGTGCAGACAGAATCTCCGCAAAAAGCACCAAACGAGCCAAATACGGGCGCCTCTCTCTCTCCGATGATGAGGCAGTACTGGGACGTTAAGTCTCAACATCCTGACACCCTGGTATTTTTCAGGGTAGGCGACTTCTATGAATTGTTCGATTCCGACGCCCAGGTGGCTGCCCGCGAGCTCGACATAACACTCACGAGCCGACCTGAGGCTAGCTATCCGAATGGTCGCTGTCCGATGGCTGGGGTTCCGGTTAGGGCCGCTGACCTTTATCTGGCTCGCATGGTTGGCAAGGGATATTCGATCGCTATCTGCGATCAAATCGGCGTTGCTGGTGCTGAAAAAGGTCCAATCGAGCGCCAGGTGACGCGTATCCTGACACCAGGTACGGTGCTTGAATCGCATTTACTTCCGGCGCGCGAAAATAATTATTTGATGTCTTTGTACCGTGCCGGTGATCTCTGGGGTCTAGCCTGCGTCGATGCTGCTTGTGGTGAATTTGTTGTCACTCAGTTGAAAGAAGACGAATTGATACTCGAGCTTGGACGTCTTTCGCCAAGCGAGATTTTGGTGGCAAAGAGAACCGTTAAGCCGGGTCCTAATGAGTTTGTACCGCGGGAAGTTTTGGATGTGCCGGAAGGGCTGCAGGGGAGCTTTAGATTCACCGGACGCCCCTCCATGTTCTTTCAATTTGAGCCCGCTCAGCGAAGGATACTTCAATATTTTGGAGTGAAGACGCTGGAAGGATTCGGCTGTCAGGCTATGCCTTTAGCCGTGTCGGCCGCGGGTGCCGCTCTTGAATATCTGGAGCGCACACAAGCCAGCCAGATGCCAAAATTCAATGGCATATCGACATACTCGGCTGATGGACACCTGGTTATCGACGCCAACACCCGTCGCAATCTCGAGTTGACTGAAACCTCTCGTGATCGAACGTTCGACGGATCACTTCTGTGGACGCTGGATAAAACACAAACGGGCATGGGTTGTCGAATGCTTCGGAAGTGGTTGTTGAAGCCACTATATTCGGTGTCTGAGATTCGCGACAGGCAGGAAGCTTTAGAGGAACTGATAAGCGATAGCAGGCGTTCAAAAGTATTGAGCACTGCTCTATCTAAGCTTTCGGATCTGGAACGTCTGGCTGTTCGCGTTACGTCGAGCACAATCTGTCCTAAAGACTTGATTGCTGTGCAGACATCACTGCAGGAACTGCCTTTGATTTGCGATGCATTGCATGGTACTGTCAATCGATATCTTTCGGAGCTTTCGCGTGTTCCAGAAGATCTTGTTGAATTCGCAGATCGCATCGCTTCCTCCATAGCAAGTGATGCTCCCCGAGAGCTGACTGAAGGTGGAATATTTGTTCGTGGCTATAACCAGGATCTTGACGAATTGCGCGAGCTTCTTGGTGGTGGAAAAGAGTGGATCGAAACTTATCAACGCAAAGAGCAAGAACGAACTGGTATTAAGAGTCTGAAGGTGAATTTCAATCGGACCTTTGGCTATTACATAGAAGTCACACAGTCTAATAAAGATAACGTTCCGACAGATTACATTCGTAAGCAAACGTTGACTAATGCTGAGCGCTTCATCACTCCTGATTTGAAAGAGTACGAGGCGAAGATACTGAATGCTGAGAAGCATATTTCTGAGCTGGAATATAAGCTGTTTATCAATTTGCGTCAGGAGATCACCAAATACGGTGCAGCTATCGGCGCTGTAGCTTTTGGTCTGGCGCAGCTTGATGCATTGATCTCTCTTGCGGAAGTAGCGGTAGAGCGTAACTATGTTAAACCGCTGGTGGATGACTCACTGGTTCTGGATATCAAACAAGGCAGGCATCCCGTTCTTGAGAAAATTTTGCCAATGGGTCAGTACGTAGCGAACGATTGCTTCCTTGAAGGGTCGTCCATGGCTCAGCAAATGATTATTCTCACCGGACCCAATATGTCTGGTAAGTCGAGTTTGCTTCGGCAGGTGGCTCACATAATTGTTCTGGCACAAATGGGTTCATTCGTTCCTGCTGATTACGCACGCATCGGTATTGTCGATCGTATATTTACTCGTATTGGCGCCGTAGATGATTTGACCCAAGGGCAGTCGACTTTCCTCGTTGAGATGTCTGAAACAACGCAGTGTTGTCTTTCTGCTACTGCTCGATCTCTTATATTGCTCGATGAGGTTGGTCGTGGTACCAGCACTTACGATGGTGTAGCGATCGCCTGGTCAGTTGCTGAATACCTTGCTAAGGACGTACAGGCACGCACAATTTTTGCTACGCACTATCACGAGCTCAATGGACTCGCGAGCTTTTTCCCGCAGATCGCTAATTTTCAAGTGATGGTCAAAGAGGTTGACGGGAAGGTCGAATTTATTCGCTCGGTCATGCCCGGGGGGACCAGTAAAAGTTTTGGAATTCAGGTCGCGAGAATGGCGGGCATGCCTCAGAAAGTGATCGATCGGGCTCAGAGTCTTATGCTGCAAATGGAAAAGAAGAGCGCAGCAAGACAGATTCTTGATGGTCCTAAATTCCGGAATATTCAGATGGATGAGGTTATGCAACTGTCTGTGTTTGAAAGTGCTAATGTAGCGCCTGTACCCGCGTCGCCAGAGATGGCCGGAAAGAGCTGAATGAAAAAAACTAATTCGCGACTCTCAATGGCGTTGAAAACGTTCTTGCTGGTCACTTTTGTTTGCAGCGATAGTTTGTTAGGTCTGCAACCGGCGATGGCAAAGGATAAGCACCATT
>Ga0182030_10022585_pt1 | contig 11700 bp, 11 predicted proteins | sample 812S3MmetaG_FD_121299 | JGI IMG/M metagenome (GOLD analysis project Ga0182030, IMG submission 121299) | Permafrost microbial communities from Stordalen Mire, Sweden - 812S3M metaG (Illumina Assembly) | ecosystem: Environmental > Terrestrial > Soil > Wetlands > Permafrost | place: Sweden... | reverse complement strand
GCCCAGTCAAAGCGCGCCGCCCAAACTTCAAAACTAGCGGCCCTGTTAAAAGAGCAGGGCATAGAGATTCCCGACAGTTTTTTACATCCATCTGACGGTGTTGAGAATCATATACATTCATGGACATACGACCACCGAAACGGAATGATTCAAATTCGCGTAGAGCGACACACGGATGCCAGCATGAGCGGACGACTAATTACAGTAAAGGCGGGAGACGTGCTGACAGATGGCATGAATGACAGTAAAGTTGGGACGACGCGATACCGAGAGGCAAATCCAGATTCCGCTTTGAGAGCCGGAGAGAAACCCCAAACTCCGCCCGGAGCCAATCCCGGAACCTCCAAGCTTTCGCCCGCAGTGCGGCAATCTACACCACAGAGTTTGGGAGGAAAGGATACCACGCCACAACCGGCAACGCAAGTCCCGCGTTTTGGAAAGGTTGATGTCAAAACCAGTGGCAGCGTTTCACGGATTCGATATTTCGACAAAGATGGCAATGAAGTTGGATACGGTCAACTTGACGGCGATGTGATTAACTACGTCAGCGTTGACCCGAAATATCAGCGACAAGGATACGGTTCTGAAATCGTCAAGGATTTGAAGCAGCGCGGCGGTAAAATTGGTGTTGCGGGGACACCGGAAGGAACGGCTTTGATGCGTTCTAAGAAGGTTGGAGCAAACGAATACGAGCCGAATAAATTTAATTTTGAAAAGCCCAACCCACCCCCCTCTCCCCCCTCGCCATCCGAGGTGAAGCCGGAAGGGAAGATTCAATGGCTTAAAACGCCGTCCGTGAGTCCCGGCGGAAAGCCTCATTTCTGGAACGCTTATTCAGGCGAGGCCGGAAAGGGGATGCCAGTCGCTCGCGTCGTTTGGAATCGGTCAACAGGAAGGTGGGATGTCAGCGACCCAAACCAGATTGACGCAAATGGTCGAAGCAAAACGCTGGCCACTTTCGACAAGGAAGGTGATGCTAAATCTTTTGTTGAGAAATCCCCGACCCCAAAGGCCGAACCGCCAGCGATTGAGCCGGTTGCTGCAAAACCTGCACAGGTTGAGACAGCGAAGGCAGAGACGCCTCCCGAAATGTCCGGCCCCGGAAGCCCGTCAGGAGCGCAAGGCCCGGACACTGGCCCCGGCTGGATGGAAAGTGATACGTCTGACGAATCCGTGACGGGATTGGCCGACCGTGTTCGTAAGTTGCGAGAGAACGCGGGCAAGACCGAGCCAACTGAACCGGGAGCGGGCATTGCGCCGGAGGCCTCAGTCCAGCGTGGGCGTGAATTGCTCCGCAAGGGCGCAGACCCGGAAAAGGTCATGGCTAATTTCGAGTCCAGCAAGCGGGCGTCCAGCGATGATTTTGCAACCGTCCGCGCTCACCAAGAATCTTTGGCTCGAATCACAAACCGAGTTGAGGAAAAATTTGGCACTGACTCGCCGGAATATCGGGCGGCATACAAAACTGAATCCGATTGGGCGGGACGAACCAAGGCGATGCAAACCGAGTGGGCAAAGGCTGGCCACGCGCAACAGGGCGAAGTTGACATTGACACCGGAACATTCACCGGACTTCGACGCGCTTACCGAGACTCTACCGGAAAAGATTTGCCCGCCAACAAGACCGAAGCCGCCAAGAAGATTGCCGCCAAGGTGTCCGATGCCGAGAAAGCCGTTGAACCGGCCAAGGTCAATCTGCAAAACGCCATTGACAACTTTGATGAACGTGGCGTCCCGATCTATTCCGATTACGTTCTGAAACTGGCTGAGAAGATTGTCAGCAAGCTGGATGCCCGCGCCGATGCCAGCCGCAAGGCGTTGCGGGAAATGGCGGCAAGTTTCCATTCCGGGGTTGACCCGACTGTTTTGGGACATCTGGCCAACATCGGGGCGAGCCACATTGCCCATTTTGGTCTGGATTTTGTTCGATGGTCGGATGCCATGATTCGGGATGTCGGGCCAAAGGTGAAACCATACCTGAAAGACATTTTCGAGCGGTCACAAAAGCTGGTGGATTCCGAAGGCGACAAGCACGGCCCAAACGCCGATGCCATCAAGAGCGCGGTTAAGAAAACAAAACCGCAGATAGTTGTTGATGCTGAAAAGAAAGCCCTTGAATCGGCCAATGATGTTGTCAGGAAGTCAGCGGCAGATTTGGCCGACGCAGAAACGAAGGCTCGCGTCACCGAGCAAAAGTTGAAAACCGCCTCCGATAAGGTTCAGCAAAAGGCAGCGCAGAAAGCCCTTGAATCGGCTCAAAAAACAGTAAGACAGGCAGCCGCTAGAGCAGCCGATGCAGAGATTGAGGCGCGAATCGCTAAAGCAAAACTAAACGCCGATGAATGGTCAAAATCACTCGAAGCACAGCGGCTAGAGTTCCGAAAATACGAATCCGGCAAGCCGATGACGCCGATGCAGGTCAAGACGTTATGGCAGCGCGCCAAGACCGAATACATTGACAAGGGCGAAACGGAGATGGCGAGCATCGTTCACAAGCTGGCGACTGATTTAGGAATTCCAGCCGATGACGTGTTACGCGGATTGAATCAGAAACGGTCAATCCGGCGTGTTGCCGACGATGTTTGGCAGAAACAACGTCAGACTCGCATTCTAAAACAGTCCGCAAAACGCTGGATTGAGCATTCGGAAGAAACGATGTTTCAAAAAGCACTTCCCGCCGCTGTAAAAATAGCGTTCTCTGCCAAGACTGGATTTCATGGGACAGTTGCAATCGGAACGCATGCAGCACTTGAAGCCCTCAACCATCCCGTCATCACCGCTGAGAACTTTGGCAAGATGTATAAACTCGTTGCCAGCCCGGATTATTACAAGATGCAGCAATTTGAACTTGCCCATCGCCCTAATTACACCATCGCCCAACGTAACGGGTTGGTGAATGACATGAGCAAGATGGAGGATTTCAACGATCCCGAATTGACTCAAGGGTTTCCAAAGTTTGCTGAGTTCGTGAAAAAGCAGTTGTCCAGAGTCGGACTTGGAAGATTGCAGGGAATGGGAACACGCGGTTATTCCGTCTTGAAAATCCTGCGGCAAGACCTATTTGATAATGAATGGAACAAACTGGCTGAATCTGAGAAATCCGACAGCATGGCAGGGGCAATTTCTGATTCAGTTAATCACATGACCGGCGTGGTTAAGGCTGGAAGTCATCCGGCAGCAAACGTCATGTTGTTCGCTCCTAAACTCGCCCTTTCAAGATTATCCGTCATGGTTGGAGACCCGCTTCGGGCAGTGAGCAGCCTGACCAAGATGGACAACATGACGCCAGCCGAGAAGTGGTTTGCAGTGAATCAGTTGAAGGAAAAGGCCAAGATATTTGCGGTTGGAACCGGCCTGCTTTTGGCCAATCAACAATTGAATGACCTGCTTGGCGACAAAAAGAAGCTGAACGGAGTCCCGACTGCGCTTGGCGGTGGCGGCTGGAATCCGATGGAATCCGACTTTATGAAGTTCCGGGTTGCCGGGATGAACTTCGCTTGGGGAAGTTCGTTTCTCACCATGTCTAGGCTTCCATTGCGCCTGTATCAGATTGGAAAGGGCGACGGCGGAAAAACGAAGTATCTGATTTATCCTGATGAATCCATGTATAAGACGGTTGGCTCGTATCTCAGGACGCAGGAAAGTCCATTTTTGAGTCCACTTGTTTCTCTGGCTACCAAGGCGGATTTTTCTGGTCGTCCGTTGCCGCAAATTCCCGGTTACGGCAAGCCGCCGCCCGTTCCGAAACGGCTCGCCGCTCAAGGTGTAAAACCCTACACTTGGAAGGAATTTGGAATCGAAACCTTTCTGCCAATCCCGTTTGAGGAAGGGGCGAAAGAAGTGTTTCATTACATGGGCGCAAAACCCGGACAGGAAAAGCCACTGATAGACTCGTTTATGACAACGCTCATCATGGCCGCTACGGGCGGAAGATTAACCGAAGATTGGAACAAGGACGCCAATTTGACTAAAACCAAAAAATAAACGACACTCAAACCATGAACATAAAGACCATCACCCGCAATCCGTTCACTTGGATTATCACCTACAAATGGATGGGCGGTTCCACGATCAAAAACACCCGGACGGTTCAGGTCAATTCCTCAACCAAGCCCACCCGCAGCGCGGCCATGCGCTACGCCAAGGATGACCTGGTTAATTTCCTTGGCCACTCGCACGGTCAATACGGCTACCGGAAAATCAAGATTGATTTCATCGGCAAGGTTTCGCCCGTGATGACCTCGACCAAACAAAAGGAGGGAACTCCGCCGGCCATTGCGAAAACAACCTATCAGCCCAGTGGAACATTGGGGGTGTAATGTCCCCGCAGGTTCCAGAACTGCGCGACAAGTTGGCGGGATTGATGCAATGGCATTACCGGCCTGAAAAGACGTTCAAGTATGCCGACGCCCTTACTGAACTTTGCGACGTTTGCGATGCGGTGTTTGTTTTGGATGACCAGAGTAAGGAGCCGATTGTGCCATCGGAATTTTTCAAGAAATATCCCAAGTTGCAAGCCGTGATACGCTGTGACGAGCGCGGCGATGTCACTTGGAATGAATGGGTTAACCGGAACCAGTTGCTTGCCGCCGCCGCCAAGCACCATTGTAATTTCGCCTTGTGGCTGGACGACGACGAGGCTTTTTATCCCAAGGCGACCCGCAACGATTTCGATGGTTTGATGGCGCAAATGAATTCCAACCCGACGGCGACATCGCTTCATTTGCCGTCCCTGACTCTGTGGAACAGCCCCGACCATGTTCGGATGGATGGGTTTTGGGGACGGATGAGCAAGCCTGTCCTGCAAAAGAACCCGTTCTTCATATCCGGCTGCATTTGTTACCCCAACAACGCCCTTCATCGGCTGCATTGCTGGCCAATTTCACGCGGGTCAACCTTGATGGCAAGAACGCCGGGAGTGTTGCATTACGGTTTGATAGACTCTCCAGACCGTGTAAATTGGAAAGTGAAGTATGAACGGCACGACACCAATGGGGAGTTCATCCAAATGAAGTCGGAGGAATGGGATAGGACGGTTGACGAATCCATTGCCAATGTGATGACTTTGGAGGATGCTTACCGTCATCGGCAGGAATCAAACCAGTTCATTGACGCCCTGACGCTGAAACCATTATGAGTGAAACCCCAAAAGCCTTTGATCGTCGGGTTCGAGAGGGATTCTTCAAGCGTTACACCCAGAATCTTGGCATTGACATCGGCTGTGGCGACTGTCCGGTGACGAACGAGGTTGAAAAGTGGGACTCAAAATTCGGTCATGGTGACGCGACGTTCATGGGGGGTGTTCCTGATAATCATTTTGACTACGTTCACAGTTTTCATTGCCTTGAACATCTGGATGACCCGATTAACGCGCTTCGGAACTGGCTAAGAATATGCAAGCCTTACGGCTGGTTGATTGTCGGGGTTCCGCACCGGGATTTGTACGAGAAAACGCTGCTTCTTCCGTCCCGATGGAATGGGGCGCACAAAACATTCTGGCTTCCGCATTACGGTGAACCGCCGCACACCTTGGGATTGCTGGAAGTCGCGCACAAGGCTTTTGGGGTTTCCGTTGAACTTCAATCTTTGAGGGTTTTAGATGACAACATCATTCACCACAACGACCCGCTGATTCACTCGGATGGCGAGTATTCCATAGAGGGAATCTGGCGCAAGAAGCAATGCCAGGGGGCGCGACCGGAGCCGGTTTTATGATTATAGGACATGGCGATATAGCATCTGTTTTGACTGACCGAGACGATTTAATTTACTTCGCTTCGGGTGTCAGCAATTCGATGGAAACGCAAGAGTCAGAATTTCTTCGTGAGGCGACCCTGCTTCGTTCCCAAGACCGGGGAACGCGACTGGTGTATTTCAGTTCTCTTTGCGTCTTTTATTCCAGCGGACATTACGCCAAACACAAGCGGTCAATGGAACAGCAGGTATGCAAAAACTTCCCGCTTCACACCATCATCCGGATTGGCAATATCACTTGGGGAAAGAATCCGCACACGCTGATCAATTTTATGCGGGAGCAAAAACGGCTTGGACGAATACTGGACGTTCAGGACACCTATCGTTACGTCCTTAATCGGGATGAGTTTTTGCATTGGGTTTCGATGATACCGGATTTTAATTGCGAAATGAACATTCCGGGGCGACGTTTGACGGTGAACCAGATTGTAAAGGAATATGTCTATGGAAAGAACCCAAGTTGATTCCAGCCACATAAAATCAGTCGGGCACGACCCGGTCGCCAATAAACTTGAAGTCGAGTTCAAGAGTGGTAAGGTGTATCAATACGATGGCGTCCATCATTCGGAATTTAACAAGCTGCTTTCGCATCCAAGTATCGGCGAGGCATTTCATCGTATCATCAGAACCAAAGCAACGCCCGCGTCCAACCCGTCGAGACGACCCTTCAAATTCACAAAGATTCAATGACGCAGCAAATTCCAAACAACATTCCGCAGTCCGGTTGCTACGAAACCACTGACCGGCTTACCAAGGTTCGTTGTGCTGCGCCGACATTCGAGGGTTTGATTGACAAGATAAACCATGTCCGGTCGGCAATGGGGGCGGTGTCGGGAGCGGGGTTGCGCGAGGAAGTCGAACGCTGGATTTGTAAGGAACACCCCGAAGATTGTACCGGGGTAAACATGGCCATTCCCCGAAAGAGAAACCTGACACTTAGCGACATCATTCATGGAACCAAGGTCATTCTGGATTTGAAAATGAGGGGAGGAACATTGGTTGACCGTGAGGAGGCGGAACGGCGCGGGGCGATTTGCCGATATTGCACCTTCAATCAGGTTTACACCAAACCCTGCACGGGCTGGTGTAATGAAATGGTTGCCTTGGTTCACGACATCATCGGCCATCAGGGGCTTCCGGTGGACGCCTATCTTCATGCCTGTTCAATTTGTTCCTGCCAAAACTCCGCTCAGATTTGGGTTCCGTTAGAATCGTTGGACAAGGGATTGACCGACGATATGCGGGCGCAATTTGCATCCGTGAAGCATTGCTGGAAAAAAACTTAAAATGTGGTAACATCGAATAAGAATTATGCTTTACTCATCAGGTTCGCTCGCAACGCTCGACACCAAGACGCTCGAAGCGCCAACCACTCGCATGAAAAATGCGATGGAGGTTCAAAACTATTTCCGCCGCCTGATTGACAACGACGCCAAACGCTCCTACAAGCGTTCCCGGCTCAACGGATTGATTGATGGGATGCCGCCATACAAAGCGAGCAAGTTGCGCGAGCAGGGAAGGGCAGACGCTGCAAATGTCAACTGGGGTCGCGCCCGTTCCTATATGGAATCCGGGGCTGGTTCCTTCTACGATTTGTTTTCCGAGGCTCCTGGATTTGTCACCGTCAGCACGTCCTACGGAACAACGGAACAGCGGGAAACATGGAATTCAATCTTATCCGAGGAGGCCGACTTCACTCTAAAGCACAATCCGGTATGGGATTACGAGATGTCCATTTCGATTGACAACCTTGTGCTGCACGGTGTCGGGCCGCTCATGTTTGAAGACGCCTATCGCTGTCTGCCAAAAGCTTTTCTTTGCGGTGACTTGAAGGTTCCTGAGTTCACCAAGTCGGAAACTTCTTATTGGGAATCCTGTGGCGTTCAGGCCACCTATTATCCCGCCGAACTTTACGCTTTCATCCAAAACGAGGAATACGCCAAGGCGGTTGGATGGAATGTGGAGCAAACCCGAAAAGTGATTTCCAACGCCATTGGAATCAGAAACGAATCAGGCATCATGTATGAATGGGAATTCTACCAAGCCGAGTTGAAGAACAACGCCTTGTCCTATTACGACGAGTCCAAGATTTGCCGGCTGGCGCATGTGTTTTGGCGCGAGTTTGATGGTCGCGTCACTCACGCCATTGTTGAGCGTGATTCCGCCAGCGGGCTTGAGTGCAAGTTTCTTTACCTGAACATTGGCCGATATTCACAATTCAACAACGTCATTCACCCGATGTATTTCGATCACGGTAATGGCGGGTATCATCATTCCGTCACCGGCCTTGGGGTGAAGATGTTCGGGGCGATGGAATATGAGAACCGGCTTATTTGCAATCTGGCTGACAAGGCGTTTTCTCCCAAGATGCTGTTCAAGCCAACCACAGCGGATGCAACGCAAAAGATTCAGCTTGCCCGATTCGGCGAATATGGGGTGTTGCCACGCGGAACTGAGGCGGTTCAAACGCCAGTTTCCGGCATCATGGGTGAGTCAATGGAAATGTATGGCTTGGTCAAGGACTTGAACCAAGATGTTTTGGGAAGTTACCGACAGGCGGCTCCCACATCAAACACTAGCGGGAATCCGGCCACGAAATATCAACGCATGATGGAGGCGTCCGTCATGTCGGGTATCAGCAAGACCCAGTTCAACCGATTTTATGTCCAGCTTGACCAGCTTTACGCCGAGATATTCCGGCGCATGACCAATCTCAATTCCACTTGTCCCATCGCCAAGGAATTTCAGGAACGATGCGAGAAGCGGGGTGTTCCCAAGGAAGCCATGCAGCGGACGGATTACGTTCAGGCCACCCGCGCCGTTGGTCAGGGGAATGGTTTTATGCGGAAGCAGGCGATTGATGCCGTGTTTACTGTGGCGGGAGCATTGCCGGAGGATGGCCGGTCAAACCTGATTCGGGACAAAATTGCCGCCGAAGCTGGACAAAACGCCGTGAACCGATATTACCCTCAGAAGCAGCAGCCCATGCCGAGCGATCAGGAAATGGAAGCCAAGGTTCAAGTCGGTATAATGAAGATTGGCCAGCCAAGTACAGTGACATCCAGCCAGAATCCGGTCATCTATGCCACAATCTTTGTCCAGGCCGCGACACAGGCGTTGCAGAGCTTGCAGAAGGGCGGAGACCCGCATGACGTGTTGCGATTCCTGTCTCTGGACGGCCCGGCTATCATGGCGCACCTGAAACGGTTTGAACAAGACCCGACTCGTCAGCAGATTTACAAGGCGTTGAGCCAACAGGCGCAGAAAATTGGCCAAGCAACCGACCAACTGAAACAGCAGTTGACGCAGCAGGCAAAACAGCAGCAGGCGCAACAGCAAAAGACCCAAGGCGCGATGACGGATGCCCAACTCAAGCAGGCCAAGACGCAACACGACATCCAGTTGAAAACGGTCAAGACTCAGGCGCAGTTGAAACAGTCCGAGGAAAAGCACCGGCTCAAGGTGGCGCACGAAATGCAGGATTTGCAGATTAACGACGCAAAAGCCGCGTCGGAAATTCATATCAATCGACTCAAGGCGTTTTCTGACAATGGTTCAAGTGACGAATGAACCACATCCCAAAAATAATCATCAAGCCAGTGATGTCCGAAAATCAAAGATATGTCACTTGTGGAGATTACGTCTATGATGCAGAGGACGATACGTTGACCATTTTCGTAAATCGGATGAAGGATTGGAGAAGTGAATTGGCGGTTGCCGTGCATGAAGTGTTTGAATCCGCCACATGTCTTGCTTCTGACGTGAAATTCAAGGACATTGATTTGTTCGACATGAACTATGAATCGCAACGAAAACCGGATAATAATTGCGAGCCGGGGGACAGCCCGGATGCGCCTTACCATTTGCAGCATGTGGGCGCAACTCGGATTGAAAAGGAAGTTTGTTCGTGTCTGGATTTGCAATGGGACGCCCATGAACGAAACGTGAACGACTTATGAGGGATGCCAAGGACATCGTGGCTATGGTAATAGATCACGGCCAATTTTTGCCAGTTGCCCAAAAGTTGGGTGAGCAGATCAAGAAATGTTATTACTGGTCGCCCGCCGAGCGTTCCCTGAAACTGATTCAAGAGGGCGTAATCGGAGACGGGTTTGAAAGCTATGAGCGCGTGGACAAGGATAAAAGTTTTTGGGATTACGAGGATGAAGTGGATTTGTGGGTGTTCCCCGACATAGGTTTTTCGGGAGAACAAAGAAAGCTGATTCGGGATGGCAAGTCGGTTTGGGGGTCACGGGGCGGTGACGTTCTGGAATCTGACCGGGGCAAGTTTTTGAAGTCGTTGTCGGCAATGGGAATGGAGGTTCCTCCACACAAGAAAATTAAAGGCCTGACCAATCTCCGGCTGTTCCTCAAGGACGAGGAGGACAAATACATCAAGATTTCCGACTGGCGCGGAAACTTTGAAACCTTTCATTGGACGAATTGGGGAGAGTGCGAGGGAGAGTTGGACAATTACGCGGTTGAGTTTGGGCCAACCAAAGAACACATCATGTTCTATGTTTTCGACCCGATTGACACGGAAATCGAGGACGGAATGGATACTTATTATGTGGACGGTTTTCCGAACATTGTGTTGCATGGGATGGAGTGCAAAGACAAATCTTACATTGGTTGCATGACGGAATGGGATAAAATTCCAGAACAGGTCAGGGAAACCAGCGAACTGTTTGCTCCCGCTCTGGCCGCTTACGATTATCGCGGATTCTTCGCCACCGAAGTCAGGATTTTGCCCGACAAGTATTATTTCATTGATACGACCAATCGCGCCCCGTCCCCACCACACCAGCTTCAAACCGAGCTTTGGGGAAATTACGCCGACATTATTTGGCAGGGAGCAAATGGAAATTGCATTGACCCGGATCCAACGGCTCAATTCGGAGTCCAAGCACTTCTTTCTTGCAGTCGGAATAGCAAGGAATGGGCCGCGTTCAAAATACCCGATTCCATCAAGTCGAATGTGAAGTGCGGATTTTGTTGTGAGATTGACGGGCGATTGGTTTTCCCGCCACACCAGCTTGAAACCATGTGCGGTTATTTGACGGCGACAGGCGACACGATTCAAAAGGCGATTTCAAATTTACAGGATTGCGTCAAAGAATTGCCCGCTGGAATGAAGTGTGAGGACAAGTCCATTGCCGAATTGCTCAAAGAACTTCAAGCCGCCGAAGAAAAGGGAATTGAATTTTCCGATCAGAAAATTCCCGAACCAGCCACCGTCATTAACGAATGAATCAAACAAACATCCAAGGCACACCGGGCCAAGTCCGGGTCATAAGCGTTGACCCGAACAACGTCCGAATTGCATTGGACTCAACTACCACTTCGGGCGTTTCAATCAAGCCGGGGACATACAATCAAGTCACGGTGGACAGCACGGGCCGGGTTGTTTCAGGACAATTCGTTCAACCCATCGTGACGGTTCCGGTTAAGCCCGTCGGCCCGGCATTTCCATCCGACATTGATGCAAGGCAGGGGGACTATGGCGGAACCACTCCAAATTGGACTCCCACCGGAGGAAAAATCGGACTGGCATTTGACATAGGAACAATTGGTGGAAATCGGCAATGGTGGTATATTGCCGGAACATGGCTGTAAATTTATGGACAAACCATTAGCATTTGGACAAAAGACCCATGACGGGTTCAACAAACTGACCTATGCCAGCCCCGCACAGGCGTTCATCGGCAACATGTTTGAGCAACAGGGCGTTCCGTGGCCGCGCAAGCCGCTTGGAGGAAAGCCGCAGATGACCAAGGGCAAAGGTGGGCGTGGGAGCCGTAGTTTGAGGCATAAAAAATCCCATTGACGGATTGTTGAAACTGCTTTACAGTGGTTTCGACATGGCAGCAACCAGAAAACTTCGAGGCGGAAAGATTGGGATTGCCAGCACCATATACGTTCCCAAACCCAATGACACCAAGGCCG
>Ga0182030_10022582_pt1 | contig 11701 bp, 14 predicted proteins | sample 812S3MmetaG_FD_121299 | JGI IMG/M metagenome (GOLD analysis project Ga0182030, IMG submission 121299) | Permafrost microbial communities from Stordalen Mire, Sweden - 812S3M metaG (Illumina Assembly) | ecosystem: Environmental > Terrestrial > Soil > Wetlands > Permafrost | place: Sweden... | reverse complement strand
GCTTCAAGTCGGTCGCGTTCTTCCTTCGTGAGCGTAACTTTATATCGTGGTGTCATCCGTCCATCATTCACCACGAAACGAAGGACGTCAATATACGCAATATAACGTGTTACACGATACTAGGCTTGCCTCCGTCGTCGGCGGAAAAGAAGCCGTGGATTTTCGAGTTGCGCACTTATCAAAGTCCCAGCGAAAGCAAAGGCATCAACAAGGTCCAGATGTTTAACAGCGGCGAGGTTCCCCTGATGCAGGAAGTCGGGCTCTGCCCGGTCTTTTTCTCCCAGACTCTTGTTGGCCCGCAAATGCCCAATCTCGTTTACATGGTTTCCGGCGAGAACATGGACGAACACAAGAAGCACTGGGAGCAATTCAAGAACGCACCTGTCTGGAAGAAATTAAGCAGCGACCTACAGTACAAAGACAACGTGTCCCGCGTCATCAACATCTTTCTCAAGCGCACGCCGGCGTCCCAGATCTGACAATTAAGAGCGGTTTAAAAGCTAATCCTCACAAAAAAAGCCGGACGCCCTCACAGCGTCCGGCTCACAACACCAACAATACAACCATCCTATTCAACCCTTGACCTCGGAATTGCAACCGAATGGGAAAACCATGAAACCCATTCAGCCTCCCAAGGCTTCTGTTAAATTTGACTCATATAGCGGCCAAACGTTCAACGCTTCTCACAAATTATTTTTTTGGACCGTTTCGCTAACAATTCAGTCGATTATCCCAACCATTCAACCAGCTCGCGCAGGGAGGCAATCTCGCGGGTCAGTTCACAAGCGGCCGGACGGGGGTTGTGTCCGGGATTATACCAGCAGGCGTCGAGGCCATACTCAATTGCACCAATGATATCAGAAGTCCAGCCATCACCAATCATGAGCAACTCTTGCCGGGATGGATGTCCCAATCTCGCCCGCGCCGTATCGAAAAACTCTTTGGCCGGTTTGGAAAAGCCGATTTCTTCTGAGATAATAATCTCCGCAACGTGATGGCGAATCACAGAGCGGGAGAGCCTGCCGCGCTGCACCGCTTGCAAGCCGTTGGTCAATATGGCCATGCGGTATTTTTTCTGGAGCACTTGCATCACTTCAGCGGCATCCGCGATCAGTTCCGAGCGTTCAGCCAGGCATTCCAGATATTGGGCGCTGAAGTCGGCTGGGGGATAGGCAATTCCAATGGTTTGAAGCAATAATTCAAAACGGCGAACTTTGACAAAGGCCGGCTTGACCTCGCCCTTTTCGACGGCCTGCCATAACGCCTGGTTAATACGCCGATACGCAGCGAGGTGGTCGCGGTCGAATGCCACTCCAACCAACCCGAATGTCTGGCGGAGGGCGGCGCTTTCCGCCTTGTCGTAGTCAAAGAGTGTGCCGTCGGCATCGAACAAGAGCCACTGGTATTGCTGCATTGATCATTGATAATGGTTTCGTTCAGGCCCGTAAAGTCGAAGCTGGTTATCCTTTTGCTCCAGCCCGCAAATCAGCTTTTGGTAGAGTCGCCTCGCCGAGGCGACTTCGGCGGCGAGCCGCCCCTACCTCCGAGGGAGCTTGCTCGGTCAAAAGCTGGTTGGCGCGCCTGCCGCGGGAAGCATGACGCGCAGCCTTGCGGCTTTTCGTCGGACAAGGCACGTTCTCTTGCGATGAATATAACGAAGTGGCTCAAAACCGCGCTGGCTTTGTTGGTCGTGTCGGGCGGGGTGGCGGCTAATGCGGCAACGATTACCGTTTTTGCCGCGGCCAGCCTGACGGATAGCCTGGGGGAAATTGGCCGCGATTATCAAAAGCACACTGGCAATAAAGTTGAATTCAATTTTGCCGCGTCGAGTCTCCTGGCGCGGCAGATTGAGGAAGGCGCGCCGGCGGACATTTTCTTTTCCGCCGATGAAGCCTGGATGAACACTTTGGAACAAAAAGGATTGGTCGATAAAAAGACGCGCCGAAGGCGGTTGTCCAATTCGCTGGTCATCGTGGTGGGAACGGACAGTCCGCTATCAATCCAGTCGCCCAGCGACTTGGCCTCGGAAAAGATCGGGCATATCGCGCTGGCCGATCCGCAGTCCGTTCCGGCGGGGATTTATGCCAAAGAATATCTGCGCAAAGTCCATCTTTGGGAAAAGATTGAGCCCAAAGTGGTCCCGATGGGAAATGTCCGCGCCGCCCTGGCGGCAGTGGAATCGGGCGATGCTGAGGCCGGAATTGTGTATAAGACCGATGCCGCCATTTCCAAAAAAACGCGGGTAGCCTGGGCGGTGCCCCGCGAGGAAGGTCCTAAAATCAGCTACCCGATGGCCGGGTTGAAAGAGGCGCACGACCCGGAGGCAGCCCGGGCCTTTCTGAAGTATCTGGATTCGGACGAGGCGGGTCGGGTCTTCGCCAAATTCGGATTCATTGTTGACAACCATACACGATGACCGCCGCCGAATGGCAAATTGTCTGGTTCACGGCCTGGGTTTCGGCCTTGAGCACACTCGTGATTCTGCCGCCCGGCCTGGCGGTGGCGTGGCTGCTGGCCCGCCATGAGTGGCCGGGAAAATCGCTGGTTGAAACCGTTGTCACCCTTCCGCTGGTCATGCCGCCCGTGGCGACAGGATTGATCCTGCTTAAAGTCTTCGGACGTCACGGCATGGGTGGTTTTCTGCACAACCGCCTGCATCTGGATGTGGTTTTTACCTGGCGGGCAGTGCTGGTGGCGCTGGGGGTGATGTCTTTCCCGTTGCTGGTGCGTTCCGCCCGAGTAGCCTTGGAGCAGGTTAACCCGCGTTTTGAACAAATTGCCCGGACTTTGGGCGCGGGCGATTTGCGGGTCTTTTTTTCCATCACCATACCCCTTGCCCTGCGCGGGATCATCGGCGGGGTCATTCTGGCCTTTGCGCGGGCCTTGGGCGAATTTGGGGCGACGATCATGGTGGCCGGCAATATTCAGGGCAGAACTTCCACCTTGTCGTTGTCCATTTACCAATCCTGGTTTAACGGCGAGGATACGGTGGCTTACCGCCTGCTCGGAGCGTCGGTGGTGCTGGCTTTTGCGGCCGTCTGGACCAGCGAATGGTTCATGCGCCGAAGCCGAAAATGACATGAATTTTCTCCTGCAAAACATTTCGTTGCCGCTGGCTGATTTCACCCTGGAAATCGACGCCCGTTTGCAGTGCCAGGTGACCGGATTGTTCGGCCCTTCAGGCGCGGGAAAAACGTCCCTCCTCGATTTGATTGCCGGCCTGCGGCAGCCCGCTTCGGCGCGCATCGTCCTCAACGACCGGGTATTGACAGACATTGGCGCCGGTGTGGTCATGGCGCCGCGCTTGCGGGAGATCGGCTACGTGCCCCAGGATTTGGCGCTGTTTCCGCATTTATCCGTTCGGAAAAATCTTCTTTACGGACACAAGAAGAGCCGCGAGACGGAGCCGCTTTTTGGATTGGAACACGTCACGGAAGTTCTGCAAATTCAACCGTTGCTGGGACGCGGCGTGCGCGATTTATCGGGGGGTGAACAGCAACGCGTGGCCCTGGCGCGGGCATTATTGACGTCGCCCCGGTTATTGTTGCTGGACGAACCTCTGGCCAGCCTGGATGCGAGCCTTAAGGCCAAGATAATTCCGTATCTATGCCGCGTGCGGGATGAGTTTCACCTGCCTATTCTTTATGTTACACATGACGAGCAGGAAGTTGTGGCGCTCTGCGATGAGGTGCTGCAGATGGAACGCGGACGAATCACCGAACGCCGGCGCATAAATGATCGACAGACATGAATAAAACTAAAATCCAAATCCGTCCCCGATTGCGGGTGATTTTCGGCGAGAATATTGCCCTCGGCCCGGGCAAGGCTGAGTTGCTGGAACTGCTGGAAGAAACCGGTTCGATCACCAAGGCCGCCCGCAAAATGAAGATGTCCTACATGCGCGCCTGGTCGTTGATTCGGACCATGAACCACTGCTTTAAAGCGCCGATCGTTGTCTCCAAGCATGGCGGCGCGCACGGCGGCGGCGGGGCGAAATTGACGGACGATGGGCGGCAAATTTTGCAATTATACAAGAAAATGAACGATCAGTGCCTGCGTTCGGTCCGGCCCGCCCAAAGGCAACTGGAAAAACTCCTGTGCCGTTAGCGCGCGCCAAACTGATTATGAACTTGAAGCATCGCCCAACCAAGACAAGGGGACCAATTTTTTGTAGCGCATTTTTCCAAGACTGCCGTGTCGCCGACTTCCAAGTCGGCTCGGCTGCCGTGCGCGGCGCGGGTTTGGAAACCTGCGGCACGGCAGACTTGGAAGTCTGCGCTATGGCAGCGGCCAGAACTCCAATCTTTGGCAAGCTCGGTCGGTTGGCCGGGCGGATTTTCAGACAGACTCTTATGTTCGCGACTTTGGCGATTGCCGCTGTGCTGGCGCTGGCGGGCTGCGGCAAAAGCGGGTCGGATGTTGTTGTCATATATACTTCCCAGGATGAGGTTTATGCCGGGCCACTATTGCAGGAATTTGAAAAAGAGACCGGCATCCAGGTGCAGCCCGTTTTTGACAGCGAGGCGGTCAAAACAGTGGGCCTGGTCAACCGGCTTTTGACCGAGCGCAACCATCCGCAATGCGATGTTTTTTGGAACAATGAAGAGTTTCGCACCCGCCAACTGGCTGCGCTGGACATTTTTCGGCAAAGCAACGGCTGGACCCATCTCGGCTACCGCACCCGGCGGCTGGTCATCAATACGAATTTTCTGATGGAAGCCGGCGCGCCTCGCCGTTTCAGCGATGTCACCAATGAAATCTGGCGTGGCAAGGTCGCGCTGGCCTATCCGCTCTTTGGCACCACCGCCACTCATTTTCATGCCCTGCGCCAGCATTGGGGGGACGCGTCGTGGCGGAATTGGTGCCAGGCGCTTCTGGCCAATAAACCGTTCCTGGTCGATGGCAATTCCGTGGTGGTAAAATTCGTTGAGCGCGGCGAGGCTTGGATTGGATTTACGGATTCCGACGACATTGCGGCCGCGCAACGGGAAGGTTTCCCGGTGCAAGCGTTGCCGGTGACCGAGGAGACGCTGTTCATTCCCAATACGGTCGGCGTCATCCGCAATTGTCCTCATCCAGCGGCGGCGCAACGACTTTATGAATATCTTTCAAAGCCGGAAGTCTCCCAGCGCCTGGTGGAGTTGCGCGCCCTGGAAGGCGCCACGCTTGATCCGGCCACCGCCGCCTCGTCCTTGACCGTCGATTGGAACGCACTGCTGAAAAACCTCAATGCTGTCACGACGGAGACGAAGGAGATGTTCCTGCGCTAAAACAGCAACATGTAAATACTATCTTTTGAGGATTTTTTCGAAAGTTTCGGTTGGCTCGATATCGATGCGGCTCGCCTCCGCGGCGTGAGACGGCGCAGTCAGGGGAGTAACCGGAGGATTGACGCCGCCGACCTGGCTCGGTTTGGAAGCTGTCACCGGAATTGGCCGGAGATTCGTGACCGTATCCTCTTCCTCGGGCGTAATGTCATGGGCGGTGAGGTGGAATTGGGTCCGTTTGTCGAGCCAGGCGCGATAACGCGGGTAACTCCACATGCCGTATTCCGCGCCGGTTTCAATCGACGAGATAATTTTGAAGAAATCCCGATTGCGAATGAAATTCTTGATGGCCATGGTGGCCATGAGAACTTCGCATTCCGGCACGCAAATATTCAGATTGGGCCGGAACTGGAGTCGTTGCGCGACGACACCGATAAGACAATCGGCCATTTGCGCGGCGATATTGCCTTGGATTTCCGATGGGAAAGCATTGATGACCCGTTGCAAGGCTTCGGTGCAATTGGATGAATGCACGGTGGCCAAAACCAAGTGGCCCGTTTCGGCGGCATTCATGGTCAGGCGCATCGTTTCCGGTTCGCGCAATTCCCCGACCATCAAGACATCCGGATCTTCCCGCAAACTGTCCAGCAAGGCCTGCTCGAAACTTGGCGTGTCCCGGCCCACTTCGCGCTGGCGTATAAAGGCGCGCTTGGGCCGAAAAGAATATTCGATGGGGTTTTCAATCGTGACGATGTGGCGGGCATCGGTCAGATTGATCGTTTGAATCAAGGCGGCCAGAGTCGTCGATTTTCCGCTGCCGGTCGCCCCGCTGATCAGGACCAGGCCATGCGGATGATCGACCAATTGCTTCAGGTCAGGATGCAGATTCAAACCGTCGATGGTCGGTTGAAACGCGGGGAGCAATCGAATGGCGAACCCGACCCCGCGCGCCGTTTGCAGAATGTTGACCCGGCAGCGCAATCCTTCGATGGTGCGGGAAAGATCGAAAGAGCGGCGCTGCAAGAACTCCGGCCAATAATCAGGCCCGATCATGTCGCGGGCCCATTCGAGCACGACCGGCGCCGAGAGCGGTTCGCCGACGGAACGCAGGCTGCCCCGCACTCGCAGCACAGCCGCGAGGCCCGGTTCCAAATGAAGGTCGCTGGCGCCTTCTCCTTTGGCCAAGGCAATGAATTCCCGGAGATTCACGGATACAGGCGCGCGCCGTTGAGTTACCAAATTATTGAACCGCTTTGCCGCTGCGGCCACGAAGCGTCAATCCAGATCAATTTTGCTCAATTTGATCATCTTCTTGCCGTCCTTTTCCTTGACCGTGCCGACGGCAGTAACCTTGGCCGGCCCCTGGCAAATGCTCTTGTGGAATTTCTTGGCCACGTCGTTGTCGACGGCATAATAGATGACATCCTTGCCATCGACTTTGGTGCGAATGGCCGTTGCGCATTTGTCTGTTTCGTGCAATTCACACTTGGTGCAAACGGCTTCACCCTTGATGGTTTGTTCTTCCGCGTAAACGGAAGTGACGAATGACGCCACGAAGGCGGCTGCAATAATGGCTGCAAGTAATTTTTTCATAGTAAATACAAACTCCATTGGCGGCGGTTTGTTCCGGCGCCTAATGCTGTTTCAAGTTCAAGCACGAACCCAAGATGCAACGGGGAAGTTTCGCCGTCAATTTCAAACCGGGCACCCGTTATTTTTGCAGGCGTCAATGCCCTCTTTGAGATTGCGAAACGGGCGGAAGAAGGGACAATCGTGAATGAATGACGGGAACAGGAAACGAGCAGCAATTGAAATGACTAACGCAGCCAGCGCCACCCACAGGATTGGTCGCGCGATTTTCAGCGGTATCATTGGGTTGGTCATGCTGCTTGCGCTCACACTGGTGGGCGGCGATGCACGGGAAGTTTTTCACCTGCCTTTGCCTGGACCGGTCATTGGCCTTGCGTTGCTGGCGGGTTTGGTTTTGTTGATCGAACGTTTTCACGCTTGGACGGCCCGACATCTGACTCTCCATCTTGTGCCGGTGAGCCGTTTGTTGGTTTCCCACATGGGGCTTTTGTTCGTGCCTGCGGGCGTTGGCATCATCACCGAAGGCGAGGCGCTTCGGCGGGAATGGCTGCCGATAGTCGCGGCCGTGCTGGGATCTACTTTGATCGGGCTCGCGGCAACCGGATGGCTCATGCACCAATTTAGTCCGAAATCTTCGGAGACAGGTTCATGAGCCTTCACGATAGCGCCCAATCGCTGCTCTGGATTGTCGTCACGGTGGCTTGTTATTTCATCGGACTTGGCCTGCGGCGCATCGCGCGTCACAACGCCCTGGCGAACCCGGTTCTGGTGGCCGTTGTGCTGGTGGCCAGTTTGCTGCTCGCCACCCATACGCCTTATGCGGTTTATTTTCGCGCGACGTGGCTATTGACCTTTTTGCTTGCCCCGGCAACGGTCGCGCTTGGTGTTCCGCTGGCCAGGAATTTCGCTCATGTCCGGCAGAGTTTGCGGGGCGTCCTTCTCGGTCTGTTCGCCGGTTCAATAACTTCGATGGTTAGCGGCGTCTTGTTGGTGCGGTTGTTGGGGGGAAGCAAAGGCGTGGCCCTGTCGATGTTGCCCAAGGCGGCGACCACGCCCATCGCGATAGCGGTCGCGAGCCAAATCGGTGGAGAACCGGCGTTGACGGCGGCACTCGCGATTGTCGGAGGTATCGTGGCAGCCATGACACTGCGGGCCGTGCTTGGGGGAATTTCCGTGACGCACGGACATGCCATGGGGCTTGCCGCTGGCACTGCGGGAAGCGGAATTGCCGGAGCTCATGCTGCCTTAATGGGAGATGCTCCAGCGGCATTCGCTGCCATCGGGATAGGCATGAACGGCCTTTTAACGGCGCTGCTCGCTCCTTTGGTAGCGGCGCTGTTCAACTTTTAGGATGGAGAGCGGGGTCGGGAGGCCCGCGTCAGACGGTCGATTATACCGCGCCATTCTTCCCCGGTAGGCGGGGTTTCCACGATGATCAGCTCTGCGCCAGCTTCGTCACAACGGTGCAGTTCGGCATAAAGCGCGCGGGCAAAAGCTTCAGCATCGTGCGGAATGACGGATACCCGTCCAAATTTCTCATGCAGGGGAATGATGTGGTGGGCAATGACGTGGATTCTCTCGCGCTGGATTGTGTATTTGGAAAGCTGTGTGGCTAATTCGTTTTCGTCGCGCCATTGCAGGAGAATCAAGGTGGCTTTGGGCGAATAATGTCTTGGGAGCAGGCCCGGACTGCGCAACGACTTTTCGGCTGGCGGGGACGGGTGCGGTGCTGAAAAAACCTCTTGACCCAGTGCGGCAAGGAAGGATTCAGCGGGGATCATCCCGGGGCGTAAAATGTGGGGAGGTGAACTGGCCAAGTCAAACACGCAGGATTCGATGCCGACATGCGATGCGCCGCCATCAACAATGAGAGGGATGCGTCCGCCTAAATCCTTGCGGACATGTTCAGCATTGGTTGGGGAAATCTGATTGGATCGGTTGGCACTTGGAGCGGCCAGAGGAAAGTTGCAGGCGCGAATCACGGCTTGGATGAAGGGGTGGCTCGGCCAGCGAACCCCAACCGTCGCGCCCCCCGCGGTCACAACGTCGGGGATGTTGGGCGAGCGCGGAAGGACGAGAGTCAGAGGTCCTGGCCAAAACGCGGCGGCCAGTTTGGCGGCAGATGGCGGCCAGCAGGAAACGCAACGCCGGGCCAATTCGAGGCTGGCGACATGGACAATAATCGGATTGTGCGCCGGCCGTCCTTTGACTTCGAAAATGCGCTGCACGGCATCGGCGTTCCAGGCATTGGCGGCCAGGCCATAAACGGTTTCGGTGGGCAAGGCCACCAACTCGCCGGCGCGGAGTAATTCAGCGGCGCGCGCCACGGCTGCTTTAAATAGCAACGCGTTGTTAGTGAGCAAAATTTCGGTATCCATGATTTGTTTTGGACTCGTTAGCAAATCCAGAGCGGGGGTCCTCCGCCGCTCGTAAGATTAAGATTAAGATTAGGATTAAGAAACTCGAAACCGCTGGCAAAGACGGCTTTGTCTTTCTACTCTTTTATTGTGTTATTGGCATTGAGCAAACAACTGGCCGAAGGCCACGCTTTAACAGACGCCCAGGTTTCCGACGCCGTGCGCGAATTGACCGGCGAAGAGGCAACGGCGGAAGTTAAGGCAGAGTTCCTGACCGCGCTGGCCCGTAAAGGTGAAACGGCCGGGGAAATCGCGGCTTTCGCGCGAGCTTTACAGGACATGGCCATCGCGCCGCCCCTCGACGCGGTGACGCGAGCAAGGCCGATCATGGACGTGTGCGGCACCGGGGGCGACCGCATGAATACGTTTAATATCTCAACCACGGTGGCATTCGTTCTGGCTTCGGCTGGAGTCAACGTGGCCAAGCACGGCAACCGCGCCGTCACCTCGCAGGCGGGGAGCGCGGACGTGCTGGAGGCGCTCGGCATAAAGATACATTTGACTCCAGATCAGGCGGCGGCTTCGTTGCGTGATCATCATTTCACCTTTTTTTTCGCGCCTGACTATCATCCCGCTTTTAAAAAGATCGCGCCTGCCCGGCGCTTGTGCGGGGAGCGCGGGCAAAGGACGATTTTCAATTTTCTCGGGCCTTTGCTCAATCCGGCGCGGCCCAGTCTGCAATTGGTGGGAGTGCCGCGCCGGGAACTCTGCCTTCCCATGGCGGCGGTTTTGCAAAGTTTGGGCGTGCAGCGCGGGATGGTGGTTTGCGGCTGTGTTGGCGACGCGGGGCTCAGGCGCCATTTGGATGAACTTTCGATTCTTGGAAAGAGTTTCTACGCGGGATTTTCCTCGAAACGCACTTGGAGTCGTTCGCTCGCGCCCGGAAAATTTCCCCTGCAACCAGCCACGCTGGCGGATTTGGCAGGGGGTGATCGTCAGGCCAACGCCGAAATTGTGCGGCGTTTGTTGCGCGGTGAGGACCGCGGACCCAAGCGGGATGCCGTTTTGCTAAACAGCGCGGCGGCCCTGTTTGTCGCGGGAAAATGCCGGTCTTTCGGAGAGGGGTGGTATCTGGCGGCGGAACTCATCGATACAGAAAAGGCTATGATCAAATTGAAAGAATTGGTTGGGACAGGCTGATCCTCTCATAATCTTACTTAATCATAATCTTTCCAATATGAGTCTGAGATTAAGATTATGATTAAGAGTAAGACCAAAATCGGCCGAAAAATGGCGGTGCGCGGGCTTGACGGCGCGAAGGCGGTGGGAGCATGTTGAGGCCATGTATAAAATCATTGGTGCTGACCAAAAAGAGTACGGGCCTATTTCCGCCGACCAGCTTCGCCAGTGGATTGCCGAAGGACGGGTCAATGGCAGCACCCAGGTGCAGCCGGAAGGGGCAACGGGCTGGAAAACGGTTTCGGAATTGCCCGAATTCGCAGTTTCGGTTCCCGGCAGCGCGCCTTCAGTACCTGTGGCACCGATCCAGATGCCTGGACCTCGTCCGGCCGCCAAAGCGAACCAAGTGGCGGTGTGGTCGATGATTACTGGAATTATTGCGATCATTCCGTGCTGTTGGGCGTTCGGAGGGGTTATTGGCCTGATCAGTATTGTGCTGGGGATCGTTGGGCTTTCACAAATTAAACAAAATTCGCGACAGACCGGTTCAGGTTTCGCCATTGCGGGAATTGTCATGGGAATACTTTCCCTCCTCATTACCGTCGCGATTTGGTTGACTTTGGCGGCTTTTCCGCAAATCATGACGAACTTCCAGAATTCATTTGGCCAATAAGTTTATGAAACGACCATTGGCAGCGTCCCCTTGGGGTTTGTTCGCGGCCATTGTTGTTTTGGCGGTGGCAGCGGGGGCATTGGTGACGTTGTTCCTTTTTGATCCTGCGACCCACGGCTTCTATCCCATCTGCGTCCTGCACCGGGCGACCGGGTTGTTGTGCCCGGGGTGCGGCACGTTGCGGGCCTTGCATCAATTGACACATGGCAACTTCATGGCGGCCTGGCGGTTGAATTGTCTGGTGGTCGCGCTTTTGCCAATTGGCTGTTGGCTGGCGGTGAGGGAATTAATTTACCTTGCGACGAGCCGGCGTCTGCCCGGCATTGTGACGCGGCCGGTCTTTGGCTGGGCGTTGGTGGCGGGTTTGGTTATTTTTGGGATTTTGCGGAACGTGCCGATTTCACGTCTCATGGCTATCGCCCATTAATCTGGAGGCAACATGTATAAAATCATTGGAAGCGACCAAAGAATTTACGGACCGGTATCGGTGGCCCAAATTCGACAATGGCTGGCTGAAGGACGGGTCAATAGCGCCACACTGGTTCTGGCGGAAGGGAGCAACGAATGGAAGCCATTATCTTCCGTGGCCGAATTGGGCACTCCGCCCGTGACGACTCCTCCCGTGGTTAGCATGC
>Ga0182030_10022581_pt1 | contig 11701 bp, 3 predicted proteins | sample 812S3MmetaG_FD_121299 | JGI IMG/M metagenome (GOLD analysis project Ga0182030, IMG submission 121299) | Permafrost microbial communities from Stordalen Mire, Sweden - 812S3M metaG (Illumina Assembly) | ecosystem: Environmental > Terrestrial > Soil > Wetlands > Permafrost | place: Sweden... | reverse complement strand
TCCTAGCTGCTCGAACTGAGCCGCTTCATCCGCCTTGCCCAGAACATTGGCGATTTGCGCCAGAATCTGGCAATCCTGATAATAAAAGGCGGTGTCGGTCAATCCAACCGGAGTGAGCGTTGGCTCGCCTTCACTGTGGTTATCATACCAGTCGCCCAAGCCAAAGCTGACGATATGATTCTGCGCCCGCCGCGTGATGTAATCAAGGTAGCGCTTCATGCCGGCGTAGCGGTCCGCCAGCAATTGGACATCGCCCTCAAACTCATATTGCTGCCAGGGAACAATGATGCAGGCGCTGCCCCACTCGATGGGCGTGGTGAATTTGCCCTCGTCCCATCTGTAGTAATTCGGCACCAACGAAGGAACCAGCCCGTTCGCCCGCTGGGCGTCGAACATATCGTTCACCATCTTGCCGAACAACGCCGACATGTCAAAGTTATAGCGCAGGGCCGGACCATTGAGATGATCTTCTTCCAGCCAGCCAAGTTTCTCGCGATGCGGACAGTCGGTCATGATACTCATCATGTTGTTCATTTGCGCCCAGCGAATGAGGCTGAAAACCTTGGTGAAAAGATCGTTGGAACAGGCGAATTCACCCACTGATGGCGAATCCGCCCGGATGACGTGTCCCTCGACGGCGGTGACTTCAGGTTGGCTGGCCGTGCCTGGCGCAGCCTGGGTTTCGACCCGCAGATAGCGACCGCCGCGATAATAGAATTTCCATAGGTTTGTTTCCTCGCCTTTCCCATTCAAAGTGTAAATGCAATAAGAATCGTTATTGCACATCCGTTCATTGATGTCGCCGTTATCGTTGACCAGTTCGGAAGGGGTCACTTTCACCGTGGCACCGGCAGCACCCTTGACGGTGATCATGGCCATGAACGCAGCGTTTTGTCCCAGATCATAGACGGCAATATTCGGATTGATCTGCCTGCGACCAACCGGTTTCAATACTTGCATCACGCGGATGGGGGGCGCGGCGGCGGAGAGCCCTTTCAATTTGCCGCCGGGTCCCTTGGTCGTGGCAGGCTGATCCCAGGCGGAGTCACCAAATCCCGGCTTGTCCCAGCCCGCCTGCACCAGACGCGCATCGAAATCCTCGCCGCCGTAAATTGAAGAAAAGACAATCGGACCCGAACTCGTTCTCCATTTCTCATCCGTCACCACGTTCTCAACCGTGCCGTCCGCATATTCCAGCCGGACGAGGACAATGGCCTGCAACGGACCATACGATCCACGGACCTTGGTGTAACGTCCGTTGTGCGTGTTGTAAAAACAATTGCCCAAGAATACGCCAATGGCATTTTCACCAGGATGAAGTTCGGTGGTGATATCATAGCTATCGTAAAGGCAGGTTTTGTCATAAGCCGTCCAGCCGGGAGTGAGAACCGCATCGCCTACTTTGTTGCCGTTCAACGTCATTTCATATTGTGCCAAACCGCAGATATGAACCAAGGCCCGTTGCAGGCCGGGTTTTACCTCAAGGTCGTGGCGAAGCAGGACAGTTTCGTATTTCGCCTTTGGCCCCTTGTCACCATTGGGATTGAATGGTTCGTTGGCATCAGGTGCTCCAATCCATTTCGCGCCACGCCAGTCCGCATCGCTCAATATGCCCATCGTCCAACGGGCTATGGGACTCCATGCCGAGCGCTGCTCTTTGCCATCCCATACGCGAACTTTCCACCAGACAGGTTGATCGGAAGTCAGCGGCACTCCGGTGTAGGCAACCTGATTCATTTGGGCGGAAGCAACTTTCCCCGAATCCCAAAGATCGCCCTGATTTTTCGCCAGCAACACGGGTGAAGACGCGACGAGGATTTGAAAACCGGTCTGCCGCAGCCCGATCAACTCCGGCGCGGCGGGTTTCAATATCCAACTCAAACGCGGCTGGAGCGTATCAATGCCGAAGGGATTATTCCGATATTCGCAGCGTAATTCATCGGGTGAAATTGCCGCGCTTTTAGCATGAATGCAAGTGATTGTAAAAACAAACAAGATCAAGGCGGTGGTGAAAGATCTCATCGGGAACAGTGGGGTATATATTAAGATTTGAAAACATTAGAACGGCTCTGGAAATTTGCAATCATTGAAATAGTTTCACTATAAACCAGCTGCTCAATACTTTCGGCCCCCACCGTCATCGGCGTTGACAAACCAGCCAATTCGCGCCAGTGTCCACACACAGCGGCTCAAACCATTCAATAATTCGCGTCTCGGCCGGAACCGCCGGTCCACGCCCAAGTCGAAACGGCTGCCAACAGGCAAATCATCCCGAGGAAACGGTTACACAAACACGCCATCCATGCCGCTTGATCCGCCGAATGGATCTTGACGCGGTTAAACCCAGAAATGAACAATTGCCTCGAGTCACCACGGTCCTGCGCCGATAGCAGCCGGCGCATCAAAATAAGCCTGGTTGTTGACCGGATTATTTGCCGACATGAGGATGGTCATCGTTCTGCCCGATCCGGAATACTTTATCCAATCCACATGCCCATCCTCATAAAGAAAATTGCCGCCAAGAGGCACCCCGCTATTGCCTGCATGGTTGGATCCCGGCCCGCTATAGGTAAACGTGCCGGTGAACTGAACCATCCAATTATTGAGACTGCTTTGTTCCATTGCATCACACATAACGGGTGCCAGGCGATATGTTTGTCCCAGTTTTTTTCGGTAATACCATTGACCATAGGCCGGACTAATTGAAGCGTAGGAGCCACCGCCAGCATCTGCTCGCCCAGGCAACCAATGATACCCAATCAAATTCACCACGTTAGCTGAGGCTTCATAATTTCGTTTCCAAGCGTCGGTCGGGCAATAGAGCACATTATTCTGACTGCGGGCTCCTGAAGTCTGACTGCCCGGATTGTTTTTATACAAATAGGACGGGTAAAAGGTCGTGTTCATGTTCGGATCCATCCACGACGGGCCAAAGTTGCCCACACCCGTATTGTCAGGAAAAGCCTCCCGAAAATCGCCGGCATACATCGAAACCGACAACCCCCACTGTTTAAGATTACTGGCGCATTGAATTCGCAGGGCCGATTGTTTGGCCTTGGTTAATGCCGGCAAAAGCAAAGCCGCCAGAATGGCAATTATGGCAATAACCACCAGCAATTCGATCAACGTGAAACCGCCGCCTTTCTTTCCCCAAACAGTATTTTAAGCACAATTTTCAAGGCGCAAGTCTCCAGGATTCCTCCAGTATTGGATAATTTGATTCTTCATGCGTTGGTTAGGCGGAAGAAAACGCTGCCGCTTGCGGGATTCATCAGCAAGAACATATGATTCGCGCAGAAAGAACCGGGCTCCGTCACCCAGTTGGTGCCGGGACCGATGTCCGGCGGATTGGTCTGCCCTTGTAGGCCCCAACCCGTGCTATCCTGCGGCCATGTGAATGGAAACAGGCCGTTGCCGGCTGTGCAATTGAGTTTATTCGTAGCAGACATTAGATTTCTAGTTTGTATTTAAAGTGCCTTTTGCCAAATCCCACAGTAGCGCGCCATGTGTTCAACAAGTTTATTTCTTTATAATTTCACACCCCCGGACGGGAATTGCAACCAGAGAGATGGTTTCACATTAAACATATACAAATACCGGACATAATGCCGGTTTCTCATTCCTTTGGACCGCAGCCCACCCCGATGCGCCCAAGTCTGGTTAGCGCCGAGCCCGACACTTGACATCTAGCAACGTTATTCCAAAAAAGTTGTCCAGTTGCCCACCTGCTGCTGAACATCTAAAGCAAGACCGGCATCATTACGATGGCGACGGTATGATATCAAATTCAAATCAGCCTTATAAACCTTAAACTCCCGCAACTTCCGTTGCGTGATCCTGCGCGTCTTCGTCGCCATCAGGTGAAATGTCCGGCTAAAATCGTTTTTAATATGCATTCCCAGATTGAGCTGACAGGTCAACAATAGGTTTTTTGGGGGACGGTGCATGACAAGCATGAACCAAGATTGTTACCAGCTTGGTCTTGAAACCAACCAAGACAGCTCAACCACGCCTGCCACATTATTGGATAAGCCAGAAATGACAATTAACATAGGATGTTTCAGATTGATGGCTGGAGCAGTTCAATAAGCACTATAGCCGCACGAGACAAACCGACCGAGGGCATCTTGTATCGTCACCTGAGCCAAGGCCTGACCCATGGCTTTGGCCAAAGCGGCGGGCGTCCGCGCTTCGGCGGCGCGCAACCGGGCTTTGGACCTTGCTCCACATCTTTTCAATGGAATTGAGTTCTGGTGAGTAGACCGGCACAATTTCTCACCGCCACTACAGGATTCACCTGCGCGATAGTTTTTAAACTTGAACCGCGGATGGCCGGCCGGCGGCACACCGGTGATGAAACTGCCCGCGTCCGACCAGCCATGGCATCCTAGTCAGTGTTCCGATTGCCCAGGGACTTCAGGAATGCCCGGATCATCCAATATTTGCACGGCGGTGCCGTCGCCGATTTCTTTCCAATCCTGCAACACCCAGACGACTTTCTTGTCCGGGGTCACTTCGACAAGTTGGGGACCTTTGCCACGCGAGGTGAAGATGGTGTTGCCATTGGCCAGCCGGGTGCAGCTTTGCGGGGCGGAGCCGAACTGATATTCCGGCGGCAGATCGGTTTTGCAATTGAATTCCCAGACCGTTTCGCCCCTGGCATTGACTTCCCGTGTTAGACTGTCCCTTTCGTCCGTGATCAGCGTGTTGCCATTCTGCAGCCGAAGCGCGGCCCAAGGTCTGTTGATCTTATATTTCCAGATTTCTTTGAATTTTGCGTCGTATTCAGCAACATAGTCCATGCCGAGAAAGGCAAGGAGATAGGTTCCCTGGGCAGTGACGCGAGCGCGCCGGAACTGGCCATGAACCCCGCGGGCCTCCTCGAACGGGAGTTCGTGTTCGACTTCGACAGCTCCGGTCCTGATGTTGGCGACTTTCAACTTGGGCGGCAGGCCATTTTCAACGAACATGACTTTATCCAAACCAATGGGCTGACAGGCATGAATTTCCGTATGCTTGGCGTCTTGGGGAACGTGGCAATCATAGCGCCACACCACTTTCTTGTCCGGCGTGATTTCGGCGATGTAGGCCATGCGGCTGAAAAGAATGTTGCCGTTGGAAAGCATCCAGACATCGTCGAATTCCGGGCCGGCGCCGGTGGAATAGGTCCAGATCACCTTGCCATCCTGGACGAGGAACATTTTGTTGCAGTTTTCCCCGACATAGAGCATCGGGTGCTGCGCCAGCCCTTTGCCGGGCAGAGCGGAACGCGTAATCCCATTCGTATAATTTTCCGAGCAAGGGATCTCGCTCGGGCCGAAGGCGGGGACATTCACCGCGGTGAATAGAGGCAGCACATCCATGCAGGGCGTCACCGCTGAAGTTTTAGTTGTGGGCGTGTGACAGCCAGTCAACGTGGCGATCAGGCCAATGGTGGAAACAATTGCCAATGAAGAACGGAGTTTTGTGCTCATGTATTTCGGAGGTTTGAAAGGTATTTTTACCGTGTTGACGAATCAAGGAGCACAACCGCCACCGGCCGGGCGGCGGCGGCCGACGCAGGCCCGCCCGCCGGCATGGTGACCAGTTCGATCCCCTGGCCAGTCCCAAGATTGCGGCTGTATTTTTTTTCGGTCGCGTTGTTCCAGTGTTCATGCACGCCGAGGCTGTGCAGGCGAACCCCATCCGGTTTATAGACCGTTCCCGACGGCGGATCGTTGGCCAGCGCCGCTTCGTGGAGATGGCGGTCGGCATTTTTAATCAACGGCATTTCGGAACGCAAAAAATCCAGTCCCACGGATTCCAGCGCCACTGGATCTTGCGAGGCGAAAAAGCTCGACGGCCAGTGGCCATTGAAGGGAGCCATCGCCCACTTATGTGGCGGACTGCTCCACCGGTCGCCCGAATAGAGGCCGTCAATAATGTTCAACACCGTTTTGCCGTTGATGTTCGTGCTGCCATACATGTCCACCAACTGGTTGTAGCTGGCCATGGGAAAATCCCAGTCGTGCAGCAAATAATGCTGGCTGCCGCGCTTGTTGCCGATAATGCCCCAATTGCTTTTGAAAATCATCGTGACCGACGCATTGCCGTAATCCGTCTTGTCCGTAGGATCGTGATATGTGGCAGCCGGCGTGCAATGCCGCTTCAAGATCGCCATGGTGATGAGGTATTTGGATTTGACGATGGTTGTGGACATGGAGTTTTCCGTCGGACCAGCGACGGAGTAGGTGAACGCATTGGGGGTAAATCCGCCAAGGTTGGTGTCATAATTCACGCCGGGAAAGGCCGCCTGGCAATAGTTCTCAACCGCCGAGCACTGGTTCTCCCGGGCCGGGTCGCAAAGGGTGATGTCCGACTGGCTGGCCCCGAACTGATTGACCAAGCCGTCCAGCAGCGCAAAGACCGACTGCGGCGAAGCGTCAATCGCGTTGGATTTGCCGCCGTTGTTCAAGTTGAGCTTGATGGCGATCTTCTCGCCCTTGACGTAGGCAGGGCCGCCGTTTTTATCGCGGAACAAAACGTCCCAGGCGTTGCTGATGGCCAGCTGGCCGGCCACGGAACAGATGACATTGTTCATCAGTTTCGTAATTTTAGCCTGGTCGTTGAATTCGCCAGACCACCAATACTTTGATTTGCCATCCCAATTACACGCGCTCAAATCATAGCTCCACGCCACGCGGCCGGGGTGAATTCCCCGCGCAGTGCCGATAGGCTGATTCGGACCGTCAGACGGGGTAAAAGTTCCGGTGTCCTCCGCGAGCGCATTGGATTCGTTCATGTCCCTCACCACCGCTCCAAAGACCAAACCGATTAACAGACACGCTGCCGCCGCCGCATAACGGTGTTGATGCAAGAATGCGCGCGTTTTGCGGAACGCAGCAACCAATCCCAAGATGCTCAAGAGATAGACAACGCCGCCAATCGCGACCGGCGCCGCCACCCGTTGGCACGGATAGTCCGCCCGCGACGGCTTGGGTATGACGCGGACGAGATACCAGACCAGCGCGACCAGTCCCGCAACAGGAAACAACCATCGGACCCAGCGGTAGTTGCGGTTAAGGCCGACAACCCGACCAGTCCTGCCACATACGAGCAGCCATTTTTTTTCAATAGGCATTTTTTTTATCTTTGTCTTAATGGTTGATTTGGATTGGAAAAAAATCAGATTCAAATTAAGTTGGGGATAAATCAAGCGGAAGAACACCGAGCCATCGGTTGCTCCGATCGGCAAGATATATTGGTTCGTGGAACCCGCACCAGATACGTCCACCCAATTGGTGCGCAGACCTACGTTGATTGGATTTGTCTGCGCCTGCAACCGCCAGCCGACCCCAGGCAAATATGTCACTGAATTTACCGGGCTTTATAGCCAAGGCGGCGGCGTCAATCGCTTGACGCCGCCACCCAACCCAACCGGAACCCAAACCGCTTACGGATAAACCAGCCGGTAATATTCGTTCGTGACGCCGGTCTTGATGATCGTTATGTTTGTCGCCGTGATCGACTGGGAGCCCGCCACCGTCCCCCAGTCATTCGTGTTGCTGCTCACGCCTTTCGCAAGGTTGTTCGTCTGCACCAGCAGCCGATAACCTAGGTGATCCGCCGGCCAGCTCAACACCAGGTTGTTCCCGCTCACGCTGTTCGTCAGCTTCGGCACCGTCTGGCTCGGCTGCAACAGCACGTTCACCGTATAGACGTTCGTCTGCGACAAATCCTGCGACACCACCTGCACCGCCACCGTGTTCGTCGGCAGTACCAGAGTGCTTGACCCAGACGTCAGATTGTTCGTCACCGCCGCCCCATATCCGCCGCCGTTGAAGCTAAATTGCAGTGTCGCGTTCGCATCCACACTGCTCGCCGTCACCGTCACCAGGCTGTTCACATAGGTATTCGTTGCCATGTAACCCATCGTGCCAGAAGCAAACGTTGGATCCAAGATGCCCGGCGGCGTGATGCTCAGGCTCGCTAGCAGCGCATTCGTGCTTGCCGTCACCGGCGGAACCAGTCCGGACAAACTGACCACCTGATTGGAACTTAATGAGTAGTTGAATACTGAAACTTCATCAATCGTCCCATTAAAGGTCTGACTTACCGCATTGTCACTGCCGATGCGGATGAGCGGATCGGGACCGGTGCTGCCACCCCACGACATGTTCGTATTGGCGTAAACATATGTGCTGGTGGACACACCGTTGGTGTTGATGACATAGAACGAGGTGTTGGTCGGTGTCACCACCACGGCCACCATGGACCAGAGGCCGGTCGGAATCACCGGGCCGCCCAAATAATTGGTCGTTCCGGGGTCATTGTTGTTCCAGACGTAACCCAACTGCTGGCCGGTAACGTAACGGATGCCCGCCTGGGTTCCAGAATTACGATCCAACAGCAGGCCGGTATAATCGGCCTGCGGGCCAGCCGGATTAAGCCACATAATCATAGTCACCGTGTTGGTGTTCAGGTTCAACCCGGGCACGATGGCCCAGGAATTGGCAAGATTGGCATAGGGTGACAATGCCCCCTGCCCGATATTGAACTGTGAATAGCCGTCCGCCGGCTGTGGCCCATAAATGCCGTTAAAGGCGTTGTAAGCCGTAGGCAGATACAAACCGTTGTGATGATTGGGCGACGCGTCATAGACCGCCAGCGTCCCCGAGGAAGGATCGTTCGTCTCGTTAAACGGCCAGTAGGCTGCCGGGTTCAATGCCAGCACATTGGTGGAATAAGGGCCCGAAAGCGGCGGAGCCGGCAGCACCGTCAAAGTAACCGGTGCGCTGGTGGCCGAATTGGCACCTGCGCTGGCGATCAATTGATACTCGATAGTCCCGGTCAAGGCCGTGGTATCCAGCACATAAACATTGGTGGTGGCTCCGCCGAGGTTGCTAAAGCTGACGCCGCCGCTGCCGTTGTCCGTCTGCCACTGATAGTTGGTCGCGCCGAACGTGACCGCGCTCAAGGTCACCGGCGTGCCGGCATAGACCGTATTGGTCGGCGACACTGTGGCAAAGCTGACCAGGACGTTGGTTGCGGGATCGACATACGCGGCCGTCATACTTGCCTCAATCGCGCTGATTTGCGCCGAGGACAGCACGTTGGAATAAATGTCAATTTCTGCAATTTGACCGCTAAACGTTTCGCCGCCAGTACCTCCCTGATTACTGCCAATAGTTTGAATGAAGCTTGTGAACGAGGAGCCGCTGGTGTTGCCGTCTGCCAATCCATTGAGACGATAGCCGCCACCAGAACCGGAAACGGTCACGTCAATCAAGCTGAAAGCCGACGTGGAAAGGGCCGTGGATGAAGACCCAAGATCCGCCTGTGCTTGTCGCACGCAATCCTGCTTGAAACCGCCGTTTAGGCGATACTCAAAGGCTCCCGCCCCCCCACCGCCGAAAAATGCCTCGCTGTTGCCGCTCCCGGCCGGCTTGCAATAAACAAAGGCCGTATAGCTGGCACCCGCAGGAATCACCGTGGCCAGCTGCAGGACAAACGACCCGTTAAAGTTCACCACCGGATAACCGTTCGGGGTTGCCCCGGTCACGAGCGTGCCCGAGCCGGTTTGCGTCGCGGCGTTCGGGCCGACCGTGGCGGCCCAAAGGCCCGTGCCAGGATTGAAATTCAAAGCTTGCAACTGCAGCAAAGGGGCAGGTAGGGCCACCTGGCTGGCCGGCGCAACCACCAATTGCATCCACGGACTGTTGCTGACGTATGGTGCGAAATTGTTGGACGCCTGCAAACTATAGTAGCCTGAATTGGTAAGCTGCAGGTTGTTCAAGATGAGCGTGGTGTTGGTATTGCCCGTCAAACTCACCGCGTTACTGCCGGTTGCGTTGGTGCTCATCTGCCATTGATAAGCCAGCGGCAAGGTGCCGGTGAACGAAGCCGTGTAACTTTGACTATTACCAGCGTAGTTGGTTACAAGGGCTGGATTACCCGACATGCTGACGAACACCGGCGGACTGCCCGGCAACACCGTCAAGGTAACCGGCGCGCTGGTGACCGAATTGCCCCCCGCGCTGGCGATTAATTGATACTCATTAGTTCCGCCTAAGCCCGTGGTATTCAAGACATAGGTATTGGTGGTGGCCCCGCCGAGGTTGCTGAAACTGGTACCGCCGCTGCCGTTATCCGTCTGCCATTGGTAGGTCAGCGTGTTGGTCGCAAATACTGAAGCCGCAAGGGTAACCGGGCTGCCGGCATTCACAATGTTCGTGGGGCTGACCGTGGCCACCCCGATAATTATGGCATTGGTGGCAACATATTTGCCCGTCAACTGCGCCTCGACCACGCTGATTTGAGCGGAACTTAAAGCACCGTTATAGACGTCAATTTCAGCAACTTGGCCCACCAACCCGTCACCACCGCCTTCATTGTTGCCAATGCGGGTAATCGGCTGGGTAAAGGTCGCGCCCGGCACAGTGCCGTCCGCTGCCCCATTGAGTTTGAAGGAGCCACCGGCAGAATTGACAGCCACATCAATCAGGCTGAATGCCGAAGTGGAAATAGTCGCCGTCCCGGCGCCACCCCCCCCAGTATATTCAACCAGATAGTTCTGATGGCCCTGATAGAAATTATATTCCAATCCACCCGGTGACGACCCGCCGACGAGGGCATAGCGCGACCCGCCCGTAACGGAAGAAGGCATGATATAAGCAAACACCGTGTAACCACCGTTGGTTTGAGACAGGGGCGAAACTAGGAGAAAACTGCTGCCACCCGAAGCGATGTTCACAGCCGGGAATCCATTCGGAGTCGCCCCAGAAGCCAACGCAGGCTTGGTTCCGCCGGTATAAGTGGCGTTATTGCCGTTACCGCTGGAATCTGCCCATACGCCATTGGTGCTGTAATTGACGGCCATTAATTGCAGGACAGGGGCGGGAAGAACCACCTGGCTTAACGGAGCAACCACCAACTGCATCCACGGACTGTTGCTAACGTAGGGAGTGACATTGTTCGTCGCCTGCAAACTGTAGTAGCCCGAATTGGTAAATTGCAGATTGGTCAAAACAAGCGTGATGTTGGTATTGCCCGTCAGACTCGCGGCGCCACTGCCATTCGCGTTGGTGCTCATCTGCCATTGATAAGCCAGCGGCAGGGTGCCGGTGAACGAAGCCGCAAAAGTCTGGTTGAAGCCGACGTAGTTGGTGATGGCGGACGGAGTTGCCGAATTAGTGACAAGCAATGGCGCACTGGCCGCCAGCACCGTCAAGTTAACCGGCGCGCTGGTGGACGAATTGCCACCAATGGCGATCAATTGATACTCGTAATTACCCAGCAGACCGGTGGTATCTAGCACGTAGTTGGTGGTGGTGGCCCCGCCGATATTCGCAAAGCTCGCTCCGCTGCTGCCGTTATCCGTCTGCCATTGATACGTTGTCGTATTGGTCGCCCCCGCGACCGGCGCATTGAGTGTAACCGGGGTGCCGGCATACACATTCGTCGGGCTGGCCGTGGCCAGCCCGACCACTATGGTCGGTCCGGTGCTGACATACGCCGCCGTCAAGGCCGCCTCGACGGTGCTGATTTGCCCAGAGGTCAGCACGCCGGAATAAATGTCAATTTCTGCTATTTGACCGTTAAACGTTTCGCCGCCAGTGCCTCCCTGATTGCTGCCAATAGTTTGGATGTAGCTTGTGAACGAGGATCCGCTGGTGTTGCCGTCTGACACTCCATTGAGACGATAGCCGCCGCCAGAACCGGA
>Ga0182030_10022579_pt1 | contig 11702 bp, 11 predicted proteins | sample 812S3MmetaG_FD_121299 | JGI IMG/M metagenome (GOLD analysis project Ga0182030, IMG submission 121299) | Permafrost microbial communities from Stordalen Mire, Sweden - 812S3M metaG (Illumina Assembly) | ecosystem: Environmental > Terrestrial > Soil > Wetlands > Permafrost | place: Sweden... | reverse complement strand
GGGAATGCGCGTCGACATCACTTTGAGTTCCGACGAAATTGTGCGCGCGGTCGCGACGCAGTTAAAGCTCTAGGTCCTCACGAAGTGCGATGGCCGCCCAGTCGACGGGCCGCTCCAAGCAGTCCCATTCCAATGACCAGGACGACGATCCCGATATAGAGCCACAGGTGTTCGCCACTCATACTTGAACCGTGAATGACATTTGAACCTTGAAGGATCCACACCACGCCGGCAATGCAGAAGATGACGCCGATAACCGCTCGAACCCTCATGGTGGACTCCACTTCTTGAACGCGTCGCGCTGCTGAGTGAGAACCTAACACCGCTCTTTTGAAGTATTTCTTGAGTGGCTAGTGCGGGGTAATACTCTTCGGGCGAAAAATTGTTCGAGTGTGGACCTACCAGCCGCCAGGCGAGCATCCGTCCTGATCGGGAATTCTGCCGTTGGTCACCCTCATGCCAATGACGATCTGCTGGTCCCGGGAGGCCTCACCAGCCAAAGGGGCAAATCTCGCGCCCCCGTACTGGTACCAGGTGGAGTTAAGGAACCCAATACCCGAGTAGGAGGGGCCGGTCATGGACCAATCGCCATCCACCTCGCAGATTGCGACCTGTTGCCACTTGGCGCGAAGTTCGTCAATATTGAGGCTCACCGACGACGCCTCGACGACCAAGGCGTGCCTCAGCGGTGTTGCGACCACTCGCGCAATCAACCGATGGGGGCGTAGTTCCAAGGGTTTATGGGGCTTTGACACGACCGCGGCGCCCACAGGTGATGACAGTGGGACTACTGCGGTCACTACTGATACCAGCAAAGCGAAAAAAATCCTTCGCACAGCTCTCTCCTTGTTCAGGCACATAGTCCGACACGCTGTCTTTCGACGGGGTTGCTTGCGTACGGCACAAACCTTGGCGAATTTATGAAAAGCCCACCAAGGGCGCGGTTTGGTCTGTCACGTGGTCCACAGGGTGGAGGGCGACTTCGAAGCAGTCGTTGCTGCCGGATGAAAGCCTAGTTGGAGGTGAATTCCCGGGGACCGGAATTGACACATTTTTCACACTTACGTCACTTGACCAGGTATTACCTCGCATTATTTCTTTTCAGATTGGGTCGAAAATCACTATAAATTGCCATTTTCTGACCAAAAAGTCACACTGTGCTTTTAAAGCGTTTCTGGTCGAGGCGAAGGGAAATTCCCTTCGCGATCGCTTGATTGCGTTCAGGTCGCCCGCGGGCATAAATCCCGCTTCGATCTACGGGCGGGCGATTTTGAGACTCTCTGCGAAGCGACGCGTCGGGTCGGGTCGAAGTGAACTCCGCCGCATCGAAAGCGACCATTCGCGCAGCACGGCCGGGAAAGCCAGAGTTGGCGTCAGTGATGTTCGTCTTTCATCTTGTCCCGGGGACGATCACTGCGTAGTGGCGAGCAAAAGAGCTTCGCGGGCACCCTCACTAGTATCGGCTCATGAAGCGATCGCTGCTCGCACCACCTCTCGTTTCAAACCTCAACACCGCGTCAGCGCAGTTCCACAAGAACCGAACCGACATGCTCGAGCAGTTAGTTGTCATTGACAGTCTCCTCGATGAAACCGAAGCCGGAGGCGGCCAAAAGGCCATGGACCGCATGCGATCGCGCAATAAACTGCCCGTCCGCGAGCGAATTGCCAACGTACTGGATCCCGACTCCTCCTTCCTGGAAATCTCGGCGCTCGCGGGCTACGACTCGGAGTACGCCATGGGCGGGGGCATGGTGGTGGGCATCGGCGTCATTGCCGGTACCGAATGCCTCATCATGGCCAACGACCCTTCGGTCCTCGGGGGCGCCTTGACCGCTTACTCAGCGAAGAAATGGATGCGCGCCCTAGAAATCGCCCGCGACAACCAAATCCCCTACGTGAGTTTCGTTGAATCGGCGGGCGCCGACCTGCGAGTCGGTAGCGGTGGCGGCGGAAGGATGCAGACCGGACACTTCGCCGAGAGCGGACGTTTCTTTTACGACCTCATCGAACTTTCCAAAATGCGTGTGCCCACGGTCTGTGTCGTCTTTGGATCATCAACGGCCGGAGGTGCCTACCAACCGGGACTCTCGGACTACAACATCGTGGTCAAGGATCAGTCCAAGATTTTCCTCGCGGGACCGCCGCTGGTGAAAATGGCCACGGGCGAAGAGTCCGACGACGAGACCTTGGGTGGCGCCCAGATGCACGCGGAAGTTTCTGGTCTCGGCGACTATTTCGCAGAGGACGAAATGGACGCGATCCGGATGTGTCGCGAGGTGGTGTCACACCTCAACTGGCGCAAGAAAGGACGCGAAGCCTCACTCAGTGCGGATGAACCCATCTACGACGACGAGGAGCTACTCGGCATCGTGAGCCGGGACCTACGACAACCCGTTGACGTGCGCGACATCTTCGCGCGCGTTGTTGATGGTTCACGTTTCGAAGAGTTCAAGGCGCGTTACGGCAGCACGCTCATCTGTGGCTGGGCCAGTATTCACGGCTATCCGGTAGGGATATTGGGCAACAACGGCGTCATCCATCCGCACGCCGCCGAAAAGGCCGGCCAATTCATTCAGCTTTGCAACCAGATCGACGTGCCACTCATCTTCTTTCAGAACATCACTGGCTACATGGTGGGCAAGGACGCCGAAGCCGAGGGCATCATCAAGAAGGGCTCGCAGATGCTGAACGCCGTCGCCAACTCGAACGTACCCCACCTGACGGTTATCGTCGGTTCCTCCTACGGCGCCGGAACCTACGGCATGTCCGGGCGAGCCTTTGGCAATCGATTTACCTTCTTGTGGCCCACGGCCAAGGTCGCCGTGATGGGTCCCAAGCAGATTGCCGGTGTCATGTCCCAAGTACGACGCGGCCAGGCCGAGCGCAAGGGCATTGAATTCGACGAAGACGAAGATCGCAAGATTGTCGAGGCGGTGGAGGCCAGCCAGGAAAAAGGTTCGCTCGCCCTCGCCGCCACCGGTGCCATTAGCGATGACGGCATCATCGACCCGCGCGACACGCGTACTGTCCTGGGCATGTGCCTCTCGGTGGTGCGAAGCCGTTCTATTGAGGGCGCCACCAGTTACGGGGTATTCCGTCTGTGACCATCTCAACATTGCTGGTAGCGAATCGCGGAGAAATCGCACGACGCATTATTCGCGGCGCCCACTCGATGGGCATTCGATGCGTGGGCGTCTACGTCGACGCTGACGTGAACGCGCCCTTCGTCGCTGAGTGTGACGAGTCCGTTCGCTTAAAGACGAACTACCTCGACGGCGCGGCGATTATCGACGCGGCGACTCGCTGCGGCGCCCAGGCATTACATCCGGGCTACGGCTTTCTTTCCGAGAACCCGGAGTTTGCCGACCAAGTTGTTGCGGCGGGACTGATCTGGATCGGACCAACGGGCAACGTGATCAAGCACATGGGCGACAAACTCGCCGCCAAGGAAATGGCCCGCGCGGCGGGTGTGCCTACGTTGCCGTCCTGCACGGAGCCGAGCGAGGCCAGCAACGTGGGCTATCCACTCATGGTCAAGGCCGTTGGCGGTGGCGGTGGCAAGGGAATGCGTATCGTCACCAACGCGTCGCAACTCGACGACGCACTGGACAGCGCCCGGAGGGAAGCCGCGAGTGGATTTGGCGACGAACGAATTTTTCTCGAACGTTACGTCGCGTCCTCGCGTCACATAGAGATACAAATACTTGGTGACCTTCACGGGAAGCTCATCCATCTCGGCGAGCGCGAGTGCTCCATTCAACGCCGTCACCAGAAGTTGGTCGAGGAATCCCCTTCGCCCTTCCTGGATGACGGCCTACGTCGCGCGATGACGAGTGCGGCGTTGGCTATGGCGCGCGTGCTCGGTTATCAGTCGGCCGGTACGGTCGAATTCCTCGTGGACAACGATACTCGGGAGTTCTATTTCTTAGAAGTCAACACTCGCCTCCAGGTCGAGCACCCCGTCAGCGAAGAGGTGACCGGCATCGACCTCGTGCGCGAACAGTTGCGCATCGCCGCGGGCGAACCCTTGGGCTACGGCCAGGACGACGTGGTCTTCAAAGGCCACGCGATTGAGGTCCGCCTCTGTGCCGAGGACCCGAGCGCCGGATTCTTGCCGGCGACCGGCACGCTGGTCGCCTTTGAGCCGGCACCTCAACCAAAAGTGCGCTGGGAGTCCGGTGTCGAAGAGCATTCCGTCGTCACCGTCAACTTCGATCCCCTGCTGGCCAAAGTGATTGCCTTCGCACCGACGAGAACCGAGGCCGCCGCGACACTGGCACTCGCCCTCGAAGGGCTGCATATGGGCGGCGTCACCACCAACCGTGACTTTCTCGTGGCGACCTTGCGTGACGAACACTTCCTCGATGGAGAGACCACCACGGACTTCATAGAACGTTTCGCGCCGTCACGGGTGCTTGCTCTGTCCGACGACGAACGCAAGTGGTCAAGCACGGCGGCCGCACTTTGGCTGCAGGGCGAAAACCGAAGGAATGCGCGCGTGCTCGCGAAGGTTCCCAGTGGCTGGCGCAATGCTCGTCTGCCCCGCCAGCGGACAATACTGCGAGAGGGATCAGAGGAGTGTTGCGTTGATTATGCGTCGCGACGCGACGGAAGTTTCGACGTCGGCAGTGACGGCCACGCTCGCGTACACCGCTGGGACCCACGTGAGATCGATCTCGAATTCAATGGACGCCGGGCGACACGGCGCGTCACACGCGTCGACGATCGCCTCTATGTACAGGCCAGCCGCGGCACCGTGGCCTTTCACATCGTGCCGCGATTCGTCGCGCCCGGCGTCGACACCGTCGCCGGCGGACTTACGGCCCCGATGCCGGGTCTCGTCATTGAGGTGCGGGTCACGCCGGGTCAACACGTGAGCCTCGGCGACACGCTCGTGATCATGGAAGCAATGAAGATGGAACACGTCATCAGCGCGCCGAGCGCCGGTATTGTCCACACGATTCTCGTCACGACTGGTCAGCAGGTTGACAACGACGCGGTGCTGCTCACGATGGAATCGTCCCAGGACGCCCAAGAAGAACCGAGCACTTCTCCATGACGGCACCGTTACGCATCGCCAACTGTTCAGGCTTCTACGGTGATCGACTCTCAGCGGCCAAGGAGATGGTGGAGGGCGGTCCGATCGATGTCTTGACGGGTGACTGGCTGGCAGAACTCACCATGTTGATTCTGGCGAGAACCCAGGCCAAGCAACCCGGCGGCGGTTTCGCCAAGAGCTTCGTGCGCCAGATGGAAGAGGTGATGGGTACCTGTTTGGACAAGGGCATCAAGGTCGTCTCCAACGCGGGCGGCCTGGACCCTGATCATTGTGCGCAGGCCGTTGCCGACGTCGCCGACAAACTCGGACTTTCGCCAAAAATTGCCTACGTCAACGGCGACAACCTGTTACCACGTTTGGAAGAGTTGCAAAACTCCGGCGTCGACTTTGCCCACCTCGACACGGGAGAAGCGGTCGGTGATCTTTCTCGATTCATTACCGCCAACGCCTACCTGGGTTGCTTCGGCATCGTCGAAGCGCTACGTCTAGGCGCGGACATCGTCATCACCGGGCGTGTCACTGACGCGGCCATCGTGTGCGGGCCAGCCGCGTGGCATCACGGATGGAGTCGCGATAACTGGGACGCCTTGGCCGGCGCCGTCGTGGCCGGGCACGTCATTGAATGCGGCGCGCAAGCGAGCGGTGGCAATTATTCCTTCTTCACGGAGATCGCCGACATGAAGAACGTGGGCTTCCCCTGGGCGGAGATTGCGGACGATGGCTCATCGGTCATTGGCAAGCACGACGGCACGGGGGGCGAAGTGTCGATCGGCACGGTCACCTCGCAGCTGCTCTACGAGATCGCGAGCCCCACGTATCTGGGGCCCGACGTCTCGGCTCGGTTCGACACCATTCACTTAGAGCAACTCGGGAAGGATCGGGTGCGCATCAGCCATACCAAGGGCGAACCTCCACCGTCCACGTTGAAGGTCGCGATGAACGAGGTGGGTGGGTACCGCAAGGACCTCAACATTGCGCTCACCGGTCTCGACATCGAGGCCAAGGCCCGTCTCGTCGAGGAGGCGTTCTGGCTGGCGTGCCCGTACGCTCCGGGTGAGTTTGACAGCGTCACCACCCGGGTGATTCGTTCCGACAAACCCGACCCGCCCACCAACGAAGAGGCCGTGGCACTGTGGCACATCACCCTCAAAGATCGCGACGAACACAAAGTCGGCCGTTCGGTGGCCAACGCCGCCGTTGAGATCGCGCTCTCATCAACACCTGGCTTCTTCAACGTGGGCTCCACGACCTCAAGCGGCTCGGCCTTCGGCGTCTACCGGCCGGCACTAGTGCCGGCCGGACTCGTGCCGCAGTACGTGACCGTGCTGGGCGGCGAAAGAACAGTCATTGAGTCCGTCGCGCCGAACGGTGTCACTCACGTCGCACTTGACGAAGGACCCTCCACGGACGTGCCCGAAGGGACGACAACACCAGTAGCGCTCGGCCAACTTTTTGGCACTCGCTCGGGCGACAAGGGGGGCAACGCCAACCTCGGTGTCTTCGCTCGCAGTGACGAGGCCTGGGCGTGGCTCGACAACTTCTTGAGCGTCAACGAGATTCGCCGTCTGTTGCCCGAGACCTCGACGCTCAGCATCGATCGCTACCGACTCCCGGCCCTTCGTTCACTCAATTTCGTCATCCACGGATTATTAGAGGAAGGTGTCGCCGCCTCGACGCGCCAGGACGCCCAAGCCAAGGGTCTGGGCGAATGGCTTCGCAGCCGCGTGGTTGATGTCCCGACGTCACTGCTCGCATCGTGAACGAACGCACCGCCGCGGCGGACCACGAGAGTCAGCTCAACCACCTGCGCGACGACCTTCGCGCCGAACAACAATCACTCGACGATGCGCTCGCCCCACTCACCGACGAGATGTGGCAACTCGCGACGCCCAGTCCCGGCTGGAGCGTGGCTGATCAAATTGGACACCTGGCCTTCTTCGACGCTGCTGGCACTAAGGCGATCGTGCATCCGGGCGATTTTGCGCTCGAAGTTGACAGCCTCTATGAGGGCGTCACGCGTCTGGGTTACGACGAGTACACGTTGGGCGACTTCCGGTCTCTGAACCCGGTCCAACAGCTCGATACGTGGCGCCACCATCGCGCGCAACTCAACGACGCCGCTGCGTCCCTCAGCGAGGGTGACCGCGTGGCGTGGTACGGCCCTTCGATGGGCGCCGTCTCTTTTCTCACCGCCCGACTCATGGAAACGTGGGCCCACGGCACCGACGTGGCCAACGCACTCGGTGTCACGCGAACGCCCACTGACCGGCTTCGCCACGTCGCCCAGCTCGGCTTCATGACGAGGAAGTGGTCGTACACGGTACGCGGCGAAGAACTTCCTGCTGGACTGGTGCGCCTCGATCTCACGAGCGCTGCGGGCGAACATTGGCTGTGGGGCGTGGAGGACGCGGATGACAGCGTCTCGGGCTCCGCCGAAGAGTTCTGTCTCGTGATCACGCAGCGTCGCCACTTGGATGACACAACGCTAGAAACGAGCGAGCTTGGTCGCCACTGGTTGTTGAGGGCTCAGGCCTTTGCTGGTGGACCGAGTCTTGGCCCTCAGGCAAGGAGCACGTAATGCATCTGGTCGAAACGCAGGTTGACGATGGCGTGATGACCATCACGCTGGTCGACGAACAGCGTCGAAACGCACTCAGTCGTCAATTGCTCAATGAACTCGTGGCGGCCCTCGACGTCGTGGACCACGACGACGCCGTGCGCGTCGCGGTACTCACGAATCGCGGCAGCGTCTTCTGTGCCGGCGCCAATCTGGCCGAACGATCGTCCGGTCCAAAGGATGACGACGACAGCGCGGTGCAACTGGGTACTCTCTTCCAGAAAATTCGCCAATCCCCCAAACCGTTTGTGGGCCGCATCTCGGGACACTGCGTTGCGGGCGGTGTTGGTCTCGCTGCCGTGATGGATATCTCCATTGCCCTCGACACCGCGCTCTTTGGATTCACGGAGGTTCGTGTTGGCGCCGTACCAGCCGTGATCTCCGTTGTCTGCCTACCGAAGATGCGACGAGCCGACGCTCAGTCGGCTTTCCTGCGTGGCAACCGTTTTTCGGCCACCGACGCGGCCGAGATGGGACTCATCAACATGGCGGTACCCGCCGACAGACTCGACGCGGAGGTCGAAGCCGCCCTCAATGACTTGTTGGCCGGCAACCCCCGCGCGATCGCTATTGCCAAGCAGTTGGCGACGCACGAAGGATCGACCACGCTCGAAGTGAGTTTCGAAAGAATGACCAAGTTGTCAAACGAACTCTTCGAGAGCGACGACGCCCACGAAGGGATGGCCGCCTATCTAGAGAAGCGGCCCGCGTCCTGGGTGCGCACCGTATCGAGGAAAGAATCCGACTGATCTGCGACTCGTTGTTGTCAACTCAGTGACCATCCCAGTTCGCCAACTTTGTACGAAGTTGCTTGGCCGCGAATGCGCTGACGTACTGGTCAGCGAGCACGAACAACGAGGATTGAGCAGCTTCAACCTCAGCCACGTGAATCCTCCAGAATATGTAGGTCGAAAATCGACCTCATCCTTTTGCCCTCTCGTCAGCCGAGAACAGCCACCAGGTCGTCCTTTTGGATGGCACCTTCGCGGACCAACCGCCACGCGATGAGTGAGAGATCAACGACCGTAGAGACCGGCTGTGAACGCTCTCCCGCGTCAACCACGCCACTCAGTTCACTGCGACCGGCGAAGACCTCCAACACTTGCGCGGCAGTCTGACAAGGAGGATCTCCGTGTTCGTTGGCGCTCGTGAGCGCGAGTGGACCGCTTCTTTCAAGAATCTCCAGCAACAAGTTGTCGTCGGGAGATCTGAAGCCAACGGTCCCGGTTGAACTGCCCACCAATCGCGAGAGTTCGTCAGGTACTTCCACGATGATGGTCAACGCTCCTGGCCAGAACGCGTCACTCAGCTGGTGCGCACGCGGCGACCATGGCACCGACAACGCCTCGATCTGTGCGACTGAACTGACAAGGATCGGCAGCGCCACCGTCATCGGCCGACGCTTCAGGTCAAAAAGTGACGCGACCGAGGCAGGGAACGCGAGAGACGCAGCGATGCCGTAGACGGTATCCGTCGGCAGGCCAACGACGCCACCATTCGCCAGCGCATCGAGCGCGCCTTCGATGTCCAAAAAGGAGGTCATGATCGGCGCGCCACCAAGATTCGCGGATGTCCGGACATGTCACTCACGTCTTCACAATTAACGAAGCCGGCTTCGGCCGCGACACTGAGCACGGGGTCGCGATGCACGTTGGCGTGTTCGCAGATCAAAAGGCCATGTGGACTCAACCACGTCGCCGCCCCTCTGATCACGACCTCGAGGTCCTCAAATCCGACGACGCCCCGGGAGTCCGGAGCCACCACCGCGCCACGGGGCTCGTAGTGCAGTGCCGGTTCGATTGACGCAAATTCTTCGTTGCCGACGTAGGGAGGGTTGGCCACAATCAGATCAACTCGACCACGAAGCGAATCATCCAGATTCTCATACCACGACGACACCACAAATGATGCTGCCAGGAGGTGATGCTTCATCGCGTTGTGCCGTGCGACGTCAAGAGCGTCACGCGATTCGTCAACGGCCACCAACGTTGCAGCCACACCGCGTTCGTTCAGTTCGCTCAGGAGCGCGAGCCCGATGGCGCCTGAGCCGCACCCCATGTCCATGATGAGTGGCGCTGTGGCTTCAGACCTTGCGAGCTCGGCGAGCGCCACGCCCACGAGTTCTTCCGACTCGGGCCGGGGTATGAGAACTCGGGAGTCAACGTCAAGTTCGAGGGAACGGAACGGCCAATGCCCAATGACGTACTGAATTGGTTCACCGCCCAAGCGTCGCTGCACCGCGGTCGCCAGCGCTTCGGAGCTGTCGTCGGACGCGAACTCCTGCACCAGCCAACGCGCTTCGTGCGCGTCGAGGCCTTCCTCAACGAGCTGCGCGACGAGACTGCGGTTAGCGTCCGTCACTCTCGGCCAGCTGGCGCGCACGCTTGTCGGCAAGCAACGCGTCGACGTAGGGGTCGAGGTCGCCCGCGAGGACGGCGTCGAGACTGTAGTTGGTGAGATTGATCCGGTGATCTGTGACGCGGTTCTCTTTGAAGTTGTACGTGCGGATCTTCTCGCTGCGCCCACCGCCGCCCAACTGGGAGCGCTTCATGTCACCCAGTTCGCTGGCCTGCGCGTCCTGCGCGGCTTTCAAGAGTCGCGCGCGCAAGACAATGAGCGCCTTGGCGCGATTTTGAATCTGACTCTTTTCGTCCTGCATGGACACGACGATGCCCGTTGGCAAGTGCGTGATGCGCACCGCCGAGTCGGTGGTGTTGACGCTCTGGCCACCGGGGCCGGACGAGCGGTAGACGTCGATCTTTAGTTCGCTCGGGTCAATGGCCACGTCGACCTCTTCGGCCTCTGGTAACACTGACACCGTGGCCGAGGACGTGTGCACGCGACCTTTTGCCTCGGTGGTCGGCACTCGTTGCACTCGGTGCACACCGGCTTCTTGTTCCAAGCGGGCCCACGCGTCCTCGCCCTTGATGAGATAGATCGCCTCGTCGAGACCGCCCTGTTCGGACTCTCGCTCTTCGACGACTTCAAGCTTCCATCCGCGAAGCGCGGCGTAGCGCCGGTACATCGCGGCCAGGTCGCTCGCGAAGAGGTTGGCCTCCTCGCCCCCCTCGGCGCCACGGATCTCCAAGATCACGCTGCGCCCGACGTTGGGGTCGCGTGGCAGCAGCAACGTCTCGAGCGTCATCTCGAGGTCGGGTATGAGCTCCTCAGCGTGGTTCATTTCGCCGCGCCACTGTTCACGGTCGTCGCCGGTGGACTCATTGAACATCTCCTTGGCCGTGTCCAGATCCTCCTGGGCGGCCTGGAGGCGCACCCAGGCGTTGTTGATCTCGGCTAATTCCTTGTGACGACGTGACAGGTCACGCAATCGATTGAGATCGCTGGCGACGTCCGGTTGCGCCAGGGCCGCTTCGACGCTGCGAAGTTCGTCCTGGAGGGCGTTAAGAGTCTCGTTGACCGAGCGCACGAAAAGTGGTGAGCGCTCGAAGACCTAAGCCTTCGGAGCGCGCGCCTTGTTGGTCTTTTGCGCGTAGCGGCGCTGGAAGCGCTCGACGCGTCCACCGGTGTCGACGAGCTTCTGCTTGCCGGTAAAGAAGGGGTGGCACTCGTTGCAGAGTTCCACGGTCATGACTGACTTTGTTGACTCAGTGGTGAACGTGTTGCCGCACGAGCAAGTAACGGTCGCGGGACCATAGTTGGGGTGAATATCAGGCTTCATAAGTGCTCCTAGTTGCGAATAGAGAGTTTACAGGAGAATTAGCTCGACGTGGCAGGGCCCTTGCCAATTTCCGCGAGGAACTCGTCATTACTCTTGGTGGTCCTCAATTTGTCAATCAGCAGTTCCAAACCGGCGGCCTCGCGGCCTTCCGAAGCGAGGCCGTTGAGCACCCGGCGCAACTTCCACACCTGGGGCAACATTTCTCGGTCAAAGAGCAGCTCTTCGCGACGGGTCGACGAGGCGTTCACGTCGATCGCCGGGTAGAGACGACGCTCCGCCAGGCGTCGGTCGAGCTTCAGTTCCATGTTGCCCGTGCCCTTGAACTCCTCAAAGATGACTTCGTCCAT
>Ga0182030_10022578_pt1 | contig 11702 bp, 10 predicted proteins | sample 812S3MmetaG_FD_121299 | JGI IMG/M metagenome (GOLD analysis project Ga0182030, IMG submission 121299) | Permafrost microbial communities from Stordalen Mire, Sweden - 812S3M metaG (Illumina Assembly) | ecosystem: Environmental > Terrestrial > Soil > Wetlands > Permafrost | place: Sweden... | reverse complement strand
CGGCATGCGCCAGCGCGTCGGCTTCGCGCGCGCCCTCGTCGTCGAGCCGGAAGTCCTGTTCATGGATGAGCCGTTCTCCGCGCTCGACGTGCTCACGGCCGAGAACCTGCGCTCTGAACTGCTTGAGCTCTGGGCCAACAAGGCCATGCCCACCAAGGCAATATTCCTGGTCACGCACAACATCGAAGAAGCCGTGCTGCTGGCCGATCGCATCATTGTGCTCGGCCGCAACCCGGGCCATATTCGCACCGATTTTCGCGTCCAGCTTGCCCAGCCGCGCGACCGCAAGTCGGAGCCCTTCACGCAGCTTGTCGACTACATCTACAAGGTGCTCACCCGGCCCGAAGTGGCGCCCGAGGCCGCGCCCGACCAGACCACCGGCAAGGTCCCCCGCGACCAGCGCCAGATGCACTACCAGATGCTGCCCCACGCGCGCCCTGGCGGCGTCGCCGGCCTGCTCGAATTGCTGCTCGACAAGGGTGGCAAGGACGACATTTATCGATTGGCGGACGACCTGGCCTTCGAGATCGACGACCTGCTGCCTATCGTCGATGCTGCTCAGTTGCTCGGCTTCCTCAAAATCGAAGAAGGCGATGCCACCATCACGGAAAGTGGCGCCGAGTTCGCCAACTCCGAGATCCTCCGCCAGAAAGAGCTGTTCCGCGACGCCGCGACTGCCAACGTGTTGCTGCTGCGCCAGATCCGGCGCGCGCTTGAGTCCAAGAGCGACCACACGGTCCCCGAAGACTTCTTCCTTGACATGCTCGACGAACAGTTCAGCGAAGAGGAGTGCCTGCGGCAGATGGAGACCGCCGTGGCCTGGGGCCGCTACGCCGAGTTGTTCGACTACGACGCCGGGCGACGCCGCTTTGTGTTGCCCGATGCGCAAGAGGAAGAGGTTGCGGCCAGCGAGGAGGCAGAGTGAATCTGCAGCATCCTTTCGCGCGCACCCTGGTCAAGGCACGAACCTGGCCGGTACTCATCGACTCCGGCGTGGCGGCCTGCGCGCTGGCCATCTTCTTTTCCGTGGTCAGCACCGGCCGCTATTGGCTGGGCAAGCCTGTTCCCGTCGCTGAGATCTCGCACTCCATCGGCGCGTTGCCGGTTTACGCCGCCTATTCCGTAGTGCGCATGGGCATCGCCTACCTGCTGAGCCTGGCCTTCGCCATCGGCTACGGCTATACGGCCGCCTATAACCAGCGCGTTGAGGCGTGGATGATCGCCGTGCTGGACATCTTGCAGTCCATCCCCGTGCTCAGCTTTCTACCGCCTGTGGTGCTGGCGATGGTCGCTCTCGTGCCGGGCCATCAGCTGGGAATCGAGCTGGCCGTCATACTTTTGATCTTCACAGGACAGGTATGGAACTTGGCCTTTAGTTTCTATTCCTCCCTCAAAAGCATCCCCCGCGAGATGATTGAAGCCTCGCGCATCTATCGCTACTCGGCTTGGCAGCGTTTCTGGCAGCTCGAAATGCCGTACGCGGCAATCGGCCTGGTCTGGAACTCCATCGTCTCGGTGGCCGGCGGATGGTTCGCGCTGATGCTCTGCGAAACCTTCACCATGGGCACGCGCAGCTTTCAGCTTCCTGGCCTGGGCAGCTACATCAAGTCAGCCACCGACTCGGGCGACGTGCGGGCGCTGCTTAGCGGCATCGGTGTAGTAATCCTGATCGTGGTAGCCACCGACCAGTTGGTGTGGCGGCCGATGATTGCCTGGAGCGACAAATTCAAATTCGAGCAGGTGGAGTCGGCCGACCGCGTCACGTCGCCGATTCTGGAGCTGCTGCGGCGCTCAAGCCTGCTCAGTTCCCTGCCCGGCCGGCTTTGGTCGCGCATCGAAGAGCCAATATATCGGCGCATGTCGCGCACCGAAGAGTGCCGCGTGGTCCACGCCATCGACGACGATACAATCCGCCAGCGGCCATCCGCGATCTACTGGGCGCTGGGCGCTGCGATTGCTGCCGTTGTGGGCTGGGGTGCGGTTCAGGCCGTCCTGATGTTGCGCACAGTGACGCTGGCAGAACTGGCACAACTTCTCGAAGGCGCCGGCGCCACCTTTCTGCGCGTCAATGCGTCGCTGATTCTGTCTGCCGCCTGGACCATCCCGGTGGGCGTAGCCATCGGCTTCAACCCGCGGCTGTCGCGCGTCGTTCAGCCGCTGGCCCAGGTCCTGGCGTCGGTGCCGGCCTCGGCCTTCTATCCAGTGCTGCTAGTGGGCTTGGTGCGGATCGGCGGTGGCGTCGGCATCGGCTCCATGGCGCTCATGCTTCTGGGCACGCAGTGGTACATCCTGTTCAACGTGATCGCCGGCGCCATGTCTATCCCGTCTGACCTGCGCGAGGTAGCCTCGCTCTACCGCTTCACCCGCTGGCAGCGCTGGACGCGGCTGATCCTGCCGGGAATCTTCCCTTACCTGCTCACTGGCATGGTCACCGCCTCGGGCGGCGCATGGAATGTGTCAGTGATGGCTGAGTACGAACAGATAAAAGGCCAGACCCTTCAGACGATTGGCCTCGGCGCCCAGATTCAGGCCGCCACCGATGCGGGACGATTCCCCATCATTCTGCTGGCCACCATCCTCATCTCCCTCATGGTCGTCACCATGAACCGGCTGGTATGGCGCCGGCTCTACCGGCTGGCCGAGACGCGGTATAAACTCGAAGGCTGAAGAACGCATCGCTTTCGAGGTCGCGCATGATTCGAGTGGGTTTGGTGGGCTTTGGGCTGGCGGGCCGGGTATTTCACGCGCCGCTGATTTCCTCGGTCGATGGCCTCGAACTGGCCGCGGTGATGGAGCGCAGTTCCGACAACGCTGCCCAGCGCTATCCTGGCATCACAACCCACCGCTCACTCGATTCGATGCTCGCCGATGCCTCCCTGGGATTGTTCGTCGTTGCCACGCCCAACGCAACTCACTTTCCCCTCGCAAAGCAGATCCTTGAGGCCGGCAGAAATGTGGTCGTGGACAAGCCCACAGCCGTCACTTCCGCTGAAGTTGCAGAGTTGGTGCAGCTCGCAGTTGCCCGAAATGTCCTCTTGATTCCATTTCACAACCGCCGCTGGGACAGCGACTTCCAGACGATCTCTAAATTGATACGTGAAAAGTCACTTGGCCGCATCGTCTCTCTCAAATCAACGTTCGACCGCTGGCGGCCGGTGCCGCGCGCCAAAGCGGCCTGGAAAGACGATCCGGCGCAAGGGGGTCTGCTGCTGGATATCGGCACCCACCTCGCCGACCAGGCGCTCGAGCTGTTCGGCCAACCCCTCGCGGTGAGCGCCGATGTGCGCCGGGAACGCGATGGCGAGGGCGCGAGCGACTCCTTCAACGTGCGCCTGCGCTACGAGCGAAGCCCACTCGGCGGGACGTCTACGGTCGAGCTTTCTGCCAATGTGCTCTCGTCGCTGGCCCCGCCCCGCTTCCACCTGCGCGGGACCAAGGGCAATTACTGGAAGTGGGGGCTGGACCCGCAGGAGACGGAGCTGGCAAAAATCACAAGAATCAGCCCCGGACCATGGTGCATGGAACCTTCCGCAAACTGGGGCACTCTCAGCGTGGACGTAGATGGCGGAACCGTAACCCGGCCGGTGCAGCCCATTCCCGGCGACTACCGCCTCTTCTACGCCGGCGTGCGCGACGCCCTGCTGGGCACGTCTGCCCCGCCGGTGGCCGCGATCTCCGCGTGGAGAGTGGCGCGGCTATTGGAGTGGGCTGCTATGGCCGCTGAGCAACGATGCGAGGTAATTTGCAACTGGGGTGAGGAACCGGCATGAGCGGCGATAGCCATACTCAAAGAGAGTCGCCTGCTTCCGGCGGCGCATCCCCTACCTTCGCCAGCACGTGATGCAGTTTCTCCAACGCTCCACGAGCGGCGCGGGCTTGCAGCCTCGACCAATCATTTGCCCGCTCATTGACGATGGCGGCAACGAGTCTCTCGACCGATACATTGTCTGCAGCTGCCAGTTCTGAGGCTCGCCGGTAGACATCGTCGGGGATCTGAATGCTTTTCATTGCGCCTCCTCAATCATTATAAGAAATTACGCAGGAGTTAGACACTCAATTCCAAACCGCGTGCTACTTTGAAAATGCCGTTTGTTAAACGTGATGATGAAGTCGCTTCGGCTCGCGATGGCTGCTTCCATTACCAGATCGTCGTCCGAGTCTGAAGCAATTGGCCTCCACACGAAGTAGAGGCGATGCAGGCCAGACTGGGACACGACAGCGTCTAAAGCGTTGTCAATGTCATCTTCGGTGAGTGAGAATTCCCGGCAATTGCGCTTCAAGACCGCCTCGTATTCAAGCACAATTGCTACTGTCAGGTTCGGCCGCCATCTGTTATTGCCGAGCAAGGACAACAATCGGTACGAAGCGCCGAGACGGGAGCGCATTGCCGCAACAAGAATATTCGTATCGAGCACAACCTGAAACACTTCAGGCCTCCAAGCATCCCTGCTACTCAGCCATTTTCTTTAGTTCGCTCTCTGCCAGCGGAACCCAGAAATGAAACCCCGCGCCGGTTGGCTGCAGGTTTTCTGCTTCTACACCTCCGCCATGCACCAGCAGAATGGCTCGGGCGATCGCCAGGCCCATGCCCGATCCCTTCCCTTTCTGGGCGCTCTTTTTGCCGCGATAAAACTTCTCGAAGATCAGCGGGAGGTCGGCGGGGTCTATGCCGGGCCCATCGTCGGAAACAGAGAACTCGAGCCTGCCCGGCGTGCGCCAGCTTCTGACTTCAATGCGACTCCCCTGCGGCGTGTGGCGCGCGGCGTTTTCCAGCAGGTGGCGCAGCACGCGGCTCAGAAGGTGCGGATCGAAGGAAACCGGATCCCCTGCATCTTCCTGCGTGCTTTTCCCCTCGTTTTGAACGTCGATGCGAACGCGGTGGCCGGCCAGAGCTTTGCGCGAATCTTGTACTGCGTGTTCGAGCAGAGCGCGGGGATGCTGCGGCGATGCGTGCAGTTCCACCGTGTTGGCGTCGATCTGGGCCATCTCCACCGCCTCGCCAATCAAGAGGTCGAGCCGCGAGGCCTCCTCGTCGACAATCGCTGCGAGATCGAGCCGCCCGGCATCGTCCAGGCCCGGGGTTTCCAGCAGGGTTGTGGCAGCCGCGCGGATGGAGGTAAGCGGCGTGCGCAGTTCGTGCGTGAGCGAGTCAATCAGCGCCGTGCGCAGCCGCTCGCCTTCGCGGGCTGCTTCCATGCGGGCGGTCTGCTCCATGGCCATAGATCGGGCCAGCGCAATGGCCACCTGCGCGCTCATGGCACTCGCGACCTCGCGAGACAGTTGCTCCGGCTGCCAGCCCAGCGCGCCCAGCGGCCGCATTCCCAGCGTGAGGGCGATCGACTGAAAGCCGGCGTCCGCGTTCAAGCCCGGATTCTGCGCGCGCGAAAGAGCACGGAGAGTTGCATGCTCAGCCGGCTCAACCGCCGCGCTGGAGCCAACGAAGCGGTCCGACTCGGAAACATGGAGCAAGACTCTATCGAGAACGAAGATGCGCTGGATCAGGCGTGGCAGGTCTCGAATCAGCCCGGCCGCGTCTTCGTGCAGCATCATCTCCTGGCTGAGCTCGTACAGGCGCTCCACATCTTCGCGGCGCTGCTCGGCCTGGCGGGTCTGGCGGCGGGCGCGCTCGGCTACGCGGCTCACCACCAGGCAACTGGCAAGGTAGCAGACCATGGCCACCCAGGCGCGCGGGCCAGCCAGCGTCAGGGAGCGCACCGGCGGCAGAAAAAAGTAGTCGAATCCAAACGCGCAGAGCAGGGCGACGTACAACGAGAGCCAGACGCCGGCCTGCGTTGCAGACCAGACCACCAACACCAGGTACACCATTCCGGCCGCAGTCGGATCTGCGCCCAGCCGCACCAGCGCGAAAGTGGTGCCCAAGGCCAACAGCGTGGCCACCAGCCAGTGCACAGTGCCGCGCGAGTCCGCTAGACCTTCCGTGATCTTCATTACGAAAATCATACCCTCGCCGGGAGATGATAGAACCAGCCGAAGGAAGAGGGATGAACCATGCCGGGAAAAATACTGATCATCGACGACGAGCCGCAGATCACGCGGGTGCTGCGGGCAGCCCTGTCTGCGCAGGGGTTTGACGTGCGCACGGCCAACGATCCGGAAGAAGGGCTGCAGACCTATCGCGACTGGTCACCTGACCTGGTGATAACCGACCTGATGATGCCGGGAATGTCGGGGGTGGAAGTAACGCGTGCCATTCGCGTGCGCGCCAACACGCCGATCCTGGTGCTCTCCGTGCGTGACCATGAGCGGGCCAAGGTGGAAGCGCTGGACGCAGGGGCCGACGACTACGTAACCAAGCCGTTCGGCATTCAGGAGCTGCTGGCGCGGGTGCGGGCGCATCTGCGGCGCGCGCCGGAACGTACGGCGGCGGCCATGGAGGAGGGAGATTTTGTGATCGACGTAGCTGCCCACTCCATCAGCGTGCTGGGCCGCGCCATTCACCTCACTCCCAAGGAGTTCGACCTGCTGGTGCACCTGGCGCGCCACGCCGGAAAGGTCATCACGCATCGTGCGCTGCTGACCTCCGTGTGGGGAGCGCAGTCGGCACACCAACCCGAGTATCTGCGCGTGTTTGTAGGCCAGGTGCGCAAGAAGCTGGAGGCGGAAACGGGCAAGCAGTACATCCAGACGGAGCCGTGGGTGGGATACCGGTTCATTGCGGAGGGATGGAACGAGGGCGAGGGCTGATTTACGTTCCGGTCTTGGCTGAGAACTCAAGTCAAGAACGCCACCTGTTTACTCTTATGGTTCGGCAATTCTCCTGCTTTCTCCGGCTTATCTCCCCGTTGGCTGGTACCAGTTAACAGAATTTCCCCTTACGTTTTCCTTACAAAATCCTTGCGCGACCAAAAGCAGCTGCACCCCATGATGGGTGAAGTGCAGCAGAATTGCGGACGTTTCCGCAGCCTGCCGCCTGGAATTGTGAGAACGAAAATGCAGGATCTTCTGATGTTGGCCTTCACCGTTATCTTCTTCGCCGTGGCGTTTCTCTACGTCAAGGCATGCCAGAAGTTGAGGTAACCGATGCATATCGACTTTGTCACCGCGGTTGCACTGATTCTTTCTGTCTTGCTGCTGGGTTACCTGGCTCTCACCCTGCTGTTCCCGGAGAAGTTCTGACATGTCTGCCAATGGGTGGTTGCAGTTTGCTTTGTTTTGCGTCATCTTGCTGGCCACTGTCCGGCCGGTGGGCGTCTACCTGGCTCGCGTCCTGGAAGGCGAGCGCACCTGGCTCAGCCCGCTCTTGCGGCCCTTTGAACGACTCATCTACAAGCTCTGCGGAGTGAACGCAGACGAAGAGATGAACTGGCGTGAGTATGCTTTTGCGGTGCTGGGCTTCTCGGCCGTCAGCCTGCTCGCGACGTACCTCATCGAGCGGGCCCAGGCCCACTTGCCGTTCAACCCGCAGGGCATCGCCGCAGTTGGACCCGATCTGGCCTGGAGCACTGCGGCCAGTTTCACCACCAACACCAACTGGCAGTCCTACACGCCGGAAACCACCATGAGCTACCTCACGCAGATGGCGGCTCTGGCAACGCACAACTTCTACTCGGCGGCGGCCGGCATCGTCGTGGCCATCGCACTGATCCGCGGCATCAAGCGCACCTCGACCACCCAACTCGGCAACTTCTGGGTGGACATGACGCGCACCATGCTTTATGTGCTGCTGCCAGGCTCGCTGCTCTACGCGCTGCTGCTGGTCGGCCAGGGAGTGCCGCAGAACCTGCATGCCTACACGCAGGCGCACACGCTCGAGAATGCGACGCAGACGATCGCCCAGGGACCTGTTGCTTCGCAGGAAGCCATCAAGATGCTGGGCACCAACGGCGGCGGTTTCTTCAACGCCAACAGCGCCCACCCTTTCGAAAATCCCACGCCGCTTTCGAACCTGCTGCAGATGCTTTCCATCTTCATCATCCCGGCTGGCCTCACCTATACGCTGGGCCGCATGACCGGCTCGCCGGGCCACGGATGGGCAGTCCTTGCCGCCATGTTTGTTCTCTTCGCTGCCGGATTCACAGCCGTCTACTGGGCCGAGTCGCAGCCGCACCCGCTGATCCACGGGGCGATGCAGACCACCACGGCCACCGCACCCGGCGGCAACATGGAAGGCAAGGAAGTGCGCTTCGGCATCCTGCAGTCTTCCCTCTTCGCCACCATCACCACAGACGCAAGCTGCGGCGCTGTCAATTCCATGCATGACAGCTTCACGCCTATCGGCGGCATGGTGGTGCTCACCAATATCATGCTTGGCGAGGTTGTCTTCGGCGGCGTCGGCTCGGGCCTCTACGGCATCCTCATCATGGTGGTGCTGTCGGTATTCATCGCCGGCCTCATGGTGGGCCGCACTCCGGAATACCTGGGCAAGAAGATAGAGGGCTACGACGTGAAAATGTCGATGCTCTACGTGCTGATCTTCCCGCTCATCATCCTCACGCTGACGGCGATCTTCGTCATGTCGCCGGTGATCGGCCTGTCGGCGCTCACCAACCAAGGCCCGCACGGACTCACCGAGATTCTCTACGCATTTACTTCCTCGGTGGGTAACAACGGCTCGGCGTTTGCCGGCCTAAGCGCCAACACCTGGTGGTACAACGTTGTGCTGGGCTGGGCCATGCTGGGCGGGCGATTCCTGATGCTCATTCCGGTGCTGGCGCTGGCCGGAAACCTGGCGCAGAAGAAGAGCGTGCCGCCATCGCCGGGCACGTTCCCTGTGAACGGATCGCTGTTCACGGTGCTGCTGACAGGCGTGATTGTGATTCTGGGCGCCCTCACGTTCTTCCCGGTCCTAAGCCTGGGCCCGATCCTGGAGCATTTGGTATTGAAGGCCGGTCAGGTGTTTTAGCCGCCGCAGTTCAGCTGTCAATGAAGGGTATCGGCTTCACCTGAAGGGTACGGGCTTCAGCCCGTACATAAGAAGCAAACAACGAACTGGGCTTTAGCCCCCGAGGGAATGCGAACGCGGACCTGCAAGGCTCCGCAACCTTCCCCGAAACGAACGGACCAACATCATGGCTGAGAAAAAATCGCTTTGGAATACCGAAATCCTCAGGGGCGCACTGCTCGATTCAGTGCGCAAGCTTGACCCGCGAGGCATGGTCAAGAACCCGGTGATGTTCGTGGTGGAGGTGGGCTCGGTGCTCACCACGCTGCTGCTCATCGACAACACAATGCACCACCGCCCGGGGTTCGCCTTCAACCTGCAGATCACGGCATGGCTCTGGTTCACCGTGCTCTTCGCCAACTTTGCCGAAGCCATGGCCGAAGGGCGCGGCAAGGCCCAGGCCGATACGCTGCGCAAAGCCAAGGGCGAGACCATCGCCCAGCGCTACACCGCAGACGGCGGCTTTGAGGAGATCGCCAGCGGCCTGCTGCGCGCCGGCGACGTGATCTACGTCCCCTGCGGCAAGTACATCGCCGGCGATGGCGAAGTCATCGAAGGCGTCGCTTCGGTGGACGAGTCGGCAATCACCGGCGAATCAGCGCCCGTGATTCGCGAAGCCGGCGGCGACCGCTCGGCTGTCACCGGCGGCACCAAGGTTCTGTCGGACTGGATCAAGGTGAAGATCACCTCCAACCCCGGCGAAACCTTCCTCGACCGCATGATCGCGCTCGTCGAAGGCGCGACGCGCCAGAAGACGCCCAACGAGATCGCACTGAGCATTCTGCTCTCCGGCCTCACCATCGTCTTCCTGCTCGCAGTCGTCACTTTGCAGCCGTTCGCGATTTACTCGAAAGCGCCGCAGACGGTCTTCGTGCTTGTATCACTTCTGGTCTGCCTCATTCCGACTACCATCGGCGGCCTCTTATCGGCGATCGGCATTGCCGGCATGGACCGCCTCGTTCAGTACAACGTGCTGGCCATGAGCGGACGCGCCGTGGAAGCCGCGGGCGATGTGAACACGCTGCTGCTCGACAAGACCGGCACCATCACGCTGGGCAATCGCCAGGCCACCGAGTTCCTCACCGCGCCCGACGTAAGCGCCGAGCGCCTGGCCAACGCGGCGCAGCTTTCCTCCCTGTCCGACGAGACGCCGGAAGGCCGTTCCATCGTGGTGCTGGCCAAGGAGAAGTACGGCCTGCGCGGTCGCGATCTCGAAAGCCTGCACGCCGAGTTCGTTCCCTTCACCGCGCTGACGCGCATGAGCGGCGTGAACCTGCCCGGCACCCTCATCCGCAAGGGCTCGGTTGACGCCATCACGCGCTTCCTTGAAGAGCAGGGCTCGCAGCTCCCGCAGAAAGTCCGCGAGCATGTGGAGGAGGTAGCGCGCCAGGGCGGAACACCACTTGTAGTAGCAGAGAACGCCACCGCACTCGGCGTCATCCACCTCAAAGACATCGTCAAGGGCGGACTCAAAGAGCGCCTCGCGCGTCTCCGCGCCATGGGCATCCGCACCATCATGATCACCGGCGACAACCCACTTACCGCGGCGGTGATTGCGCGCGAGGCCGGTGTCGACGACTTCCTCGCCGAAGCGAAACCGAAAGACAAGATGGATCTGATCAAGCGCGAGCAGGCCAAGGGCAAGCTGGTCGCCATGACAGGCGACGGCACCAACGACGCGCCGGCGCTGGCCCAGGCCGACGTGGGCGTGGCCATGAACTCCGGCACGCAGGCTGCGAAAGAAGCCGGCAACATGGTCGACCTCGACTCGAACCCCACCAAACTCATCGAAATCGTCGAGATCGGCAAACAGCTGCTCATGACCCGCGGCGCCTTGACCACCTTCTCCATCTCCAACGACGTGGCCAAGTACTTCGCCATCATCCCCGCCATGTTCGCCGGCGTCTTCCCGGTGCTCAATGCGCTCAACATCATGCACCTGGCCACGCCGCAATCGGCCATTCTTTCGGCCGTCATCTTCAACGCGCTGATCATTGTCGCGCTGATCCCGCTGGCGCTGAAAGGCGTGAAGTACGAGCCCAAAGCCGCTGACGTTCTTCTGCGCAACAACCTGCTGGTCTACGGACTCGGCGGCATCATCATCCCATTCATCGGCATCAAGGCCATCGATCTGGTGCTGGTAGGCCTTCACCTGACCTAGCCACAGAATTGGGTGCCCCAGGTCCCTCGCATTCGGGGACCAAGGAAAGTAACAAACTCCCTCCTCCAAATGTGAGGGCCCGCGCAGCAACAAGGAGAATTCACCATGCACGCAACTTCAACGTTAGCTCCGGTATCAGTACCTCCGGCGGTGGCCGCCAAACATTCCGTCTGGAAGACATCGATCCTCTTCACCGTGGTGACTACGCTTCTCGTCGGCCTCGGCTATCCGCTGCTGGTCACCGGCATTGCGGGCACCGTGTTTCCGCACAAAGCTTCCGGCAGCCTGATCCTGAAAGATGGGCAGGTCATTGGCTCGGAGTTGCTGGCGCAGAGCTTTACCGCGGATAAATATTTCCATCCGCGCCCCTCGGCTGCCGGCAACGGCTACGATGCCACTAGCTCTGGCGGCTCCAATCTCGCCCAGTCCAACAAGACCCTCGTCGACCGCGTGCAGGGCTCCATCAACAAGCTGGCGGCGGAGAATCCCGGCAAGCCGGTGCCCATCGACCTTGTTACCACGTCAGGCTCTGGCCTCGACCCCGACATCACGCCCGACGCGGCCTACTTTCAGGCTCCGCGCGTGGCCAAAGCCCGCAGCCTGAGCGATGAGCAGGTACGCGGCCTGATCGCCGCCAAT
>Ga0182030_10022577_pt1 | contig 11702 bp, 15 predicted proteins | sample 812S3MmetaG_FD_121299 | JGI IMG/M metagenome (GOLD analysis project Ga0182030, IMG submission 121299) | Permafrost microbial communities from Stordalen Mire, Sweden - 812S3M metaG (Illumina Assembly) | ecosystem: Environmental > Terrestrial > Soil > Wetlands > Permafrost | place: Sweden... | reverse complement strand
GTTCTATGACGATAGTCGAAAAGCTGAAAACTATGAAACCTTACATAATCGGACTAGCCGCAGTGGGACGACGAGTCCGTAACATAGCCCGCACCCCACCCCGCACACCAACGGGGCGACAACTCTAGGTGCGGTCAATGACAACGTACAGGGATTTTCAAATGGTCTAAGTTCTGTTTTTGTGTTCTTCGTTATAGCTATATTTGGGAACCTGTTCTTATTGTGCATTTATGTCCTTCTCGGAGTTAAGTGAAAGGCTCTATCAAATGAAGTGCTTTCAGTGCTTTCGGCCTTATTATTACTTGGGCTTTCCAGTACGGGTCTTTACTACATCTGGTGGAAATTTTCTTATTTTAATTTTGACTGAAGCCTCATGTGTTTGCTTGAATGTATTTACACATGCAACTTGCAATAGGACATAATTAAAATAAAGCTAACTTAAACGCCGCCCGACTCCATGAGACCTGCCGCCAACTTCCTTGCCCTATGCATCCTCCCTATTTACACGAGCCCCAGCCTCACAGAACGCAACACTTCCCAATCCCTATCAATTCCTCTACAACTGATAGACTTTAACACTATTAATCTCCCAATAAGCCGGCGCGAACGCCCCCGGATTGGCGCCCACATAATCATCACACGTACTCGCCAAACTCGCACAAGTGCCAGTCCAAACATTGCCCGCCCAATCCCCACAGAAAGTGGTATCGAACACAATATTCTGGTTCGCGAAAAAGCTGTCAATGTTACAACTACTACCTCCATTGAATGCCACAATTGGTAATCCCCAATTTCCAGTCACGGGCGCGCCGTTCGTGATATCGGAGGGGATGGATCCGCGAGGGAAGAACCAGACGTAGATCCCACTAGATTCCCATTGCATGGCGTAGACACCACCACCAATGTTGTTAAAGGAATTACCGTAGGCGTTTGCGGTGGTGGTTGTTACGCTACAACCGTCGTTGCCATTATTGGCATTGCAATTGGATTGCAAGAGGGTGGTTCCCGATTGCGAGCCTGCGGTGTTGATGGTGCATCCCGCAGCGGTGTGGAGCGTAATTTGGTCCGTGCCGGCGAGGTTGACGCCTTCGATAACGTCGATTTCTCCAGAGTTCGGCCAATTAGGCCCAAAGAGCCAGAAGGCGGGCCAGACACCACAGATGCTGCCCGGCATGTGGGTGATGTCGGCGATAAAGAGGCCGTGCGTATAGGCTTTGTTGGAGCTGACACGGACGGAGGCGCGGCCCGCGGAGGGATTGACGGTGCTAGAGTCGACGCCCATGTAGACTTGGTTATTGTTTGTGTTGATTAGACCAGCACTTTGAGCAGCGGATTGGGATTGGTAGGACACACTGCTGGATGTAAGTGGTTGGTGCAGAGGGGAACGCGGGAGAGACTCACTATCCGTGGGTAGGATCGCTACCAGTGAAGAAGTTGAAGCTGGAGAAGAAGTTTGATGCAGTGTAACTATCAACCAAACTATAGGCAGCGTCGGCATATTGTTGGTAAGTGCCGAACGTGCCAGTGGAGGTTGGAGTTGCGGAGGTGAGGTGAAGAAGGAGGGTGGTGGCTAGGAAGGCTTTGAGAGACATGATATTGATTGTCTTTGGGTAAGGTATATACAGGGATAAATAATAGAAGCTGGAACTGCCACCATAAAACTTAATGTGAATATAAAATATGTACAGAATTGAATCGAAGGAGTGTGAAGACTGATGCAAATCTCTTGCTCAAATCAGTTGGAAAGATAGCTCAATATATACTCTATCATCCGAAATATATCAGGAGCTTTTGATCGGCCTATAGCAATGAGATGTGCCGGCATCGCCGTGAACGGGGCATTCGCGCCTGAGGACTTCGTCCTATCTTTTAGACGCGTTCGGCGTTATAGCCATATTCGAGAGAAAAGCTTGAATTATATGCTGGGGATAGTAACGTGGCATTGTTACATGTCAAAGTCAAAGGAGCTGACTGACAAAAGGAGATGGTTGCCCAAGAAGCGATAGGATGAGAACGGAGCGTCAAATGTTTGATGCGAATTACATTAGTCAATCAAGTAGCACCTGCTCAATTCACATTCTAGAATGCGAGAAGGGGTTAATGACTAGAACATGAGCTCCGAACGTGCGAATGAAGAAACGGAATCCCCCAAAAGTGTATCTGCGGTCATCTGCAGGAACAACTTTAATTGCAGGGGCCTGTTGTGCCGAGCGGGTAGTGTCATATTGCGACAAGCCGCCTAAGTGATAGTAAATTAAGGGGTCAACCAATCCGCCGTCAGCGTTCATTAAACTCTGAAATGTCCGAGAAAGCAGAAATTGCGGGGTTGACGGACGCCAGTCAGTGAAGGCGCATCAACGAAAAGTAGACGACTCGCAAAATAAAGCTTTCAATGTATGTTGATTCAGAAAAAGGAAGAAAGGGGTGAACAAGCTAGACGGCCGGTAGAACTCTTCAGTGGAACTTGACAATTGGGAAAAGATATACATCGAATTGGGAGATGTCCCTGACGGTCATGAGATAGACAACTAGGTCGGACATTGGATTCATAATTCCGCCCCGTGAAGGGTTCTCGGAAGGATCTTTAGGCAAGTCCGATCGTCTGATCTAGGGATCTTAGACAGGGTCAGACGATCCCGGTAGATGTCAAAAAGAAGATGATACCGCTATATACCGCCGAGTAACGCCCGAAATGGTATCCTCGTGGGAGAAGAGATGAACTCGAGTGTAATCGTCCCGTTGCCCCTAGCAAGGCTACGATCTGGCGGGGTAGTGGGGGCAAATGGAACAACATTTCTTCCTGAAATATAGTATACTAGTACCGAGGCTCTATCACCAAGGGACAAGCTCTATCTCAGGGCCTAGAAACAATTCACCAGATGATAGGGCACTTCATTAAGCTCAGTGATCTGTAATGATTGCAGCCCCGACGAGAGTTCTAACAGCGGAGATAACGAGATCTTGACAAAGACACTAGTCTTTACGTAGAAGGTGACATGTAGATTCAGGAGGGTACCATTTGCTGCCCAGAGCTTTCGTTCGCCGGAAATAGTGGCAAGAAACAAAACACTGCATCGCAGCAGAGCGCTTGTACCGCCGGAGAGCTTCGTTAATCCAAAGTTGGATCGTCGTCCGAAATCTGACTGGAAAGGGTAAAATCGGTTGTTTCCTTCAATTGACGGAAGTTGGGAGTTGATTGTAGTCTGCTGGGACTCTTCCATGCTGCAGGCCTATCGCAGGCTACAGACGCCCAAAACGCCAATGCCGATTTCATCGCGACGACACCAACTTTCTTTCCACCAACAAATCTGCTCAACCTTTCACTGCGACCATTGCTCAATAAGACCCTCTTTCGAACCGCTCTCTCCACCATCGTGACTGCAGATCATTTCTTATCCTTTCCGCCTGAGGCGCGGGCGGTAGAAGCGGGCGGAGGGTAATTATGCAGCTGCAAACGTGTCAGTCACAATGCGCCCTGATATCTCTCTTGTTGCAATCAGTGCACAGCACAATGTGGGTTCTGGGCGATGGATGGTAACATCTTATTGAGAAGTCTCTGTCAATTGCTCCAACCCAGCATCGAGAACTCGTCAAGGCCGGGCCTTCGAAGCTACGAGCTCATGTCTAGCATACTCGCGATTCTCTCTCTATTTCTCCTCTGAAGCTCCACCACGCGCGCATATCTTTGCGGTGCCACGTGGAGCAACGAATGTGGTCGAATATGTTTGGAACTGAAATAAGAAGTGAGGAAGATTATATATACTTTAGGCTTAGCGACCGAGGTTTTCAGAATTTGGGCATGTTTGCGAATTTACCCAGAAGGGAAGGACGGGACATCCTCGCGAGATCTCCCTCTTTCCTTCTATCGAACTCTCGGGACACTTCCGTAATTATGTCTCAGAGTAATTCACGAATAGCGGTGGGCGAATTGTACCATCGTATTCGCTTCCATTGCGTTGGGTCCTTGATCTACCGATCTACATTTGGTACAGTTGATCTTCTTTCGAAGAACGATGATCTCTGTGCAAAGCGAGTCTTTTGAGATTGATGCTAGTTGGCGCACGTCTCTCCGGGAGAGATCTAACGCATCTTCAATGTCGCAAGCTCTGACTTCAAAGCCACTATCAACACGATGATGCATCCCCCACATCGTGCGAAGCAGAGTGCTACCATAAACCCTTCAGACCATTGCAATGCATATTTTTTTTATACATCATAAGTCGCAATAGGTCCTCAGCTACAGATTTAATCCATTGCAGCGATCGCCCGCAGCATTGCGCGCCGCTCTCGAGCCACTATGAAGTTGTTCCAATTTTCAATCTTATTCGCTCGTCGTTTTGTCTTGGCTTTCTGGATTTATCCCGAGTAACTAGTCAGATCATCCCAGTTGTTTCTACATATTGTTGGTTTATGTGCCACAGTGGTGTAAAAGGCTATCCTCGTCGATTCACACATAACCTTCAATTTTGACGCTTCATAACTCTCCAATTGAAATATACCTCTCGCCATACATCAAGTCTTTGGTACTTCATCGACACCGCTTGAATCTTGATTAACTTGAAATTTATATCTGGAAGTTGCAAGTCTGCTATTTTGTATAGTATTCCTTTACGCAATATAAAATTAATTTGTTACATAAATGCCCATTTTCTTAGCTCTCGGGATTATCAAACCAATAAGCTGAGCGCCATTCTCTTCGCAATGGTTGAATCCTAAGTCCAATGGCGGTATATATTGTTTTCAAGTACGATGGGGTGGTAATGAGCAGGCCTTCATATGCGCTGTTCTCAGTTTTTAAATGTCTACTCTTAGTTATGTCCATCTTCTTCTGTGAGTGTTTATTCTCGCTAGGATACTAAACTCGATTCCATTGACAGTTTTCATGGATTTCCTTTATCTCAGCTCAATTCATTTCTCGACAGTCTTGATCAGATATCTTCTGGGAAGCTCAATATGAATCTTTCCACAAGTAAATACTGTTCTTAGCATAGCTCGATAGAATCTGATGGAGGTTGTGCCTCCAAACTATTCCTCATTAAACATCCTCTAACAGAGCATTACTTTTAAAACCCGTTCTGATTTCTTCGTCTCTTCTGTTTAAATTATTATAATGTAAATGAGGCCTATGATTATTTTCAATCGCAGCTTAGTATTGCTCCGATAGAGCATCCACCCCACTTTTGGAATTTCCTCACCATAACGATTGCTCGACGTACTCTGCATCTAAAAGTAAGGGAAAGCTCATCCCATATGGCAAATATGCATCCCACTCTCCTGAAAACTTGACAAGTAAGCACAGCTGCGTTGGGCAAGGAAGGAAAGAGAGTATAAATGATACGAGGTCCGAGAATGGAAACCACACTGAGCTTGAAGGTGGGGTGGCTTGATAACGGATATCAACGGCTCAGAATTTTACCAACCTAGATATACCACTGCTGGTTTCACGAGATTGTATATCACTCTCGAACTTCTTCACACCTTGTGGTATAGAGGTAGGAATTCAAGATGGGAGATTCAGCTTCAACAAAGAAGGCGAACGTTCTTCTTGTAGGAGGAGGTGCAGTGGGTGCTATTGCTGCGCTGAATATTGAAGCTGGGGGGTTGGGCCAGGTGACTGCTGTGTTGAGATCAAACTTCAAGGTTGTCCATGACAAGGGATATAATATATACAGCGTGGACCATGGCAAGTTGGAGGCGTGGAGGCCAACCAAAGGTTCGTGAATCACGAATCACGAGATCTCTAACAAACAAACCGAGCTGATAGCTGCAGTACTCAATTCCATACCAAACGTAGTGAAAGAAGGCCTCCCACCATTTGATTACATCCTCACCGTCACTAAAAACTGCCCTGACATCCCGCCCTCCCTCCAATTCCTCATCTCTCCCGCCGTAACACCGGGTCACACCATCATCGTCATGGTCCAGAACGGTCTTAACATCGAGCGCGCCATGTTCGCTGCTTTCCCCTCCAATATCGTCCTCTCAGGCGTCTCAATGATCGATTCTCATGAAGGTGAACTCGGTACCATCCATCACGAAGAACACGATCTTCTTTATCTGGGCGCCTTCCGCAACCCATCTCTCTCTAACGCCGTGGAGACCGCAGCCGCAAAGAAGTTCATCGAGATGTATGGCAAGGCAGGGAAGACAGATATCAAGTTTCAAGAAGACGTGCAATGGGGCAGATGGCGGAAACTAATTTTCAACGCGGCGTTGAACCCTATATGTGCGATCACGGGGCTAGATGATGCGAGGATTCGTTTGGTGCCGAGCGTGGTAGAGGGGTTGGTGATGCCGTGTATGAAGGAAATTTATGATACGGCGAAGGCATTGGGATATGTCTTGCCTGAGAGTATTATGGGTGACATGGTTAATTTGGATCCAATGGATTTGTATTTGAAGCCGAGCATGCAGGTCGATATCGAGAAGGTTTGTTATTTTATTCTTCGTTGTGGCTATAAATGACTGAGCTGGTATGATAGGATAATTACATGGAGTATGAGTATTTGGTCGGGGAGCCATTGAGGGAGGCGGAGAAAGTAGGAGTACAGACTCCGACGCTGAGGGTTGTTTATGAGTTGTGTAAGGCGTTACAGTGGAGGACTATGGAGAAGAGAGGATTGGTCGTTACGCCTCCGAAAAGGAAGTTGTGAACCGAGAAGCAAAGGGTGGCCCCACTTCAATTCTATTCACCTTTCTTCACTTAAGCATCTACTTTATCCTATACCGAGAGCTCTCTGAACTGAAAACCAATCACCCTATTCTCCCTGCGCCTCAACGAAATTCCTCACTACTGGCTCAACTAAATCCTCGGGCCCAGTATTAAACAGCAACTTCATCTCTCTCCCTTCCCTCATCACGTCAAGAAACACCGCAACCACCTGCTCAAACAACACTGTCCGTTCTGGATAGCCTCTGGTACACCAGCCCACAAGAACCCCGTCCCACCTTCGTCCTTCTAATGTAGACTTAAGATCTTTTAGAGTGGTAGGAATATCATTGGAGTTGAGATCAAATCCCTGGACGTCGAATTTATCTTTGAAAGTTGCGGCTTTGGGTTTAGCCCAGTCGGCGGCAACGACGGCGCTGACCGGGTGGCCGGTGAGGATCTTGCTAAGGCTGATGACAAGGATTGATTTTTGGGGAGAAATGGAACCCATGTTGATGGAAATGGGAAATCGTTCGAACAGAGAGTCGGATGGAAATAATTTAGACACACGCGGTGAAGATGATTCCTAGAAAGCAATCGATATCACAATAACACATTTCATCCATCTCCTTATATATTGGTATTTGGTCGAGCTTATAAATCCTTGGGGGCCGTTCGTTTCGTCCGGCCCGTCTATACTAACTAGGGCAGATTGGGGGACTCTTGTAAGATACGACGCCCCCTTCTCTTTCAAATAGAAGCTCTGTAAAAATTATTCCAGTGTTTTTCGACGGTGCTATACACAGGCAGTGCTTGGGTTGCCTTGTGTGGAAGGCTGCTCGGAAATTCATGCGTGACCTGTAGTGCTGTTTAAAATAAAACATTGACAATCTTAAATCCTTCTTAATAATTTGCCCACCATACTTGCAGAGATGGAAATACGGGCAATAACTATATCTGACATGAATATATCTGAAGAAAATGTAGGCTGAGAAGTAACGTAGTGGAGCATGGTGATAAAAAGGACAGTAGATAACTGCGTAATGTGGAGGGTTTGAAAAAGATCTGGCTTTATTCCAATTTTGAAAGCAACCATTGACTATCAGTGACCTGATTGAGAAAATTAGAATCGCTCGAGCAAATTTCCAAAATTCTATCAAGCCGAAAAATGTGCCCCTTCTCATGTCAAAGTAAGCCATTAATGGTGACTTTTGAAAGGGATCTAAGATACTTCAAACTTTTTTTTTAATCTAAATCGGGCTCATTGCATTTTGCATTCCTTTAATAAAGATCCAAGACTGTATTGATGTCGGAATCGACGAATGACAAGGTCAAATTTATGCTCATATGCTTTGCACTGCCAATTCCTCCCTCCTTTCCTTCCAAAACCCCGGGTTTTGCACCTAAATAGGAGGGAAAACTTCCTCCCTCATAGCAAATTAAAGATCCATCTCTGAGTTATTATTTCGAGGAGTAGAACTACGCTCCCCTCCGAAATTATTCGGGGAATGGGAAGACTAAGCGAAAAGAATGATATACAAAACGTCTCTTGAATGATCATTGTAAATATTATCGTACAATTGCTTGTAACGCTAACTAAATATATGCATCATCTGCAGGCAAACCCTTTCAGAAAATACCAACGAACAAAATAGTTACAGAAAGTATCCAGGTAAAAATATCTGCGGTCGGAAAACAGGCAGCTCTTGGCTTTCTTCCCGAAGCCATACCACTTTGCAGCCGCGGCGCACCCGACGTTGCACTAGCACTTACACTCTCGCCTTCCGTGCTCGTCGCTTTCGTCGTAATGGTAGATGGAGAAGTTTCCGTCCTACTCATTAACGTACCAGTTTCCGTAAGCGCCAAGCTCACACCCTGTGCCTCGGGTCCATTCACCCTCTGATAAAACGAGACTGCTGGGTCTGCTTCGGTGAATAGGCCCCCACAAGCTTCTTTCGTGTTGCCTAGACAGGTATTCGAGCAGACGCCGGAATCGACATAGCTTAGCGGGGAAAGGAGATTGGCGGAGCAATAGCATGATCTATTCCATTCTTGTGAGTTTTAAAAGCGGGGCGTAAGAAATAGGATGGGGTGGATCGTACATTCCAGATAATCCTGCATATATGTATCCCAAGCCTGCGCTATCACAAGCTAGGAGACAGCCTTCGACCGTCACTTCGGTGACGGTTGAGACGTGAGTGAAATTCACCACGCTCGACATATGTGCCACACATCCATTATATTTCCATCCTGGGAAAGTGACGGGAACGGGCAGTGCACTATCATACAATGAGAGTGCTGTAGGTTGTAAGGTCGAGGGATCGACTGGACCACCGCAAGCTTCGGTTGGATGGTTCAGACATTGAGCTGTGCAGCTGGAGTCATCGGGGTTGGCTTTCAGAGTTATAGGTAGTGTATCTGAACAGTAACAATTTCTGCCACCTATTGTCAGTAATCAAATTTAAATCGGATATATTGGTACTAACCCAGCCCCAAGCCCAGTGTATCGGGAAGTACATGCTTTGAGACAGGTCTCGACGCCAGTTGCTGATAAATTCTGCGGTGTAAACCAATCGAGTAGATGGCCTGGTGGCGCTGAGAAGCATCCTTCGTAGGCCCAATTCGGTGAGGTTGTTAGAGGGCCTGGTATCTGTGCAGCTGCGAAGATGGCCATCATCCCACAACGAACATAATAGCGGACTTCATGATTGAGAGAATAGGAGGTGGAAGTTTGGTATTTTAAGTGAAAGAAAGAAATCTGGAACGGCCGAATGGTGGAATTATATTTTGATGGATGACGCCTGACTATTGATATAAGAGGGATATAGAATTAATGATAGCCTCTCGCCCAATCCTGAGCAAGCGGGTGTTGCCAGGAATGTAAGTTAGTGTGGACGCAACGACACCTGGAGTGCTCAAGCGACAAAAGAGACTTGCATCGGATTTATTTTCTTGCTGAGCTATGGCGCATAGTAGATCTGAGGTCGCAATGGCCCCGTATAGGCAGTTTCAATAATCTCCCATCTGGAACTTCGGGGATTCGACATCAAATGATAGCGGGGGAATGAAGTTCGCCAGAGTGAAAAATCCTGCTTTGGCCGATGTGCTCCAGTCCTTCGAAATTATCGAATTGTCAAAGGCTCAAAATCTAACACCTTACGATCCTTAAAACACTCTGCCCCCTCAAGGCAACCAACATATGCCATTCCAACCACTGAAAACCACTCATCATCATTGGCTTGATCATGATGAGGTCTTAAAATTACAGGAGTCAAAGCCCCTGCTACGATTGCGAAACGATCCCCAACCTCTACCGCCTGTTCACCCGTCTTCCAACTTTCATTCTTGCCAGCTGGTCCGATACCGAAAAGTCCTCGATTAGTCCTAAACAGATTACGACCCAGGTTGTATCCAGATCGCCAGAGCCCATGCTCAAGTCGGAGGTCGTGATTGATAAACTCTTCAAAATGAGAGACGTGTTCGGATGCATGTTCAGCATCGTCCCATTGCGTAATGAGATTGGAGAAACGCTTCTCAAAAGCATTATAATCATGGCTATGGGGGTCAAAGGTGATAAGTGCTCGCCAAAGTGATGTTTGTGCAGCAACATCGAGATCTTTCAGCCTCCCGCCGGAAAATGTTATCACTTCCCACCGTACGTTTCGCTTCGAGAGATTGCCTGACACGTGGGCTATTTGATCGACAATAAATCCAGATACGATTAAGGAATCTCCCAAAAGACGAATCCGTTGCTTCGTTTTACAGACTTCTTTTAAAAAAGGAACAGCTTTCAGACCGAATAGGATATTCTGAGTCCCGATGTAGGATGCCCAGGATGCCAGTGCGTCTCCTTCCCGAGCTTCAGGACCAATGTTGAGATACTTCCAGATGTGTAAGTGCTGGTCTTGCTCAATAATTGCCTTAGCTGCTTCCTGGTATACTTGATCCACAGATTTGTTATAATCTACCGCAATGGTAGTTTGAAGTCGTCCTTTTGGTAGCATACCAACAAGTCCGAATATTCTGTCTCGAGGATCTGTCACTGCAGCGGTACTTGAGAACGATGAGACAAGTCGCCACAGACTTCGCCGTTTCTTTCGTGTCTGAATTTGTGTTTCGCCGAGCGTGACTACTTTTGCGAATATCTTCCAATCGCTGATTTCCCCGTGGAGGAATTTGCAGTGCCATATGAGGGTAGCGACATTGTAGAACGCTTCCCAACTCAGCCGTTGACTTCCGCAAGCAATAATGGAATTGGAGGAGAGCACAATTTCTTGGATGACCCAGAGTCGCTGGAAGTACGACCGTGACGAGTAAAGGTCCATGACTGCTCTCCATGCTTGCCCTTCGGCTATGCGCTTTATATAATTTCCATAAAAGATGTCATCTGGTCTTTTGAATTGTCCTAAAGATGCGGAGCTGGATGAAAAGTTCGATTCAGCACGTATCACGTGGTATTCAGCTGCAAGGTTTGAAATCACTTCAAAAGCCTCTTCGGTTGTGTTGTCCCCGAAGTAGTTCCTGGGCCTGCCTATCCATAATAAGACTGCGGCTGCTTTATGGCAGATATCTCCCATAAGAGGGACCTGTTGTGACCTTTCTTCCAAATCATCTTGGTTGATACAGATCGCATCAATCCACAATGGCCCCGTTTCTTTTGAAGCACGCAGCTGTGTCAGCAAGAGAAGTAGATTATGTGTAACGTTCAGTTCTTTCCAGTGCAAAAAACTTTCCGGGAACGGATGGAACCAACCCATTCGTAAGAGATGGCGGTACAGGTTGCCATATCGGTCAAGGTAGCGTGATATATATTTATGCTGATATCAGAATCTTGCTCCCCTGGAAGGATCGTTACCATCCTGATCGAGTTGGGTTTCTCGAGAAGCTGATAAGTGTAAGCAGATCCGCGGTCTTGAAAGATTATTCGGGGAGCTTCATCTTCGGCAAGCCAAGTAGATGCTTCCCCTGGCTGAGCTTCCAAGCTCCAGTTATCGCTATCTCTGTCATTTCGTATATCTGCTGGCTGATCTTCGCTTTCGGCCGTCAGATCAAT
>Ga0182030_10022575_pt1 | contig 11703 bp, 7 predicted proteins | sample 812S3MmetaG_FD_121299 | JGI IMG/M metagenome (GOLD analysis project Ga0182030, IMG submission 121299) | Permafrost microbial communities from Stordalen Mire, Sweden - 812S3M metaG (Illumina Assembly) | ecosystem: Environmental > Terrestrial > Soil > Wetlands > Permafrost | place: Sweden... | reverse complement strand
TTGACCTCTGCGAGAGCTATATCCGCGCGGTTGAGGACGGTGAACGTGTACGACGTGGCTTCGCGTTGGGCTGGCAACACTTTGCTCACTTTGCTTATCCGTACCACAGGGCGATCGCCATGCAGGCTCTCGAACGGGCGCGGTCGCTCCACACGGTTCGGATCCGCCCCGGCGGCGGTTTGAGGTTTCGAGCCCTGTCTCGCATCATAGGTTGGCGCGCCGCTCGGGTTCTTCAGGTGGCGTCGGGACGGTCTTAGACCTTTCGAGCGCCGCGCGGTGCGCTGTTCGGGTATTGCAAGCTGCGTTCCGGTCGCTTTAGGCCGCGGCTGGTATTGACGAATATGTCTCTGTTGCGTTTGGCTGCCAAAAGATTGCTCCCGGCGGGGCTGAAGCGCCAATTGAAGTCCGCCGCAGGGTTTCCGGACACGGAAGCTTGCTTGGCGAATTTGAAGAGATGCGGCTTTTCTCCTCGTGCGGCCATAGACGTAGGGGCGTATTCTGGTGAGTGGACCCGCGCTCTGCTCACTTTATTTCCCGGAACGCGAGTTCTCATGGTCGAACCCCAGGAAACCAAGATGGGAGAGTTGGAGGCCCTGTGCGCCGCCTATCCTGGCCTGGAGGTCGCCAATGCGCTCCTCGGGGCGCAGGCGGCCGATCAGGTGAGGTTTTACCAGAACGACACCGCAAGCTCCGTTCTGCCCGATGCCTGCCGCGACGATGCGCGATCCCGAAACCTGCCTATGACTACGCTGGATGCTTTACAGGGGCAATCGGCTTTTCCCGCGCCGGATTTCATCAAGCTCGACGTGCAGGGATACGAAATCGAGGTCTTGAGGGGTGGGGAGCTGGCTCTGGCGTCAGCCGAAGCGGTTCAAATGGAGGTCAACCTCATTCCGATTTACGAAGGCGCCCCTTTGGCGCACGAGGCCGTCGAATACATGGCGGACCGCGGGTTCCGCGTGTATGATGTCGGAACATTTTTTCGCAGACCCTACGACGCGGCCCTCTGGCAGATGGACATGATCTTCGTAAAGTCGTCTTCCCCGTTTGTTGCTTCAACGAGATGGTCGTAGGATGCGCATGACAACCTCGAACTCTAGTGCGGCCGCGGGAAACCAGCCGGCAATCTTCGCGTGTTCAGCCAGATCGCTGAATGGTACCGGCGGCGTAGGCATCTGCACGCAGGAATATGTCCGGACTCTCGGCGCCGCCGGCTTCCGCCTTGAGGTGGTCACATACGAAACGGACATGCGGCTTGCGGTGCGCTTGCAGCGCAAGCTTCGCCCCCGCCCGTACGCACATCGAGTACCACCAACCATGGTCGACAATGTCGTCTCCGCCGCCCGGCGAAGTGGAGCCGAGTTTGTGTTTCTCAACCTGTCCGACTTGGCGCCCGTCGCGGCCCCCTTGAAGAGAGAACTTGGAAAGAACGTGAAGATCGTCTTGCTGTCCCACGGACTGGAGAGCGTCGATTACTTGCACGAGATTCGCGCCAACAGCGCGGCGTCCGTGTTTGACCGAGTTACAGGGTCGAACCGAGCCACGCTCGCAAGGCAACTGATCTCCGAGTGCACCCAGCGCCTTTTTATAGACCACGTGTTCTGCCTGGCGCCGTTCGAGGCTGGAGTTGAGCGGTGGCTCGGCGCCAGACAGGTGACTTGGCTACCCCGCACAATTCCAAACGTCCCCTTGCCCTGGTCTCCCCGGCCCGGCCGGCTCGGTTTCGTCGGGTGCTTGGACCATCCGCCGAACAGGGAAGGCCTTGCGCTCTTCGCTTCCGCGCTCGACGATGTCGCTCGAGGTCGCGTAATACTTCGGGTGGTGGGTGGACCTCCCGAGAGCGCCAAAGACATAAGCCGGAGGTTCCCGTCTCTGATCGAGTACCTGGGGCCGCTCTCCGACGCGGAACTTGAGGCGGAGGCCAGCACGTGGAACTGCTTCGTGAATCCATTGTTCTGCTTTGCGCGTGGGTGTAGTACCAAGCTGGCGACCGCCCTTGGGTGGCGAATCCCGACGATCACGACTTCTGCAGGATGCCGCGGATACGCTTGGGAACAGGGGATCTTGCCGACTGCGGAGACTCCAAGGGGGCTCGCCGAGTTGGCGCTTCAGATGCTAGACGCCGGGTTTCGCGCTGCCGCTCAGAGGGAAGTCGTACGAATTGCAGAATCGGCGCCCTCGCTCGCGGAAGTCGCGGCTAAAGTGCGGGACGCGCTCGTCTCACGAGCGGCGCCCGGCGAAGGCGCGGTGCCCGGAAGTGAAAACCGAGTACCTCGTTGCTAGAGACCCGTGGAACGGAAGCCGCGATCCTGGCGCCTCACCTACAAGGACTCTTCGGCTTGAACAAGTACTGGCGCTTGGGGCGCTGACCACTCCGCAGTGGACGTTCCTTATGACGTGCCGTTTCCCGCTGGATTCGACGACCAAGAGCTGAACCGTGGGGCCCCTAACTGCTGGGAGTGTAACGTTGGGCCGGCAGGCCAATGGATGTTTGAGGGTAGCGCTAACAGTCGACCCGTTCCTCCCCGTCCCGCCGGAACATTACGGCGGAATAGAGCGGATTGTCGATTTCCTGGTTCGCGGCCTGGTCGAGAGGGGCCATAGCGTGACCCTGTATGCGCATCCTGACAGCCGCACCGCCGGGGTTCACAAACCGTACGGCGCCGGGACGCACGCTGGGGTGTGGCCGAGGTTCCGGGAATTGTGGCAACTGGGATCGAAGCTGTGGATGGACCGCGAGGAGTTCGACCTGATTCACAGTTTCGGCCGCCTTGCCGCGTTATTGCCGGTTCTTCCGGACCGGCGCCTTGTCAAGATCCAGAGCTATCAGCGCGAAGTGCCATGGCCGGGCGTTCAGAAGGCCGTCCGCATAGCCGGTTCGAGCATCCGCTTTACGGCCTGCTCTTCCGCAATGTACCGGGGCCTTGCCGGCTACGGCGCCAGCCGGGGGACATGGCGAACGGTTTTCAATGGGGTGGATCTGTCGAAGTACGATTTTGTTCCGAAAGGGGGCCAGGATGCCCCGTTGGCTTTCCTCGGGCGCTTGGAACGCATCAAAGGCGCTCACAACGCAATTGCGATCGCGCGGGCCGCAAACCGGCGGCTGATCCTGGCGGGGAACAGAGTTCCCTCAAGCGACGAGTACTACGAACGCGAAATTGCCCCGTGCCTGGATGGCGATCGCATACTGTATGTTGGGCCCGTGGACGATAAAGCCAAGAACGCCATGTTGGGGTCCTGCGCGGCCCTTTTGATGCCGATCGAGTGGGAGGAGCCCTTCGGCATCGTGATGGCGGAAGCGCTGGCTTGCGGAACCCCCGTCATCGGCTTCAGCCGCGGAAGCGTGCCCGAAGTCATCCGGGAGGGCGTAAACGGATATCTATGTAGTGACGTTGCCGAAGCAGCGGCGGCTGTGGACCGTCTGGATCGCCTCAATCGCGCCGATGTCAGGAAAGACTGCGAAGCGCGGTTCAGCAGCGGCGTCATCGTGAGTGAGTACGAGTTGCTATACAGGGAAGCGCTGTCGGTATCCAGGCGGACCAATTGAAGACGGTGCTGATTGTCTCGCCGCACTTCCCTCCTGTCAACGCGGCGGATGCCCACCGCGTGCGAACCACAGCGCCCTACTTCCGCGAGTTCGGCTGGGACCCCGTCGTGCTGGCGGTCCGGCCCGAGTTCGTGGAAGGGGTCAAGGAACCACTATTGGAAGAGACGGTCCCAAAAGATGTGCCGGTTATCCGCACGGCCGCTTTGCGGACGCAGTGGACGCGGCGCTTCGGTTTGGGAAACCTGGGTATCAGGGCATGGCCCTTTCTGTACAGGGAAGGCTGTAGACTGATCCGCCAGGAGAAAGTGGACTTGGTTTATTTTTCGACGACGGTCTTTACCGCGATGCCGCTGGGGCGCGCATGGAAGAGCAGATTTGGGACTCCTTTCGTGCTGGATATGCAGGATCCCTGGGTCAGCGATTACTACGCGCGCCGACCGAAATCGCATCGGCCGCCCAAGTACTGGGCTGCCGCGCCGTTGCACCGGGTCTTGGAGCCTTGGACCATGCGGTCGGTAGGCGGTCTGATTGCCGTCTCCCAAGATTACATTCGGACGCTGACCGAACGCTACCCATGGCTATCGAAACTGCCTGCAAAGGTTCTGCCATTCGGCGCCGCCGAAACCGATTTCGAGATGATTCGGAGCCGGCCGCAGCATAACCGATTCTTTCACCACGATGACGGAGCGGTCCATGGCGTGTACGTCGGCCGCGCGGGCCGTGATATGGAGCCGGCGCTTCGCATCGTTTTTCAAGCGTTAAGACTGGGAGTACAACGGGCGCCGGAGCGCTTTTCCAACCTTCGGTTGCATTTCGTGGGCACGGACTATGCATGCGGCGAGCGGGCCAGAAGAACCGTGGAGCCGGTCGCGCGGGAATGCGGAGTCGGAGCCTACGTTCAGGAACAACCGCTTCGCGTCCCTTACTTCGAGGGGCTGCAACTGTTGCTCGATGCCGACTTTCTGCTGATCCCAGGCTCGGACGATCCCCAGTACACCGCGTCCAAGCTCTATCCCTATATCCTCGCGCGCAAGCCCATGTTTTCCGTCTTTCACGAGCGAAGCGGCGTTTGCAAGACCGTGCGTGATCTAAGAGCGGGAGATCTGCTGGCGTTCCAGACCGGCGAGCCGCCTGAGGCATATGCCGAGCGGCTTCTGGGGATTTGGGACTCGATCCTCTCGCGCCTTCCATACGCTCCAGAGATCGACTGGGCGGCCTTCGACCCGTTTCTCTCCCGCCAAATGGCGCGCTCCCAATGCGAACTATTCGATGAAGTGATCGGGCGCCGCGAGTGATGGAACGGTCTCAAGCGCCGATACGCGTCCTGGTCGTCTTCAACACCCTATGCCTTTATGGGATGGAGCGCAGCGTGATCGAAACCTTCGATCTCCTAAGGCCGGAGGTCGAGCCTCTTTTCCTGATCACGCGCTCGAACCAGCGGTACGATACTGCGTTGCTTCGCGAACTCAAGAAACGAAACTTCTCGTTGTCGTACTTCAGCGATACGTGGGACTGGCCGCGGGTCGGCAAACAACATTCGCTCATCGACTTACTTAAGCTGCTTTGGTGCCTCGTCGTAGCGAACTGCGATGTCTTCAAAGCTTGCTTGCGCAACGACGCGATTTACCTTCCGGTCGCTTCGTCCGCCTATCTCGCCTCCGTAGGCTGCCTGTACTATCGATTATCGCGCAGGAAGGTGATTTACTTTTTTCATGATATGGTTTCGAGGCCCTCGCGAAAGGTAAAGCCTGCAATACTGCTTTCTTCCGACCTCGTGCACTATGCGGAGCGCAGTCGGGAGATGGTGAGTTCCGCGAACCCGATCATACTTGGACGGAGAAATCACGTGATTCCTCCCTGCGTGGAGATCCGAAGTTCCGGAACCTTAGACCTTTCGCGCTGGAACGATAGGAAGATTATCCTCTTCGTCGGGCAACTATCGGCGCACAAAGGCCTCGATTTGCTTGCCGAGGCGTTCTTGGCGCTCGCCGGCCGCTATCCGGAAATCACGTTGCATATAGCAGGGGGGCGACAGTCTCAGTTCCCGTCCAGCTTCGAAAAGCTGTTGGTTCCCACTCCGGGTTTGGATATTAAGAACTGGGGCTACATCGGCGCCGTTCACGATCTGTTTCGCGCCGCATACGTGTACGTCCACCCGAGCCCTCCTTCACGCTTTCACGAGTCGTTCGGCCGGGGCGTGGTGGAAGCCATGGCCCTGGGGGTCCCGACAGTCTGTTTCAAGAGCGGTCCGCTGGAGGAAATCGTAGTTCATGAGCGAACCGGCCTTGTCTGCGAGCGGGAAAGCGTCGCCTGCCTGGCGGAAAACATAAGCCGCTTCCTCGACGACCCCGAGCTTCGAGACCGTTGTGCGAAGGGGGCCAGGCTCCGTTACGAAGAGCGCTACGCGGATGACCCGATTCGCACGGCATGGATCGATCTGCTGCAGAGTCCTCCGGATCGTGTCAAGGTCTGCGGAGCGAATTAGGGGGGCGTCGTCGTGGGTTCTTTCATCTGTTCCGAGCCGCCGATCGCCGGGAAGGCGTCGCTGCTCTTATTGAGTTGAAGTCGACTGACGTGCCGGAAATGCTGCCCTTTCGCTTAAGACTCGCTCAGCTTGCCGCGACGATCTACCGTTTTCACACGCTGCGGATCGCTGGGCGCCTCTTTTCCGGCGTGTCCGGCGTAACGCCGCGTGCGTTTTTTGGCAGGACGCTCTACGTGGACACCAGTCGGGGAAATCCCCAACGTCTGTTGTACCTTGAGGGCGAGCGCTTTGTAACGGAGAGAAGGATCGTTGCCGGGCTGGTGCGGCCTGGGTTCGCGGCAATTGATGTCGGGGCAAACATTGGCTATTATGCCTTGATGCTGGCCCGGTATGTGGGCTCCAGCGAAATCGTTTGCATTGAACCGGAACCTGCGAATCTGATCGAGCTTCGGAGAAATATTGCCAGGAACCGCCTTTCTAACGTGACAATCATACCCGCCGCCGCGGCCTGTCAGAGCGGTTCGGCGAGCTTCTTGACTGGCATAAACGGTCGCGTCGTGCATGGCGGCGCCGGTGAGATCAGCGTGACCACATTCATGCTGGACAGCCTGCGGGATCGGCGGGTCGGATTCGTCAAGATCGATGTCGAAGGATTCGAGCTCGATGTGTTGCGCGGAGCAGCAGGCTTGATCCGGGAGCAGCGGCCTAATCTGTTTGTAGAAGTGCATCCTATGTTTCAATCCGACGCTCGTGGGGTGGGCCATATTCTCGCCTTGCTTAGCGAGTACTACCCGAGCGCCGTGGCATATAGGAAGAGGGAAGGCACGTTGCTTAACAAGGTCGGCGAACGCTATTTGGGTTGCGTGAGTCTCAAGAGTGGCCCCGTCGATTCAAGTCTGATATCCTGTCCCGATATTTTCTGGATTGCGTGCAGAGGCGACGCCAGCGCTCGGCGGTAGGGGCGCGTCTTGAGTTTTGGTCTGTTTGAGTGAGAGCCTGGAAGATAGCAGTTGTGACGAGCCACCCGATTCAGTACCAGACCCCTTGGTTTCGTGCTATGGCGGCGCGCTCGGACCTGGAATTGGAGGTGTTGTTTTGCCATCGGGCAACTCCTTCCGATCAGGCGAATGCGGGTTTTGGCGTGGCGTTCGACTGGGACATTCCGCTCACGGAGGGATACCGGCATCGTTTTCTTAGAAACGCCGCCGCCCGGCCTTCACTCGGCGCCTTCTTCGGCCTTGATACGCCCGAAATTCGGGGCATTATCGCCGGTGGAGGCTACGATGCCGTCATCGTCAACGGCTGGCATTACAAGAGCGCCTGGCAGGCCATCCGGGCCACCCGGGCTGTGGCCCTGGCCAAAGAACGCCTTGCCGAGTCCGAAGCCAATGCGACGCTGGCCCAACAGCGCCTGGCCGACTCCGAAGCCATCTCCCAATTCCTGATTGAAGTGTTCGAAAGCCCATCCCCGCTGCGGGACGGCCGCTCCATTACTGTCGCGGAAACATTGAGCAATGCGACGCAGAAGCTGGAAGCAGAGCTCACCAACCAGCCCGCGCGCCGGGCCAAACTCCAGTCCGCCATCGGCGAATCTTATTTTGGGCTGGGACTTTTCCACGAGGCCATCCCCCTGCAAGAACAGGTTCGAGATTATTACCTGGCTGCTTCAGGGCCGGAAAGCATCGACACGCTCGTGGCGACGCGCTGGGTGGCGCTTCTTTACGCCGAAGTCGGACGCCAGGACGAAGCCATCAAAATGCTCGAGCCGGTGCTGACGCTTAGCCGCAAGTCGCTTGGCCCGGAAAACCCCGAGACTATCAACGCGATGTCGGTCCTGGCCGGTATCTACGACATTGCCGGCCGCTGGGACGAGGCGCTCAAACTGCGTAAAGAGTTGCTAGTGTTGCGTCGCAAGGTCAACGGCCCGGAAAATCCGATCACGATTAAGTCCATGGAAGATTTGGCGACTTCCTACATACAACTAGACCAGCCCGAATCGATTCAGCTCGGTGAGCAGGTCTTGGCCCTGAGCACAAAAGTCCTCGGCCCGCAAAGCCCTCAAACAATTCGCTGCACGTTAATTCTGGGGAGCTCCTACTACACGTTTGGCCGCCGAGATGAGGCTCTAAAGCTGTGGGAGCAAGCCTTGCCGCTCGAAGAAAAGGTCAATGGCCCGGAGCACCCAGAAACGCTCAAAGTCATGAGGAACCTGGCCTATGCTTACGATGACTTTGGGCGCAGGGACGATGCTCTCAAACTGCGCGAACAAGCACTGGCGATTAACCGCAGGATTAACGGGCCGGAACATCCCGACACGATAATGGCGATGGAGGGTGTGGCGATTTCCTACGACCGAGCAGGTCAGCACGACAAGGCGCTCAAGTTATTGCAGGAGGCGGTGGATCTTTCCCGTAAAACGGTCGGCGACGAAAATCCAATGACACTCAACTTTATGGGAAGTCTGTCATACATATTATACGAGGCCGGCCATCTGGACGAGGCACGCAAACTTGGGGAGGAGGTCCTGGCGCTTGATCGCAAGAAGCTTGGCGCGAAACACCACGATACGCTTAACGCCATGGAGAACCTGGCCATTTTCTATGATGCGGTAGGCCGACGCGAGGAGTCCCTCAAGCTGAAAGAGCAGATACTGGATCTGTGCCTGGAAGTACTGGGTCCGAAAAATCCCGGCACACTGGACGCGAACAGAGAGCTGACGAAGAGCTACGTGGAGGCTGGTCGTCAGGACGAAGTCCTCAAGTTATCCGAGAAGACGCTGGCACTCGATCGCAAGGCGCTCGGTTCGCAGGACCCCGTCACGCTCCAGGCGATGAATGATTTGGCGTGGATACAGGCCACCAGCGTGGCGGCGGAGATTCGGAACGGCACAAACGCCGTGGTTCTTGCTGAAGAGGCCGTTGCCGCAACCCATCGTGAGAATCCCGGTTTCCTCAACACTTTGGCCGCCGCCTATGCCGAGACGCAGCAGTTCGATCAAGCTGTCGCTGTGCTGCAAGAAGCCATCGGACTATTGAAGAGCGGGCAAGAAAAGCTGGATTATGAATTGCGCCTGGAACTTTACAAGGCGCATAAACCTTATCGCGTGAAGTCGAATCCATAAAAGCGTTTTTGAGAAACAGGCTCACGGCAATTGCCTCAAAATAAATTGTCCCTTCCGTCCCCGAATTTCGCACTGGTTGATGGTGAGCACAACGGCTCGTGCACGGAAACCGAACATTAACTTAAAAAACCTTATGAATAACCTGAACCCTTCCCGAAATCTGGCGGCGCTGGCGCGCACCAGTTGTTATCTTTTCCTGCTGGTTGGTTGGCTGGTCACGATTCCGGCGCGGGCCGCCTGTCTGGCGACCACCAACACCCCGGCTGCCATTCCGTGGAACCAAATCGGCGCGAAGGCCGGCGCGAATTACGAGGGCGACGGTCTGGCCGTGACGCCCACCGGTTCCGGTGCGCGCCTGCACTGCGTATTTCAGCGGCTCGATGGCGAAGCCACACCCGAAGGCTTGTGGTTGACCTCGACCGTCACCAACACGGTGAGTGACCATTTCCGAGTGACGGCGTTGGCGGTGGGTCGGCAGGTAGGGCGCCTCACTCCGAGCGCGCCGGGGACGGCGGACAGAACGTCCAACATTCAACATTCAACATCGAACATCCAATTGGAAAACGCGGGCATCATCTCCGTTGCCGGCCAGACGGTGCGCTTCACCCGGCCCGGCCTGATGGAGGAATACTCCGTGAGCATGGACGGTGTGCGGCAGGACTTTTTAGTGCAGAGTGCAGAGGACGGAGGACAGAGGTCAGAGGTCAGAGGTCAGAGGTCAGAAGGCAGAGTGCAGAATGAAAGCCGGGCCACGGAAGGTGAGTTGGTGGTGACTTTGGCGGTAACTGGCGCGCGGGTGGAACCGACGACTTATGGCGCACAACTCGTGTTGGAGAATTCCGGACGCAAGATCGCCTATAGTCGCGTGCACGCGACCGATGCCAACGGCAAGGAACTGCCGGCCCGGATTGAAGTGCGGGAAAAAGCAGAGAGCAGAAAGCAGAAAGCAGAAATGAGCTTGGCCGTGGTGGTGAATGATGCGGAGGCGGTGTATCCGGTGCGGATTGACCCGACGTTCAGCGATGCCAATTGGGTCAGCCTGGGCGGCTTTCCCGGTGCAAGCAGTTCTGTTTACGCGGCGGTGACAGATGGTTCGGGCAATCTTTATATCGGCGGACAATTCACTGTCGTCGGTAACACCGTTGCCAATTACATCGCGGAATGGAACGGGAGCAGTTGGTCGGCCCTCGGTTCGGGGATGAACATCGGAGTGTATGCGCTGGCGGTGTCGGGCGGCACGTTATACGCAGGCGGCTCTTTCACGACGGCGGGCGGCATCGCGGCCACTAACATCGCGCAATGGAACGGGAGCAGTTGGTCGGCCCTCGGTTCGGGGATGTCAGGCTTATATGGCTATGCCTATGTGTCTGCGCTGGCGGTATCGGGCAGCACGTTGTATGCGGGCGGCAATTTCACGAGTGCAGGCGGCAGCGCGGCCAATTACATCGCGCAATGGAACGGAACCACTTGGTCGGCCCTCGGTTCGGGGATGAACGGCAATGGCTATTACGGCCTGAATGTGTCTGCGCTGGCGGTGTCGGGCAGCACGTTGTATGCGGGCGGCGAGTTCACGAATGCGGGCGGCAGCGCCGCCAATAACATCGCGCAATGGAACGGGAGCAGTTGGTCGGCCCTCGGTTCGGGGATCGGAGACGAATATGGCGGTGTGGGGGCGCTGGCGGTGTCGGGCAGCACCCTGTATGCAGGCGGCTTTTTCACGAAGGCGGGCAGTGCCAACGCCACTAACATCGCGAAATGGAACGGGAGCAGTTGGTCGGCCCTCGGTTCGGGGATGAGCTACACTGTGTCTGCGCTGGCGGTGTCGGGCAGCACGTTGTATGCGGGCGGCTCTTTCACGACGGCGGGCGGCAGCGCGGTCAATTACATCGCGCAATGGAACGGGACCACTTGGTCGGCCCTCGGTTCAGGGATGTCAGTCGGCTATGGATACGGCACCTCTGTGGGAGCGCTGGCGGTGTCGGGCAATACGTTGTTCGCGGGCGGCTATTTCACGACGGCAGGCGGCACTGTGGCTAATTCCATCGCGAAATGGAACGGGACCAGTTGGTCGGCCCTCGGTTCGGGGACGAGCGGCTTGAACAACCAAGTTAATGCGGTGGCGGTATCGGGCAGCACGTTGTATGCGGGCGGCATTTTCACGAGTGCAGGCGGCAGCGCGGCCAATTTCATCGCGCAATGGAACGGGAGTAGTTGGTCGGCCCTTGGGACGGGAATGTCAGGTGGCTATAACGGCCCCCAAGTTAATGCGCTGGCGGTGTCGGGCGGCACGTTGTATGCGGGCGGCAATTTCACGACGGCGGGTAGTGACACGAATGCCAATGACATCGCGCAATGGAACGGGAACAGTTGGTCGGCACTCGGTGCGGGGATGAACGGCGATGTGTATGCGCTGGCTGTGTCGGGCAGCACGTTGTATGCGGGCGGCAATTTCACGACGGCGGGCAGTGACACCAATGCCAATGACATCGCGCAATGGAACGGGAACAGTTGGTCGGCACTCGGTTCGGGGATTTCAGGCTACTATGTGGA
>Ga0182030_10022574_pt1 | contig 11703 bp, 8 predicted proteins | sample 812S3MmetaG_FD_121299 | JGI IMG/M metagenome (GOLD analysis project Ga0182030, IMG submission 121299) | Permafrost microbial communities from Stordalen Mire, Sweden - 812S3M metaG (Illumina Assembly) | ecosystem: Environmental > Terrestrial > Soil > Wetlands > Permafrost | place: Sweden... | reverse complement strand
TCTCCACTACCGCGATCGTGCCGGTTGGCGGAGCAGAGGATCCAGAGACCGAATTCGTTGACGGCAAGGTTTCCTGGGCGGATGCGGCCGCTGCGAACTGCAGGATGAGCGCGCCCACAGCTCCCAAAATTGCATACCTGTAAAACACATTCATCTCCGAACTTTTGCCGTTGCTCAGAACGGCGAACTAACCAGCTCCGAATAGGAGCTGATTGCAAGAAACTACCGTTGCGTATCAAACGCAACAAGACGTGGAAAGTAGAGTCCACCGAGGTGTGGGGCACTTTCCCGCCATGGCAAATGGGACGACTCGGGCGAATCGACTCACAGGGCTTGGGTTTTCGTCTCCCAGACCGTTCGCCGCGGGGAAGACGCATGGCACACAAGTAATGCACGAGAGTAGACACACCAAAGTAGGCTCCGACGTCGGGATTCATCACGAACGGAGTGTGACGGAGCCTACATCCGGTCCATGCGCTTTCGGGCATGATGGGGACGTGAGACCCAAAAACCCGACGAACCCATCCGCGGAGAACGAGCCGGCCCGAAGCGAAACTGTGCGAGTTCTGGTTGCTGACTCGGCTCCCATTCAATCCCAACTCTTAACCCGTGCCCTGAATGTTCGGCGAGACTTCCAGGTTTCCGCAGCCGCCCTGGAGATGTCCGCGATACACGAATTCATGCAGTCGACTCCAGCCGATGTAGTCCTGCTAGCGGGCAATCCTCTGCCGGACTACGGCTTGCTGCGCTGGTTGCGCGTTTCTTATCCGAAAGCCGCCCCGGTTTTGTTGACCGAGAGCGATGACCGCGACCAGGTAATCAGTGCCTTGCGGGCCGGCGCGAAAGGGATTTTTCTTTTTGCGGAAACCCCTTTTCCGATGCTGTGCAAATGCATCGATTGCGTTTTCAGGGGACAGATCTGGCTCAACAGCCAGCAGACGAATTATGCGTTGGAGGCTTTGGCCGAGGTACCCACGCTGCGGGTGGTCAATTCCAACGGGCGTTTGCTTTTGACGCCTCGCGAAGAACAGGTGGTTGCCCTCGTGGCCGACGGCTTGACCAACCGCGGAGTCGCCACCGAACTCGGCCTCAGCGAACACACCATCAAGAAATATCTGCTGCGCATCTTCGACAAAGTCGGGATCTCGAGCCGTGTCGAACTCGTCCTTTATGCCATGTCGCATGGTGAGCATCGGCCCTCTGAATGGATGCCAAGCGCCACCGCGAGCGCAGACGACAAGACGGACGGATACAATGCCAGCATGCAGAAAAGAGGCGAGGTCGATCAGTGACCACTCCCGGCGGCCAGTCCACACCCGAGTCCGAGCCGAGCGTTGTTTCGAACTCTGTCGCCAACTCTGGCCCCAGTTCCAATTCAAGAGTTGCGCGGAGATGGACGGTGATTGCTTCCGGTCTGCTTCTTCTCGCGCTCGCCCTGGTTGTCATCTACACAGGGCCCAACGCATTTCTCAGTCCGGTTGCGTTGGTCGTCGTTGCGGCGATTGGTTTCGCGGCGGTTTTGCTACAGGTTTGGTTTCGGAACGATCTTCCGACTATTCGTTCACCGCTCTGGCTGAATGTGCTTGGCATTGTCTTCTCGGTGGTTTCGACGTTCGCAGACGATCTCCGATTGACGCGCCGTACCCTCGATCTGACGGCCTTTGCGGCCGTCGTCTGTTTCGGAATCAGTGGATCGTTGATTCTGGCCGCCCTGCGTCGTCGTACGCGACCCGCGAAGGTCTGGAAGGTGGAGTCGCGCTAGAGAAATTCAGACTAACCGGGATGGACGCGGGTTCCCGCCGCCGAGCCTCTATCCCGTAAGGACTTCCGAATTACAATGCTGTTATGCGCATCACGCTTTTCGGAGCTTCCGGCCTGCTCGGCCAAGCTCTGGTTCGAGAATTAGCCAACCAGCAGCTAACGGCTCTCTCTTCTAAAGATGCCGATCTTCGCGACCGAGAGCGCATAGGGCAGGTGATTCGTGAGACCCGACCCGATTGGGTCATCCTCTCTGCCGCGTACACCGACGTCGATGGTTGCGCATCGAACCCCGATCTGGCCTTTGCCGTAAATTGCGAGGGAGCGATCCATGTAGCCGAGGCTGCTCGCGAGGCCGGATCGCGCCTGCTCTTCCTCAGTACCGATTACGTTTTTGATGGCAGCAAACGTACGCCCTACGAAATCACGGACGCGAGAAATCCTGCGAGCGTTTACGGAGAGAGCAAAGCGCGGGCCGAAGAGCGCCTTCTCGAAATTCTCCCCAAGGCCTGCATTGCTCGGACTTCCTGGCTCTTCGGTCACGGCGGCAAATGTTTTCCCGCCACTATTCTCAAACTAGCGTCGACCCGTCCCGAGCTTTCCGTGGTGAATGATCAACGGGGAAGCCCCACGTTTACGGGCGATCTCGCATCCGCTCTCGAGCAGCTCTGTCGCGCGTCCGCCGAAGGAATCGTCCACGTCACCGACTCCGGCAACTGCACATGGTATGACTTCGCCACCGAAATCCTCCGCCAGTCAGGTTCGCCCACCAAGGTCAAGCCCGTGACCACCGCCGAATTTCCGCGTCCTGCAAAACGCCCAGCCTACTCGGTGCTTTCGCCCGATAGCCTGCACGCCTACAACATTCACATGCCCGAATGGCAGGATGCGCTGCGCCGCTATCTGTCGACCGCGCCCGCAGTTTCCGCTTCTCCCATCCCGCGAACGTAGATTCTGTCGTAGAAGTGACAGCCCACGAGAAAGAGTGCCGACACCGCATAACTAATCGCGAATCTCGGAGCGGCAAAAATGCCCAGCTTATTCACAATCCCCAGCGGACTCAAACCGTAAGCGTGGATGAATCCGAAGCAGGAAAGCGCGGCCGCCGCCAGCAACCACCCCGCCGCGTGCAGGAATCGTCGGTCGAGCATGAACGCAATCGCCGCTGCCCACACCATGGAAACCAGAAGCGCCCCTTGGCTGAGCGCAACCAGCCCATAGATCGGTAGTTCGTCTCCAAATTTGGGAGCGGCGAGCAGCAAACTCGACCCTCCCTTGCGCAGCGCCAGATCGACAAGCTCAAGACCCCACGAAGCGAGCATGGGAAGTAAGCCAAAGGCAACGGCAATGCAGTGGGATTTTGGCACTTCTTGAAACGCCTGCGCCACCATGACCAGGCCAAACCAAACGATCACGATGGCAACGACTTCGAGCGGCACGTAGTGAAGGATGGGAGAGATTAATCCCGTCACGCAAATCAGCAGCGTGACCACTCCGTTCAGAATCGAATATCCCACTCGCGCGCCATATGCTTTGTGCGCGAGGTGTCCAAAATAAAGTGTCGTTGGAAAGGGGCTGCCGAGTGCTGCCGCGCCGAGCGTCGCCAAGCCATTCACCGCGAGCGATGGACGCGTGGCATAGTCATCTCCCGCGACTTTGACGCTTTCCAGAATCTGCAAAGAGACGATCGTGTCGAGCGCGCTCATCGGAAGAATGATCGAAAGGTATTCCCAGCCTTGCCCGTGGCGCAGAAATTCAAAAATGTTCACCGGACGTGGCAAGTGGAAACCCAGCGGCACCAACGCCGGAGGCGCCGGCAGAGCATAAAGGTGAAGCGCTTTCAACACGACGACAAGAACCACGCCCGCGAGGATGCAAAGCAACCCGCCTGGCATCCGAAACGGCAGGCGCATGTGCGAACCGTACACTGCAAGAATAATCACGGCCGGAAGCAGCGCCAGCTCGGGAGTCTGAAAAATCCGCAGAACGAATCCCAGGCACAGGAAGGCAATCGCCAGCCCAGCCAGCGGACACAAAAGCGCGGCGCGTGGCGCGTGGCGACGCAACCAATCTGTACAAAAAGCCCCAGCGGTTTGCACAATTCCGCTTACAAAACAGGCGAAGACGCCGAGGTGCCAGGCGAGTTGGGAGTCGCCGGTCCTCTGATACGCGGGCAGCATGATCAAAAATACATACGCGAAGATCGTGGGCGTGTTGACGCCGAAAGGAATCGCAGTGACATCCGTGCGCCCCGTTCGCAGCGACAAACGCCGCGCCTGCCAGGCATAGAAAAGATTTCCCGCGAGAATTGAACACGCGACTGCCGGGAGAATGCGGCTCGCCACCATCTCGACCGGCAATCCGCAGAGCGGTGCGAGGCCGGCAATTAAAAGCAAGTCGGGAAAGCCGCTGAAAAAAAGCCCGAAGAAACCGTCGAGATCGCCTGAAACAAACCACTGCCCCGGCTGCGGCGAAGCCGGCGGCACAGCTCTACCGGACACGTTCAAGCCGTACCGTACCGCAAGCCGATTTTCGTAAGCCAGCGCCGGTACGCGATGGCCGTGCGATCCGAACGCAGATGCAGCTCGGCCTGCAAATCCAGCGGCAACAGCTCGGGACGCTGCGACTCGACGATGGGAACATCTTGCGCACTCACCACATCCTGATAGCGGCGCAGTTGTTCGTCGGATGTCTCGGGAGAATAGTTGAGCGCCATAATCATCCAGGAAGCGCTTCGCGTCTCGTCTACCGGCGTGACCGAGTTGAAGATCGCGAAGCGCTGTTCCTGGTGCGATTTGAGAAAATAGGCGGTCAGGGGGCGCAACACGCGATAGGTATACGACACTTCGGCCGAACGACCGGTGCCGTCCGGGTCGGGCTGCCAAACACGGATGTCGCGGGCAATCACGCCGTCCGATGTAGTCTCTACTTCATACTCTCCAACTTCCGTATGCGCCGGATCGCCCAGAAACCCCGCGTGCACAAAGGGGAAGTGGCCAACGTCCAGGAAATTTTCGATCACTCGCGGACCATGAGCCTGAAACAGATAGGGTCCCGAATCCACAGTGCGGAAAGCGTCGTCGTCCCACTCGGCGAAGGCCGGAACGTCTTCCACTGGAGTGCCGAGACACACCCAGACCAATCCGTACTTTTCCACGACGCGAAAAGTGGTCGCCCGAGCCCGCGCCGGCGGAGGCTGCGACGGTTGCGCCGGGATCCGCACGCATCGCCCCGAGCCATCGTAATTCCATCCGTGATACGGGCAAACCAGGCAGTCATTCACCACCCGTCCGCCGGAAAGCTTCGCCCCGCGATGCAGACAAAGATCCTGCCACGCACATAGACATTCTGGGCTACGCCACAGAACGATGTCGCGCCCCAGCAGACGCGCGGCTCGCACGTCGCCGGCTCCGTCCGCGCTTCGGAGATCTGAAGCGCGAGCCACGACGTGCCAATCGTTCACGAGAACTGGATCATCAAGCATGGCGATGGGCTGAGAAATGATCCAGAGAATATCACAGCGTAAATCGCCGCCCCTTGCGGTGGAGCGCCAAGCATCCCCCCGCCCGGCCAAGACGAACTCTGCACAGAAGCTATGTCGTATCTCGCAAATGACTTGATGCCAACCGCGCTGTCCAATCGCCGCCACTGTGATTTATGCTTGCTTCTCTTTTCTTTGTTTGAGGACAACCGTGAGCAAACATTTTCTCTCAACTTTGCTAGCCGCATTTTCCATTTCTGTTTTTTCCATCGCCGCCTTCGCGCAGCAATACGATCCCGCGCTCTACCAGGATCTTCACTGGCGCCTCATCGGTCCTTTCCGAGGCGGCCGCACTGTGGCCATCACCGGAGTGCCGGGCCAGCCCAACGTCTTCTACATGGCGCCCAACAACGGAGGCGTGTGGAAGACGACGGACTCGGGCCGCACCTGGAACCCGATCTTTGATCCACAATCGGATCCGCAACCAGATCCTCAAAATGATTCTCAGGCAAAGGACGCGCAGGCGAACGACGACCATCGCTCCGGCTCCATCGGCGCTCTCGCTGTCGCTCCCTCGAATCCCAACATCATCTACGTCGGCAGCGGAGAAGGCCTGCGGCGCCCCGATCTCTCTGTCGGCGACGGCATTTACAAGTCGACAGACGCGGGAGTGACCTGGCAGCATCTGGGTCAACGGGATGGCGCTCTACGAGATGCTCAGCAGATCGCCTCAATCATCGTCGATCCCAAAGATCCGAACCGGCTTTTCGTGGCTGTCCAAGGACATCCTTACGGCCCTAATTCCGAGCGTGGCGTCTACCGTTCGTTGGACGGAGGCCAAAGCTTTCAAAAAGTTTTCTACAAAGACGAAAACACCGGAGGCATGGATCTCCTCCTTGCTCCTCGCAACTCGCAAGTGATCTACGCCAGCGTGTGGTCGTCGCGACGTCCGCCGTGGACGACTGGCGGCGGTTACAACGGCCCTGGCAGCGGACTCTACAAATCCACGGATGGCGGCGACAGCTGGCACCAACTCACGAAGGGGCTGCCCGGCGAAGCCGAGGGCATCGGGCGCATCGGCCCTGCCATCTCCCCGTCCGATCCTGAGCGAATGTATGCCTGGGTGAATGCCAAAAAAGGCAGCGGCATTTATCGCTCCGACGACGCAGGAGACAGTTGGCAGCAGGTGAACGACGAAGACCGCATCTACGGACGAGGTGACGACTTCGGCTGCGTCCGAGTCGACCCCAGGAATAAGGACGTGATCTACGTCGCGAATACCAGCACCTACCGCTCGACCGACGCGGGTAAGAACTTCACCGCGATCAAGGGCGCTCCGGGCGGCGACGACTATCACACCATCTGGATCAATCCCGAGAATCCCGACATCATCGCGCTTGCCGTCGATCAGGGCGCAACCATCACCGTCAACGGCGGGGAAACCTGGAGCTCCTGGTACAACCAGCCTACGGCGCAGTTCTACCACGTCATCACCGACAATCAATTTCCTTACTGGGTCTACGGAGGCCAGCAGGAAAGCGGGTCGATTGGGACGGCGAGCCGCAGCGATTTCGGAGAAATCACTTTTCGCGATTGGACGACTGTCGGCGTGGAAGAATACGGCTACGTCGCGCCCGATCCGTTGCATCCCAATTTGATTTATGGCGGAAAGGTCACCGTCTTTGATCGCGTTACAGGCCAGACGCGTGACGTTTCTCCGGTCGTTCTCCGTACCGGGAAATATCGCTTCAATCGCACTGCGCCGCTAGTCTTCTCGGGAGCCGATCCGCACGTCCTCTATTTAGGATCCAATGTTCTTTTCAAAACCACCGACGGGGGCAATAGCTGGCAGATCGTCAGTCCCGATTTAACGCGCGAAGATCCTGGAATTCCCGCGACCCTGGGCCCATTCGTTGCCGACGATCCAGCTAAAGGCAAGCATCGCGGCGTGATCTATTCGGTCGCGCCATCGCCGAAAGACGTCAACCTGATCTGGGCCGGAACCGACGATGGTGTAATCCAGGTAACGCACAATGGCGGCAAGAGTTGGGAGAACGTGACTCCGGCAGAATTAACGCCGTGGAGCAAACTGGCGCAAATGGACGCTTCGCACTTCGATACTGCAACTGTCTACGCAGCCGTAAACCGCTTTCGGCTGGACGACCTGCATCCTTATATCTATCGCACGCACGATGGCGGCAAGACGTGGCATAAGATTGTCACGGGCCTGCCCGACAACGAACCCGTGAACACCGTGCGAGAAGATCCCGAACGGAAAGGGCTGCTCTTCGCTGGAACAGAACGTAGCGTCTATGTTTCGTTCGACGACGGCGACCACTGGCAGTCGCTGCAGAAGAATCTGCCGCCAACTTCGATTCGCGATCTGGTTATTCATCGCGACGATATCGTGGTCGGAACGCATGGAAGGTCGTTTTGGATTTTGGATAACATCACGCCGCTACGCCAGTTCACTTCCGAGATTGCGAATTCGCCAGCGCATCTGTTTGCGCCGCAATTGACCTACCGCGTCCGCCGCAACAACAACACCGATACGCCGCTACCGCCGGAAGAACCCGCGGGTCAGAATCCTCCCGACGGAGCAATGATCGACTACTGGATCAAGAACGCAGTCACCGGGCCCGTGATTCTGGAGATTTACGATCGGACCTTGGACAAAGTGATTCGCCGTTTTTCGAGCGATGACAAGCCGCAACCAGTCGATCCGAAAGAGTTGAATGTGCCGATGTATTGGCTGCGGCCGGCGCGGGTACTCTCGGCAGAGCCTGGCATGCATCGCTTCGTATGGGATCTCCATTATCCCGAGCCGGATGTGCTGGATCACGACTATCCAATCTCGGCGATTTATCATGACACGCCACGAAATCCGCTGGGAGCGACGGTATTGCCGGGTAAGTACGTTCTGAGACTGGAGACTACCTCGCCGGCCGGGGGCATGAAGATCGCGGGAAGCTTTGCCCAGCCGCTGATAATTGAAATGGATCCGCGAGTCAAAACTTCTCCCAATGATTTGCAACGGCAATTCGAACTGGATCGAAAGATCGCCGATGCCTTGCATCGAGACTACGATAGCGTGCAACAAGTGCGGAGCGTGCGTGCACAGTTGAAATCGTTGCCTGCAAACGTTCCGGATGCAATCAAGAAATCGGTCACCGAACTCGACGGCAAAGCCGCGTCCATCGCGGGCGGAGAAGGCGGATACGGGGGGCGGTACCTGAGCACTCCCGAGGGCCGCAGTTTAACGCGGCTGAATGGCGGGTTGAATGCAATGGTGAGCGGGCTTGATTCGGTGGATGCGGCGCCCACGACACAGCAGGTGGCGATGTTTGGCGAACTGGATAGGGCACTGGGCGAGCAATTGACAGCTTGGGCAGAAGTGAAAGGGAAGGCGCTGGCTGCACTTAATGAGCAATTGAAGAAAGCGGGAATCGCAGAAATTGATCCGGCGAAAGCCGCGCCGGGTGCGGGGGACGCGATGACCACGCAGGATCGGGATGAAGAGTAATTCAAAACCTCCTGAGATTGGCTGAACGTCTTCCGAGCCAAGTCGCGGATTACAAGGGTAGGGTCCTTCGACTGCGCCCAGGATGACACCGTTGGACGAGTGCGGGGAGACGTTATTTCGTCTCCCCGTTTCCTTCAGTTTTTTCCTTGCTCATTATTTTTTTACGCTGAAGGTGACGGACACGTGGGTTCCGTCATCTTGAGTTTCTATTCCGACTACGACGGTCCGCTTGCTGGTTTTGTCTTCGCCGGAAACCATACCTCCGGTTCTTCCGTTGGAGTTGGTGGTCATGTTAGAGACCGTGAAGCCGTTGGCTTTTAAAGAGTCACCGTACGAGGCAATAACTTTGTCGGCGGAGTCTTTGGTGACAAATCCGTAGGATCCGGTTTGCTCGGTCGCGGTATCGGCGGAGAAGGTGCTTTGGGGAGCGGCTCCGGGATAGGCGGGCACCCAATCGGGGGCTTTATCGGATCCGGCGCCGAGCTTTACCGTGCTGTCGGAACTTTTCATCTCCATGCTGGCATTCGCGCCGTCGCCTGACGTGGTCAACGACGAAGTCTTGCCGTTCTCGTCGATCACGGTCATGGATTTCTTTTGCGGATCGAATTTCATGGTGACCACCTTGCCGCTCTTCTTGTCGCGGACGACGATGGTTCCGCTGGAGTCGTCACTTGAAATCAGTTCGGAGTCGGGGTTCATGGTGACAGCCATTTTGGCCGTCGCGAGGGCGGGATTCTTCTTCATCAGGTCGGAATCGAAACCAGCCTGTTTGACCTTGTGCATGGCGTAGAAGCCGAGGACGGCGCAACTGGCGAAAGAGATCAAGATCAGCGCGGCGATGATGCCGGCGATCCAGATGAGGACTTTGACTCCAGAACTTTGCGGTGCGGGTGGAATGGCCGCGGGTGACGGCGGAGTCGGTGGGATGGTGGACATGAAAAGTCTCCTGGATTTTGAGATGTAGGGTGAAGACTGCGACGGACGGGGGAGACGCCCGGGTAAAGACGCGCAATTATAGCCCAGGCGGATGTTTTGGCGTTTCTTGGGAACGGCGGAGAGGTTAGAAGCACAAGCGCGACAACTTCGCCGGTACTTGCTTCTTTGGGGAGAAAGCCTATAGGCTTCCACAACTGTTCGTGGTTGTGGACTCTAGATACGGAGAATAATGATGCCCCAGGTTGCTGCCGTGGCGGAATGGGATTTTTTGCAGACGCGGATGCGCGGGCTGATCCCAGAAGCTTTTAATAACGAAAACCGCGTCCTGAATTTGCTGGAGGGCGAGTGGAAAGAGCCGGGGTTCGGGCGACACTACACGTCGGCGGTGGATGGGCGCAGTTTGGGACGCATCCCTATGCTGGAGTTGGATGCGGCGCGACGGGCGGTGAAATTTGCCAAGCAAGAGGCCGCGGGTTGGGCCGCTGTCGATTTTGATCAGCGGCGACAACGCGTTACCGAGTGTCTCCAGCAACTCAAGAAGGAACGCGAACTGATTGCGCTGCTGCTGATTTGGGAGATTGGCAAGCCTTATGCCCAGGCGCTGACGGACATCGATCGTTGCATCAGCGGCGTGGAGTGGTATGTCGAGAATATCGAGAGCATGCTCGCCGGACGCAATCCGCTGGGGCTGATTTCAAATATCGCTTCGTGGAATTATCCGATGTCGGTGCTGATGCATGCAGTGCTGGTGCAGGTGCTGGCGGGGAATGCGGTGATTTCGAAGACTCCGACGGACGGTGGACTGTATTCATTAACCGTGACCCATGCGCTGGCGCGGCGCTGCGGGCTTCCCGTGTCGCTGGTGAGCGGGTCGGGCGGACAGTTGAGTGAGGCGTTGGTGCGAAATGAGCACGTCGATTGCCTCGCGTTTGTGGGCGGGAAGAGCAATGGCGGAGTGATCGCGTCCACGCTCTATGACGACCGCAAGCGCTACATGTTGGAGATGGAGGGTGTGAACGCGTACGGCATTTGGGACTTCTCGAACTGGGCCGACCTGGCGCAACAACTCAAGAAGGGATTCGATTACGGAAAGCAACGGTGTACAGCGTATGTGCGCTTTGTGGTGCAGCGTGAATTGTTTCCGAAATTTTTGGAAGCGTACCTGCCGGTGATGCGGTCGCTAAAGTACGGCAATCCGGTACTGGTGGAGAAGGCAGAAGACGCTCTGCCGAAACTGGATTTTGGTCCCATCATTAACAGCAAGCGAGTGGAAGAACTGCGGGTTTTTTATACCGACGCACTGGGCAAGGGCGCGGTGAGTTTGTACGAAGGCAAGCTGGACGACAAGATGGTTTTTCCCAATCAGGATGTGTCGGCTTATCTGGCTCCGGCGGCGCTGCTGAATATTCCGAGGAATTCGAAGCTTTATCACAACGAGCCCTTTGGCCCGATCGATACCATTCTGGTGGTCGATCATCTGGAGGAGTTGGTTTCGGAGATGAACGTTTCGAACGGATGCCTGGTGTCGTCGATTGCGTGTGATGATCCCGCGATTGCGCAGCGCGTAGCGGGCGAATTGCGGGCGTTCAAAGTGGGAGTGAACACGGTACGGTCGCGAGGCGACCGCGAAGAGGTGTTTGGCGGGATTGGGCAATCGTGGAAAGGATGTTTCGTGGGCGGGAAATATCTGGTGCTGGCGGTGACGCAGGGTGGCGCGGAGGAGAAGTTGTATGGGAATTTTCCGACGTACTCACGGTTGCCGGAGGAGACTTCGGGGAAGCCCGGCGGTTAGTCTTGGCTGTTGACAAGGCCTATGCTGTCAGCGGCAGTGGAAGCCCACTCTGCGCAAAAAGCGCGCAAGGAAGGGGCACCCTCTTTGATTTTCCCCTTCTCATCTTCGGCCGCAGTTTTTGTTCGATCACTGGGGAAATTGTTTTTGGATGTAGGCCAAAGCGTCTTCGAGAGATGTAATTCGACCTTCGAGTTGCGCGTCTTCGATGGCGGA
>Ga0182030_10022573_pt1 | contig 11704 bp, 14 predicted proteins | sample 812S3MmetaG_FD_121299 | JGI IMG/M metagenome (GOLD analysis project Ga0182030, IMG submission 121299) | Permafrost microbial communities from Stordalen Mire, Sweden - 812S3M metaG (Illumina Assembly) | ecosystem: Environmental > Terrestrial > Soil > Wetlands > Permafrost | place: Sweden... | reverse complement strand
GGATGGCACGCCACCATCGACGGCCATTCCCTGCCGCTGGAGCAGTATGCCGGTGTGATGCTGCAAGCGCAGATTCCGCCTGGTCATCATGTAATCGCACTGTCGTACTGGCCGACAGCATTCACCGTCGGGATCGTGCTAGCGGCGCTCGGTGCACTGGGACTGGCTCTTGCCCTCGTCTTCGGGCTGGTGTCCCGACGACATTTTTCTCGAAACCGCTGATCTCCGGACGCAAATGATCGTCCGGTTACGCACCTCGCCGGGTCGCGTTCTGCCGGTGCCCAAGGGGGGAGCGGAGCAGGGACAAATCGGTCGGCTCTACCGCAACCCAAAGATGCAGTCCTTGCGTGGGACCTACAGGAGATGAATAGCCACCCCTCGGCTCAGCCTGGACTGCCGCGCAACCTCCCCCCCGGGGGGGTCTGTCGGGTCACCATTTGGTCACGGGGTGTACGAGCGGGGACGATTTCGGACAACGGGCCATGAGTGGCCGATCAACCATTCGCCCTGGTGGCCGACAGCAGACGGTTCCATCGGACTCAGGACAATCCGGGCCAGAAGAGTCTGGGGGTCAAGAGGTCCCGGGTTCAAATCCCGGCAGCCCGACCACTTGGGGTTTACCCCATCGAGTGCCTTCAGGTCGACGGTTATTCGGGGAAGGTGACGCGGACAAGAAGGCACCCCTCCTGGCCTCCTTGCCATAACCGACTGTCCGCTCGGCAACGGATCGCCACGGTCCCAGGCTCCCCAATCCGTTGGAGCTCCTGGGTACACTGGCCGTGTGGTGATGGCGGATCCTGACGGAACGGTCGGTCCTGCCCTCACGGTTCGTCTCGGTGCCGACAGGCATAGGCGGCTCTTAGCGGATCAGCGCGACCAGAACCGGACGTACCGGGTTCTCCGCATCGGGGGAGCCATAGTTTTGGCTCTTTGGATGATCGGTCTCGCCGCGTTCTCGACTGCCCTGTACCACCGGAACTTTCTTGGTGAGGACTTTGCCACCTACAACCAGGCGTGGACGCTGATTGGCCAAGGGCATTTGAACCCGTATGACACGGTGTTCGGGTTCCCCTTCGTCAAGTCCGACTTTGAGCTGATCATTTGGCCACTGGCCATTATCCACCTCGTCCTGCCGTACTCGGCAGTCCTCCTCTGGATCCAGGACGCCGCCGTTGCCGGTAGTGGGTTCATCGCCTACCTCTGGGCCCTGGAGTACCTCGAACGCCGAAAGGTCAACGCGTGGGTGGTGGTTGGCGCCGCCGCAGCGGTACTAGTGGCGACGATGGCCAACCCCGGCACCTATTCCACGCTGAGTTTCGACGTGCACCTCGAACCGATATCGACCTTCTTTGCTTTGCTTGCTGCCCGCCAGTTCTGGCGGGGGAGACCGCGCTGGGGTTGGGTCTGGGTTGGGGTAGTCCTGCTATGCGGATCCTTTGCCGCTCTCATGGTGGTGGGGCTCGGCGTGTCTGCGCTGTTGGCGCGGTCGGATACCCGGCGATCGGGAGTGCTCCTGGTCATCACCGGCTTGGCTTGGACTGCGCTCATCTCGGCATTCCACGCCAACCAGGGGTCGGGCCTCTCGCTCTATGCCTACCTGGCCGGGCGTTCCACGCTGACCGGAGCTGGTGGGATGGCGTTAATTGTCGGTGGAATCGTCACCCACCCGGCCCGCGTGTTCCACCAGTTCGACTCCCGGCTGGGGGCCATATGGAGACTTATCAAGCCAGTGGGGATCGTCGGCCTTGCGTCCGCCTGGGGGTTCGGGATCCCCGCCGTCGTCCTGGTGACGGACGCTCTCAACTCCAGGAGCGACTTCCTGAACAACGCATTCCAGAACTTCGCTGTCTTCCCTTTCGTCCTCGTCGGGACGGTCATGGTCCTCGTCTGGCTGGCGCAACGGTTCGCAAAAGGATGGCTTCCGGCCGCTGCAGTGGCCATCATCGTTGCAACCGTGGCGTTCGACTACGGAGCCCAGTGGTCGCCGGCGTTGGTTCGTGGAGCTGTCGCCCAGGTCCAGCCAAGCGCAGCCGCCCAGTTACGCGTGGCACTGGCCGCGACGCCGGCAAATGCCGAGGTCATCGCTACGGTCTCGATAATGGGACGCTTCTGCGCCCGGCCCGCCTGCTACTTCTACTTCCCCAACGGGCCCCGCCCGGTCGTGAGCCACACAGTCGTCTTCGTGTTCGCCACGGACAATGAGGCCACTACCACGCCGACCGGCTCGGCAATGGCTATCGCCTACGTGAGGGACCGATTGCATGCTCGGACAATTGTGGACGCAGATAGCGTCGCCGCCTTCGTCTGGCACCCGGCGCCTGGCACCACCGAAGTGACCGTCCCTGGTGTGGCTCTCCCTGCCTGACCCGGACCATGGGCCGGCCATCTACGGGTCGGTATCGATGCCTACCGGCGCTGGGACCGGCCGTCGGTCGTGTCTGGGGACCACGAACCGTCCGGATCGGCTTCCTCGGCCGGATTCTGGCCCTGGGCTGGAACAATCAACCCAGTTTCGTGACGCGTCAGGGGAGGATGGTGGATCTCTGGAACGGATCCAACTCCAGGATTGCCACCGCCCGAGCCGAGCGTGACCAGAAGTAGGTAGTTTTGGCGTCAGGCGCCCGGGGGTCTGCCCACTCCTACCTGCCTTACAAGGGGAGAGTTCCGCCCCGGGCGCCTCTGCGCCCACTGTGCGCCTCTCCTTGGTACAGCCGGTTTCTGGATGGTGAACATTCCGTGAACGCCGAGCCTGCGTCGCTACGAGCTGGTGTCGATTGGCTTCCGCGAGACGGTAAACCCATAATCCCGATGACTTTTATGGACTATATGCTCCGCACGCCATGGAGCTGAATGAATAGCTTCGTATCGAGTACCAGCCCATGAGAGAGCCATTCTCAGCAATTTCACAATATTGCCCCGCCGGCGCATTCGGAACGCAAAGTGAGGCGGGCCCTTCGCACCGTTGGCGCCAGCGATCGACCCGCGCTCCAACTGGTCGGATCAGGTTGATCCTTTCCAAGCTTTCAATGGGGGCGCTATAGTAACGTCGCTGGGGCAGGCGAAGATCGGGTCCTTATGGGCCGCTATTTCGCAGGAAAAGGGGGCATTATGAAGTTTCTCATTCTCGGAGGCGACGGTTTTTGCGGTTGGCCGACGAGCCTTCATCTATCGCAGTCCGGTCACGATGTCACCATCGTCGACAACCTGAGTCGTCGATGCATAGATGTGGAGCTCGAGGTCGAATCCCTCACCCCGGTGCGCCCGATCCACGAGCGTCTCAATGTGTGGAAGGACCACACCGGCAAGGAGATCGGCTTCGTCAATCTCGATCTCGCCCGCGAATACGACCGACTGGTGGCTTTGCTGCGCGAGGTCCAGCCCGACGCCATCGTGCACTTTGCTGAGCAACGGGCAGCCCCGTACTCGATGCGGAGTGAGAAGACGAAGCGGTACACCGTCGACAACAACATCACCGCCACGCACAACATGCTGTGTGCCATCGTCGAATCCGGACTGGACATAGCGGTCGTCCACCTGGGGACCATGGGCGTCTACGGATACGGCTGGTCCGGTTCGGCTCCGATCCCCGAGGGCTACCTCACCGTGCACGTCCCCACTCCAGATGGTCAACTCGAGCGGGAAATTCTGCACCCGGCCAACCCGGGGTCGATCTATCACATGACCAAGACCCTTGATCAGCTGCTGTTCGCCTTCTACGCGAAGAACGACGGTGTGCGGATCACAGACCTCCACCAGGGCATCGTCTGGGGCACCCAGACTCCCGAAACGGTCATCGACGAGCGCCTGATCAACCGGTTCGACTACGACGGCGACTACGGCACCGTCCTCAACCGGTTCATCATGCAGGCGGCCATCGGTCACCCGCTCACCGTGCACGGCACGGGCGGTCAGACCAGGGCGTTCATCCACATCCGTGACACCGTGCGGTGCATCGAGATCGCCCTCAAGAACCCACCGGCTGCAGGAGAACAGGTCTCGGTCTTCAACCAGGTCACCGAGACCTACCGGGTCCGGGAGCTCGCCGACCTCATCTCCGAGCTGACTGGCGTGGAGATCGCCTACCTTCCGAACCCCCGCAAGGAGGCCGCCGAGAACGATCTCAACGTGACACGGGAGCGCTTCCTGGCGTTGGGCCTCAATCCCACCACTTTGTCCGAGGGTCTCCTCGAGGAGACCAGGGAGGTGGGCGCCAAGTACGCCTACCGGGCCGATTTCTCGAAGATCGTGGCGAAGACGGTGTGGCGGGCCGGCATGGAAGTCTCACCGGACCTGCTGCGCTAGGACTGGCCTTCAACCGGCAGGGTGGTCCCGCCACGGGGATGGCGGCTCGTGGGCCCGACTCTGGGGTGCCTCCGACATGTTGATCAACGTGGCATGGCGGAGCGATGTCAGCAACCACGAACTGAACGCCCTCCATGCCGAAGCCTTCGAGACCCGCCTGTTCACGGCTGAGGAATGGGACTGGGAGTCGCAGCTGGAGCGACACAGTCTGGGCTGGGTGACCGCTCGAGCCCCCGACCGTCTCGTGGGGTTCGTGAACGTCATCTGGGATGGTCTCGTGCACGCGTGGATCCAGGACACGATGGTGGCAACGGACCTCCGAAGTAGGGGGATAGGGGCTCGACTCATCGCCACAGCCCGGGAGGAGGCCAAACAAGCTGGATGCGAGTGGCTGCACGTCGACTTCGATGACCGTCTCAGCACCTTCTACTACCAGGCCTGCGGCTTCGCTCCCACCTCAGCGGGCCTCATTCGTCTGGACTGACTGTCTGAGGTCCGCCGTAAGCCCGTCGTCTTTTCAGGCAGTATGGAGCCGTGAGCGCATTGCCTGAATCAGCCGGCCGCCCGACCTCGAGTTGGAGCGATCCCGATCGCGTGGAGCACTATCTCGTTCGGATCGGGGGAATCGAGGCTCGTGGAGCCGGCGAGGAGGTACTGACCACTCTGTTGCCCGTTGCGCCTCGAGCCGTACTCGACCTTGGCTGCGGGGACGGGAGGCTCTCAGCGCTCGTGCTCGATCAGTGTCCCAGCGTCGAAGTGGTGGTCGGGGTGGACTCGTCGCCGGCAATGCTCGGTCATGCCCGTAAGCGATTCGCCGGCGACGGGCGGGTCACTATCCGTGAGTGGAATCTGGAGGATCCACTAACTCCGCTCGGAGCCTTCGACCTGGTCGTAGCCGGATTCTCGATCCATCACGTCGACGACCAGCGGAAGCGGTCGCTGTTCGCCGAGGTCAACCGGCTGCTGATGCCAACTGGTCTCTTCGCCAATCTGGAGGTCGTCAAATCAGCCACTCCCGAGCTTCACCGGCAGTTTTTGGAGCTGATCGGTCGACGGGACGACGATCCGGAGGATCGACTTGCTGGCGTCGAAGACCAACTTCGATGGATGCGGGAGGCCGGTCTGGCCAACGTCGACTGTTACTGGCGGTGGAGAGGATTCGCCCTCTTGGCCGGACACGCCACCTGATCGGTCTGCGTGAAGCCCACGAGACGACGGACCCGACCTATGGGCCGTGTTGCCGATCCGGACTCTTGCGGGCGAAGAGCCAATAGACCAGAGCGTTGCCCATCTGCACCGCGCTGGCGATCCGCCACACCCATTTCGGACCTCGAATCTGATCGGGATCCCTGTTCTTGATGTCCCGCCAGGTGAACGCAGCCACGACCACATGGATGACAGCCAAGAAGGCCAGCAGCTTCCTATCGGGCTTTCGTCCGGCCATCAGTCCACTATTCCACGAATTCAGATCCGGGAAGCTCTTCAGCGCGAGACCGGGAAGTACATCAAAGATCCGAGCGGAGTGGGGGAGAGGATCCGATCCTCAAGCCACGACCGCACTGCTGAGTCCCGCCAGTGAATTGATGGTCTCCGTGCAGGCTTTGGCGGCCTCCCTGCCCTTCACTTCGAAGTGTTCGGAAAAGAACGCCAGGTGCTGCTCGTGCTCGTGGAAGTGATGGGGGGTCAACACGGCGGAGATCACCGGAACATCGACATCCAGCTGCACCCGCATGAGCCCACTGATCACGGCCTCTGCCACGAATTCATGCCGGTAGATCCCGCCATCCACCACCAGCCCGGCGGCCACAACCGCCGAGTACCTTCCCGTCAGGGCCAATCGCTTGGCGTAGAACGGAAGCTCGAAGGCCCCCGTCACCTTGTAGAAGTCCACGCCCGAAGGCGCTACGCCGAGTTCGGCTACCTCGTCGGCAAAGGACACCCGGCACCGATCGACGATCGCTTCGTGCCAGGACGATTGAACAAAGGCGATCCTGTGATTCATCGAACTACTCATGGCGACCTCCCAGGGCGATTCAATTCTAGAACGTGTTCTAGTCCACTTCAACCCTTCGTCCAAAGGAGCCAGGGGGGTGAGGGATCGAACCCGCCAGAAGGGTCTTGAGGCCTGGCAGGCCGTCAGGGTACCGGGAGTACGTGTCGTGCCCCGGGGGCAAAGAGATCGAACCACGAGCAGTCGATGGTCGCACTCTGAATTGAGGGTGCCTCCTTCGGTCGGCTGACCTACGATGGCGGTGGCACTAGGGCCAGGCCAGGGAGGGACTTGCCCGGTGAACAACATCCCCAGGCTGGCCGGTCCAGCCGACCTGTCCCAGGTCCGAGCGGTCGTGGCCGCCGCCTACGGGAAGTACACGGCCCGGATGGAGAAAGCTCCGGCGCCGGTCTACCGCGACTATGCCGAGGCCATCGATCACGAACTGGTCTGGGTCATCGGTGACCCGATCCAAGGGCTCATCTCTCTGGTGCCGGCCCACGACGCCCTGCTGATCGAGAACATCGCCGTACAGCCCTCGTCCCGGGGTTCCGGCCTGGGACGCCGACTGATGGAGTTCGCCGAAGGACAGGCCATGGCCCGAGAGGTCCGTCGACTCACGCTCAACACCAATGAGGCCATGCCCGAGAATGTTTCGATCTACCGGCACCTAGGCTTCTCCGAAGTCGACCGACGGACAGAGGACGGCTACAGGCGGATCTACATGGAGAAGACTCTTCAGAACGCCAACTGACAGAATGCGGTGGAATGGAGGCCTCAGCAGCTGACCAGGCTGCGCGGCCGGGCACCCGAACCAGGAGAGGAGCCCCATGTACGCCATCGTCTCAAATGTGAGCGTTGAGAACCCGGAGGAGGCTCGCCTCCTCCTGCCGAGCGCACGGGAGGTCATCGTCTCCAGGGCTCCAGGCATTGTGCACGGTTACTGGTTGGAACCGGTCGACGGTGTCGGAACGTCCGTCATCATCTTCGAGACCCAGGCCGATGCGGAGACCGCTCTGGAGTACCCCGCCCTTCCATGCCCGGAGTGACAACCCTCGACGTCACCATCCGCGAAGTCTTCGCAGCCGTCTGAATCATCAGCCGGATCGGTCTCGTTCCGGCATCAATCCCTGTCGGGTACGTCACCACACCCCTCGCGTGCGGCTTTGACGCCACCTGACCTCGGCCAGAGTGAGGCCCTGGACCCACGGGGTCGAGACAACCCGCGCCAGAAACCCCTTGTGACTGTGATGGACTGACCGCCAATGGCTGGTACAGGTACCTATCGGGCCGTCAGGAGAAGTACCGAAGTTTGGTCCAGGGGCCGGTCCAACGGCCCTACCCACCTATCGGGATTTCGACCGACGTCCGGTTTCCGACACTCACGATGGGTCATCGCCATCCTGGCCCTGACGGTCCTGGCCGGTTGCTCCCATGCGACAGAGGTAGCCACTCCACCGTCCACGACCACCACCACCACGACCGGGCCGCACGTGACCTACCCGAACCGTGGGAAGCCCACCTGGATCATCAACATAGGAGCGGTGGCCGTGCTCCGGAAGGCCGGACTCTCCGAGTCCCTCATCAGGTACTTCTTCAACAATCCGCAGACCTACATCACCACAGGAGGGGAGAACATCCGAGCCGAATTTCCTCGTGCCATCCCCACCGAGAGCTTCGGCAGCTACGAAGTCATGCGGATCACCTTCGCCACCCACTCCCTCTATCCCGGCACCCGCGCCATCCTCTACGACAACGAAGACTGGAGTCGCACTCCGGCGGCGGAGAGTGCACAGCCCGTTCGGTACGCAGCCAAGGCCAAGGCCCTGGTGCACCGGCACGGCATGACGTTCATCTTCACTCCGGCCACCGACTTGGCCAACCTGAATGACGGCGGCGCCCCCGGGGGCGTGGCCACCTTCCAGCGCTACCTGTTCCGGGGCCTGGCTGAAGGAGGGGCCAGGGCGAGCGACGTGTTCGAGATCCAGGCTCAACAGGCCGAGGCGACACCGGAGTTCGCACCGTTCACCACCACGGCGGCGGCCCAGGCCCGGGCGGCCAATCCCCACGCCGTGGTACTGGCGGGGATCGGGACCAACCCGGTAGGGCGGCCCGTGACCACACAGAACCTGCTCACGGCCTACCGGCTGAGTCGAGCCGTCGTCAATGGGTACTGGTTCAACATGCCTCAGAGCGGAACGGCGTGCGCTACGTGTGAAACGGGCCAACCGTATGTGGCGGCCAGCTTCTTCCGGGCCCTGGCGCGGATCCTCGGCCACTGACCCGGACGGGAGCACCGACCCGGAGGCCGTCCGACAGGCCCCTCCCCGGTCGATACGGTGTGGGGCGTACGGAGCCAGACCCGACGAGAGTTCGGAGAGACCATGACCTCCAAGTCCGATTTCACCACCGAGGAGTGGCAGCTGGTGCTGGAGGCTCCGCCGACGGCCGGCATGATCGTGGTCACGGCCCAACGTGGGGGCTCCTTCCGCGAGGCCATCGCCATCGCCAAGTCCTACGTGGTAGCACGCCAACAGCACGGCGAAAGTGAACTGCTCGATGAGATCGTGGCGGTCAAGCCGGAGCGCGACCACACGCACTTCCATTCAGCGGAAGAGCTCAAGCAGCAGGGCCTGCAACACCTGCGGGACGCGGTGGCCCTACTTCAGAGCAAGGCCACCCCGGCGGAGCTCGAGGACTATCGGCAGTTCATCGTCACCCTGACCCACAACGTCGCCGCCGCCCACCGGGAGCACGGCGTGGAGGTCAGCGAGGCCGAACAGGCAGCCATCGACGACATCAAGAGCGCCCTCGGCCTGCCCGTCGGCTAGGACCTAGCGGTAGATTTCGACGGGGGCGGCACCATCCCTCGCCGCACTGCCCGTACCGACCGAACGAACCATGAGACGCCAACTCCGAAGCATCCTGCCATCCAAGAGCGGTGGAAGGGTCCTGCGGTTCTCCGGCAGGTCCCGGTCGACGCGCCCGGACGACGGGAATCACACCGATGGCGACGAGGACAATCTGCACCGGGCGCTGGGTCGGATAGCCGCCAACTGGTCGCTCATCGAAATCGCCTCGGGTCTCGTCCTCATGGGTCTGGTGGGCAGTCGTGACGAGGCGTTGGCCCGGGCCGTGGTCGCCGGCCAGCGGGTCGAGAACGTCTGGGAGACCATCGAGGCCCTGCTCTCCTCCTACGGAGACGAGGCGGCCAACGAGCTGTCGGACTTCAGGCTCTGGCGACGGAGTGCCAACAAGTTTCGCCGACGCCGTAACGAAGCCGTCCACAGCGCCTGGTCCCTGACCTCGGAAAAGGGTGGGCCGTCCGCATGGGACGTGATGAGCCAGAAGGCCAAGCGGGGAGCCCGTGAGGATCTGTTCCCCGGAGGCGTCTCCGAGCTCGAGGAGCTTGCCCGGGACATCGCCGACTGTGAGGAGCGACTCACCGTGGTCCACCTGAGCATCCTCGATCTGATGGACCGGCGGGATCGACGCCGAGCCGGCGAACAACGGCCCTCGGGCTGAGCGACGCGGTCGTCCGACGACGGACCCGGTTCAGTTCCGGATGAGTTGGTAGAGCTCGACCTCGCCGGGGATCCCGTTCAAGTGATGGTGGCCCAGGCTCGAGTGGGGGAGAGCGGCATCGGCCGCCACGTCAGCGGTCGTGACCACCTCCCCCGGACGGGCTACCTTGACCACCCGGCTGGCCAGATTGACCACGGGACCGAAGACATCACCGTCCCGGAGCATGACCTCTCCGCTGGCCAGGGCGGCACGCACCTGCGGAACGGTCGGATGGTCGTCGAAGGCGTCGGCCAGGTCGATGGCGATCGACGCGGCCTCGAAGGCACCCGGTGCGGTGAACATGATCTCGTCGCCGATGAGCTTGACCACCCGACCACCACCCTCGGTGATGGTCTCGGTGGCGATGTTCTCGAAGTCGCTGAGCGTCGCTCCGAGCTCGCTCATGTCGACGGTCTCCCCCAACTCCGTGGATCCCACCAGGTCCACGAAGCCCACCACCAGCTGCCGGGTCTCGAATCCGACCACATCCGTATCCGATGTCGTCAGCCGCCGGGCGATGAGAAGGTGCTGGCGGAACAGAGTGTCCAGGGCCGGTCCCATCAGAGGCAACAACGATGCGGCTTGGGCATTGGCCCGGGCCACCCCCAGGCCGGCAGGATCCTCGGCCTGGGCCGACGGCGCCACGTTCACCAGAAACGACGAGATGGCGGCATCGGCGATCCGGGACATGGCCAGCCCGAAGACCCTGATCAACTGGTTGGCGGCGTCTTCGCCGAAGACCCCTGCCACCTGGGCCATGCCAGCCGCGAATTGCACGAAGCCCGCGGTGAAGACCGGCACGTCGGGCTCAGGGTCGGGGATACCCGCCGTTCGAGCCAGGGCCCTGACCTCGTCGGCCGTCAGGCCGGACCGCTCGGCCGTCTGCTCCAAGGTCAGCGCCGGACCACCCCTGATGGCCAACACTCCGGCCAGCGCCGGGAGCGTGTCCTGGAACGTAACCAGCTCCTCTGGCGTCGCCCCCAGCTCCGTCAGGTAGCCCAGGAGCTTCAAACGCGCCTCGGCCTCAGGACCATCCGGGTCGTACACACCGAGTTCCGCCAGCTCTTCAGGTTCCACAGCCCATCAGTACACACGACGACCGGCTCCGTCGGGGCCATCCCCGGTGACCACGCTGGGAAGCTCCTTTGCCCCCTGCCCCAAGACCGCCTCCAGATCGGGTACACAATGGGGGAGGGGCCAAGCAATCGGAGAGGACCACGGGATGGCAGAGCAGGAAGAAGTCAGCGGACACCAGTTGCGGTTGGCCCAGGAGCGCCGTCTGCTGAGATTCTGCGCCGAGCAGGGCCTGGACCCCAATGCCCCGAACCTTGACGACCCCGATCTCCACCTGCTTGCACCCATCCTCGACTCCGAGGGCAACATCGTCCCGGATCCCGAGGACATCGAGGCCGTCAAGCCCTCGGCCCTGCCCTGACCCACCCGGGGACCTCAAAAGCCCCTCTGGGACCGCAGGCCCAGTGGCGCCAAATTGGCCGTCACCATTGCTACGCTGCACCTCCATGAGTGGTTCTGGTCTACGCGGGCGGGTTTCCGCCGGCGCTGTCTGTACCGGAACGGTCCCTCACTCTCACGGAATGTCGCCAGCGAGCCGGGCCCGCTGATGGCACAACGGGAGGAGTCCACCCCGCTCCGATCCAGTGGTCGTTCAGGCACCGGACAGGTCGGGCCTACGGATGGCGGTGTGCCACGATCACGACCGGTAGCGAACGAAGCCGGGCTCCAGCAGCTGGGCAGCCAGATGCGCCAGACAAAAGGCGACCACCGAGCTCCCCGCCACGCGGCCAAAAAGACCAAGGGCAAGAAGGTAAAGAGTCAGCACCGGCTCCG
>Ga0182030_10022572_pt1 | contig 11704 bp, 13 predicted proteins | sample 812S3MmetaG_FD_121299 | JGI IMG/M metagenome (GOLD analysis project Ga0182030, IMG submission 121299) | Permafrost microbial communities from Stordalen Mire, Sweden - 812S3M metaG (Illumina Assembly) | ecosystem: Environmental > Terrestrial > Soil > Wetlands > Permafrost | place: Sweden... | reverse complement strand
TTTATCCAATACACGGCGCATCGTGTATTGGCGTTGATTACAAAGGCAATTAAAAAGGCGGAAAGCATTATTAAGTTGAATTTTGGAGTTGGAGATGTTGGAGAGGCGCTCTTTGCCGAGAATCCGAAGCTACCTCGGCGGTTTCGTCGAGTTCAGCGAAAGCTCGACCTTCGAATGCGTGATCCGCAACATCAGTCATCACGGCGCGCGAATCGTCTGTGCGCAAAACGCGATTTTGCCCGTCAACGTGGTGTTGGAGATCACCAAGCGCGAGCAGCGATTGACCGCGCGGATCATCTGGCAGTCCCACAATGAATGCGGCGTAAGCTTTGTCTCCCGGGAAGGCGGCGCGGAAATCCTGCCTTTCCGGCTGCGCGGGAGGCCTCGCTAGGACGGCGCTAAGCTGAAGCTGTGGCTTGTTCGATCCGGAACGTCCCGTTCTGCTTTATACGGAAATTACCCTTGCCGCCGATAGTGTTTGCGGCGTCGCGCGTCACGCAGGAACATGCGGATCACGCTCGTTCGGGAGTCGAATTCACAAACGGCGCAAGGCGCGCATTGCTCGGAAAAATCGCGATATGCACCCGCCGCATTTGAAGGCGCGATCGCGGGGAAATCAGCCAGCATCGAGGTTGTTATTATTCCATTAGGCTTAGCCAAGTAACTTTTCCCCTGGCGCGGCCATGGCGATCCGTCGACGCTTGCCCGCTCCCTTGAGGATTTCACTCTTCCGTCCGGGGGGCGTCGGGTCGGATCTATTGCCCCGCAGCGCAGATGAAGATCAAACAATAAAATTTGAACGAATTAACGATGCGAATGGCAATGGTTTGGTTTTAGAAGTTTGAGCATGAGACGGGCGAAAGGGCTTGGTCGAAGGAGGTTCAGGTGCTCGGTTTTGAAATCTGGAAAAACGGCAAGAAGCTCGCAGTGGCCGGGCTGCAGGACAGCGGCGCCGTATCCTTCATGCTGACCTGGGTGGGAAAGGGCGCTGGGGCTTCGGCAAGAGCGCTTCAGGGCGCCGAGATCGATGGCTTGGACCTGCGCGTCGGCGGCATAGACACCTCGGATCCGGCTGGCGATCAGAGCATTGAGTGGATTGAGGACACGGCGCTGAGCATTGGCGACGACATTCAGATTCGCCTCGTCGCCGTCGGGAGCGCCGATTCGCCGATCCGCCGCGAACCGACCAAATCGCTGCTCGCGGGTGAGACAGGCCATCGTTTCGCGCCTTGCACGAAATGCGGTGGCGTGCGGCTGCATGAGCCCGGCGCGGTTCCGGCCGACTTCTGAAGCGCCAGACCCGCAGACCCGTTTCTTGCGAGGTAGCGCCCGGCGCGGCAACGGCCGGGATTTCGCCATTTGTAAAGCCGCTCCGGCGGCGCTAGATGTTCGGGATAGAAGCCGACCGCGGAGCGGTGTAGGGGAGACTTGCCCCGACACGAGCCCCATGCGCTGTCCCGGAGACATCCTTGCCTCAATCCATTACTCAAGCCCTTGAGGCTTTTTCACGCGGCGAGATCGTCGTCGTAACAGACGACGACGATCGAGAGAACGAGGGCGATCTTGTCATCGCGGCCTCGCTCTGCACGCCGGAGAAAATGGCGTTCATCATCCGTCATTGCTGCGGCATCGTCTGCGCTCCGCTGACGCTGGAGGAGGCCAGACGCCTGCACCTGGCGCCCATGGTCGCCCAGAACGACGCGCCGCTTGGCACGGCCTTCACGGTCTCCGTCGACGCCCGCCCCGGCCTGACCACGGGCATTTCCGCCGAGCAGCGTTGCAACACCGTGCGCGCGCTGGCCAACGGCAACATGGGCGCCGCCGATTTCGTGCGGCCCGGGCATGTGTTTCCCTTGATCGCCAAGGAGGGCGGCGTACTCATGCGCTCCGGCCATACGGAGGCGGCGGTTGATCTTTGCCGTCTTTCGGGATTGCCGCCGGTCGGGGTCATTTGCGAACTCGCCAATGACGACGGCACGGTCATGGCTGGCGAGCAGATCACGCAATTCGCGCGGGAGCACAAGCTCACCGTCGTTTCGGTGGCGGATTTGATCGCCTATCGGCAGTCGCGCGAAAAGCTGGTGGAGCGGGTGGCGAGTTTCCCCGTTGCGACCATCGTGGGGGAGATGACCGGCCACGCCTATGTCACGCCGTTCGACAGCGTCCAGCATTTCGCCTTTGTCTTCGGTTCCGTCGGCGACGGGCGCGACATGCCCGCGCGGCTGCATCGCGCGGACATCCTCGGCGATGTGATGAGCGGCGCCGACACGATCAAGAAGACTCTCGCTCGCTTTGCGCGCGAGGGCAGGGGCGTGCTCGTCTATCTGCGGGACGGCGCCGCTGGCGTGCCGACGAATGTCGTGCGGCCCCAGGCCGAAAATGCCGAGGAAGACCGCAAGCGGCAATGGCTCGACGTGGGGCTGGGAGCCCAGATACTCAAGGATCTGGGGGTCTCGTCCATCCGCCTGCGCAGCACGACGCCAAAACCGCGCGCCTATGTGGGCCTGTCGGGGTTTGGGATCGAAATCACGGCGGTGGAGCCGGTGGACGAGCCGCCGACGCAGCTATCTCCATGAAAAAGCCCAACCGACGCCTTTCGCGCCGGTTGGGCTTTTAGACTGTCGCGGGCCCGTTTCCGGCCCGATCAGATCACGACGACCGGCGTGCCGATCTTGACGCGGTTGTAGAGGTCGATGGCGTCGATGTCGCGCATGCGGATGCAGCCTGACGACACACCCTGACCGATCTTCTCCGGCTCGTTGGTGCCGTGGATGCGGTAGAGCGAGTCCTTGCCATTCTGGAAGAGATACAGCGCGCGCGAGCCGAGCGGATTGTCCGGTCCGCCGGGCAGGCCACCAGCGTCGGCCGTCGGCTGCAGGTGCGGCCAGCGCTCCAGCATGTCTTTTGGCGGCATCCAGCGGGGCCATTCCTGCATGCCGCCGACGGAGGCGCGACCGCTCCAGCCCATGGCGTCCTGTCCCGTCGCGACGCCGTAACGGATTGCCTTGCCGCCGGGCTGCACGAAATAGAGGAAGTGATTGTGCGAGTCGACGACGATGGTTCCCGGCGCTTCGCTGGTCTTGTATTCGACCTGATAGCGCTCGAAATCGGAGGGGATTTCCGCCTTGGGAGCCAGCGCCAAAAACTCAGCGTCGCGACCGCTCACCTTAGGGTCAGGCAAACGCACGCCGTTGCAGCCCGCTAACATGGCGAACGCCAAGGTCGCAACCGCCAAAGACTTGACCTGCATGAAAAGCTCCTCTCCGCCGCAAAAACTGATTAGCTTTCTGATTACCATAAACATACAGTCACGGATCACGAGTACAGTAATTTTGTCCCCATGTGTCATTGGCGCCACAGTTCACAGGCTGAGTAAAATCCATGCAAACTGTGCGCAAATTGGCTTCTCGCTCGTGTCTTGGATGAACCCACCCTGTTTAGCACGAGCTCGGCTTCACGCTTTCATCGTCAGGTGCTGAAATCTTGCGCACGCAATTTGTCACTCATCCAAGCTCGCTCGATCACGACATGGGTCCCGGCCATCCTGAACAGCCGGATCGCCTGCGGGTTATCGAGGCTGCCTTGGCGCATGAGAGATTTTCGCGCCTGGACCGAGTCGTCGCGCCCCGCGCCGAGCGGGAGCAATTGAGACGCGTTCACCCTGAAAGCTATCTGCGTGCGCTTGACGAGGCTTCGCCCAGAGAGGGCTTCGCAGCCCTTGATTCCGATACGGTGATGAACCCCAAGACGCTTGAGGCTATGCAGTTCGCGGCTGGCGGCGCCATAGCCGCGGTGGACGCCGTGATGTCGGGCAAGTCGGACACCGCCTTCGTGGCGGTGCGGCCGCCTGGTCACCACGCTGGCGTCGCTTCGCCGATGGGGTTCTGCTTCCTCAACAATGTCGCCATCGCCGCGCGGCACGGCATGGCGGCTCATGGGGCCGAGCGCGTGGCGATCGTCGATTTTGACGTGCATCACGGCAATGGCACGCAGGAGATCTTCTGGGCCGACAAGAACGTGATGTTCTGCTCGACGCATCAGGCTCCGTTTTACCCGGGCACCGGCGGGACTCGCGAAACGGGAGAGTTCAACAATATCGTCAATGCGCCGATGTTCGCGGGTTCCGGAGGCGACGTTTTTCAGGAGGCGCTGGCCGATATGATCCTGCCGCGCATCAATGACTTCGCGCCGGACATTATCCTGATTTCAGCGGGCTTCGACGCGCATGAGCGCGATCCGCTGGGCGGGTTGCGGTTTACCGAGCGCGACTTCTCGGAGGCGACCAAGCGGCTGCTGGACCTCGCCGACAGGCGTTGCGGACGACGAATCGTTTCGCTGCTTGAAGGCGGCTATGATCTGGACGCTCTGGCCGCGTCCGCGGCAGCTCATGTCCAGGCGCTGATGGGGGCTTGAAGTGCTCCCGAAAAAGCAAAGCCGCGAATCGTTTGGATTCGCGGCTTTTGACATGAATGCGCCGATGCGGGCCTGACGGCCCGCCAATCTCAGCCCTGGCGGGCCTTGTAGCGCTTTTGCACCTTGTTGATGATGTAGACGCGGCCCTTACGGCGCACCAGCTGGTTGGCGCGATGGCGATTGCGCAGCGATTTCAGGGAGTTGCGGACTTTCATAGCTCTTCCTCGGCAAAACAACATCGGCCGGGGTAACGCCCAGCAGCTCGTGACGGGAGCCTATGCCCTAAAAAGAGACGCGGATCAAGGCAAAAGCGCCCGGAAGCAGTGCTGAATTTGCGCTCTCCCGCCTCGCCGAAGCCTCCGTTTGTGGGCTGGCGCGTTCAAGCGACGCTTCTTCCGCGCATGAATTTTCTCCACCCTGCGGCGCGGAGCTGGCAGGCGGGACATTCCCCGCAGCCGTAGCCCCAGTCGAAGCGCCTGCCGCGCTCGCCAAGGTAGCAGGTGTGCGTCTCCTCGACGATCAGCCGCGTCAGCGCCTCGCCGCCCAGTTCCTCGGCGAGGCGCCAGGTGGCGGCCTTGTCGATCCACATCAGGGGCGTATGGATGGTGAACTCCCGGTCCATGCCCAGCGAAAGGGCCGTCTGCGTCGCGCGAATGGTCGCGTCGCGGCAATCGGGATAGCCGGAAAAATCCGTTTCGCACATGCCGCCGACGAGATGGGAAATCCCTCGGCGGTAAGCGAGCGCGGCCGCGAAGGTCAGAAACAGGATATTGCGTCCAGGCACGAAAGTGTTTGGCAGGCCCGATGCGGCGAAGGCGATCACAGTGTCGCGCGTCAGGGCGGTATGCGAAATCTCGCCGAGCGCGGGTATGGCGATGGTGTGATCCTCTCCAAGGCGTTCGCTCCAGAGCGGCGACAGCGCTTGCAGCCCGGCGCGCAGCGCGGCGCGTTTCTCAAGCTCTACTGCGTGGCGCTGTCCATAGTCGAAGCCGACGGTCTCGACCCGCGCGAAGCGCGACAGCGCCCAGGCAAGGCAGGTTGTCGAGTCCTGCCCCCCGGAGAAAAGCACCAGTGCCGCGTCGGCGGATGTGTTGGTCGTGTTGTCGCTCATGGCGTCGCGAGGCTGAAGAGGCTGCCCTGTCCTACTCCCGTGCGCGGGTGCGCGCCAGTCGTGTTTGGCGTCAAGCGCTGGCGAAGCGCGGAGCGGGTTTGGGCTGGTTGTTCGTCTCCATGCGCGGCAATGCGTTCATGACCCGCTGCGGCGGCAGAACCACGATGGCGTCGGTTCCTTCACGAACCCTCGATTTCAGCACGAATTGTCCGCCATGCAGGTCTATGAGTCCCTTCACGATGGGCAGTCCAAGGCCCGTGCCTTCCTCGGCGTTCTTTTGCGCCAGCGTGCCGCGGCCGAAGGATGACATCACGACGGCGATTTCGCTTTCGGGAATGCCGGGGCCCGTGTCCTTGATGGAGATATATTGACCGCCAGCGCTGGTCCAGCCGACCTTGATGGTGACCTGGCCGCCCTGCGGCGTGAACTTGATGGCGTTGGTGAGCAGGTTCAGCACGATCTGACGAATGGCGCGTTCATCGGCCCAGATGCGCGGCAAATTGGGCTCAATGAACTCCACCATCTTGATCTCGCGCTTTTGAGCGCGAATGGTGAGAAGATGTCGGCAATCCTGGGCCAGGCCGGAGAGAGACACGCTCTCTTCCTTCAATTCATAGCGACCCGCCTCCACACGCGAGAGATCCAGGATTTCATTGATCAGCATGAGCAGATGCTGGCCGCTGGAGTGAATGTCGTTCGCGTAATCCTTGTAGGAGGGATTGGTGTGGGGGCCATATAATTCGCCCTTCAGCACTTCCGAGAAGCCCAAAATCGCATTGAGAGGTGTGCGCAGCTCATGGCTCATCGTCGCCAGAAATCGCGACTTGGCGAGATTGGCTTCGTCGGAACGGCGGCGCGCTTCGTCCGAATTGGCCTTGGCCTGTTCCAGTTCGGCGATCAGCTCAGTTTTCTCGGAGCGGAAGAACATGCTCTCGAAGGACAATTGATGAAAGCGCTTGGCCAGCACGAAGAAGAACACCTGCGCGGCTCCGACCAACGCCAGAACCGCCGTCGAACTGTCGTTGATCGAGCGGAAGCCCAAGCCGAACAGCGTCGCGGCGGAGATCGGCAGGATCGTCGCATACACCGCGAGCGGAATCGTCGCGGTGATCATGGTGTTGAAGGCCGTGGACAGCAGCAACATCACAATCACGAAAGTCTTGGCGTTGGGATCTGGAATTTGGTACATCAACGCGACAAGGCTCGCCCAGGCCGCGCCGTGGAGAAATTCAGCCAGAATGAACCTCGTGCTCCATTGCTTGACAGTGACCCGCGCATCCTCGACTTTTTTAAGCCCCTTTGCGACGCCGTAACAGAGAATGAGGCTCGACAAGGTCAGGATGGCCCAGATCAGAACTGCGTTGGACCTGATCCAGTAGAAACTCAGAAGAGTCACCATTGCGATGAGGATCGAACCGGAAAGCGCGGAACCCTCGCGCGCGTTCGCGTAAGCGCGCAGCAAGGCCAGATCGCAGCCGCGGTGGCCGGTGTCGGAGGTGGTGAGACGTTCGCGCGCGCTTTGCACCTTTGCGCCGCGTTTGCGCCGCGCGGATGCGGCTTTCGGGTCTATCCCCCGGCCGCGCTCGATCATTTCAGCTGTGACTTCACTCATGTCGGCTACGCACGCAAACAGAGAAACGCTCCAACAACGCCGCTGCCGGTCAACACTCCCGACGATGAAGAAAACCTTGCCGCGCGGCGCCGCAAGAACGACCTGTTTTATAATGGCCTGGAAACGTTAACGGGGGCCTCACAATTTGCCGAGAATTATCGTGAATGTCTGGTAAAGACCCCGCCTTCGCGGTCCTGAATGGCGCTGAGGCGGAAAGCCTCGACGCGCTGGTGGACGCAATTCGCGCCTGCCGCATTTGCGTCGCCAGGCCCTTGCGCGCGCCCCTTCCACACGCGCCGAACCCCGTGCTGCGCATCTCCAGCGGCGCGAGATTGCTCGTCGCGGGACAGGCGCCAGGCGCGCGGGTAAACCTTTCGGGCGCGCCGTTCGACGATCGATCCGGCGACCGACTGCGGGAATGGATGGGAGTGGATCGGGCCGTCTTTTACGACGAATCCCGAATCGCGATAGCCGCCATGGGTTTTTGTTTTCCGGGCTATGACGCGGCCGGCGGCGATTTGCCGCCGCGTCGAGAGTGCCGGCTGACCTGGCATGACGCCCTGTTCGCGAAGATGCCCGCGGTCGAAACCGTTCTTGCGATCGGCCGCCACGCCCAGGACTATCATTTCAAGCGGCTTGGCTTGCCAGTTTTTGGCGGCGTCAGCGAAACCGTCGCCGCGTGGCGCGAATGTTCCTCAGCCACGCCGAGGGTTTTCCCCTTGCCCCATCCCTCGTGGCGGAACACGGGCTGGCTTAGACGCCACCCGTGGTTCGAGACGGAACTGTTGCCGGATCTTCGCCGCGAGGTCGCCCGGCTCCTCGGCTAAATCCCCGCGTCGATAATGTCGTGGACCTGATCCATCGCCTGGGAGGGTTCCGCCGCGCCTGCGTCGCCGACAATCCGCGCGGGCACGCCAGCCACGGTCTTGTGCGGCGGCACATTGTCAATCACCACCGATCCCGCCGCGATGAGCGCGCAGGCTCCGATCTCGATATTGCCGAAGATTTGCGCGCCCGCGCCGATCAACACGCCGCGCCGCACCTTGGGGTGGCGGTCGCCGCCGGCCTTGCCGCTCCCTCCCAGCGTCACGCCGTGCAGCATGGATACGTCGTCTTCGATGACCGCTGTCGCGCCGATGACGACGCCCGTCGCGTGATCGAGAAAGAATCCGCTCCCAATTCTCGCCGCTGGATGGATGTCGGTCTGGAAGACCTGCGCCGAAAGAGATTGCAGGCAAAGGGCGAAGTCGCTGCGGCCGCTGCGCCAGAGGGCATGCGCGAGACGATATGTCTGGATTGCGTGAAAGCCCTTGAAATAGAGCACGGGCTCAAGAAGCCGGTTGCACGCCGGGTCACGATCCAGCACGGCGAGCAGGTCGGCTCGAATGGCGACGCCGATCGACGGATCGCGCGCGACATGTTCCTCGAACGCCTGCCTAATCGCGGAGTAGGGGGTCTCGGGCCGTTCGAGACGCTGCGCGATACGGTGAGCGACGACGCTTTCGAGACTGTCCTGAGCCAATGCCGCGGCGTAGATCAGTCCGCCAAGGTCGGGCTCCCGACGCAGGGCTTCTTCCGCCTCGCCCCGTAACCGGGCGAACATTGCGTCGACTGATTTTGTTGCGGTCATTTGGCTCTCTCGTGACGAGAACAATATAGCCTCCTGCGCCGCCTGACGCATCCCGTCGCTCCAGCGCGTCAAACGTCACGGGCGCGCGGCGAGAAACTCCAGCACCGCCTGCTTGTAAATCCGATCGCCGACCGCGCGATTATGGTCGCGCCCGGGAATGTCGACGATGCGCACATCGGGAATGAGCTTCGCCAAGGGATGCGGGTCGCCTGCCACCTCATCGCGGGTGCCGACGCAGACGAGGGTTGGCGGCTCCACCTTCGCCAGCGTGGCGGGATCGAATCCGCTCCCGGCGGCTCCGCGCGCGCAGGCGGCGAGCGCCTTCAGGTCGCTGCGCGTGGACTCGGCGAAGCCGCGAAATATCTTGAGGCCGTGGTCGTCTATGTCTTCGATCCGCTCGATCTCCATCGCCTCGGCAAGTCCGGACGGGAGCCCGTTCGGCGCCACAAGATTCGACCCGACGCCTCCAAGCACCAGGGAGCGCGTCCGATCCGGATTGAGGAGCGCAAAGACCGTCGCTATCCGGGCGCCCATGGAATAACCCATGACATCAGCGTGCTGAATGCCCAGATGGTCCAGAAGGCGGGCGACGTCCCCGGCCATCGCTTCAAGACTGTAAGCGGCTGGATCATATAGCTTCTGCGAACGTCCATGCCCTCTGTTGTCAAGCAGGATGACTCGCCGGCCATCTTCAGTAAGAGTTTTCACCCACTGGGTGAACAGCCAGTTCACCGCATGAGTGGACGCAAAACCGTGAATCAATATGATCGGCTCATTACGGTCCGCAGCTACTGGTTCAAAATCCAGATAGGCGATCGCCACTCCGTCCGACAGAAACTCTTCCATTTCGATTCCTTGTTACATTACATCTATTTAAAACAGATTTCGTGTCATGCAAGCAAAGTCCACATAGAATAGTTCCAAATTGTCTCAACGCGAAGATCCAGTTTGGGTTACGTCACCGCTCCATGCGGCTTGATGTGCAATGCAAACACAAATAGCGCTATAAGCACGATGCTCAATGCCGAGAGGATCGCGCCATGAATTTGATTTATCGCCGTCTGAGTCGTGCGTTCTGGTTCACCTTCGCCCTCATCTTCATCATCGAGAGCTGGCTTTGGGACCATGTGAAGGAGTGGCTTCGCATTCTGGCGCAAAAGCTTGGCGCGGAGCGGATCGAGGCCTGGATCGCCGACGCAATCAAGGAACTGTCGCCCCCGGCTACGCTGGGCGTCTTCGCGGTTCCCTTCGTCATGATTCTGCCGCTGAAGATTTACGCTGTCGAGGAGATCGCGCAAGGGCATGTCGGCTACGGAATCATGGTGATCTTCGCGGCCAAGACCCTGGGCCTCGGCGTTGTCGCCTTCCTGTTTGACGTTTGCCGGGACAAGCTTATGCAGATGCCCTGGTTCGCTAGGTTCTATGCGCTGGTGCTTCGCGTTAGGGCCTGGGCGTATGGTCTCCTCGCGCCAGTGCGCTTGCGTCTGCATGAAATTCTCGTCGCGACGCGGTTGCGTCTTTCCGCCTATATTGGCGTGGGGCGTTCCCAATTCCTGCGCAAACTGGAGCTGATCCGGGTCATGACACGGCGCCGTGGCGGCGCGTGAGCGGCTTGCTTGCGCTTGTCCTTGGCGCAGGGTTCGTCGTCGCCGGCGGTTTGACGGCCTTCGTGCTCGCGAATGGCGAAACGCGCCGCGCCCTGCGCCTCGCGATGGCGCGCAAGCATCGCTGGTTTGCGCCTCGGATCATCGTCGCGGGCGACAGTCTCGCTTCCGGCTGTTCGTTTCGGCCGCTATCGGGGCGGCCCTTTGGCGTTCTTTCCGTCGCTAAAGGCGGGGCCACATTGCGGGAAATCGCCGTTCAACTGGCTGATGTCCAGGCGATCGAGGCAAAATGGATCGTCATCGACGGCGGGCTCAATGATTTGCTGACGGATGACGCGGACATCGCGCAGATCGAGCGCGATTTTCGCCTTCTGCTGCGGCGGATCAATCCGGCGCGGAAGGCGATTTTTACCCTGATGCCCCATGTCGCGGACCCCGCATGGGCGGCGCGTATCAACTCAGTCAACGAACGTGTCGCGGAACTATGCGCGCAGCGGGGCGTCGTCGCGCTTGATCTCAATCCCGAGCTTTCCCTCAATGGCGTCCGCCGCCCCGAAATGACGGACGACGGTCTGCATTTCACGTCGCGCGCCAATGCGGCATGGGTTGAGGCGACGCGGCGGTTAATGATCGAAACCAGCCGCTGCTAGGGGGTCAATCCGCGCGCGGATGGGCCAGCCTGTAAGCGTCGAGCAGCCGCGCCTTGTCGACCGCGGTGTATATCTGCGTCGTTGAGAGCGACGCGTGGCCGAGCAACTCCTGAATCGTGCGCAAATCGCCACCGCGTCCCAATAGATGCGTCGCGAAGGAATGACGCAGCGCATGCGGCGTCGCGCTGTCGGGCAGGCCAAGAGCGCCGCGCATTCTTTGCACCGCAAGCTGGATGATGCGTGGGGAGAGCGGACCGCCGCGCGCCCCGATGAACAAGGGTCCGCCAGAAAGTTCGTGTGGGCAAATGTCGATATAGGTTTCGATCAGACGGCGGACGGGTTCGATCACGGGAACAGTGCGGCTTTTGCCGCCCTTTCCCAGAATCGTCACTCGATCGGCGTTGCCGGTTGGAGCCTGGGCGTAGCCGATCGAAAGCGCCTCGGAGATGCGCAGGCCGGCGCCATATAGCAGCCCCAGAACGGCGGCGTCGCGGGCCAGTATCCAGGGCTCACGAGCTTCGTCCGCACGCGAATCCTGGTCGACGAGATCCCGCGCGTCGGCAACTGTGAGCGCTTTGGGCAGGCTATGCGGGCGCTTGGGCGCGCGCAGGGCGCCGAACAGATCGGTTTTGGCCAGACCCCTCTTTTCGAGAAAGCGCAGGAAAGAGCGGATGGCGGCGAGAG
>Ga0182030_10022571_pt1 | contig 11704 bp, 7 predicted proteins | sample 812S3MmetaG_FD_121299 | JGI IMG/M metagenome (GOLD analysis project Ga0182030, IMG submission 121299) | Permafrost microbial communities from Stordalen Mire, Sweden - 812S3M metaG (Illumina Assembly) | ecosystem: Environmental > Terrestrial > Soil > Wetlands > Permafrost | place: Sweden... | reverse complement strand
TAACATGAGGTCGATCTGGCGAATACCGGCGCGGAGGAGGTAGGCGAGGACGATTCGCGCGCCGGCGCGCTCCGCGTTTGAGGTTGCGCCGCCGCCGTGTTCGAGTTCGCCGCCGGTGTCGATCAGGATGATGTGGTCATGTGGAGTGCGGATCACGGCGGCGTCGCCTTGGCCGACGTCGAGGTTCGTGATTTCCAGGCCGTGCGGTAGATGCACGAAGCTCGGCAGGGCCACGAGGGCGCAGGCCGCGCTCAGGACGACAAGCGCGGTCACGCTACGCCCATTTCGCGACGCGACCGCTGCCCCGATCGCCGCCACGTCGTACGCAGCGATCGCAAGGAATGGCGGGGTAGCTATCGTTGCTCGGGCGGCGGGAAAGGCCGCGATCGTCCGCACGATCTGTTCCACCGTAAGCAACAGCAGCGTTTCGAGTGGCGCGAAGAACGGTAAGGCGAGGGTCGCTATCCCGCCGACGAGGACGAGCGCAATGAGCGGCACGACGATCGCGTTGGCAAGAATCGCATATGGTGCGAGCGTCGCGAACACGGCCGCCGTCAGGGGCCAGGTCCCGATCTGGGTCGCGCACGTTAGCGCTAAGCCTTCCCGGACGCGCTCATGTAGGGGAAAGCGGTGCAGTGCATCGGCGATCGGTTTAGCGAAGAGCACGATCGCCGCGACGCACGAGAACGAGAGCGCAAATGACGCGCTGCTGACCGCGGCCGGCCAGAGAAATGCCACGATCAGTGCCGCGAGGGCGAGCGAGTTCCACGAGGTCACGCGAGCGCCGCAGGCGCGGGCGAGCAAGGCGACGCCGATCATCGCGGCAGCCCGCTCCGAGGGCAAATGCGCTCCCGTGAACCAGGCGTAGGCGACGATTAGAACCAGGGCGATCGCGCAGGCGGCGATGCGGTGTAATCCAAGCCGGCTTAGCAAAAACACAACCAGCGCCGCGACGATCCCCAGATGCAGCCCGGCGGTGACCAGTACGTGCACGGTTCCAGTTGTCTGGAACGCGTCGTGCAGATCGTCCGGCAACGCACCTCGTTCGCCCCACAGTGCACCGGCAAGAATCGTCGCCGACGGTTCGGGAATATTCGCGCGAATGCGTCGCGATGCAGCAGCTCGTAAGCGTGCCGCCCATGCGCGGATGTCGCGCGGATCGGGTGGTGCCTGTGCGAGCAAACGCGCGCTTGCAAGTCGCCCCACGAATCCGTCGTCGCGTTCGATTTCGCGCATTGACGGTTCACCGGGATTGCGCGGCTCATCGAATGGCTCGAGCCGGCCGCGCACGAGAACGCGTTCTCCCGGCACGATATGTTCGCGCAGCGTCGCACGCACAACCCCGATTCCGTCGACATCGAGTGCCGTGCTCGACGTTCCCTCATCGCCATCGCGAACATCGCCCGTTACCGTCGCCGTATACCGCGTAGTGGCGCGTTCGCTGGTGAGCGTCGCGGGGTGTCCGCGCACAACCGACACGGCTACGCCGGCGCCAAACGCAAGTGCTATCGCGACCATGAGCGCACGCTCGTTCCTGCCGCGTCCGACGGAATAATACGCAACCGTGCAGGCAAGCACCACGACGGCGAGCGCCGCGTAACCCCAAGCGTGCTGTTCGGCGATGATTGAGAGCAACGCCGCGACGGCGGGCACGAGCAGCGGAGCACGGCGCACGCTGGTCTTTCACGCTCTTTACCCCCAATAACAAGCAAGCGGGATGGGAACGACCGGCGGGGGCGAAGCGTTTCCTACTCATGCGCATCGTGGTCACCGGCGGAGCCGGCTTCATCGGCTCTCATCTCGTCGACGCGTTTATCGCGGCCGGCCATGATTGCGTGGTGATTGACAATTTGTGGGCGCACGGCGGCGGGCGGCGTGAAAATCTCCATCCGCGCGCATCGTTCGTGCACATGGATATCCGCGACGAAGCCGTGAAGCGCATCTTTCACGAAGTGAAACCCGACCTCGTGTGTCACCACGCCGCGCAACATAGCGTTGCAATTGGCGCGCGCGATCCGCAGTTCGATGCCAACGTCAACATCGTCGGCATGCTCAACGTGCTCGACGCCGCCGTTGCCGCCGGTACGCGCAAGGTGATCTTTGCGTCGAGCGCCGCGACGTACGGCGATGTGACGAAGTTACCGGTCGACGAGAGCACGCCGCAGCGGCCGGTGTCGCCCTACGGCATTTCAAAAATGGTGACGGAACACTACCTGCGCTTCTATCAATCCGAACACGGCCTCGACTACACCGCACTCCGTTACGGCAATGTTTACGGTCCACGGCAAGATCCCAACGGCGAAGCCGGCGTCATCGCGATTTTTGCGGCGAAATTTCTTGCCGGTGACGGCGTGCGCATCGATTGGGACGGCGAGCAGTCGCGCGACTACGTTTACGTCGGCGATGTGGTGAAGGCCAACCTCGCGGCCCTTACCCGCGGCTCGGGTGAAATTTACGTGATCGGCGCGGGCAAAAAAACGACCGTAAATCAAGTCTACAAGGCACTCGCTGCGGCCACCGGCTTCGAAGCGCCGATCACGCACGCGCCCCGCCGGGCCGGCGACGCGCGCGAGATCTACTTCAACCCGGCGAAAGCGGCGCGCGAACTCGGCTGGAAGGCCGAAGTCGACCTCAAGACCGGGATGAGCGAGACGATCGCCTATTTCCGCGAGCGCACTCCCGCGGCGCCTGCGACGATCGCATAGGCGACCGCAAAACTCACGAAATAGCTCAGATCGCCCAACTGCGGGTGCGCGGCGGCGATCGGGCCCGTGAACCATGACTGCTGCCAGAACGGCAGGCCGGCGGCGATTCCCCCGCCCCAGGCGATGAGCGCGACGCGCCCGTAGCGCTCCGTCGTTGCGCTGCGTGAAGCGATCAGAATCGCGGCCCACGGTGCGGCCCACGTGCTGAGGAGCCCGAGAAAGTTGCCGTAGACGTGCGCGGTGGCGTCGGGATCGGCGCCGACGATGGCTAGCGCTCCGCCGACGAGCCCGACCGCGAGGGCCGCTTGCCAGCGTACGAGCGTCCAGCGCACGGCTGCGAACGTCAGCGCCCCGGCGGCGAGCGCGACCAGCACGATCGTGACGACGGGATAATGGGCGGTTGGGTCGTTCACGCCGGCCAAAATTAGGAATGCGGCAGCGAGCCCGGCGACGGCCGCGCCGGTCGCGAGCGCGAACGGCAGGCGCCGCTGCGGATCGTAGGCGACCAACGCGCTCAACGCGCCGGAATAGAGGTTCATCACGTTACCGTTCATCGTTCCGACCAGAACGGTGAGGAGTCCGACGATTGCGAGCGCGCCGTTGCTTCCGGCGAGCAGCCCAACGGTTTCCGCCGGCGTCGCACTTGCTATCCCCGGTCCGCGCACGGCCGTCGCCGCCGCGGCGCCGAGTATCTCGAGACTCAAGCTGGCGACGAAGCCGCCGCCGAACGCCCAGAGCCCAACGGCGCGCGGCGAACTGTTCGCCGGCAAATAACGCGCGTAGTCGGAAGCGCACGGTGCCCAGCCGATCGAGTACGCGAACGCAAGCGCTGCGGAGAATGCGATGCCGCCGATTTCGCCGCCGGCCGCGTATGGCGCGTGCGGATCGAACGGTGCGTTGAAGTGCGCGCGCGCAAGTACGACGACCGCGATCGTCGCGAAGCCGGCAACCATCGCGAACGCCGCGAAGCGCTCGAAGACGTGGATCGCGTTGTAGCCGTACACCGCGATGACGATCGATCCGGCCAGCGTGATCGTTAGCGCGACCGGATAGCCGACGTGCAGCAGCTTGCCGAGCGCTTGTGCGCCGAAGATGCAGTCGATCGAGAACCAGCCAACGCCGGCGAGAAACGCAAAAATTGCCGGCAGCACGTTGCCGTCGCGGCCGAACGCGCGGCGCGAGATGACCATCTGCGGCAAACCGAAACGCGGACCCGCGACCGACACGAGCGAGATCGCGATGTACCCGAGCACGCTGCCGAACGCGAGCCCGACGAGTGCGCCGGCAAGCGACGTTCCGTAAAGCGCGACGGCGAGAATGCCGACCGCAAAGTTCGCCGTTTCCGAGTTCGCGCCGAACCATAACCCGAAGAGATCGCGCGGCGAGCCGTGACGTTCGTTCTCTTCGATCGCTTCGAGCCCGTGCGGCTCGACGACCGCGACGTTAGCCCCGTACACGCGCGTTGCCGGTGATGTCCTCACTCTGTACGATGTCGATGCCCGCCGCCCGAAGTTCCGCGAGCGCTCTTGCCTCATCGGCGGGTTGCACGTTGACGGCCGCCGACGCATCGGCGACAACGACCGTCGCAAAGCCGGCCGCGTTCGCGTCGAGCGCGGTCGCCTTCACGCAGTAGTCGGTCGCGAGCCCGCACACGAACACGCGTCGTACACCGTGAACGCGCAAGTCGCCGGCGAGTTCCGTTGCCGCGAAGCCACTATAGCCGTCCGTCTCGCGATCGACGCCCTTGTCGATCACCGCATCGACCTTCTTCAGGTCGAGCCGCGCATCGAATGCCGCACCGCGCGTACCGGCAACGCAGTGAACCGGCCACGGTCCGCCGTACTGCGCATACGATGAGTGATCGAGCGGATGCCAGTCGCGCGTCGCATACACGCGCCGGAAACGAGGCGCGAGCGCATCGATCGGCGCGAAGATGCGATCGCCGGTCGCGACGGCGAGTGCGCCGCCGGGCAAGAAGTCGTGCTGGACGTCGACGACGATCAGCGCGTCGTCCGGCCCGACGGTTACGCTCACGCGACGACGATGTTCAGCAGCTTATCGGGCACGAAGATCTTCTTGCGCACCGTCTTGCCGTCGGTGTGGGTCAGCACGCCGCTCTCGGCCATCGCCAGTTGAAAGACCGCATCCTCGCCGATGCCGGGTGCGCCTTGCACGCGTCCGCGGACTTTGCCGTTCACCTGAATGACGAGCGTGATCTCATCGACCGCGAGCGCCGCCGGGTCGGCGTCGAGCGAGCGCTCGATGTGCACCGACGTGCGGTGCCCCATGCGCTGCCACAGTTCGTCCGCAATGTGCGGCGCAAACGGCGCGAGCACGAGCGGCAATGCGTGGATCGTGTAGAGCACCGCCGGATCGTGTTCGAGCGACGCATCGCGTACGGCGGCCGTGAGCAGGTTGACCAACTCATCGAGCCGCGCAGTGGTGACGTTATAGTGAAACCGCCGCGTCGACGTTTCGTCGTGCGCCGATTTCAGCGCCAGATGCAAGGCACGAACGAGGGCGCGCTGCGCGTCGCCGGCGCAAACCGGCAGCCGGTCGAGCGGTGCGCTGCCGGCTTGCGCCACGAGCGGTTCGCACGCGCGCCACACGCGCTGAATGAAGCGCACGCGCCCGACGATCCCCTCGTCGGTCCACTCGAGCGCATCCTCGGGCGGAGCCGCCTTGAGCAAGAACAAGCGCATCGCATCGACGCCGTAGGTCTCGACGGTCTCATCGATCCCGACGACGTTGCCGCGACTCTTGGACATCTTCTCGCCGTTGCGCAGCAGCGTGCCTTGATTGAAGAGCCGCGTGAACGGCTCGTCGTCACCGCTGATGTAGCCCGCGTCGACCATGAACATATAGAAGAAGCGCGCGTAGAGCAAATGCATGACCGCATGCTCCGAGCCGCCGATGTACTGGTCGACCGGCATCCACGCCGACGCCTTCGTTTTGTCGAACGCCTGCTGGTCGTTGTGCGCGTCGAGATACCGCACGTAGTACCACGATGAATCGACGAACGTATCCATGGTATCGGGCTCGCGTTTGGCCGGACCGCCGCACTTCGGACAGGTCGCGTTCATGAACGCATCATCGTTCGCAAGCGGCGAGCCCTGGCCCGTGAACGCGACCCCGCGCGGCAGCACGACCGGTAGCTGATCGTCCGGAACCGCGACCATGCCGTCGTTCGGGCAATAGAGAATCGGGATCGGCGTGCCCCAGTAGCGCTGGCGCGAGATCAGCCAATCGCGGATGCGATAGTTGACCGTTACTGTTCCGCGGCTATCGGTTGCGAGCTGCTGCGCGATCGCGCGCCGGGCGTCCGCCGACTCGACGCCGTCGAACTGCCCGCTGTTGATAAGCACGCCGTCGTCACAGTACGCTTCGGTCAAGTCGCCTTCGACCAGTTCGCCTGTGCCCTCGCCCGGCACGATAACGCGCAGGATCGGCAGACCGTGTTTCTTAGCAAAGTCGAAGTCGCGCTCATCATGCGCCGGCACGCCCATTACGGCACCCGTACCGTATTCGGCGAGCACGTAATTCGTGACCCAAATCGGCACGCGTGCACCCGAGAGGGGGTTGATCGCGTACGCGCCGGTCGGCACGCCCGTCTTTTCCATCAGCTGCGTGCGTTCGAGCTCCGACTTCGAAGAGATGCTCTCGGCAAACGCATCGACCCGCGGCTTCTCGGCCGGCAGTGCGGCGAGGATCTTCGCAACGATCGGATGTTCCGGCGCGATGGCCATAAACGTCACGCCGTACGCCGTATCGACGCGCGTGGTGAACACATCGATGCGCGCATCGACGTTCTCGATGTCAAACGAAAACGTGACGCCTTCGCTGCGGCCGATCCAGTTGCGCTGCATCGTCTTGATGCGTTCGGGCCAACCCTCGAGCCGCTCGATGCCGGCCAGCAGGCGATCGGCGTAATCGGTGATCTTGAAATTCCACTGCGAGAGATTGCGTCGTTCGACCAGATGTCCGCAGCGCCAGCACTTGCCGTCGTGGACCTGTTCGTTGGCGAGTACGGTCTGGTCGTTGGGGCACCAGTTCACCGGCGTTTCGCGCTTGTAGGCGAGCCCGCGCTCGAACATGCGCAAGAAGAACCACTGGTTCCATTTATAGTACTCGGGATCGCAGGTCGCGAATTCGCGCGTCCAGTCGTAGCCCGCGCCCATCAGCTTGATCTGCCGGCGCATGTTGTCGATGTTCGAGCGCGTCCAGGTATCGGGTTCGATGCCGCGCTGGATCGCCGCGTTCTCGGCCGGCAGGCCGAAGGCATCCCAGCCCATCGGGTGGACGACGTTGTTGCCGCGCATGCGCATCATCCGCGCGACGGCATCGCCGAGCGTGTAGTTCTTTGCGTGGCCGACGTGCAGATCGCCCGACGGATACGGCAGCATCTCCAGGACGTAGTATTTCGGACGCGGGTCGGCGTCGTCGGCGCGGTAGATCCCGTCCGCCTCCCAGCGGGCCTGCCAGGCCTGTTCGACCGTCCGGTGGTCGTACGTCAGGGGCCGTTCTTCGAGCATTTTGTCATTGTAGCAAGCCCAGGCCCGGGGTGCCACCGGCTTCCGATCCCGACGTACCGCGAACGGTGTGGGCTCTCTCACTCAGGGTATTTAGAGAATAAGCACCCGGTAGTGCACGACTTATGTCGGCTTACCCTTTGGTGCTTGACCCGGTGAGCAACGGTTTCCTTAGCTTAGGCCGGCCTGACAGCCGCCCCGACGCCGGGCGCGTGACCCTGTCGTACACGAGCTGATCGCGGATACCGGTGCCGGACCCTTTCTTTTTTTGTTGCGCGCGCAGTTGTACGGTGTGAATATTTCGCCGTCTCTTGCCGCAGTTGCTGGCGCTGCTCTTGTTGGCGTGATTGTCGCGTTCGTGTTGCGGCCCACGCAACTCGCGCCGCGTTCTGCGCCCGAACTTAGCGTCCAGCACGAAGCCGTTCATGCTTCGCCACCGGCGCGGCCACAGACACTCGTGTACGTTGCGGGCGCGGTCGTGCATCCGGGCGTCTATGCGCTTTCCGGTGATGCGCGTGCACAGGATGCGCTAGCTAAAGCCGGTGGGCCGGCGCACGATGCCGATCTCCTCGCCGTAAATCTCGCCGCGCATGTTGCCGACGGCGATGAGATCGCCGTGCCGCATCAAGGCGAGCTTCTTCCCGCCCCTACCGGACGGTCGGCGCAACACCGCACATCGGCGGCCGGAGCGCGACGCGCGCGTCGGCGTCCGCGGCGAAGCGCTGTCGCCAACGCACCAACGGTGGACCTCAATACCGCCGATGAAAGCACCCTCGCCGAACTGCCGGGTATCGGGCAGACCCTGGCCGAGCGAATCGTCGAATTCCGCACGCTCAATGGGCCGTTTGCGTCGGTTGACGGCCTCGCGGATGTCGCGGGAATTACGCCCCAGCGCCTGGATACACTAGCACCGCTGCTTTCAACAGGTCATTAACAAATAAGAGAAACCCGAGGTGTAGAGGCACCCGCCTGCTTGCTGACGTACCCCGATGGTCCGGGAGGAGCATGGAAGAGACTCGGACCCTGGAAGCGCCCGATCAGCGCGACCGCCACGTCATTCGCCGTACGGCAGAACTCCTCGCGTCCGATGTCCCTCTACGCGATGTCTTTTCGCAATTCTGCCGCCTGCTCTCATCGGTAATCGACGCGTCGCGCGTGTTCATCGCGTTGCAAGAAAAATCGTCGCTGCGTATCGTCTACATGCTGGTCGACGGAACGGTCGGCACGCCCAAAGATTCCATCATCCACTCGGGATCGCAAAGCGCGACCGTCGCGCATACCGGCGAGTCGATCATCAAGCGCGTGCCATCCGACTGGACCGCGCCGCGCAACGCCAAACACATGGACGGCACGCCCGACGGAAGCGATGCTGTTTCGGCGATCTACGTTCCACTGAAGTTCGGCCCCGACATCATCGGCGTGCTTTCCGTACAGAGCGCGGCGGCCGAGGCCTACGATACGGGCGACGTCGAACTGCTCGAAACGTGCGCGTTGTATCTCGCGGTCCGCGTGCACGACGCGCGGCAAGAGAGCGTCAACCGCGCACTGCAAGGGCTCGTCTCGAGCGATGGGCTCACCGGCGTCGCCAATCGCCGCACGTTCGACGAACGGCTCGTCAGCGAATGGAAGCAGTGCGTCAAGGCCAAGTCGCAGCTCGCTATCGTCTTCGTCGACGTCGACTATTTCAAGGCGTTCAACGACAGTTACGGTCACATTGCCGGCGATGCGTGCTTGCAGCAGGTGGCGCACGCGCTGGGGGCGTGCGTCAAGCGGACGAACGACGTTCTCGCGCGCTACGGCGGCGAGGAATTTGCGGCGATCCTGCCGTCGACGTCGTTGGACGAAGCGATCATCGTGGCGGAACGGATGAAGTCCGCTGTCGAAGCGATGCACATCGATCACGACGGGTCGACCCTCGGGCGCGTCTCGATCAGCTTGGGCGTCGCTTCCGTTCCCGCGATCGCGCACGTCGATCCGATGAGCGTCGTGAAGCTTGCCGACGAAGCGGCGTACGGCGCGAAAGAGAGCGGCCGCAATCGTGTGTTCGCGCCGCCTGAATATGAATCGAAAGCACCGCCGGCATTGCGCCGCCAAGCGGCACGCCACAACTTACCGCTGCAACTGACGCGCTTTCTCGGCCGCGAACGGGAACTCGCTGAAGTACGGAAGTTGCTCGGCGAAATTCGTCTGGTCACGCTCTCCGGTTCCGGCGGCATCGGAAAGACGCGACTCGCACTCGAAGCAGCGCGCGGCCGCATCGGAACGTTCGGCGACGGCGTGTGGCTGGTCGATCTCGCGCGCCTCGAAGATCCGGCGCTCGTACCGGCCGCGCTTGCCGCGGCGATGGAACTCGATGCGACCGAACAAACGCCGTCGATGGATCTCGTCGTCACGGCACTGCGCTCGAAACATGCGTTGCTGATCTTCGATAATTGCGAACATCTCAGCGACGCGTGCGGACGATTGGTTGAAGCGCTGCTGCTCGAAGCGCCGGGCGTGCACGTCCTCGCGACGAGCCGCGAGCCGCTGGGGATCATCGGCGAGCGCATCTATCGCGTTTCGTCGCTCGCCCTTCCGCCGGACGAAAAGCCGATTTCGGCCGACGATGCGCTGGCCTTCGACGGCGTCCGGTTTTTCGTTACCCGTGCGGAAGAAGCGGCGTCGTTCGTGCTCGACGATGCGAACGCCGGAACGGTCGTGCACATCGCGCGCCGGCTCGACGGCATTCCGCTCGCAATCGAACTCGCGACCGCCCGTTTGCGCGCCATGACGGTGCAGCAACTCGGCGAACGGCTCGATGCAAGTTTCCGCGTGCTCTCCGGCGGCAGCCGCACCGCGCTGCCGCGGCAGCAAACCCTGCGCGCGTTGATCGACTGGAGCTACCAGTTGCTCAGCCCGTCGGAACGGCTGTTGTTCGCGCGGCTTTCCGTCTTCGCGGGCACGTGGACTCTCGATGGGGCGATGGCCGTGTGCGCGGGCCCGGAGCTTCCGCAAACGGTGATCGACGAACAGGTCGCGCAGCTCGTCGACAAGTCGCTCGTGCTGATGGAGACGCACGGCGCACACAACCGCTACCGTTTTCTGCAATCGACGCGCGAATACGCGCGCGAACGGCTCTCGCTCAACGGCGATGCGTCCGAAGTTCAAGCGCGCTGCGTCGCGTACTATCGCGAACTTGCCGAGCGCATCGGCTCGGCACCGGAATCGAAGCCGACGCGTTCGTGGCTTCCGCCGGCGTTGCCCGAGTGGGACAACTTGCGGATGGTGCTGACCTGGACGTTGCTCGACGGCGGCGACAAAGTGTCGGGCGCGGCGATCGTTGCAGGTCTGGTTCCGTACTGGGAGGCCGTCAGTAAAGCGTCCGACGCGCTCTACTGGCTCGGCATCGCACTCGAAGCGCCGGGCCTGCCGGATGCGCTGAGCGCCCGGCTCGCCATCGGCACCGCATTTTTCCTCCGGCTTACCGGCGATAACCCCGCTCGCGTCACGGCGTTGAGCCGGCGGGCGCTCAACATCGCGCTCGCATCGTGCGACAAGAAACTGCGGGCCAACGCACTGGTTAGTTTGGGCGGCGCATCGTTGATGGACGTGCGCGCGGAAGCGGCATCACCGTTATTCCTCGAAGCGCTCACACTGGCGCACGCGTCCGAAGACCGGTTGTGTGAATCGGACGCACTCAACAACCTCGCGATCTGCGCAGACTATGCCGGCGATGCCGACCGCGCCCACTCGCTCTACGAGGCCTCGCTTGCAATCGCGCGAGGGCTCGGACACGACCGCAAAACGGCGCGCGCGCTGCACAATCTCGCCGCCATCGCGCAAGACGCGCACGACCTCGATACGTCCGTGCGCTACGAACGCGAAGCGGTCGCGATCCTCGAACGCTACGGCACGCCGCGTCAGTTCCTCATCGACCTCGCCGATCTCGAACTCATTCGCGGCAACCTCGAAGTCGCCGACCGCATCTGCCGCGATATCATCTCGGGACTCGTACTCGAAAACGCGATGTGGCTCGTGCGCGAGTGTCTGTTCGTGTTCGCGCAAGTGCACGCGCGCGCCGGTCACGACGAACGCGCTGCGTGTCTGCTCGGGTTTATGGAAACGCTGGACTCACGCTTGGCGCCGCGGCAGCCGGCTATTGGCGAACTCTACGCATTGTTTGTTGCCGACGTCATGGGACGCCTCACGCCGCAGAAGTATATGCGCGCATATGGCAGCGGCATCGCGCTTTCGCTCGATGCCGCTGTGAATGAGGCTCGTCTACCGATCTAGCGTTGCAAGATGGTGGCTGTCCCTCGACAAGCTCGGGGTGACATGCGACCGTCGGGATGACTACCGGGGGCGACTACCAGCCGCCGCCGCCGTCACCGCCGCCGCCGCCGGAGTCGCCTCCGCCCCAGCCGCCGCCGCCGCCGGAATCGCCGCCGCCCCAGCCGCCACCGCCGCCGGAATCGCTGCCCCAGCCGCCGG
>Ga0182030_10022566_pt1 | contig 11707 bp, 13 predicted proteins | sample 812S3MmetaG_FD_121299 | JGI IMG/M metagenome (GOLD analysis project Ga0182030, IMG submission 121299) | Permafrost microbial communities from Stordalen Mire, Sweden - 812S3M metaG (Illumina Assembly) | ecosystem: Environmental > Terrestrial > Soil > Wetlands > Permafrost | place: Sweden... | reverse complement strand
TTTTTATGCACGCCGGTTGAAGCGTGCGAAAATTGCGTGACGTCTGGCGTGTCGCGTCCAGCCGATGAATAATATAAAACCCGGCTTGAAGCCGCACGCGCCAAAACCCGCTTGAACTAATCTTGGCGGGGAATGAACCCGCTGTCAACGCCACTTCACGCGCATTCTGCGCGGTTTGGAAAAACAATTGTTCCGGGCCGGCGGATCAAACCTCCGCGTCGGGAAAACGCTCACGAATCTGGCGGCGTAAAAAATCCTCGTCATCCGGCTGATAGCGGCGGCGCGTGACCAGCCGCTGCACGGCGTCGAGCAGTTCCAGCCAGTCCTCCAGCGGCGGCTCGGCCACGGGCTCCCAGTTGTCAAACCGTCTGGCGCGGTGGAAAAATTTCCACTCGCGCTTCACGCGCTGGACATAGACCTGCAACTTGTCGCCGTCCTCGGTGACGCGTTTCCAACTGATTTCTGCTTTGGCGGCCATCTATAATTGGGTTGGTGGATAAGTGGAAAATTGGATGGGGGAACAATATACCGTTGTCGGCTTTTCATTCATCCCCAAATCCATCAATCCATTCATCCGGGTTTTATTATTCTGGCAAATTGACGCTCGCCACCGCCATCGCCGCGATGCCTTCCTCGCGGCCGATGAAACCCATCAACTCGTTCGTCGTGGCCTTGACGCCAACTTGCTGCTCGGAAATGCCCAGCGCGGCGGCAATGCGTTTTTTCATCTCCGCGATATGCGGATAAATTTTTGGTGCCTGCGCGATGACCGTGGCGTCAATGTTCACAATTTTTGCGCCGCGCTTCGCCGCCAGCTTGGCGGCTTCCTCCAGAAAAATTTTACTCGGCACGCCTTTCCAGCGCGGATCGGTGTTCGGGAAAAAGTGGCCGATGTCCTCCTCGCCGAGCGCGCCGAGGACGGCGTCGCAGATGGCGTGCATCAGCGCATCGGCGTCCGAATGGCCGTCGAGGCCCTTCGGGTGCGGGATTTCCACGCCGCCGAGAACGAGCCTGCGCCCGGCGACCAATTGATGAACGTCATAACCGATGCCAACGTGAACCATGCACACAAGATAGGTCCTTCGGAGTCGCCAAAAAAGCAATTAATTCAATGACGCTGGCAGCGTGAAAAAAAACGTCGCGCCCTTGCCGAGTTCGCTTTCGCAACGCACCTCGCCGCCGTGCGCGTGCACGATGTGCTTCACAATCGAAAGCCCCAAGCCCGTGCCGCCCTGGTCGCGCGAACGCGCCTTGTCTACGCGATAAAATCTTTCAAACACACGGTCGAGTGATTCCACCGGAATGCCCGGCCCGTCGTCCTGCACAAAAATTTCAAGTTTACCATCGTCCAGTATTTCCCCGCCGACGCGCACCGAGCCGTTCGCATGGCCGTATTTGATGGCGTTGTCCACGAGGTTGGTGAGAACTTGATCCAACCGGTTCGCGTCGCCGCCCGCCGAGAGTTCCGGCAGTTCGTTGATCAGCGCCACATTTTTATTTTCCGCCTTGGCATGCAAGTCGCTGAAAACTTTTTCCGCAAGCTGGCGCAGCGCGACCGGCTGCAAGGTCAATTTCATCCGGCCCGATTCCAGCGCGGAAATCGTGAGCAAATCCTGGATCAGCAAATCCAGCCGCTGCGTGTTGCGCTCGATGATTTTCAGGAAGCGCTCGGCCACCTCAGGATTGTCACGCGCGCCGTCGAGCAGCGTTTCGACATAGCCCTTGATGAGCGAGAGCGGCGTGCGCAGCTCGTGGCTGACGTTGGCGACGAACTCCTCGCGCGTGCGTTCGAGCTGTTTCAACCGCGTCAGATCGTGGAACACCAAAATCGTCCCCTCGCGCTCGCCGACGGAATTGGAGATGACAGCGGCGTTGACGCGCAGCCAGCGTTCGTTCAAGTCCGGCAGCTTCAACTCGTAATCAAACACCTGCCCTTCAGCCTGGACGCGCCGGACGAGATCATCGAGTTCGTGCAGGCGCAGCGCCTCAAGCACGGTTTTGCCGCGCAGTTCAATTTTCAGGCCGAACAGATTTTTGAACGAGCGGTTGGCGAGATAAATTTTCTGCGCGCGGTCGAGCAGCAGCAAGCCTTCGATCATCGAGTTGAACAGCACCTGCTGCTGCGCCTTGGCGTCCACGCTGGTCTGCTGCTGGTGCCGCCGGGAATTTTCAATCTCCGCCGCGCGCTGGCCCTGCACCGCGCGAAATTTTGCCCGCCACCAGAAATGGAGGCCAGCCAGCGCGGCGAGCGCGAGAATGAACAGGAAAAACCACACGAGGATTAGTTAGCCACAGATGAAACACAGATGAAACACAGATTTTCGCGGACGATGGCAGAGATGCCTTTCCTGTATCTGTGTTTCATCTGTAAAAATCTGTGGCTGAAATAATTACTCCACGAACCGATACCCCACGCCGCGGACCGTGTCCAGGTGCTTCGAGGCCGCGCCTAGTTTTTCGCGCAGCCGGCGCATGTGCGTGTCCACCGTGCGCGTGTCAATCAGGCTGTCGTATTCCCACACGTCGCGGAGCAACTGGTCGCGTGACTGCACGCGGCCGGCGCGTTGCGCCAGCAGGGTGAGCAGCTTGAATTCCGTCGCCGTTAGTTCAATTGGCTTGTTTTTCCAGCTCGCCAGGTGCCGGGGCAGATCAATCAGCAGATCGCCGAAACGCATCTGGTCATCTGGCTTTTCCTCGACCTGGCCGCGGGCGATGATTTTTTTGATGCGCAGCAGCAGTTCGCGCGGGCTGAACGGCTTGGTCAGATAATCGTCCGCGCCGAGTTCGAGGCCGAGCACGCGGTCAATCTCCGCCGCCTTGGCCGTGAGCATGAGGATCGGCACGCGCGCCGTCGCCGGATCGAGCCGGAGGGTTTTGCAAATCTCGAAGCCGTCCATCTCCGGCAGCATCACGTCCAGCACGATGAGGTCGGGCGTCTGGCTGCGCGCCTTCTTCAACGCCTCCGCGCCGTCCGCCGCCGTGACGACCGCATAACCGGCCTGCTTGAGGTTGAACTCCACCAGTTCCACCGCTTCCGGCTCGTCATCCACGACCAAAATCTTTGACTTCACGCCGCCATCATGGCACGCGCGGATTCAGCACACAATTTCAATTCAGCGACAAACCGGCGACAAACATGTGACGATTGAGTTACGAAATTTTGACACGGATTTCACGGATGGAATTTTAATCCGTTAAAACCTGTGAAATCCGTGTCAAAATTCCGTTGCGCGACATTCTCCTTTTGCGGATGGGTTATTTTTGCCACGCTTCGCATCATGCCGTTGCCCGTCATCAACCTTGCCCAGATGTGCGAATGGGAACGCGCCACCTGGGCCACCGGCCAGACCGAAGCCGCTGTCATCCGTCGCGTCGGCCAGAAAATTGCCGCCCGCGCCCGCGAACTCACGCGCCCCGGCGATGCGGTCTTGATCCTCGCCGGGAAAGGCCACAACGGCGACGACGCCCGCGCCGCGCAGGAATTTTTGTGCAAACATAAAATCGAAATTCTCAATGTCACTTCGCCGGAAAATGATTTGCCAAAACTCAAATCGGCTTTGCTCCAAAATCCTGCGCTCATCATTGACGGCTTGTTCGGCATCGGACTGAACCGCGCACTCGACGGCGGCTGGAAACAATTCATCGCGGCGGTCAACAAATCAAAAATTCCCGTCCTCGCCGTGGACGTGCCGTCCGGCCTGAACGCCGAGTCCGGCGAACATTTTGGCGCGGCCATCGAAGCTGAAATCACACTGACCGTCGGCACCCCGAAAATTGGGATGCTCGCGGAAGCGGCGTGGCCGTTTGTCGGCCGACTTGAAGTCGCGGAAGACGTCGGCTTGATCCCCTGCCCTCTCAAAACGGAATTAAACTGGACGCTGCCGGAGGATTTCCAGAATTTTCCCCCACGCCGCGTGGCTGCCGGACACAAAGGTTCGTTCGGACATCTGGCGACGGTTTCGGGCAGCTTTGGTTTTCATGGCGCCGCGGTTCTGTCAGCCCGCGCTGCGCAACGCGCGCAGCCGGGACTCATCACGCTGTTCACGAATGAAAAAATTTATGGCGTCGTCGCGCCGCAATTGCAGGCCGTGATGGTCAACGTCTGGAAACCGAAATTGCAATTTCCCGATTCGACCAGCGCTATTTTGATCGGCCCCGGTCTGGCCGCACCCGGCCTCGCCGGAAAAATGAAGGCGTTCACGCAAAAACTCTGGCGCGATTCGGATTTGCCGATGGTCGTGGACGCAAGCGCGCTCGACTGGATACCTGCCGGCAAATTTTTCAAGGACGCCGTTCGCGTCATCACGCCGCATCCGGGCGAGGCGGCGCGGTTGTTGAAAACGACGGCGCAACAAATTCAGAAAAACCGTGTGGAATCGTTGCGCGCCATTTCACGAAAGTTTGGCAATTGCTGGGTGGTGTTGAAGGGACAGCAAACGCTCGTCGGCCGCAGCGCCGGGGAAATTTTTGTGAACCCGTCCGGCAATCCGCATCTGGCGCAAGGCGGTAGCGGCGACGTGCTGGCCGGATTCATCGCCGGACTGCTCGCGCAACCGGCATTGCAAACCGACGCCGGCAAAACCATCCGCTACGCCGTCTGGCAGCACGGCGCGGCGGCGGACAAATTGCAGGCAACGCGCGCAAACTGGGTCGTGGAAGATTTGCCGGCGGAACTGGGCAATGTCCGTTGAAGCCAGCCCACCTTATCCGCGGTTGGGATGCAGGCCATACAGAACCATTTTCTCGCGCAAGGTCTGCCGCGAAACCCCCAGCCAGCGTGAAGCCTTCACTTGGTTTCCCTGCGCCATGGCGAGGGCGCGGCTGAACAGGGCGCGTTCGACGGTTTCCTGCAAACGGGCGCGCGCATCCGCGATTTCGCCGCGCTCGGCGGCGGCGACTAATTCATCCACATATTTTTGAATGGATTTTTCCGCCAAGGCCGAGTTCGACACCGACTTGGTGATCGCGGCCCGGATGTGTTCGATGCTGATGGTGTAGCCCTGCGCCTGCAATAACACCTTGCGCATGACATTTTCCAGTTCGCGCACGTTGCCCGGCCAGGACTGGGCCTGTAAAAATTCAATGGCGTTGGGATGAATGGACGGGTCTTTCACGCCGGATTCGGCGGCGTATTTATGCAGGAAAAAACCGACCAGGTCCGGAATGTCCTCTTTGCGCTCACGCAACGGCGGCAGGTGGATGGCCACCACGTTCAGCCGGTAAAAAAGATCCTCGCGGAATAGTTTCTGCTTGATGGCGGTTTCCAAGTCGCGGTGCGTGGCGGCAATCACGCGGACATCCAGCGGAATTGTTTCCTTGCCGCCGAGGCGTTGCAGGGTTTTTTCCTGTAGCACACGCATCAGCTTGACCTGCGTGGCGGGCGTCATGTCGCCGATTTCATCGAGGAAAATGGTGCCGGAATTCGCCTGCTCAAACCGACCGATGCGGCGCGCGGACGCGCCGGTGAAGGCGTTGCGCTCGTGGCCGAACAATTCGCTCTCCAGCAGCGTCTCAGGAATGGCCGCGCAATTGATGGCCACGAACGGCGCGTTGGCGCGGTCGCTGTGCTGGTAAATGGCGCGGGCGATGAGTTCCTTGCCGGTGCCGGTCTCGCCGCGGATCAGGACGCTGACCGGCTTGGAGGCAACGCGGCCGATTTCCTTGTAGATGGACCGCATGGCCCGGCCGTTGCCGACAATGGCGTAGCGCGCCGTCGGAACCGTGGCACCGATCTGCACCGGCTCCGTCATCAGCTTGCTGGCGGTGACAGCCTGTTCCAGCAGCCCGAGCAGTTCCGGAATTTCAAACGGCTTGACCAGATAATCGTAAGCGCCTGACTGGGTCGCTTCGATGGCCGTTTCCGTCGTGCCGTGCGCGGTCATCAGGATGATGGGCAGGCGTGGCCGGGCGACATGCAGCGCATGAACCAGTTCCAGCCCGCTGATTCCCGGCAACCGCAAATCCGTGATGACCACGTCGAAGGTTTCGTTTTTCGCGCGTTCCAGTCCTGTGTCGCCGCGCTTTTCCACCGAGACGTCGTAGCCTTCATCGGTCAGCACCCGGCTCAGAGTGACGACGATGGCGGAATCGTCTTCGACCAGCAGTATTTTGGCGGTTGGGTTCATGGTTTGACCTGCGGCAGAATGATACCGAAAGTTGTGCCGTGGTCTATGCGTGTTTGATACTGAAGCGCGCCCTGATGCCGCTCGACAATCCGCGCGGCGATGGGCAGCCCCAAACCGGTGCCAAAATCCTTGGTGGTGAAAAACGGGTCGAACAGCCGCTTCTCCACATCCGGCGGAATACCTTTGCCCGTGTCGCTGACCTCCAGGATGACGGCGTTCATCAGCCGGTCGGAAAGTTGTTTCTCATCGAGCCGCGCCCGCAATGTGATGACGCCGTCCCAACCAATGCTGTCGGCGGCGTTTTGAATCAGGTTGATCAGCACCTGCTTTATCTGCTGGGGATCAATCTGGATGTGCGCCGGCACGATTTCACCGAGCACCAGTTTGATCCCGGTCTTTTTCAATTGCGGTTCAAGGAATGTTTGCACGTCTTGCAGCGGCTGTTCCACCGGAACCGTCACAAAATGCGGATCGGACGGCTGCGCAAACAGCAGGAAATCTTTGACAATCCGTTCCAGCCGGCTGATTTCACCGCTGATGATATCGGCCTCCGCATATTCGGCGCTGCCCGGCTTCAGGTGTTTTTGCTGGATATAGAGCCAGGTTTTGATCGCGGTCAGCGGATTGCGGATTTCGTGTGCCACGCCGGCGGCCAACATGCCGAGGGACGCCAGTTTTTCCTGCCGCTCCACCAGTTGCCGGCTTTCCACCAACTGCACCTGCAACGGCGCAATCATGTCGCGATATATCACGCCGGCCAGCCAGATGCCGGCGGCGAGCAGCAAGACCAGCGACCCCACCAGGGTGTAACGCAGGATGCGGAGCGACTGGCTGGTCTGCGCCCGCAACGATTTCAGCGATTCTTCATGGGCTTGAGATAGTTTTATGCCAAGGTTCAAAATTCGCTTGGATTGCGTTTCAAAATCAGTGAACTCGACCAGGCGCGTGATGGACTGGTGGCTGGTATAGATCTTCGTGTTGATGGCCGTCGCCGCGGCCATGTAGTCCTTGAAGGCCTCACTGATCTGATCCAAAGAAGATTTTTCCTTTTCCGAGGACAGCATCGGCTGCTGCTCGTTGATCCACCGGCCCAATTGCTGGCTGTCCAAATCAAACTTGTGCCAGTCATCGGGATCGCGATAGGCGGAGTATTTCAAGATTGAATTGTTCAAGCCTAGGATGGCTTGCTGCAAATGGTCGGAGAACTTGAAACTTTCCGACTGCACTGTGGTCAGCTTCTGGTGCAACCCGCCGATCTGCTGCCAGGAGGTGCGCGCCGTCCAGGCGATCAGCACCACCAGCGAGGCGATGGCCACGATAAAAATGACGAGCCGTATTTTGATGCCTGGATTCATGTTAAACTTCGTGCCCACCGGCCGCCGGCCGGCACGCGGAATGGCCGCGTCCAACGGGCCGCCGCCGCAATAGACACCAATTTGAGAAAAAAGTCCGAATTATTTTGGCGACGCTGATCTGCGGGCCATCACCATCACGGCGCGTTCGGCTTCACATTCAAATTCCAGAAAATATAAATCGTGGCCAGAACAATGACGACCAAAACCAGGCCGGTGAAAAGCCGGATGGTTTTTTGATGCCTCGAAAGCCGCGGCGGTTTCACTCCGCTGGCAGCCCGGGACCGCCCCCGGGATCGTCTGTGTCTGCGTTGCTTGATCGTCTCCATTCGATGCGGATATTTTAAAGCTTCTTCAACTCCGTGTCCGCCAGTTGAATCAAGGGTTTGATGGTCTTTGCGTCAAATGTAAAACTACAGCCGGCCGCCGCGAACAATTCCGGCAGCGGCCGCGAGCCGCCGAGCGCGAGCGATTTTTTGTAATCGGCCAGCGCCTTCACCTTGTCGCGCCGCGAATTCGCCCACACCTGCAGCGCGCCAAGCTGCGCAATGCCGTATTCAACGTAGTAAAACGGATGCAGGAAAATGTGCAACTGCCGGTGCCACGAATGCGCGCGCGCTTCCTCGAAGCCGGAATAATCCACGTCGCCGCCGAAGCGGTCCATGAGTTGCAGATACGCCGCCTTGCGCTCGGCGCGTGTGTGGCCGGCGTGCGTGTAAATCCAGTGCTGGAACGCGTCCACCGTCGCCATCCACGGAAAAAATCCGATGATGCCTTCAAGATGCGTCTTGCGCGCGCGGTTCGCCTCGGCGGCCGGATAAAACTCCTCGAGAAATTCGTTGCCGAGCAGTTCCATGCTCATCGAGGCGACTTCGCAAAATTCAATCGGCGCGCCGCGATACGCATACAAATCCTCATCGCGCGTTGCCTGCGCGTGGAACGCATGACCGGCCTCGTGCAAAATCGTCTCCACGTCGCGCTGCAGGCCGATGGCGTTCATGAAAATGAACGGCACGCGCGCCTCCGACAGTGTGGACTGATAACCACCCGGCGCTTTGCCTTTGCGGTTGTCGAGGTCGAGCAGTTTCAAATCCTGCATCTGCTGAAAATTCGCAGCGAGTCCCGGGTCGAGTTGATTGAAAATTTTCTGCGTGCGCGAAACCATTTCGCTGACTTCGGCAAATGGCTTCAACGCCGCGCGGTTCTGCGGATCCACCGCCAGATCCCACGGACGGAGCTTTTCCAATTTCAACTGCCGCTGGCGCTCGTGCTGAATTTCACGGACGGCGGGCATGATTTCCTTTTCCACCGCGTCGTGAAATTGAAAACAGTTTTCCGGCGTGTAATCGAACCGGCATTTCTGGCGGTGCGCGTAATCGCGGTAATTCTCAAAGCCCGCGTTCTTGGCAATCCGTGTGCGGAGTTGGATCAATTCCTCAAAAATCTCCTCACACTTGTCCACGTCCACGAGGCGACGCTGGGCGACGAGTTCCCAAGCCTCCTGCCGCAGCGCGCGATCCGGCTCTTCGAGATAACGGCCCATCTGCACGAGCGTTTTTTCCTCGCCGCGAAATTTCACCGTCTGCGCGCCGATCAATTTTTGATATTGCTGGCAAAGCTTCGTCTCCTCGGTTTCCAGCGCCACGTTTTCCGCGCGGAACAACTCGACATGATTCTTCACATCGCGATTGAACACCTGGTAACGCGGCTTCGGCAAATAGCTGAACTGCGGATGCGCGACGTAAATCTGCTCCAGTGCGAACTGGCGCGGCTTGAGCTGCGGCTCGACGTGCTCGACAAAATGCAGATACGCCTTCTCCGCGTCCGCGTTGTCCGTGTGGCACGTCATGGCGATGTAGCGGCGTGTCGCCTCCTCGTCAAGCGCGGCGTTGAGTTCGCTCCAGTCGAGCAGCCAGCGCTCGAGTTCAGCGGCGGACATGGCCTGCGCGGCCAGCGCTTCCAATTGGTCGAACAGCGGCGCGATTTGCGGCCAGTCGCCGAGATCAAGGTTTTGCGAAACGAGCGTGCGCGGCCGGTGCGCGGCTAGTTTTCCAAACGGCAATAAATTCATGCGCGAAGAATAAACAAAGTTATCGCAGGAGTCGAGATGACGAGACTCATTATTTCAATTCAAAATTCCGAATTTGAAATGAGCCTCCTCACGTCGGCTCCTACCAGGGTTGCCAAACGAAATGTTAGCGGCATATTGAACAGCGTGGACACGTTGAATCACAGTTTCCTGTTCGACCAGAATTTTCTCTGGGCCTCGTGCATCTGGGGCGCGGTGGCGAGCGGCTTTTGCATCTACGGCATGAAGCAGCGATCGTTGATCCCATTTCTCGGCGGGTTTGCCATGACGGTCATGTCATTCATCGGCCCGAACGCGCTGGTGATGTCGCTGGTCTGCATCGTGGCAATTGTCGCCGTCTGGTGGCTGATCAAACAAGGCTACTGACCGTCCTTCAGATTAGGCAACCTCAAGATGAGAAAGTCTCCACGGTTGCCAAAGGAATTTGGTTGCCGCGATTAATTAATTGGGAACCAATCGCTGACAATTATTTCTGGAACACTTTTCAGTGGTAATCTTGCCGCTGACATAAATCGGTTCGGGGCTAAAAATTAAATGTTTGCCTTGAACCCAAATTTATTCGTCGCCGGAGTAGCGATAGCCACCGCCCGACCCGTTGACGGCCGCATGATAAACAATCAAGGCGAAGACGAAACCCCACAAAATTGTCCCCAACGCCGCGCAGACCACGCCCCAAATCCGGTTAGGCCGGGCGGCGTTCCAATACAGTTTTTCCTTCAGCCGGGCCCGGCCGGAAAGCCACAGCGCCGCCAGCGCGAATGGCAGCCCGATCACCGGAATCAATCCCAGCAACCCGAAGACGAGGCAGCGGAGGGATGCCTTCATCATTTTGATTTTCGCGGCGGGGATGTCGTTCATGGGTGGGTGACGAATGAAACCGTGTTAGTCGAAGAAGCATTCAGCCGCTTGATCTGCTGCTGCTCCATGAATTTCACTTCGCGGCGCAGATGAAACAGCGCGCGACCATTGGCGGTCACCAAAATCATCATGATGGCCAGCAGCGCGATGAAGATCACCGTCACCATGCCGTCTTCGCTTCGCTTCGGCAGGCCGGAACCGGGCGGGCGGCCCCGGAAAAAGTTTTTGGCTAGGATTTTCATGATTTTGGTTGAACGGCTTCAAAGGTGAACCGCAACGGCAATGTCATTTCCTTCCGGCGTTGCACCAGTTCCAATTCCCAGCGCCAGCCAGTCACGTCGCCACGAAGGTCGGTTTCTATCCGGGAGGTTTTGACCTTCGGCAGCAGCAGCCGGGAATCGTGTATGGCCGGCACTTCACGCCGCAATTCACCCGATTCGAACCGGTAAATAATTTCCCTGCCCTTTTCGGGAATGCGCACCACCTCGCCGGACGCCGTGGTTTCGGTGGAAATTTTTCCCGTGGCCGCCCGCACGTCCGCGCGCCAGCCTTCACCCGCGCGCAAGGCGGCTTCAATGTCGTTCGTCTCATAAATCAGCGCCTTGGAATGATCCCAGAAGAAATAAAACGCCACCGTGCCGCCGCCGACCAGGATGGCGAACACGGCGATGTAAACCAAACATTCGGCCAGCAAAATGCCGGCACAGCGACGGGCCTTGGAAATGGATGGCGTCAGTTTCATCGGATGGTGACCTCGCGAATGACCGGAGCACCGCTGTGTTTCCAATCGGAATTCCATTCGAGGCGCAGATGATTTCCGGTCTTGGTCAGTTGAAAATGGCCCGGTGGCAGGCAGGCAGCGGCACCGGCGTGAACGGAATAATTTTGCGCACCATCCGGATAGTTTTTCCAGTCACCGACGGCGAGCATCTCCATTTCACCATCCACAATTTCATTGGCGACGCTGTGGACATATTCGATCTTGAGAACCTGCCGCTCGCGCGCAAAGGAAAATCCCACCGGCACGATGGCCAGTGTGAGAATCGCCAAGCCGACGAGCATGTCCACTTCCAAGAAGCCGGCGGCGGGACGGCGGAACGTTGGTGCTGACAATTTTATTTTCATGTCGAAGCCAGTATGTGGTTCAAAATAGTGATCAGAATGCCGAACATGGCGGTGGCAATCAGCGCGACCACCAGTCCGTTCAGAATCACCAGGCTGCTGGTGAGAAAATGCGTGGCCGCCTCCTCCTGTTGAAACGCCTTGGCATCGAGCGCCTCATG
>Ga0182030_10022563_pt1 | contig 11707 bp, 10 predicted proteins | sample 812S3MmetaG_FD_121299 | JGI IMG/M metagenome (GOLD analysis project Ga0182030, IMG submission 121299) | Permafrost microbial communities from Stordalen Mire, Sweden - 812S3M metaG (Illumina Assembly) | ecosystem: Environmental > Terrestrial > Soil > Wetlands > Permafrost | place: Sweden... | reverse complement strand
GAAATCTGTACGGCATGATCGGCATGGCGATCGCGGTGCTGGCCACCATCTTGGGGCCTCGGGTAAGCGCCGGCGGCATCGCGTGGATTGCCGCGGCACTCGTGGTGGGCGGCGCGGTCGGCCTCTATCTCGCGCGCACCGTGCAGATGACTCAAATGCCCGAGCTGGTCGCGTTCATGCACAGTCTCGTCGGCCTGGTGGCCGTGGTCGTCGGATACGCGAGCTACATCGATCCCACGTCCGCCGCCGGCATGAGCTCCGCCGAAACGGGCATTCACCATGGGGAGGTGTATCTCGGCGTGCTGATCGGCGCGATCACCCTGTCGGGATCGGTGATCGCCTTCGGCAAGCTGTCGGGCCGCATCGGCGGCAAGCCGCTGCTGCTGCCGGCGCGCCACTGGTTGAATCTGCTCCTGCTGTTGGCGGTCATTGCGTTTGGTTACCTGTTCCTGGCCGCGCCTTCGATCGACCGCGGCCTGACCCCGCTGGTCGCGATGACGGCGCTCGCGCTGCTGTTCGGCGTGCACATGGTCATGGCGATCGGGGGCGCCGACATGCCGGTCGTGGTCTCGATGCTGAACAGCTATTCCGGGTGGGCGGCGGCGGCCACCGGTTTCATGCTGTCGAACGACCTTCTCATCGTCACCGGCGCCCTGGTCGGCTCGAGCGGCGCGATCCTGTCCTACATCATGTGCCGCGCCATGAACCGCCATTTTTTGAGCGTGATCGCGGGCGGCTTCGGCGGCGGCGATGCCGCTCCCAAGAAGGCCGGAGACGCGGCGCAGCCCGCGGGGGAGGTGGTCGCCGTGAGCGCCCAGGAGACGGCAGACCTGCTCAAGGAGGCGGCCAGCATCATCATCGTGCCGGGTTACGGCATGGCTGTCGCCCAGGCGCAGCACACCGTGTACGAGATCACCAAGTATCTGCGGGAGAAGGGCAAGAACGTACGCTTCGCCATTCATCCCGTGGCGGGGCGCATGCCCGGACACATGAACGTGCTGCTCGCCGAGGCGAAGGTGCCCTACGACATCGTGCTCGAGATGGACGAGATCAATGCGGACTTTCCCGACACCGCGGTCGCCATGGTCATCGGCGCCAACGACATCGTCAATCCGAGCGCGCAGGACGATCCATCGAGTCCGATCGCCGGCATGCCGGTGCTCGAGGTCTGGAAGGCGCAGACCAGCATCGTCATGAAGCGCAGCATGGCGTCGGGGTACGCCGGCGTCGACAATCCGCTGTTCTACAAGGAGAACAACCGCATGCTGTTCGGCGATGCGAAGAAGATGCTCGACGAGGTGCTGGCCGCATTGAAGAGCTGAGCGGAAGCCGGCCGACCTTATACCGTGTGGGACACCGGAATGAAGTACTGCGCCTTCATCAGCTACAACCGGGCCGACGCCGCCGTCGCGAAGTGGCTGCTGCGCCGGCTCGAAACCTACCGCGTGCCGAAGCGTCCCGTCGGGGCACGGGGAGCTGACGGCGTGATCGGGCGCTGAGGGCCCGTGCTCAAACATTGACTTTGCCATCCCCATGGGACACGCTCAAATCACTGTTTGGCGGCTGTTTGAGCCCTGATTCACTCGCGATCTGACCCCTGAGCTGTCGTCAAGAATGAGTTTGCTGCTGCGAATCAATCTGGCCTTCGCCGGCGTATTCGTCTTGGGCGCGGCGTTGGCGGGCTATGCCTTTCGGAGCATCGTCGACGACAATGCGCGGCGGGAAGTGCTTGCGGAAGCCGGTCTCATGATGGACAGCACCCTCGCGACCTTCGAGTACACCAGCAAGGAAGTGCTCCCGTTGCTCGGCGACCGGACGCTGGACGACTTTCCGCCGCAAAGCATTCCCTTTTACGCGGCGACCCAGAATTTCCTCCAGCTGCACCGGCGCCACCCGGCCTACAACTTCAAGGAAGCCACGCTGAATCCCATGAATCCGCGGGATCGGCCTGCCGACTGGGAGGCGGACGTCATTCAGCGCTTTCGCAACGACGCGAATTCCACCGAGGTCGTGGGCCAGCGCCAGACTCCCATGGGCGACGTGCTGTTCCTTGCGAGACCCATCCGCAACGAGCCCGAGTGCTCCTCCTCCTGTCATGGTGTGCCCTCGGCGGCGCCACGTGCCCTCATTGCCCGCTACGGCAGCGACAACGGCTTCGGCTGGCAGCCGGGTGAAATCGTGGGCGCGCAGATCGTATCGGTGCCCTACGCAACGGCCGCAGCGAGCGCCCAGCGCGCCTGGCGCGCTTTCATGGCGTCGCTCTGCCTGGTATTCGGCGCCGTATTCCTGGTGGTCAACAGCGTGCTCTACGTGGTGGTCGTGCGGCCGGTGCGACTGATCGCGCGGGTCGCCGACCGGGTGAGCCTCGGCGACATGGCGGCACCTGAGTTCCCCCTGAGAGGAGCGACGGAGATCGCGTCCCTGCGCCGCTCCTTCAACCGCATGCGCAAGAGTCTCGACAAGGCGCTCCGGTTGCTCGAGACGCCGGTCCGATGACCGACATCTTCATCAGCTATTCACAGCCCGACAGGGATTGCGCGTTTGCACTGACCTCCCGCCTGGAACAGGACGGAATCGGCTGCTGGATCGCACCCCGCGACATCGCGCCGGCCGCCGATTGGGCCGAGTCGATCATCGACGCCATCTCTGCGGCGCGGATCATGATCCTGGTGTTCTCCTCGAGCAGCAACGACTCCGCGCAGGTTCGGCGCGAAGTGGAGCGTGCCGTCCACAAGCAGCTGCATATCCTGCCGTTCCGCATCGAGGAGGTGTTGCCCTCGAAAAGTCTCGAGTATTTCTTAAGTGCGCAGCACTGGATGGACGCCTTCAGCCCGCCTCGCGAGGCGCACTATGACCGGCTGAGTGCGTATCTGAGAACCCATCTGCTACCGGGCGCGGGCGCTCCCGCGCCGAAGCCCGCCCCCGACGCCTCCGGCACGTATGCGGCGATTGCGGCGCGGTCCGCCCTGTTCCAGGCCGCGGATCTGCGCCATTTCGAGCTGCAGCTCGCAGCCTATATCGGACCGCTCGCAAAACATCTGGTGAAACAGGGCGCAACCCGGGCGGCGAGTGTCGACGATCTGATCGGCCGGCTCGCCGTCGAGATCGACTCCGATGCCGACCGCGAGCAGTTCATGCGGCGCTGCCGCCGCGAGGGGTCCGTCAAATAGTTCGATCGCCGGTGTGGAAGCGGCAGCCGCTCAATCCCCGACGCGGATCACCAGCACGTCCACGTCGGCCCTGCGCAGGATGGTGCGCAGGCGGTTGAGTTCGTCGAGCTTCGAAATAGGGCCGATCCGGATGCGATGCCAGGTGTCGTTGTCGACGGACACCTTCTGTACCTTCGATTCGATTCCCTGCAGGGCGAGCTGGGCGCGCACCCGGTCGGCGTCCGCAAAATTCTTGTATGAACCGGCCTGCAGAACGTAGGTGCCGCGGCGGGTTTCGGGGACCGCGCGCACGTCCGGTTTGACGTCCTTCTCCTTCTCCGGAACCACCACCTCGAACTTGGGGAGCGCACTGTAGAATTCGTAGGTGGGCGCCGGCTCTCCCGGCGGTTCCCCATCCCCGGCCTCGGCCTCGGTCGCTTCGTTGCCGTGCATTTTCTTTTTGCCCGGCTTCGACGCCTGAACCGCCGGCGCATCGGCACGGTGATCCTTGAGGTAGACCACGCCGGCGATGCCGAGCCCGACGGCGAGCCCGCACACGAGGCCGAGCCAACCGGGAAAACCGCCCGACGGTTTCCGCCGGGTCTTGTAGTCGCGCGCCATGGTCCCCCGCGATTACATGCTGTCGGGCGCGGAGACGCCCAACAAACCAAGTCCGTTGCGGATCACCACCTGCGTGGCGAGCGCCAACGTCAGGCGCGCATCGCGCAGCGGCGCATCGTCGACGATGAACTGATGGGCGCTGTAATAGCTGTGGAAGTCGTTCGCCAGATCGCGCAGGTAATGAACCAGCGAATGGGGCGCACGCAGCAGCGCGGCTTGCCGCACGATTTCCGGATAGGAGGCCAGCCGTTTGATGAGCTGGATTTCCTGCGCCTCGGTCAATCGGCCGAGCGACGCGGCGCCGCGCGCGGAATCATGCGCAATCCCCCGTTCGTCGAGCTGGCGCGTCACGCTCGACACCCGTGCGTGCGCGTATTGTATGTAGTACACGGGATTGTCGTTGGAGCGCGCCTTCGCGAGCTCCAGGTCGAAATCCAGATGCTGATCGTTGCTGCGCATCACGTAGAACAGGCGCGCCGCGTCGTTGCCGACCTCCCGGCGCAGGTCCCGCAGCGTGACGAACTCCCCCGAGCGCGTCGACATCTGCGCCTTCTCACCGCCGCGGAACAGCGAGACGAATTGCACCAGCCGTACCTCGAAGCGATCGGGCGATCCGCCGAGAGCGGTCAGACCGGCGCGCAGGCGGGTGATGTAGCCGTGATGATCGGCGCCCCAGATGTAAATCAGATGCTCGAAACCTCGCTCGAGCTTGTTGAGGACGAATGCGATGTCAGAGGCGAAATACGTCTTGATCCCATTGTCGCGGATCATCACCCGGTCCTTCTCGTCGCCGTAGTCTGTGCTCTTGAACCAGAGCGCGCCGTCCTTGCGGTAGGCGTGGCCAGATTTCTCGAGCCCACCGACGGCGCGATCGACGGCGCCGCTGTCCGTCAGGGACCGCTCCGAAAACCAGGTATCGAAAGTCACTCCGAATTCCGCCAGATCCTCGCGTATGTCGCCGAGAATGCCGTCCAGCGCCAGGTCGAGCACCCGGCGAAACGCGTCGTTGCCGAGCAGCGAGCGGGCCCGCACGATGAGTGCGTCGATGTAGATGTCCTTGTCGCCGCCCTGGGGTTCGTCGGGCGGCAGTCCCGCGAACACGACCGCGGCCTCGTGGCGCAGCGCGACGCCCTCATCGGCGTGCAGCCGGCCGGCGATATCGGTGATGTAGTCGCCGCGGTAGCCGTTGGCGGGGAACATCAGGGTCTCGCCGCATCGCTCGAGGTAGCGCAGCCAGGTGCTCACCGCCAGAATCTCCATCTGCCGTCCGGCATCGTTGATGTAATACTCGCGACCCACCCGAAATCCGACGGCCTGCAACAGATTGGCCACGGTGGCCCCGAACGCGGCGTGGCGCCCGTGGCCCACGTGCAGCGGACCGGTGGGATTCGCCGACACGAATTCCACGAGCACAGAATGCCCCGCACCCAGCGTCGAGGTGCCGTAAGCGCCGCCCTCGGCCAGCACCTGCTTCAGTTCCGAGTGATAGGCATCTTCGTGCAGGAAAAAGTTGATGAAGCCGGCGCCCGCGATCTGCACCTTGGCGATGGCCGGGGAAGCCGGGAGCGCGGCCATCAATGCATCCGCCAATTTGCGCGGGTTTTGGCGGGTCGCCTTCGCGAGTTGCATCGCGATGTTGCTGGCGAAATCGCCGTGTTGGGGGTCGCGAGTGCGCTCGACCTCGACGGCGGCTTCGCGGTGCGGGGCGGGAACCAGGCTGTCGGGCTGGGCCGCGAGTGCCTGGCGCAGCAGGGATTCGATCAAAGTCTTCAAGGCGGGTCCATTCTCGTTGCATTGACGCGGGGCCGGCAGTTTACCGCTCTGCCCGCCCGCCCACCTCTCAATCTACCTCCAGCGGATCCACGTCGATCGACCAGCGCAATCCCGGCGGCCCGGGCAGCGCCTCGACCGCCGGCAACCAGCGGGTCAGGAATCGTTGCAAAGTCGATCGAGCGCCCGTTTCGATCAGCAGATGTGCCCGAAAGTGATCGGCACGCCGTGCCATCAGGGCGCTCGCCGGCCCCAGGATCTTGAGCGGGCCGCGAACGGCGGGGCCGCCAACGGCCGGGCCGCCAACGGCAAGCGCATGACCTGCGGCAGCGGCGGCGCGCAGAAACCCATCGAGCGCCTCACTGTCCTTCGCTTCCGCCCGCAGCAGCGCGAGTCGGGAGAAGGGAGGCCAGTCGGCCTCGCGCCGTTCTTCGAGGGCGCTGGCGGCAAACCCGTCATAGCCTTCGGTGATGAGTCGGGTGAGCAGCGGATGCTCCGGGAAGGCGGTTTGAATCAGGACCTCCCCGGGGCGCGTGGCGCGGCCTGCACGACCGGCGACCTGCGTGATGGTCTGCGCCAGGCGTTCGGTGGCGCGAAAGTCGCTCGCGAAGAGGCCCTGATCGGCATCCAAAATCACCACCAGGCTGACGTCCGGGAAGTGATGTCCCTTCGTCAGCATCTGCGTGCCCACCAGGATGCGCGCCTCGCCCTCGTGCACTCGGGCCAGCACGGCTTCGAGCGTACCCTTGCCGGTCGCCGTGTCCCGGTCCAGGCGCGCGAGCGGCGCCTGCGGGAACAATCGGGTGAGCGTTTCCTCCACCCGCTCCGTCCCCTGTCCGACGGGATTCAACGGCTTGCCGCATTGGCCACAGACCTGTGGCACCGGCGCCTGCGCGCCGCAATGATGGCAACGCAGCACTGCAGCCCGGCGATGCACGGTCATGCGCGCATCGCAATGGGCGCAGGGCGCGACCCAGCCGCAGCCGTTGCAGAACAGCGAGGGTGCGTAGCCGCGTCGATTCAGGAAGACGATGACCTGGCCGCCGCCGGCGAGGTGCCGTCCGATGGCCTGCATGGCGGGCTGCGACAGTCCCTGCTCGCAGGCATGCTTGCGCAGGTCGACCAGGGCCAGGTGGGGCGGACGCGCCGCACCGGGCCGCTGCGGCAGGAGCAGCTTCGAATAGCGCGCCTGCGCGGCATTTTCGAGCGATTCGAGCGACGGTGTCGCCGAGCCGAGAACGATCGGGACGTGCGAGCGCTGCGCCCGCCATACCGCCAGATCGCGCGCCGAATAGCGAAAGCCCTCCTGCTGCTTGTAGGAGGCGTCGTGCTCCTCGTCGATCACGATGAGCGACAGGCGCGGCATCGACGAGAACACCGCGGAACGTGTGCCGATCACGATGCGCGCCTGGCCGCCGTGCGCCGACCGCCAGGCGTCGCGCCGCAGCGTTCCCGACAGGCCGGAGTGCAACACCGCGATCGCACCCTCGAAGCGCCGGCGGAACCGTCCGACCAATTGCGGCGTCAGCGCGATCTCCGGCACCAGCACCAGCGCCTGACCGCCATCGGCAATCGCCGCGGCGATTACGCGAAGGTATACCTCGGTCTTGCCGCTCCCGGTGACCCCGTACAAGAGATGAGGAACGTATCGACCCAGCGACCCGACTATCGTGGCCACGACGGATGCTTGAGCCTCGGTCATCGTGACCTCGCTGGCGTGGGCCGCATGAGGCGGCGCCGGCGCAGCAACGACCGCCCGCTCGATCCAGCCGCGATCACGCAGACTGCGGAGTGTCCGCGTCCCCCTGAAGGTCTGGGTTACCTCGTCGGCGGTTGCCGAACCGCGCTGGGCCAGCCAGGCGAGCAGCGCGCGCTGTTTGGGCGCCGGCCGGCCGGTGGGCTGCGCCGCCTCGCCCGCCCCGGCCGGCGTGAGCGACCAGACTTCGAGCGGATCGTCCGCGGCCTGGCCGGAACGCAGTGCCGCAGGCAAGGCTGCCGCCATGACCTCGCCGAGCGGATGGTGGTAGTACTCCGAGGCCCAACGCAGCAGTTCGAAGGTCACCGGATCGAAGACGGGAACCCGGTCGAGAAACTCGACGGCGGCCTTGAGCTTGTCCGGTGGAATTGCGGAGTGCGCAGCGGTGCCGACCAGGACACCCACCAGCTGGCGCCGGCCAAACGGCACTTTCACGCGCACGCCCAGCGGTGGCGCGGCGATGGTCTCATTCCGGGGCGGCAGATAGTCGAAGACCCGTCGCAACGGCGTGTCGAGCGCAATCTGCAGGATCACGAGGACACCGTTGTCCCCAATTCCTGTGGATAAGTCTGTTGAGAAGCCGGGATCATTGGCCCTAAGTGCCCGTTCTATTTCGAGGTGCGTGCAAAATGGTGGAAATCCATCCGAAATACTATTTACATGTTCTAAATCAATCGGTTGGGAAATCCTCCGGAAGGCTACTTGAGCTTTCGGTTGCAAATGTTTCAATGGCATTCCGCCGGTGTGCGTAAGTTGCTGATCTGACGCGCACGGCGCCGGCAGGTCGGAGGTCAACCGCGGCGGCGGTGGGGCGTTTATACAGCGTATGGGAATGGGCGTCGACGCTTAAGAGGACGAGCTATGCCGCGCTTTGATACGCTTCGCACCGCTTGGATGGTCTGGGATGTGCCCGCTCCAGCGCTGAGGGGAGAAGTTCTGGATCAATCGCGCGAACTCGAGAATTTTTTGGCCGACATCGAGCGCCGTGCGTTTCGCATGGCCGAAATCGCACTGCGCGATCCCGACGATGCCATGGACGTCGTGCAGGACGCGATGCTGAAGCTGGCGCGCCACTATGCCGCCAAGCCGAGCGCCGAATGGCGCCCGCTGTTCTATCGGATTCTCGAGAACGGGATCCGGGACCTGCAGCGGCGGAGGACGGTGCGCAAGCGCTTCATGGCGTGGCTTCCGGGGCCGAAGGAGGATCCGGATGGTGAAGCCCAGGATCCGCTCGACGCGGTGGCGGATGGCGGTCCGGCGATCACCGACATTTTGATGCAGGGCCAGGCCATGGACCGGCTCGAAGACGGATTGCGCGCGCTTCCGGCGCGGCAGCGTGAAGCATTCATGCTGCGCAACTTCGAGGGTCTGGACGTGGCGGATACTGCGCGCGCCATGGGCTGTTCGGAAGGAAGCGTGAAGACGCACTATTCCCGTGCCGTGCATACGCTGCGCGGCCAACTCGGCGAGGTGTGGTGATGAGTGAGCCATTCGAAGATCGCAGCCGCGAGCTGTTTCTGGAAAGCGTCGACAACGTCGACATGCGCGTCCGTTCGCGCCTCACCCAGGCACGCCATGCGGCGCTGGAGGCTGCGGCCGCCTCGACGGGCCGGACGTGGTTTGCGCGCCTGGGTGTGTGGACGCCCGCGGCCGGAGTGACCGCCGCGGCGTTGCTCGGCGCGGCACTGTGGCTGGGCCTGCCGGGCGCTCATCAGGGCGGGCCCGGTTCGGATGGTCAGCCGAGTTTCGAGGATCTGGACATTGTGGCCTCCAGCGACGAAAGTTCGGGCGATGCGCTGGAAATGCTTCAGAACGACATCGAATTTTATGATTACGCGGACAATGTGGCGAATGCGGGACCGGCTGCTTGAGTGGCGCCCCACTTGAGGCTCCTGCGCTATCGGCTCCTCGCGGTGCTGACCGGCTTGACAGCTCTCGGCAGCGGGGCTGCCGCCGACCCACCGGCACCGGCACCGCCTCCGGTCCGGCAGCCCGCACCGCCGCAGAGTGCGAACGCCGACCGCCCGGGCACGACGGCGCCCGACGAGGATTTTATCGAGTTTTTGGGGGCGGATGACGTTGGAGACGCCGCGTGGTGGGAGTTCTTGAAAAAGTCGGGATCCGAGCCCGGGAATGCCGGCGGGTCACAGGATGGCAAGCCATGAGGCGGGCCGCGATTCTCGCTGCCTGTCTGATCGTCGCCGGAGCGACCTTGGCCGATGCCCAGAGTGCGCCCCCGGCGTCGCCGGCGCCCACCGCACCGGCGCCGCGTGCCTGGCAATCCTTGTCGCCCGAGCAGCAGAATCTCCTCAAGAGTTACCAGGACAAGTGGAGCAGCCTGCCGCCCGAACGCCAGCATGCGCTCGCCCGCGGCAGTCAGCGTTGGCTGACCATGACCCCCGAGCAGCGGGCCGGGGCACAGCAGCGCTTCAGCCAGTGGCGGGCCATGCCGCCTGAGCAGCGCCAGCAGCTGCGCCAGCGCTGGCAGCAATTCAAGAGCCTTCCGCCCGAACAGCAGCAGCGGGTGCGCGAATCCTTTCGCCGCTTTCGCAGCATGCCGCCGGCGCAGCGGCAGGAGTTGAAGCGTCAATGGCACCAGATGAGCCCGGAGCAGCGGCGCAACGCCGTCCACCGCCCTGCAGGCCCGCACCCTCGCTTTCGATAAAGTTACAACCCGCGCTTATACATTCCAGGATGGGCGACGCTCAAGTGAGTTAAGCTTCAGGTCGACGCACGACGATGACGCGAGGGAATCCGGCGCCTTGGCTATCTTTCATTTGACGGTGAATATCATTTCCCGGGCGCGGGGCCAGAGTATCGTGGCGGCGGCCTCCTACCGATCCGGTACGACGTTGCGGGACGAGCGCTATGGAACCACGCATTACCAGTCGCGCAAGCGCAAGGTTGCGCACGCGGAGATCGTGGCACCGCCCGGCGCTCCGCTTTGGGCGCATGACCGGGAACAGTTGTGGAACCGAGTCGAGGCGGCCGAGCCGCGCAAAGACTCCCAGCTGGCGCGCCTGGTCGAGGTGGGCCTGCCGGTCGAGTTGGGGTGCGACACCGCGGCGGAACTGGTACGCGACTATGTCGGACGGGCGTTCGTCGCGCGGGGCATGATCGCCGATTTCTGCATCCGCGAGGATCAACACAATCCGCAGGCGCATATCCTGCTCACGCTGCGAGGCGTTACGGCGACCGGCTTCGGCCCCAAAGAGCGGCTCTGGAACGGCAAAGCCATCCTCCTGGAATGGCGTTCCGGATGGGCTGAGCGGGTCAACGAGCACCTGGCCCGTGCAGGTCATGCCGTGCAGGTCGATCACCGCACCTTGGCCGCACAGCAAATCGAACTGATACCCGGACGCCGCGTCGGGATCGGCCGACCGCGCCAGGGACCGGCTGCGCTACCCGCCCACCTGAAGGATCGGATCAGCGAGCAACAGCGCATTGCGCGCGACAACGGCGAGGCGATCCTGGAAGACCCGTCCGTGGCCCTGCGGGCGCTCACCCTGCAGCGGCCGACCTTCACCCTGGATGACCTGGCACGCTTCCTGCGTCCGAGAACCGACGGCTCCGAGCAATTCGATGCCGCGCTGCGCAGGGTTGCGGAGTCGCCGGAAACGGTGGCGCTGGATCCTGCCGCGGTCGCCCCCCGCCGCTTCACCTCGCGCGACATGCTGGAGGCGGCGAAGTCGCTGCGTCAGCGCACCCTGTCGATGGCCGCCCGGCGCGGCCACGGCGTCACGCCGCCTCCCGAGGGATCCGACCTCCGGCCTGCGATGAGCGACGACCGTCGTCGTGCCTTCGACTACCTCATTTCGGACGGCGATGCGAAGGCGCTCGTTTTAAGCGACGACGCCAAGGGGCAGGTGCTCGAGGCGGCGCGCCGCGCCTGGGAGGCCGGGGGATGGAAGACCGGCCTCGCAACCGCATCCGCTGAGACTGCCGCGCGCCTGGCGGCGCGGACCGGCATCCCCTCGCGGACGGTTGCCGAGTGGGAGGAGGCGTGGCGCGAAAGCCGCGACACGCCGGTGCGGGAAAGCGTGCTGTTGATCGACGGCGCGGAGACGCTGGGTCTGAAACAGCTCGAGCGGTTCGTCGCACACGTCGACAAGGCGCGTGCCAAAATCGGGCTCCTCGGGGATTTGGATCGCGTGGACAAAATGCGGATAGAAACGCCGTTTTCCGGGGTATTGAGCGGAATCGGACTGGCGGACCCCGTATCTTGAACGTATCGATTTTTTGAACCGGGTGTTGAATGGCCGATGATGAATTCGACGTGGTGGTCATCGGGGCCGGCATGGCTGGCGCCTCGATTGCCGCGCGGGTGGCGGAACACGCCAGGGTGCGGCTGCTGGAAATGGAAGACCGGCCGGGACGCCATTCGACCGGCCGCTCCGCCGCCCAGTTTTCG
>Ga0182030_10022562_pt1 | contig 11708 bp, 11 predicted proteins | sample 812S3MmetaG_FD_121299 | JGI IMG/M metagenome (GOLD analysis project Ga0182030, IMG submission 121299) | Permafrost microbial communities from Stordalen Mire, Sweden - 812S3M metaG (Illumina Assembly) | ecosystem: Environmental > Terrestrial > Soil > Wetlands > Permafrost | place: Sweden... | reverse complement strand
GGAACCGCACCCCCGACAGCCGCCTTTCGGCCACCTCACGTTTCAGGGCGTCCATGTTGAATCCGCCGCCAATGAACAGGAAGGTGATGGACTTCTCCCCCTGAAGGGCCTCCACGGCGGCCAACAAGGGCTCATACTCGTGTGCGCGTCCGAGATTTCCCGAGTAGCCCGCGACGAACTGTCCGTCGAGCCGCAGCTGGCGTCGCAGGATGCTGTCCGAGACCGCCTTGGGCTGAACGGCATCCGAGTCCGCCCAGTTCTCGATGACATGGATCTTCCCGGCGTCGATGCCCCGGCCGCGCAGATACTCGGACATGCGGCCACCCAGGACGACATTGGCGCTCGCGGATCGCAGCGATGCATCGCGCAGCCGGCGCAGGACCCCATCGAGAGAGGCGGGCAGGGGACTCGCGCCAAGTTGGGTCGCCACTTCCGGAAAGACATCCTGCAGCCAATTGATGAGTGTTGCCCGCTTCAGCCGCGCCGCCACGGCCGCCACCACCGAAATCAGTGGCGGATCTGTCATGGCAATGATGATGTCCCCGCGTCGTAACTGGCCAAGCATCGCCACGGCACAGGTGGCATAAAAACTGAAGTAGTCCAACGCCCGGCCCAGCAGGCGATTCCGCCCAAAGCGGGTGGTCAATAAACGATGCACTCGGACGTTGCGCACGGTTTCCTCACCGGGGAGGTCTGCGTGTGGCTTTCCATAGAGTTGTCGGGAGCAGATCACATGAACTTCGTACCCACGGCCGGCCAGTTCGAACAAGAGATCGGCAAGCAACTGGCTCGTGGCGGACTCGTCCGGATAGAAATAGCGGTTCACGAAAAATAGCCGCGTTTTGACCAAGGCCATGGCTCGAGACCCGTCAGGAGTGACCGTGATACGGACGTGCCAGCGGCTCGCCGATGAAAAGCCCCTGGCCGGGCATCGCTACGCTTTTCCAATACGCCTCAAGCAGCGAATCGCCGCGCGTGTAGTGATCCAGGAATACCTGTGGGCTTGGAAACTTCCCCAGGTGAGCACAAGGCTCCGATACCGATCCATAGGACCCGGTTGCACCCTGGCGCAACCACTCCAGCGCAGACATCTGGCTCGTCCCGTCGAGTTGGCCGCCAAAGGAGGTCAGGTGATCGGCCGCGGCGCCTGGGAGAAAGTGCAGCCGCGATAATTCCTCAACCCGTGGGACCCCCGTGAAATAAGCCAGAGTGTTGGTCAACTGCTCTTGCACCGGGGTCGATATATCGACGACGCGCACCCGGCTGGAAAGCAGCGCTTCGGCGTCGGCGAAGCCACGGGCGCGCACGTTGCGGGCCGTATCCTGCGTCCGTACTAGATAGGCGGTGCCCGGGGGAGCGGTACCGTCCGCTCGTATCCCCTGATTGATTACATTCTTAGCGAGAACTTCGTCAGCAGTGGGCAGTAGCATCGCGGGTAACCACCCGATGGTGTCTGCCGGTAGCCAACCCGGCGTATCGTAGAGCGGGTTTGACATCGTACGCCCGCACCCAGGCTCGCAGAATCCAGGCTGATAGCCTGCTGCAAATGCGGTCGTCACAGACATGCACTCGACTGCGTAAGGTCTGGACCACACGAGCAGCAGCGCTTGCACGTTCGTGGGCAATGTCTGCAGCATTGCGGCGCGAAGCGCCTTGAGTTCTTCCCGACTAATCGTAGCGCGGTCCGGCACCGCAAGCCCGATCACGTTGCGGTCCGGAATCCGGCGTCGTAAAGCGTAATATTGTGCAATGCGAACGCTTGCGGCATCGTTGCGATTGTAAATGACACCGAGTTCGTTCGGGCTGAGGCCCTCTGCGGCCGCGCCCACGGCGAATAACGCAAGACCCAGAAGCAGGACACGTGCCATCACCGACGGCAGACTTATGCCGCGCTGCTGTTCGTGACGCCAACCGGGACGTCAGCATCAGCGGTGTTCGATGTCGATAAGGCGATCCCATTGCTGCAGTCCTGCACGACCTGAGCGATCAGGTCCGCATCGATTTCGGTTCGCCTGTCGGCAAATCCATAGACGAGGGCGTAGTCGCACATCAGATTCACGAGTCGCGGCACGCCGCGGGTACGCGCATATATCAGATCGATGGCGTCCGGCCGGAACAGGGATGAATTGCCGCCAGCCACCTTGAGTCGATGCCGAACGTATTCGTGAGTTTCCTCGCGCTCGAGTCGTTTGAGATCAAAGAAAACCGACACGCGCTGTGCAAACTGGCGGAGTTCGGGCCGGCTCAATTTGAGTCGCAGCTCGGGCTGGCCTACGAGGAGTATCTGCAGCAGCAGATCCTTCTCCGAATTGATGTTCGACAGCAGCCGCAGTTCTTCCAGTATCTCTATCGAAAGATTTTGTGCCTCATCGATGATCAGCAGCGTCCGCCCTCCTCTGGCGTATTGCTGTATCAGCGAATGCTGTAGTGCCTCGTACAGTCCGACCTCTGAGTTGTCTTTGGGTAGGATGCCAAGCGCAGAGAGCACCCAACCATGAATGGACTGGAAGCGACCGTGCGCATGAGTGACCAGACCAACCTTGACCTGATCGCCGAGTTGCTGCAGCAGCTTGCGCACAAGGGTCGTCTTTCCGGAGCCGATCACGCCTGTCAAGACGGAGAATGGCGCCTGCGATTCCAGACTATATTCAAGCATTGTCAGTGCCATCGCGTGCCGACGCGAAGCGTACAGGAACGCCGGGTCGGGAGTCATCGCAAACGGCTTGACGGTGAAGCCGAAATGGCGCTGATACATTGTGGTCTCTCAATAACTGTTCGTTGAGCCCGACGCCCGATTCAGCACCGTACCGACCAGCGGCGTCTTGTGCAGCAGTTCGACTGTGCGAACCAGATCGCTGCGCCGCGTGCGGCTCTCGGCGGCGACCACCAGGCCACAGTCCACCAGGGGCGCGAACGCCAGTGCGTCGTCTGCCGAGAGCACCGGGGGCAAGTCATACAGAACGATACGGTCGGGGTAGCGATCGCGCAGCTCCGCGACAATTTCGCGGCTGCGGGGTCCGGCGAGAAGTTCGGAGGAGTTCGCCAAGGTTTCGCGGGCTGGGAGGACGACCAGGCGGTCAAATCCTTCGGGGTGGTAGAGACAGTCTTCGAGCCGCGCTGCCCCACGTAACGCATCGTCAGCACCAAACTCCGGTGACAGTCCCAGCCGGGCGGCGAGCGCCGGGCGTCTGAAATCGAAATCCGCCAGCAGTACTGAGTGCGAATGGCCATTCGCCAGACTGACGGCCAGATTGATCGCCGTCGTAGTCTTGCCATCGCTGGCCGTCGCGCCGAACACTGCGAGCGATCGCCAGCCGTTGGCGTCCATGCGCTGCAGCACCTGCGTGCGCAGCATGCGGAATGCCGCGTTTGCGGGCCCCTCCAATGATGGATCTAGGATGCGATTGTGTTCGAGAGTGGCCGCGGAAGGGGTGAAGACGCGCGTGTGCGTATAGACGAAGGAGCCGGGCTTCACAGCGACATCATGGATCGCGGAATTCGGGCCCGTGCCGACTGCCTCTTCCCACGGTGGTGCGGTACTGCGCCCGACACGAGCAGGGTCTCCCACCTGCGTGCGCTCAAAGCGGGCTCGATCCAAAGCTTGGCGAATTCTTTCCATGAGCTATACCCCGAACCTGCGCCACAGGCTCAACCAGACCACGTCCAACGGCCGCACAAAGAAATGCACGCACAGGACGATCAGGACGAGGGCGGCGATGCCACCGCTCGACGAAAATAGCAAAAAGCGCTTGTGTCGCGCGCGATCAGAGGCCGTGACAATGATTGGAATGGAGGCGAGTGCCGGCACCTGCAGCAGCTGCCTGATATCACCGGGACCACGCACCGACGCATCAAGCGCTTCCTGCGTCACAACTGCGCCGAAGCCCAGCCCGACCGCCGCGACGAGGCCGGCGATCACGATCAGCACTCGATTCGGGCTGACGGGCTTCTCAGGGAGTTCCGGCGGCTCGATCATCGTGAATTTTTCGCCCTTGCGCTCGGCTTCGAGGTTTTCCGCGACCTGGGCTTCGGTTTGTTTCGACAGGATTTCCTGATACTTCAATTGCGCCGCTTGCAGCTCCCGCTCCATCTCCTGATACTGGCGTTCAACTTCCGGTGACTGATCGATGCGCTTCTCGTAACTATCCAGCTTGGCCTGCAGTTCATCTCGCTTCTTCACTTCGCTTTCGCGATCCACAGTCAGCGCGTCAAGCTGCCCTTTGACCTGGACATATACGGGATTGTCCGCATGTTTGCTTGCGATCTGCTCGGTGGGCGCTGCAGCGTCCGCCTGGACCGCCTTTTCCAGGCCCTCTATCTCATGCTGCAGACTTACCACGTCCGGATAAGTGAGCGAGTACTTCTCTTTCAGCGCCGCCAGCTTGGCTTTTGCTTCAGAGAGCTGGCGCAGGCGATCCGACGTCCCGTCTTCGGCAGCAACCTCCTTTTCCATGCCATCGACTTCGCGCTGGGTACTGAGGACGTCGGGATGGTTCGGCCCGTAAAGAGCCTTATAGGCCGCAAGTTTTGATTTCAAGTCCTTCAGCCGGTCTTCGGTGCCGAAGATCCGTTGGCCCGTATCAGAAAAGATCTGGCTATTGGGACCGAGCTGCGCCAGTTGGGCTTCGAGCAGTACCCGTTGGGAGTCCAATGCGGCGATGCGATTCTGCGACTCGTGCAGGTCCAGTTCGGTGCGCTGCTCCGTTTCAATATTGAGCTGCGTCAAGTCGGGCAGCTCATCGCGGTGCTGCTCCTTGAAGGCGGCCAGTTTCGCGTCCAACTGGTCGATGTGCGCGGATTCCTCGTTCGTCTGCTCGGTCAGAAACGCGAAGGTCTGCTCCGAGAGCTGCGCTCTGGAGGCCAGATTCTCGTTCAGGTAAAGGCTGGTGAGATCGTTGGCGACTTTCAGCGCCAGCTCAGGGGAGGAACTCTGATAGGACACAGAAAACGCGATTGTCGCCTGCGTCGGCCGTCCGCTGCGGGGGTCAACGACGTCGGCGCTGATCATGTGCATCGCGATGTCATCGCGCATTTTTTCTAGCAGGACTTCGCGTGGTGCCTTCTCGCGGAGATCCGGATAGAGGCTGTAGCGATCGATGAGCGTCATCAGATTCTTGGTCGTCATCACGCGCTGACTGATGACCTGCACGCGCTGATCGGCAAACGAGGTGATGACCGAGCGGACCATTTCCTGAGGAATTTCCTGCTGCTCAATCAGGATCGTCGCCGGAGAGCGATGGGTGGCGGGCAGCAGCGCTGCAACCAACACGGCAATCGCGGCCACGGCGCCCGCCACAAGAAAGAAGACTCGCCGCCGGCGCCAGTAGGACAGCCACCTTTCACGAATTTCGGCTGAAGAGACTTGTGTTTGAGCGTCCATGGATTGATTCGGGCGTTTAGAAGTTAAAATGATCGAATTGCCGTGACACGGTCAGTGTCACCTCGTTCGATGCAACACCGTAGCCGGCGGCTGCAATGCTGGCGGGAACGTTGTTCGAGACGCGCGCCGCCGACAGCGACAACGTCAAATGCTCAGTCCAGGCCCAGTTTGCGGCCAAAGAGTAATATTGGACATTGACTTCCGGCGTCGTGCCACTCGCGGGTGGATTCTGATAACGGATATAGCGCGCGTCGCCGCTGAATGACCAGCGCTCGGACAGGGTAAATACCGCGCTCAATTCAAATGACTGCTGGCGCGACAGGAACGCAAAACCCGTGGGCGCCAGCTGCTGCGATACCGAGGCCGTCAATGCGAGTTGCTCGCCCTGATGTGTCAGATTCAGCGCGTACACCGATCCGTTCTGCGCCGACTCGGCCTTCACAGGAACCGCGACATACTCGAATTCGGGACCCTGCGGAGTACTCACCAATTCGCAACAGAGGTATTCGTCCAGATTGATGGCATTGAGTGCGCGGGAGTAGCCTCCCGTCGCTGTCAGCTTCCACTGTTCTGCCAGCTGAGTGACGAACCCCAGCTGCAGATTTGCGCTGCGGCTTACGCTGGAGGTGGAGTTGTCCTCGGCGTCGCGGCTATCGAGCGAATCATAACGGGCGACATTCGCCGAAAAAGTGATCTTGCTGCGCTCGGTTTCTGCCCACTTCAGATTGGGTGAAATGCTGGTGTAGTTGTAGTCGGTCAGTACGGCGACTCCTACGGGCTCGCCATACAACACCCGCTGGGAGTTGGCATCGGCACCGACTTCCAGCCGCTCAGTCAGGTGAGTGTCCCAATTCAGGTCACCGACCGCGCCTTCTCGCCTGACTCCGACGGAGCCATTGGCGAGGTAGTTGTACGACAAACTGGAGTCCTGCGACAGGCCGCCCGTTGCCGTAAGCGTGGAACGCTCAGTGTCGTATTCACCCACAATATTCAGGTGCTCATAGTTCGACGCCACCGACGAATAACCATGACTGTCGCCGTATCGAAAACTGGGTTGCACGACGAACTTGAAGTCGTCGTCTGTGTAAGTCGTAGGCAAATTGGCTTGCACCCCCCCGCTGCCGACGTTGGTATCGGGCTCATGGAGCAACGCCGGGTCCGTGGAATAATCACCCAGAACGCCGATGTTTGGATCCATACCCCAGACGCCCGCCCGCGCGCGATCAGCCGAAACCATTGCCGCCAGCAACCAGCAGAGGAGCGCCCACCGGCTCCCTGTCATGGAACAACGACCGTATCGCCACTTTGCAAGAGAATGTTTTGTTCAAGCTTGCGTCCATTCGACACCTGTCGGTATTTAAACGGCAGCGACGTCAAATGATCACCGGAGCGTCGCAATACCCGGATGCTGTTGGCGGACGCGAACGGAGTCACCCCGCCCGCGAGACTCAACGCCTGCATGACATCCATTGGTCCGCTGAGCAGGAAGTTTCCGGGTTTGTTGACTTTACCGATCACAAAGACCTGATTACCGAGGGCGGTTTTGACGGCGACCGTCACCACGGCGTCCGGGATGAACACGCGTACTTTTGCCTGCACCGTTGCGGACACTTCAGCGACGGTGTGACCCGCCGCGTGCAGATCGCCCGCAAGCGGGAAGGAAATGCCGCCGTCCGGACGAATCAGCACGTCGGCCTGAAGTTCGGTCTCCTTCCAGACGGATACCACCAGCGTGTCACCCGCGCGCAGTAGATATCCTTCCGACGTCGCGGTAGTCGGGCCCAGATCCGCGCCGAATGCGGCACTACTGCCCAGGAACAGCAGGAGCAGGGTCAAAATCAGGTTCGGCATCAGGTAACGATCGCGGGGCATTTCACGCCTCTTGTGTGCTGGTTATCCGGGAATCGAAAAGTCTACGGGCCGGATATGGGAGTTTCATTGCAGTCCACGACAAACGTGACTGCGCCGGCCAACGCGACGCATGTCATGAAACGGACACAATTACCCGTGAGTGGAGTTCGGGAGTGTTACCCGATCACGGCTGCGCGCGACCTGGCGGCTAAACGGCAGCCGAAGCGATCCGTCGCCGGAAGTTCATCCCTAACAGACCCAGACCCGAAAGCAGCAGCGGCAGGCCGGCCGGCAGTGGCACCGGTGTCAGTGATTCCAGCTGCCATACACCGGAGTCATTCACGCCGTTGTATTGATAAGAGGCGGCTTGGACATTGGTGGGCAAGCCTTGCGATTCAACGAGACTGAGCTGAGTGGGAGTCGTTCCATATAAGAGGAACTCGGTGATCAGGTCCGGCGACTTGCTGCCACCGGTTGCATTGGCATTGCTCGTTTCCCACTGACCCGAAAAAATGCTGGATGTTACATTCCCGAGCGTTACGGTCGTCCCGCTGCTGAACGTATAGGTCAGAGACTTGATGCTGCCCAAGCTCGCAGTGCCGTCATCGAATGTGGTCGCCGTGACCGTTCCCGGCAGGTCAATGACGAGAGTACCGCTTTCAGCGTGTGATCCGCTGCCGGAATCCTCTACCCACTCAAAGTTCGCCAGTGTGTCTGCCTTGGCCCGCGCGACCGGTAGTGTGACACCAAGGATTCCCGCGGCGATGACCAAGCCGTGCACGAGACTCCGTGCTTCGGCAAAACGCTTCAGTGACGGTCGCATGGTATGTGCTCTTCTCTCGGGCCTACGCTGACAGGGCAAATCGTACGCCCTCGACCCAATCAGAATGTTTCACCGCCGTGAATCTCAAATTAAATTCTGGTCTCAGGTTGTGCGATGCGGAGACGTCCGGCGCCGAGGCCCAGGCCACCGAGGCCAAGAAGCAGCATCCACACACTGGACGGCAGCGGTACGGGGGCTGGCGTGATGGCGAATGTGCCTTGTCCGTACCCGCCAACGCCGTCCTCTCCATAGGCGTTGCCCGTGGGCGGCGTACCTTCCGCAAAGTCCGACCATATGGCGATATTTCCGCCGGTTGTCGAAACGGCAAATCCATTCGTATCAAGCGGAGCGGTGCCATTTGGGTACAGCAAGTTATCGTTACCGAACAGAGTTCCGTTCGGTAGCAGACCGGTGATGGTGAAACTGCCCAGCGTGCCGGTCACGGCCGTAATCGTGTCGCTGGTGCTCCCCGTGGTCACCGAGAGTGTGCCGCTGCCGGGCTCAGCGACGCCACCGAGGCTGGCGGCCGGGCCCGTGAGGGTCCAATCAAAGGTTAAGGTCGATGCGCTGGCGGGGGCCATCGCCGCCGCGAACGGCAGCAGCGCCGCTACTGCCAGCCAGTACAGGTCGTAAGAATTTCATGAGTCAAACTCCCATTTTCGGACGTTGACTCATTTAAGGCGTGGTGCGTATCAGGAGTGTGATACGCGTGTGAATGTTAGGCCGATGCCAGCGGGGCTGCCTCGAGGCCCAGTGCGGACAGATGCGCAGCCAGCCGGTCAGTGCGTCCGTGCATCAGCAAAATGCGCCTGGCGCGGCTTTCCTGGCAGGTGCGGACCAGGGCCGGCCAGTCGGCGTGATCGGAGACGACGAAGCCTATGTCATAGCCGCGGCGCCCGCTTTCCCCTTCCAGCAGCATCCAGCCGGAGGCGAAGGCGCGCGCGCCTTCGCCCAGCCGTCGCAACCAGGAGGAGCGACTCATGGTCGGCGTGGCCATGATCAGCGCCCCGCGCAGGTCGGCGGCAGAGGTCGCCGTCACCGGCAGCGTCGGCAGCATCTCGATGCCGGCGGCGCGATAGACCTCCACCAGGGTCCCGATCTCGCCATGCACATGGACCGGCTCGCGCGTGTGGTGCAGCATCTCGGCGAGCACCCGCTGCGCTTTCCCTAAGGCGTAGCAGAACAGTACCGAGTTCTTGCCCCGTTCCCGGTTGATGTGCCACCAGCGCACGATATTGCCCACCACGGCGGCGGTGTCGGGCCAGACGAAATGCGGTTGCCCGAAGGTCGTCTCGCTCACGAACACATCGCACGGGAGGGTCTCGAAGGGCGCGCAGGTCGGGTCCGGCTGGCGCTTGTAGTCACCGGAGACCACCCAGACTTCCCCGTCATGCTCCAGGCGGACCTGCGCGGAGCCCAGGATGTGCCCGGCCGGATGCAGGGACACCCTGACCGGCCCCAGCGTCACCGGTGCTCCATAGTCGACCGGGACGACGTTGCGGGCGTCATTCAGGCGCTTGCGCGCGATCCCCAGACCCGGGGCAGCCATGAACATCCGCGCACTGCCTTCGCGCAGGTGATCGCCATGAGCATGCGTCACCACGGCCGTTTGCACCGGTTTGCCCGGATCGATGTAGAAATCGCCCGGCGGGCAATACAATCCCCGTTTGGTGGCAGTGACGAGAGGTGGGCGATCGGTCATGGATATCCGGATACAGTGCGCTGCGGCAGTCATGATGATCCGGCCGGCGGCCTTCGATTACAACTCGCAGACCGCCGCCAGCAACCGCCTGCAGGTCGCCGCCGCCCCCGACAGCGCGGGTGCCGGCAACCAGGCCCTTCATGAGTTCGATATGGCCGTCGCGGCCCTGCGCGGCGCGGGCGTGCGCGTGTGCGTCGTGGCCGATGAGCCTGCGCCGCCGAAGCCCGACGCGGTGTTTCCGAACAACTGGGTGAGCTGGCACGCCGACGGCACCGTGGTCCTGTATCCCATGGAGGCCCCCAACCGGCGCCTGGAGCGGCGGCGCGGGATTCTGGAGGAAGTGGCCGCCGAGTGTCGGTATCCCATCCGCCGCATCCTGGACCTGTCGCCGTTCGAAGCCCAAGGCCGGTACCTCGAAGGCACCGGCTCGCTGGTCCTGGATCACGGCGCGCGCCGGGCCTTTGCCTGCCGCTCGAGCCGCACCGATGGGTCGCTCGTGCGCCACTGGGCCGAGCAACTGGGCTACGAGCCGGTGGTCTTTGATGCCGTGGACGCTGCCGGCGTGCCGTTCTATCACACCAACGTGATGCTCAGCATCGGGCACCGGGTCGCGGTCGTGGCGGCCGAATCCATCGTCCCGGCCGATCGGCCGCGGGTGCTTGCGGCGCTGGCCAGCGGCGCGCAGGACGTCATCGAGATCGATCAGGTGGCGGTGGCGGGTTTTGCCGGGAACATGCTCGAACTCATCGGCGCGAACGGGGAGGCGGTCTATGCGCTGTCGGCGCGTGCCGAACGCATCCTGCCGGCCCACGTCTGGGACCGGCTGGCCGCCGGCACTGACCATCTGCTACCCATAGCCATCCCGACCATCGAACGCCTGGGCGGCGGCAGCGTGAGGTGCATGCTGGCTGAGGTATTCTCGCCGGCGTGATGGACTTCGCCTTAAAGGTCGCGCTCGCCTGGCTGTTGGGATCGCTGGTCGGCAGCCTGATCCTGGGGCGACTGCGCGGCGGCCCGGACCTCCGCAGCCTGGGCAGTGGCACCGCCGGCAGCACCAATGCCTGGCGCACGCGCGGTGCCGCGTTCGGGTTGGGCGTCTTCGTCATCGATGCCGGCAAGGGGTGGCTCGCGGTGCGCGCCATTGCACCCGCGACGCCCGGCTGGTCGAGCCTGGGGTCGGTGTTTCGGCCGAGCCCGCTGCTCGCCCCCTGGCTCCCCGTGGCCTGCGCGGCCGCCGCGGTGGCGGGTCACGTCTATCCGGTGTGGTTCGGGCTGCGCGGCGGCAAGGGCATGGCCACGCTGGTCGGGGCGCTCGGGGCCCTCGCGCCGCTGCTGCTGGTACCCCTCGCCATCGCGTGGCTCGTGGTCTTAAGCGTGGGCGGCTTTGTCGGGCTCGCCTCCATGGCGTCCGTCGCGACCGCCGCTGCCTGGCAGGCCCTCACCGCGACCCCAGCGCCGCTGACGGTCTTCCTGCTGGCCGCGACGGTGTTCATGGTCTTCACGCACCGCGCCAATATCGCCCGGATGCGCGCGGGCACCGAACCGCGGCGGAGATCGCAGTGAGCGCTCCGGCGGCGCAGCCGCTCGTCGCGCGCATCTTCCGCAAGCTGGGTCCGGGAGGCTTTCATTCCGGCGCAGCACTGGCCGCGGAGCTGGGCGTCAGCCGCAATGCCATCTGGAAGGCGGTGGGTACGTTGAAGGCGCTGGGCGTGAGCATTCACGCCGTGCGCAATCGCGGCTACCGGCTGGCCGTGCCGACCGCGCCGCTGGATGCCGCGTGCATCCGCGCGGGGTTGAACAGCACGACGCGGGCGCGGCTGCGACAGCTGGAGGTGGCCTGGCAGCTCGAGTCCACCAATTCCACGCTCTTTGCCCGCACCGACGTGCCGCCGGAGCACTGCGATGTACTGCTGGCCGAGGTGCAAAGCGCCGGTCGGGGCCGCCGCGGCCGG
>Ga0182030_10022561_pt1 | contig 11708 bp, 9 predicted proteins | sample 812S3MmetaG_FD_121299 | JGI IMG/M metagenome (GOLD analysis project Ga0182030, IMG submission 121299) | Permafrost microbial communities from Stordalen Mire, Sweden - 812S3M metaG (Illumina Assembly) | ecosystem: Environmental > Terrestrial > Soil > Wetlands > Permafrost | place: Sweden... | reverse complement strand
GTTCTACACCACCGCCGCGCAGCTCACGCTGACCCCGCCAGACGGAGGCACCATCAGCGCCCTCAACATCCCCGGCTACTACTCGCCGTCCTCGTCAGCGGGACTGACCTCAGCCACAGTCGGGTACGTGGAGCAGTTCGCCACCTACATCCCGGTCGCTGGGAACAGTGACCGGGAGGTCGTCGCCGACATCGCCAGCATCGCCTCCCGCGGCTAGCCCGAGTTTCCAATGATCATGGTTCCGTGATCGCGTTCCTGCTGGTCACATGGCATATCGAGGTCAGTTTGAGCGTATGACCTAACTGGCCGGACCCGGTCTTTCGTATCCGCGCAGATCAGGGCCTCGGACAGCGCCGGACCCAATTCGACGGTACAGTCTAGCTTCTGCAACTTAGGTCATACGCCCGATCTGCGGGCTGACCAGCGAGAACATCGGCTCCGCAACTTCCGTAGCGTGCGGTCGGGATGCGTGCTGCTGGACTCGCACACCCCGCTCGTGGGAGGGACGCGGTCGGCAAGTCCACGGTGTGCGAGGCGCTCGACCTCGTCCTGGGCCTGGAGCGGCTCTACCGCCGACCCGTGATCGACGAGTACGACTTCTACCAGGCGCGTTACCGCGACGAGGGGGCCGAGCCGACGCCCGAGGTGCGGGTCGACGTGTTACTCACCGGCCTGTCGCCCGAGGCCAGCCGACGGTTCCACGCCCACCTGCGGCCGTGGTCACCCGAGGCGAACGACTTCGCGGAGCCGCCCGGCGACGAGGTGACCGACTTGGCCGCCGGCGAGTGGTGCCTGCCGTTGGTATTCCTGGGCCGGTTCGACCCGGAGGAAGACGACTTCGTCGGGAACACCTTCTTCGCGCACCCGCGCCGCCCCGAGGCAGAGGCTGACCCCGGTGAGCTCGGCGGGGGGCTGGCGCAGTTCCGCCGGGACGACAAGCGGTACTGCGGGTTCCTGTACCTGCGGCCCAACCGCACCGGGAACCGGGCGCTGAGCTTTGGCCGCGGCTCGCTGATCGACACTATTGTCCGGCTGGAGTCGGACCGGGCCGGATCGCTGTGGACCAGCGCCCTGGACGCCCTGGCCGACATCGACCTGGCGGCGGGCGCAGCGGGGTTCACCGAGATCCGGGACGAGGTACTGACCCGGGTGCGCAGGTTCCTGTCCGTACCGGAAGACGACACGGCCATCGGCGTGCATCCCTCGGACCTGACCCGGGAGCACCTGCGCGTGTTCATCACGACCCAGCCCGGCACCTACCCGGTGCCATTCAGCCGGCTCTCCACCGGCGCGCTCAACGTGCTGGTGTTCGCCCTGCTGACTGGGGCCTGGCGGAAGAAGCGCAGCGACGCAGGTAAATCGCGCGGGTCGAAGTCCGCCGGCTTCTTGGGATGGCTGTTCAGGTAAGCCGATCGGCCCGGAGGGCCAAAGCCACACGGGCAACCCTCAACTGGGGCCACCACGTACGGATCGCCCGGCTTGGTCGTGCCGATGCCGTCCCGTCCCGTCCATAGTCAGCCGCAGCGCCAATTAAGGTAACAACATACTTGACTCACCTAGGATGGGCAGATGAGCCGCTTGCCTGGACGTGAGTTACCGTGTCTCTTACAGTGCGACTGCGGTGATCTGCCGGAAGGGGCTGCCTGGAGATGGACGCCAATACGGGCCTAGCGCTGGAATACCAGGGCAACTACGGGACTGCCAGGGGGGATCTGAACGTCCTTGATCTCGTGAACAATCCCAGCGCTAACGGCGTTTGTCGCGTTCTTCGTCCGCTGCTCCCGGAAGAGGGCGACGACCTCGGCATGACCGAGCTTGGCGTGCTGCTCAATGATGGAGCCGATGCGTAGCTCGTCGGCATCAAGGGTGGCCAGATGCTCCCGCATTTGCTGCGCGCTGACTTGAGCGGCCTGCTGGAATCCGGCAGTGACACCGTGGAACATGAACGTGGAGTGCGGGCAGGCGTAGCGCTCCTTCCCTGCCAGGAACACGGCGGTGCCGATCGAGTCGACGTTGCCGACGTTGTGCGTCACGAGCTTGACCGGGAGCGCCTTCAGCACGTTGTAGAGGTTGATCCCGTTCATCACGTTGCCACCCGGGGTTGAGAGCAGGAGGTTGATCTCCGTCGCCTTCTTGGTGACGCAGTCCGCCATGACGGCGATCAGTGACTCTGTAGTGTGCGCGTTGATCTCTGCGGAGAACGAGACGTAGAACGTCTGCCCCCGGTTAGGGGTGCTGGGCCTCTGGGTAACTGCCACGGTGATACTCCTTCTGGACGTTGCCCGCTTGCAGGCTGTACCGTGACGGTGCCGTTCCTTGTAGGCACGCTGGTCACGATCGCGCCCTCGGCGGGACTCGGACCCGCGACAATCCGGCTTACGAAGCCGGGGCTCTACTCCACTGAGCTACGAGGGCACGGCCGGCGGGAACGGGCGGCTATCCCGTTCCCGCCGTGATGGTGAGCCCGGTGCCATCCCCGCCACGGGAACCTCAGGCACCGGGGCTTGTCACGTCATAGCCCCACCCCGCTTGGTGATGAACCAGCCGCCACCGTGGCGGCAGGCGTGCCGCTCTCGTAGGCCCTGAGCTTGTCGATCAGACCGAAGATGAACTCCCGGTCGTCCACGGATAGCTCCATGACGTTGACGCTGACGCTCAGCGCGACCTGGCCGCCTGACTTCAACTGCACAGCGTGCGCGTTGCCCTGCGACGGTGCCGATGGCGCTGGCGGTGCCGCAGGAGCCTGCTTCCTGGCCGGGCGCGGACGCCTCGGCGCGGTTGACGAGCCGGCGCGCTTGGCTGGTCGCAGGAACGGGCTGAGCGGGATGCCGGCATAGTCAGCCGCCGCGAGGTAGAAGCCGATGGCCTTGCGCCGGGTGTCCGCGTTGGTGAGCCCGTGGGCGGTCATGACTTCCTCAAGCTCACCGCGTGTCGCGTTGCCGTTGAGGGCGGCGAGGTCAGGGAACTGGCCCCGCAGGACACCGGCGAGCAGTTCCGGCCGCCGATCGGGATTCTTGGCGAGCTGGGCCAGGGTGCCGGTCGTGCGGTTGTCGTCCTCGATGAGTCCGAGGGATCGCAGGCATACCTTGAACTGGCTGCGTGTGCCGCCAGCCATGCCGGCCAGGTAATGGTTGTCGATCCGGGAGGGAACCCCCTCACGCTCCATGCGCTCCAACTGGTTCAGCAGTGTCCCGAACGCGATGTACGGCGGCACTGAGCCGGGGGTGATGGTGTCCGTCATGGCTATTCCTCTCGTCCACCACGGGGAGATTGATATAACCGTACCGGACTCGCGTGTGCCGGCCGGGGATTTGCCGCATGCAACGCGAAGAAAGTTTTTGGGAAGAGTGGCGGCACATACGGCACACGCCTATCGTCGCAGGTAGAGGAGGTGCCGATATGAGTGGCACGGAGCAGAGCATAGAGCGCGGGGACCTTGTGATGGCAGTTGACGCTGAAGGGGAAGAACTGCCGCGCCGCGCCCTGGGCGGCCCGGTCAATGGGGCGAACTTCGAGGTCGTGTGGGTCTGCCGGGAAGAGGAGTGGCACGCGGCGCTCCGTGAAGGCCGCGAGCCAGACGGCGTGCCGTGGCCGGTGGAGGACGTACGACCCCGCGTGGCGGCGGACGCGACACCATGACGGGCAAGGAAGGCGAGCGCGAGCCCGAGGAGCCGAGCGAACTGCACCGTTTCCTTGATCTGGCCCGCAAGCTGATACGAGTTCCGAGAGAGGAGATCGACGCTGAGCGCTCCAGGGAGGAGCAGCGTAAGCAGGACGAGCGGCGTCACTCCTTACCGGTCAGCCCGGCGTAGGTGAGCCGGCGGCCGGTGACGGTACCGACCACGGCGAGGAACCGGCCCAGGTCGTCTAGGTCGCGCTCGTTGAAGGTGAACATCCGCTCGTCCAGGTAGCGGAACAGGTGGAACGGGGCGGCGTGGACGTAGGTGCCGTGCAGGCCGCGCTTGAGCAGGCACCAGAAGTTCTCCATGCCGTTGATGTGGATCTTGCCCTCGACGTACTTCTCGGCGTGGTCCATGGTCTCGTGCACATAGTCGGCATCCAGGCCCGAGTAGGACCGTAGCGCGTCGGTGTAGACGATCGCGCCCGGCTCGACGTTCTCCCGGATTCCGGCCTGGAGGGTGTCGCGCTTCGTGTTGGACACCACCGTGGCGCGCATCTTGCCGCCGCGTTCCATGATCCCCGCCACGACGGTCTTGTCCTTGCCGCCCGTCCCGGTGATCTTCTGCTCGCGGATGTGCTTGTGCATGTTCCGGGCCTTCCCGCCGATGAAGGTCTCGTCCGCCTCGATCACGCCGGCGAGCTTGGCGAATGTGCCCGTCTGCATCGCCAGCCTGATCTGGTGGTTCACGAACCACGCCGACTTCTGGGTGATCCCGAGCGAGCGCGCCATCTCGTAAGAGGAGATGCCGTTCTTGGAGTTGGCGACAAGCCAGATCGCGGGGAGCCAGACATAGGCTTAGCTCGTGTGCGTTGCCAGTTGCCGCATACTGGGGCTGGTCGTCCTGGCCTTGTCATTGCCGATCCAACCCGGCGCAGTCCCTCCGGTGTCGGACGGGCGGCCCGCTTGAGCCTTCAGCTGTCCGCGGCCGCCCGACGGGCGAGAACGGTCTCAGGTCGGTCCCAGAAACCTGCCTCGCCATTTGGTCGCAATCCAGCGGGTAGCAGGCGAGGCGCCCCGAGGGAGCCCGCCCTGTTCGCGGGTCGGCCGATCTTGGCCCGCCGTCGGAGCTCACTCGAACGGGTCAGCGGAGAATGACAGCTCACGACGGGTCCGGAAGCCCTGGTCATGTCTCCTCGGTCTGAAATCTCTGCAAGCTGGTGTAGCCGGCACTCTTGAGAGCGTCGACCTGAACGTGAACGCGACGCTGCTGCTCGTCGGTAAGGGCTGCGGCGGTCAGGTAATCGATCAGGTCGCCCAGATGCCTTAGCTCGCTCGGCGGTGCCGCAAGGTTCGGAATCAGCTGGTCGAGGACGTCGATGGCTTCGGCCGTGGGAACAGAATGGGCAGGCGCCCAGCTGCAGTAGCAGTCGATCGCGTGCCGATTGTTCACCGCACGGCTAAGCCACGAGGGCATGAAGCCCGCCAGCTCGGCCGGGAGCGGCCGGGCGGCGGATGCTGGGGGGAGCAAGGCGGCAAGGTCGATCAGGTCGACCTGCTCCGGGTTCTGATCAGGCTCCGGATGGTTTACGGGAACGATCTCCAGTAGCCCTGCAGCAAGCGCGGGCCAGCCGTCTCCGAGGGTGTCGGCGAGGCCGGGCTCGTGCTCGGCGGCACCGAACACCGCGGAGCGCCACAGCGCGAGACGGCCGGTGCCGGCCAGGCGGCTCGTGATCGTGGCGACGAGACCAAGCGAGCCTGCGGAGGCGTCCTGACGCAGAGCGGCGCCGGCAAGCAGGTCGTAGGCATGTCGGTCGCTACGGCTGGCCTCGGCCATGGCCAGCACAGCCTCCACCAGCTGCTGGGAGACGCTGCGGGCCTGTTCGCCGGCCTCGGTGCAGCCGCCACATGCTGTCGCCGCGTCGACTGCGGCGGCAGCGGCTAGCCCGACGACGCGGCAGTCGAGCATCCCCGGGTCATGCACCGTGTGGTCGGCCGTCGAGGCGGCAGGCTGGGGCCGATCGCCGGCGCCCGCGGGCAATGGGGCGTCGGCCAGTATGCGGGTGACGACATCGAGCGTCTCGGCGTGCACGCAGCGGCCGGAGCTCGTGACGCGGCACGGCTCGGACCAGACCTCGCGCAGGTTCGTCACAAGCGTGCGCCGGACTTCGAGTGCTGGGTGAATGGCGAGTTCGGCGAGCGCTGCGATGATCTCCTCCTCGCGTCCGGGCACATGCCCTGACGCGAGTGCGCCAGGAAGCGCCCGCGCCGACGAACGGCTTGGCCCGCGTTCGTCGTCGGTGTCCCGGGACTCAAACGGGCTCCGGTATCCTGCGCTCGCAACCAGCTGAGTGACCGCCCAGTCACGGTCGTCGCCGGTAATGAGTTCGTCCAGATCCTCGGCGATCAGGACGAAAGCGGCGACAGCGCAGACCGGCCCAGGCCCGAAGATCGACATGCCCTCCGGCAGCGGCCGCTCGACGAGCCTTCGAGCCGCGGCGAAGTCGAGTCGGAACTGCTCGGCGAACCGGCCGGGATCGTCGGCCCGCATCCGGAGCACGGGGATAGCGGACTGTTGCGCCGGCGTTAGGTAGCTGACGAGCCGGAAATCGAGCGGGTGACGTTCCGTCGCCGGCGAGTAGCGCTCAATCAGCCCGAGCGAGTCGCCGAAGGCGGCCAGGTCGGCGTTGCCGGGCGCGAGCGCGTCGGCGACCTCTTGGTCCGGTCGTGGCAAGAGCAGCACTTCACCGCCGCGGCCGACGAGCACGTAAGTCTCAGGCTTCAACAGGGATGCCGACAGCGCGATCTCTGGGGCGAGCGCGCCGTCCCCGGACGTGTTCAGCTCAATGAGCCGGTCCGCGGCGGCCCTGAGCTGTTCGAGCTGGTCGCGGTCGCCATCGCGCAGTGCCTGCGCGACGAGAGCTGTCGCTAGTCCGTTCGGCGGCAGCGTCCGCCACTCCTCGCCGTCAGCTGTATCGCCCACGCGACGCTCCTGCTGTTGGCGGCCGATCTCCAGCTGTGAGACGAGCCGCTCGTGCAGCCAGCCCGTGATGGCATGGTCGGTGGCTGGACGGCCGCGAAGTAGCAGCCCGAACGCGATCCCCGCCTCGGCGAGGGTGGCCGCCCCCTCCATGATCAGCCGAGCGACGTCTGCGGCCGGGTCGCCGGCGAGCACGCGCTGACGCGCCCATCCATCGAAGGCCATCGCGGCGCTGACGCAGGCATCAGGGCCGACACCGGTGCCGCGGTGCCAGTACCAGGCCTGCGAGTCGCCGACGAACTCGCGGACGCCGGAAGCGGGCAGGTCGAGGGTAACCGGGGCCCGGGTCTGCCGCTCGGCCGGCAGTGCCCAGGGCACGTCGTCGCCGGCCATCTGCATTTGCCGCACAAACGCGCCGCGCTGCAGCACCTCGCGGACCAGCGGAAGCCCGTGCTCGGGCGCCAGCATAAGCAGGGCGGTGAAGGGACCTCGGTCCGGGCCGGTCCCGTAGCGCCCGGATAGTTCCAACGTGTGGTCGCGAACGCCGTCGCCCGCATAGGAGCGGAACGAGTCGGGCTCGATGTAGTAAGCACGGGAGAGACCGGCGAGAAGCTCGGGGTCGTCCGCGGCCAGCGCGAGCACGCTGTAGGGGGAGTCCACCGCAGTGCCGAGGTCGCTGGGGTGATCCGTGGCGACCGCGAGCAGGTGGCTGCGGGCGAGATCGTGGTGATCCGGGCCCAGCAACGCGATCGCCTCAGGGTCGGGGCGGGAGGAGGCGCGCTCGTCGCGGGCGGCGAGCACGGCGGCGATCGCGCGGACCGTGCCGGCCTCCTGCTCCGGCCATCGGTGCCATGACACGCCGCGCAGGTAGGCGACAAGGATCTCGCCGTAAGCCTCGCGCACTTTGCGGGGACTGCTGATCAGTTCGGCGTCATGGGCCGCCAGCAGGTCCACGAGCGGCCGGATCGCCTCAGTGGCCGGGTTCGGCCGACGGGTGCGGGGGCCGCGCGGAGTGCCGGTTGCCGCGTCGCGCGGGTAGTAGAGACGCTTCGCGGTGCCGATCAGCGCGGCCAGCGCCTGCGGGTCGGCTGCGAGCCTCGGCCACAGGCTGGTCAGCAGGTCAGCGGCTGCGGGATGGCCGAGGATGGCCTCGTCGGCGAGGTCGTTCCATCGTGTGCCGTGCGCTGAGGCGACTGCGGCTAGCTCCGTGCGAACAACGCCCAACGCCGTAACGCCTTCGCTGGCGAGTCGAGCCTGGATGGCCAGGCGGGCGGCACGCATCGCCGCGCGCGGTCGCGGCGCGTCCTCCAGCAGTCCGAGGCCGTCGGTGATCAGCAGGCGCGCGGTCGCGAAGTCGAGATCCAGGTCGGTCGCAAAGGTAGCGGTGGCGCTGAACGGCGACGCGGACGCGACCACGCCGTCGAGCCGGAGCGAGTCCACCGCGCCCGGCTCGCGCGGCTCGCTGCCACCATCCGGCCGCAGCATCTTGCGGGCAAGGGCGATAGCGGCCTGCTCCCGGCCGGCGGCGGACGCGCCATCACGCCTAACCGCGACGGCTCCTTTCCAGTACCGGTCGAACACGTTGAGCTCGGTGAACGGCGCGCCCGGGTCCGCGGTCACGGATGGCGCCGACCGCAGGACCGCGTCGACCAGGCCCAGGCGTGAGAGCAGATCGTGTGCCCTGGGCCGCGCCGCGATGGTCGTCAGAGAGGGAAAGTGGCAGACAACCTGCTCAACCTCACCCGGGCCGAGAGGGCTGACCTTGTGGGAGGAAGGCGCTGGCGCCAGGCCGCCGTCGACATCGACCGAGGTGAGGACGCCGACAAGATCGTCGAGGACGTCGTCGCGGGCCACTACCACTACCCGGTAGCCTGCCCGTCGGCCGGCCACGGCGAGCGCGCTCAGCTGCCCGCCGGTTGTGGCGGTTTCGGCGCCATCAATCAGCAGGTAGCGCCGATCGGCCGTCGTGGCGCAGGCGAGCACGTCGGCCAGCTTCCCGTTGAACGGATCACCGAGGGTGCCCAGCCCCGTGACGCTGGTGGCGTGGAGCGGGACGACGTGCGCGCCGTCGGCTCTGAGCCGGTCGACACTATTCAGGGCTAGCGCGGACTTGCCGGTGCCGGGCGCGCCGGTCACCAGGACGTCCGCCGTGCCGGGGGCCTCGATCGCCTTGACGAGCGCATCGAGCGCGCTACCGCGCGGCAGGCTCAGCGGCGCAGGCACATCGTCACCGACCTGACCGTTGCGCGGCGGCGGCTGCCGCAGCTGTCCACGGCTGCGGTCGCGGAGGCTGGTTTCGAGCTGGTCTAGAAGAGCAAGGGCAGCGGTGTGCCGCTGCCCGGCGGGGATCCGATGTCGTGCCAGCTTGCGACGCAGGCTTGCCTCGTTGATCTGCGCGCCGGTGGGGTTGTCGTCGGCGGCAATCGCGATGAGCGAGTCCCACAGGTTCTCAGCGTCGGCGGGCGTGCTGGTGAGCGCAGACAGCTGCTGGATCGCGGCCGTCTCGTCGCGGGCGATGTCACCCTCGAGTTCGGCGCGCAGCACGTAGAGACTGGTGAGTAGCTCGCACCGGAAGTGCCCCCGCTCGGGCGAGCCGAGCGCTCCCGCCTGGCCGGTGAGGTCAGAGGTGGTGATCGCTTTATCCAGCGCCTCGCTGAACAGGGTCAGCCGGGTCCGGATGGGCTTGGCGGCGTCCGCGACCTTGCCGGCGAAGACAACGGGGTCGGCGGCACCGCTGTCGCGGGCAAGGTCGGTGAGCCTGGCGAGCTCACGTGCCGGGGTGTGCGGGTCCTTGACGACCAGGCCGAGCCGCCATATTCCGGCCAGGCACTCATCGCGATGGCCGGCGAAGGCCGCGGCGATCGTCCCCAGGAGCACCACGAATTTGCTGTCGCTTCTGCCGATTGTGGGGTCGTGCCGCACGCCGACCACTGCGGTGCGCTGCACACCGCCGACAGGCTCGCCGCGTAGTAGAAGATCGTCCAGCGGCGAGGCCTCGCCCTGGAACGTGACCGACTCCAGGCGAACGTCATCGCCGAGAATCACGGAACTCTGCCCGGCAAGCAGTGCAGCCATCTGGGTGGCGGCGAAGGCCTGCTCGAAGTTCATTCCTCCGCCGCCACGTGAGTACGTCGACGCGGGCACGGTGTAAGTATGCGACGGGGTGCCGACTAGTGTTGCCGTTTGCGTCCTGGCAATCGATCTGGGCATAGGCAGCGCTACGCGCGTATCGAAGCCGAAGCCCCGGCGTGCCCGCAGCCAAGACCACTAGTCCCGTTCCGTGACCGCCAACAGGGGATTGCCTACGCCTGCCCCGACAAACCCACTCACATCCGCGCAGCCGCAGCTACCACGCCGATTGCTCATGATCGCGCGGAACGCCCACAAGACGGCGGCGTTGCTCACCATCAAGAACGCCGCAGGTAGCTGACCCGGCGAGTGCTCACGGATCCGCGGACCCTACACCCACGGTGTGCCAAGGCACAGGCCAAAGCGGAGAAAAGGGCGGGGCTGGCCGCGCTACGGTCGGAGCCGCTTCATCTCGCTGTTCATGTAGTCGATCGTCGCGCTGATCTCCTCGGCGCGACCGGGAACGGTCCACCCAAACAGCAGCGCGATCCGCTCCATCGGCCCCATCATCGACTTGAGCGCGCCGTCGGCGGCGGCGTACGACGCCGCTGCGTTCGCGGCCGGGCCGTAAACCGGCTCGCGGGCCGGGAACGTCGCTCCGGTCTGCCCGAACATCCGCCAGATCCCGGCCAGCTCAGCGTGCGCCGCCGAGGAGTAGGTGCTGTAGCCGCCCTGGTAGCCCAGTTCGTCGGTCATGTCTTTCACCCGTGCCGTGTACCCGGGGCGGGTCTGGCCCTCCAGTTCGTTTCCCCTGCTGGGTGAAGGCGGCCAGCCCGAGGGCGCGGCAGTCGGCCTCGATCCCGGCGACCCTCTCCTTGCCCGCCACCGCCTGGTCCTCGCCGACCTCTTTGATGCTCTTGGCGTACTCGCGGGCGCTGTTGCGACGCAGCAGTTGCATGCGGCACACTCGCTGCCGGGCAGACAGGTTCTCTTGCAGCAGCCACCACGCGACCGAACCCGCCTCCAGCGCGGCTCGGGTCTCCGCCTCGATGCCAGGCGCCATGTGCCCCGCGCCGATGAGCAGCGCGGCGCACCGGGACATCTCCACCGCCAGCTTGGCCGCCATCTGCGCGTACTGGTACGCGGTGCGGACCGGGCGGTCCCCCCACCGCGTGGCGTCCTGCCGTACTTCCGTGTTCGCGGTCTCCGCTGAGGCCGGCGAACCCGGCTCCCAGGTCCAGGCCGGCTGCGCGGTCCACTGGTCCACCCGGCTGGCGACCTCGTCCACCAAGATCTTCAGTTCGTCGTTGAACCCCATGTATGTATTTTTCCCGCCTCGCCCGGAGTACCGGCGCCGCTCACTTGTGGGACGCGCGACGTACCCCCGCGGCCGGCAGGCGTCATCTGGTGGAGCATGTGTCAAAGCGACCCCCCCCCGCGGACGCTGGCCGGCGGGGGCGTCGTATTCCGGTTGCGGTGCCGGCCGCCTCAGACCGGTGCCAGGCTCTGCCGGGCCTCGGCCATGCGGTTGCGTGCCCAGCGGCGGGAGGTCTTGCCGAACATCTCCGCGAGCTTGCGCTCGGATATCGGCTGGCCGTCCTGCACGCTGGCGCGGTAGGCGGCCACCGCGGCCACCGCGGCGGCCTCGGTGTCGATCTCGCCGCTGCTGGCACCAGCCGCAGGCAGCGGGCCGGGAACCTGGTTCGCGTGGTCCGCCGCCTGGTCCACGCGGTCCGCGTGGTTCGCTGCCGGGACCCGGTGGTCCGGGTGGTCCGGTACGCTCAGGCCCGCGCTGGTTCGCCGGTCGGCGACCGCTGCGGGAACCGGGAACTGGGGGTTGTCTCCGGTGGCAGGCGCTAGTCCGATGACCTGCCCGTACCGGTTCACTGGTCCGGCGCCGCCCGCCGAGCCAGGCGCGGTCCACGGGCCGGTGCCGGCATGGTCCGCCATCGGGCGGTGGTGGTCAGCCGCCGGTACGTGGTCCGGTCCGCCGGTTGCTGCGGTCCGGACGATCCACGCGAGCAGCTCATACGACCCCAC
>Ga0182030_10022560_pt1 | contig 11709 bp, 7 predicted proteins | sample 812S3MmetaG_FD_121299 | JGI IMG/M metagenome (GOLD analysis project Ga0182030, IMG submission 121299) | Permafrost microbial communities from Stordalen Mire, Sweden - 812S3M metaG (Illumina Assembly) | ecosystem: Environmental > Terrestrial > Soil > Wetlands > Permafrost | place: Sweden... | reverse complement strand
TGCCGGCAACAAAGCCGGCCTGCGACGGAGAAAAATGATAATCGTCGATCAAGGCGCCGACGATCAAAGGCGTAAAGTTTGAAAGGCCCCCAGATGCAATACCAATGTAGAATACGGCGGCAAGAGTAATTGCATAGGAACGATCGAATGTCTTCTGGATGACCAGACCTTCATTCACGACTTAAGCTCCTAGACGGATCATGACAAACTATTTCGCACAAACACCCCGCCTTTCATGATAACCGGGATATTTTTCAGAGGCGTACGGAAGAGAGCCAGATCGGAGAAAGGGTCGCCCTCCAGCACCAAGATATCCGCAAATGCTCCCGGCTTGATGCAGCCAAGTTCGCTTGGCATTTGCAGGATTTCAGCATTGATCGAGGTCGCGGAGCGCAAGACTTCAATCGGCTTGCTGACTTGGCCGCGCAATTCGAGTTCCCCACCTTGGTTCGGGTGAAAATCGTGGCCAAAAAGATCGGTGCCCAGACCCAACGCGACTCCTGCGCGCGCGCACACCTCAATCGAACGCAACATTTCACTGCCGACGCTGTTGATTTTGTCAAGGATTTGCGGTGGCAAATGCAACCGATCCCGATGCCGTTGCAGAACATCGACGACTGACAGAGTAGGAACAACATAGGTGCCGTTTTTGGCCAGGATGCGCGCCGTTTCATCTCTGTTAATCAGGGTACCGTGTTCGATAGTGCGAACGCCGTACTCGGAACAGCGGCGGGATGAATCATCCGTATGACTGTGTGCCATTACATAGGCCCGCCGGGTTGAAGCCTCGTAAACGGCGGCTCGAATTTCTTCTTCTGTGAACTGGGGCATCCACATCGGATCTGTCGGGGACAAGGCGCCGCCGGAAACATAAATCTTGATCTGGTGCGCGCCTTTACGTAATTCCTCGCGCACGGCGGAACGCACCGCGTCTGCGCCGTCGGCGACAAGAGAATCGGATCCGGCGTAACCGCGGCATCCGCATATTTCGTGCTGATTGCCAGGACGAAAGTCGCCATGGCCTCCAGTTTGCGATATGCCCCTGCCGGAGAAAAAGAAGCGTGGCCCCTTGATCAGTCCTTGTTCAAGGGCCATCCAGAGCCCGACGTCGCCGCCGGCCGCATCACGCACCGTAGTGAAGCCGCGCGTCAAAGTTCCTTCCAGCACTTTGACCGCATGAGCCGTCCGCAGGGGCGGCGGCATTTGGTCATTCGCAGCTATGTTCAGGCTTGGCGAATTAGCATGAAAATGGCAATCAATCAGACCGGGCATCAGATAACGACCCCGACAATCGATTGTGAAGGAATCTGCAAACGGGCCGCAACTTCTGCCAACCTCCCTGATGCGACCGTTTTCAACAACGACGTCGCCGCCGTCCAGAATATCTTCGTTGCGACCATCGAAGATTTTGGCGTTACGGAATATCGTAATCATGTTGCGTGGGGGTTTTTTGTCTGTTTCTGGTCAATGACCCATGTGCCATGCTCTTCGACTACTACGACATTGCAAACTGCCTTGGCGGTAGCAGGGTTGATAAAACCATTGCGAATATCCGCCAATATCGCTTGCGGATCACGCTGCAGAGCAGATCCCCAGCCCCCGCCGCCGCCCGTGATAGATCGCAGCACAGTGCCCTTTGGGAACGGCCCGATGCTGGCCGCACGCTTGGTGTAAATCTTCTCGTCGGACGCACCCGGGTTAATAACGAAATAGCCTGGACGACCGTTGGCGCCGCCATTGACGCCCTTTGCCGTGCCGTCGACCGTGTTTTCAGTGACCAGGGCAACGTAACAGCCGTCCTCCAAGAACCGGTAATCCTTGCGTACTCCTTTCCCACCCCAGAACTGCCCCGCGCCACCCATCTCCGGCGCGAACTCGATCCGATCGATCAGCACCGGGTAACGTGTTTCCATTACTTCGGCCGGAGTGGCCGGCAGATCGCCATTGCCAATCAACTGATTGGTAGGGCCATCACCGTCATGCGTGGCGCCGTTGCCGCCATGAACCGCTTCGGTCATGACGAAAGGCTTGCCAAATTCACCCTGAGTCCGCGTTATGTCACCGCCTGTCAATTGATAGCCGCCGGCCGGACAGTGCTCAGGCACTACGTTTGCGAAACAGCGGAACATCAGTTCCATAAGACACTCGACAAGATAACCATACGAGTCGGTCGGTGCAGGTCGCACCGGATTGATGATCGTTGCCGGCGGCAGCTCGAAATCGAGGCATTTCGCATGGCCGGCGTTGCACGGATCAAAGGGCATAAGGAGCCCTTTGATCGACGAGGCCAAGATGCCTCGCGTACATGGCGCCGGAAGATTGATCGGACCTTTTGCCGTCGGACTTGATCCGTTGAGCGAAAATCGAATGCGGTCCTTTTGTACCGTTACCGCGAGACACACGAGGAATTCACCGTCGGGGTCAACCCCGTCGCTGTCAAGGCGAATCGAGGCGCCATATTCTCCCTCAGGTAGCTTCGCAACTTCCCTGCGCATGGCCCGGTCAGTTTCCTGAATGACGTGGTTCATAGATGATCGCACGGCGGCAGGTCCATATTTCTTGCACAGCGCCTGAACGCGCGCCACGCCTTGTCGACACGCAGCGATTTGCGCTTCAAGGTCACCTTTGACAATGATCGGAACTCGAACATTTGCGCTGATAAGATCCCACAGCGCCTCGTTCTTCTGGCCAGCCGCAACGATCTTCTGGTGCTGGAAGCACAGGCCTTCCTGGAACATATCCGTCGTATCCGGGCACCAACCCCCGGGATTCTTGCCGCCAATGTCCGCCCAGTGGGCGGCAGTTCCGCAGAATGCTATTAACTGGCCACTGTAAAAGGTCGGCATATAAATGTTTACGTCCGAAATGTGCGTTCCGGTTTCAAACGGATCATTGACGATTAGAACATCGCCCTCTTCAAAGCGTCCGCCCCAGCGTCGGATGCCCGCCTTGACGGCATCGGGAAACGCCTGGCTGAAGACGATGACGCCCGGCGTTTCGGCCCAAATGTCTCCCTCGGCCGACATGATCGTAATGGCAAAATCCTGCACTTCGTACAGCAGCGGGTTGTACGCCGTGCGGATCAGGGTCTTCGCCATTTCTTCCGTGGCGGCGACCAGCCGGTTGCGGATGATTTCGGTCAATACGAGGTCAATATCCGCCATATGTCTTCTCCTAGCGGCCCGACGGCTCAAGAATCAAATTGCCGTAATCGTCGCACATACAGGTCCAACCCGGCGGCACAACAGTTGTCATGGTCCATTCATCGACAATCGCGGGACCTTTGAGTGTGTAGCCCGGCGGCAGCGTCTCTCGTTCGACAACTGCGGTCGCCACGGCGCCGCCGGCGCTTTGGAAGTAGACCATGCGGCTTCTTGGCGTCGCCACCTTGCTCGGCGCCGGCGGCTTCGCGACGTCGGGTACACGAACGCGGCCAATTGCCCGGCAGCGGATCGACACTTGCTCAAGATTCGCCGTCGGATCGCCATGACCATAGAGACGCAGGTGCGCTGCTACGAATCTGTCGCGCGCGCCTGCCAAAAGTGTCTCGGTATCAAGCCAAGCGGGCTCCAGATCGACAGTAATGGTGTATTCCTGGTTCTCAAACCGCAGATCGAGCCGGCGCAACAGAACGATGTCTTCGCGCTTGAAGCCATACCTTGCAACCGCCTTTATAGCGCGCTCGGAAAGTTCATCCAGAACAGGTAAGGAGTCATTGACATGCTGGTAGTCGAATGCCATTACCTTTGTGCGTACCTCATCCTCGACGTAATCGCTCGTCAAAATGCCCCAAGCGGAAAAATTCGCGGGTGCCGTAGGCACTATAACGCGAGGGACCTCCAGCTCCTCGGCCACGGAGCAGGCGAACAGGCCGCCGCCACCGCCATAAGCGAGCTTCACGAATTCACGCGGGTCGAGACCGCGCTCGACCGTCTTGGTGCGTATTGCATTGGCCATATTCGTTTCGGCGATGACGACAATGCCATGCGCCGCCGCCTCTAGAGAAATGCCAAGCGGCCTCGCGATCCTGTCTTCAATCGCGCTCCGCGCGCGGGCGATGTCGAGCTTCATGCGACCGCCTAGAAAATAATCCGGATCGAGACGGCCTAACACCAGATGCGCGTCCGTTGTCGTCGGTTCCTTACCGCCGCGGCCGAAACAGACCGGACCTGGCGATGCGCCCGCACTTTGTGGCCCAACCTGCAGACCGTTGCGGTGATCGAGCCAGGCTATCGAGCCGCCGCCGGCACCAATTGAAATTACATCGATCAGCGAGCCCAGTACTGGCCGTCGGGCAATCTCAGTTTGGCTGCGTTCCAGAATCTTGCCATCCTCAATAATCGCGACGTCATAGCTCGTGCCGCCAACATCGGTGCATATGACGTTCTTGTAGCCAAGATGACTGCACAGAAATTTGGCGCCGATCACGCCGCCTGCCGGCCCGGACATCAGGGTTCGAATCGGTTTCCGACCGATGGTCTCGGCATCGGCGACGCCGCCGCTCGATTGCATGATGGCAAGGGGCCGGACGTAGCCGGCACTGGTCAGCTTCTCTAGTAGGTCGTCGAGATAACCCTTAACCATCGGCTGGATAAAAGCGTTGAGCACGGTAGTGGATGTACGTTCATATTCCCTCCATTCGGCAGCGATCTCGTGCGAGAGCGAAATCGGCAAATGCGGATAACGCGCCAGAATGCGATCCCGCGCCGCTATTTCGTGCGACGGGTGAGCGTAAGCGTGCAGGAAGGTGATCGCTATCGCTTCGACGCCCCTTGACAGAAGATAATCAAGTTCCTGGTCGAGTTCGTTGAGGTCGATGGGCTGCAGCACCTCACCTGTGAAACTAGTTCGCTCCGTCACTTCTCGTCGCAAAAAGCGCGGAACGATTGGCCGCGGGTTTTTTTGCACAAAATCGTACACAGGCTTACGCCCTCCCCGGCCCATTTCGAGAACGTCGCGAAAACCTTTGGTCGTGATCAGACCGACCTTGACGCCGCGTTCCTGGATCAAAGCGTTCAGGGCTACAGTTGTACCGTGGAAGATGCGCCCAACCGCGTCGATGCTGACGCCGAAGGCCGTCAAGCCCTTAAGGAACTGGACAGGCAGTTGATCGGAGATGGACGGAACCTTCTCGATTCTGATCACGCCCGTCTCTTCGTCCATCAGTACGAAGTCGATGAAAGTACCGCCGACATCTACGGCGGCCCGGTATTGTGGCTGGCCTTGCATACTCACCTCCATTGCTCATCCCTCAGTCGTGCCCCGCGGAGTAGTCTCATATCCAACGCAAACCAGTGCGCAAGGCGGTTACAGATGCAGATCGCAGGTACACACATGCTGCCCGAAGCGCTCACTCGATATGACGGACGAGCAGAGGCGGACCGCGCCCGCCAGCCTGCTTACTGAATCTTGCGTCGCAGGACGTCGGAGATGAAGTCAACACTCGCCGGCGCATGCGTTAATACTCCAACGCACAATAGCTCGCGCAACGACTCCGGCGCATCGTCGCTCAAAGGGAACTTTCTTCGTTTGACACCTAAAAGGTCTTCGAAACGGTCAGCCCAACCGTTCGCGGTTGGATGTAAAAGAATGCGTCCGGCGGATAGATGTCGGTACCGCCGTCGAGGACACCGCGCTTATTTGCAACGTTGTTCACGAAGAGATTAAGGGTCCAAGACTCATAACTTGCGCCAGCCGTTAGATCAATCTTCGTGTAGGCCGGGAGATCTGGCCTCTCGGGAGAGGCCGCAAAGATGCTCGGGAAGTTACCTTTACGATCACCGACGTAGCTCACCGCGCCGCCCACAAACCCCGTCCAGCGACTCGTCAGAGAGAGGTCTTTTTTCACCGACAAATTACTTGAAAAGGGGCTGCCAAAAGGCAGCCTGTCGCCAATAGATGCGGCTACAGCAGCGTTGGGTGGTAAAGGCTTAGTGAGTTTCGCATCATTCCAAGCAACCCAAGCAGCAATCGTCAATCCCGTCAGCGGTCTCGACTGTACCGAGAGCTCTACTCCCTGACTCTTAGCCTCGCTCCCGTTAACATAGTAGGTAATGGCGTTGACCGGATTGAGCACTGCGAGTTGGATATCCTTCCAGAAGATGTCATAGATTGAAGCGTCAAACGAAAGTGTGTGGTCTAGAACGTCGCCTTTGACACCGATCTCGTAGTTCTGTGTCTTGTCAGGTTGATACGTAGCGGGGAAAAGATAATTTCCGGAGCTAACATTAGGTCCCCCCGCCCGATAACCCGAGGCCAGCCTCGCATACACCATGAGATCCGGGGATAATTTGAGTCTCGGTGTCACCAAATAGGTGAATGCGCTATCCTTTGAATCCACGTCTGGGGAAATGAAAGGCGACGGAGAATTCTCAACAAGGGGAACCAACGGCCCTGAGACGTGCTCCTGGTAGGTTTGCCTATTTTGATTTTCGCGGCCCCCTATCTGAACGTCAAAACGGTCAGTGACATGGAACGTCAGATCGGTGAAGGCCGCTAAGTCGGTATAAGTTGTTGGGTAACTAAAGTGAACCAACGTGCCAAAAACTTGCCCAGTGGCCGGAACAGTTGCAAATACATCTTGGAATTGCGGAGAGGAGTCTTCGTAGTTATAGAATGCTCCCAACAGCCATTCGACCCTTTCCCCGATCGGGGCGGAAAGGCGAAGTTCTTGCGTGAACTTGGAGGTAGTGCCTTGGGTGGTAGAAGGCGCCCCAGTAACTCCGAACACCATCTGGTTCAGTGGACCTAGGAGACTGCTCAAATCGACAGATTCCGAATATCGTAAAACGGAGTAGCCGCTGGTGGCCGTCAGATCGATAGACCCTAACTTAGCCGTAATGGTCGCGCTGTACAGCTGACTAGTACGGCTGGACTGCCCACCTCCGACGACAATGCTTTGCTTCAAATCCCCCAACGTGGGCTGTACATCAGATGATCCGTCCATCGAGCTGTGCTGCACAAGCGCAGTGAGCTTTAGAGACAGCGCTTCCGAGGGGCGCCACAGCGCCGACAGCATACCGCCGTCAGCATCTAACTGATTGACATGACGCTGCCCGGTGAGAACGTTGTCGATATAACCAGGCTCTTGTCGCGTAAAGCCACTCGCACGAATGGCCAACGAATCGCTGAGCGGCACGTTGACGGCTCCGCGAAAACTGTAGCCGAGCCCGCCGCCGTTATAAATGCTGTCTGTGCCTGCCTGCACGCGGCCACTGAAGCCGTCTGTTGACGGGTCGACAGTTACATACTTAACGAGGCCGCCCAAGCTGTTGGCCCCGTAGAGCGTCCCCTGCGGCCCGCGCAACACTTCGATGCGCGCCAGATCGCTTGGATCAATGTCGGGTGCGCCCCATCCGATCGCCAGAGCCGACGAAGACCCGTATGGCACATCGTTGACCGTTATGCCCACGGTCGGATTGGTAGTGCTGCCCGTGATGAGACCTCGAATTGCCAACTGCGGCGTGCCATACTGGTCTGGCGTCACAGTTAACCCGGGAATTGTGGTGTAGTAGTCCTGAAGCCGCAGTTGACCGCCCTCGACAAGTGTGTCGGCGCTAATTGCAGTCACCGGAACCGGAACATCTTGGAGGCGTTCCGATCGCTTTTGGGCGGTGACGAGGATCTCTTCGAGCGCTATTGGAGAACCAGAACTCGTGTCCAAGTTTTGGTTGGTTCTTGAAGAATTCTTATCTCCTCCTACGGAGGAGAAAGACTTGGAAGATGCTCCTTGATCCACTTGAGCCAACCGAAACCTGTCCCAGAAGCTTTTGCTCTGGGTTCCCTCCCTGTTATCGCTCCCCTTCGCAGGATCCTCACCCTCCCCGCTAGCGCTGCCCCCTTCCCTCTCTGCTGACGTCGAGAGGGTGGAAGAGGAGCCGGATGGAATTGGGACGATGGTGATCGCGTTGTTCTCAAGATAGCGGTAGGTGAGTCCTGTGCCGCTCAAGAGTTGCGTCAGCGCCTCTTTGAACGTAAGGTCGCCAGCTGCGCCGCTTGTCTGGCGGTCTCCAACAAGTTCGGTGCGATATACAAGCTGAACATCCCGCTCTTTGGCGAGGGTTCTGAGGGCGGGCCCCAGGCCCTGCGCGGCGATATTTGTTTGCATTCGCATGGCGGCTTCTGCGTCCTTGCCTGTTGTTACAGCGACTAGGCTGAAGCACGCTACCGCCACTGCGATTGTGATACGCATTATCGCTCCCCCATCTTTAACAAGGCTGTATATGGCCGTCGTCCAACGCGGCGACAGCTTCATGTTGTTAAAGAGCGAGAGAATGGGAAAAGTGAATACCACATTGAGAAAATATTTCTGGGGTGGTGTGGTGTCTTGGGCAGTCATGAGCAATCATTTGCTGCTTGCGGGTGCTGACTGGATCGAACCCCTTGTCGTGCTGGCTGCGGAGCGAAGCGCGCGGCCAGCACTTTTTGTCTGTTCGATGAAATTGGCCGGCAACCGCCTACATGGCAGCTTTCCATTGCATTCTTAGCAATTGCCATCGATAAGCCCGCGCCGGGCCTTCAGGGTCGAGGAGCATCCCGTGGACGTCGACATGGTTGGCGTCACGCTCATTTCCTTGAGATGCGGACCTCCCTATCCGTCTCTTCAACGCTGAGTTCTGGCTGCCCGCGCAGGAAGCGCAGCAACAACGAAGGCTCCACCGATGAAAACACCCCGCTCACGTGAAACTCCGCGAGCTGCGTATCAATGACTAGAGGACGGGTGTTATAACGATTGAATTCCTGTGCGACCTCGGTCAGCGGCGAGGAGTCGAACACCAGGCTGCGGCGAGTCCATGCCGTTGCTGCCGCAACGTTTGCTCGCTTTGGTGACGCAGCTGCAGTGGCGGCGGGTGTTACGGTGACTTGCTCGCCGGCGGCGAGGAAGATTGCGCCGTTCGCGCTGTCACCGGGCGCGAGAGCCTCATCCTTCCCGCTGCGCGGGCCCCTTCCCTCTCCCATTACCTGGAGAGGGAGAGTTGAAGCATTTTGATTTTGAGACGAGGAAGAAACACCGGCGTCTCCCTTCTCCGCGTGAGAGGCGAGGGAGCGCGCATGCGGCTCTCCAAAAACGGCCACTTTACCCTCGACAACTGTGACGACGGTGCCGGATGTCTTTCGGTACACGTCGAATTGGGTGCCGACGGCGCGGACGTGGATTCCGTCTGCGCTGACGATGAAAGGACGAAGTGGATTCTTCGCGACTTGAAATAGCGCTTGGCCTTCGATGAGATCGATGTCGCGTTCTGCGTCAGAGAAGCGCACTCGTACACGCGACCGCGAGTTCAATTCCACGATTGAGCCGTCGTTGAGAACGATGGAACGCTGTTCGCCGACGCCGGTCGAGTACGTGTTCATCTGTCCGTAAAGCCAAGCGCCGGCGAGAGTGAGAAGGGCCGACGCGGCCAGTCCATAGTAGAGGCCAACCTTTCGGAGAAATGGTGCTGTGCCCTTGCGCCGCCTTGTTTCAGCGGGTCGCCGCGTTCGGAGGGGCGACGGGGATTCCAAAGGGACGATGTTTCCCTCCGAGCGAGCGCGGGCGATGAGCTCGGCGGCGCTGGCATTCAAGCTTGGATCGATCGATGCGACGTCTTCCCATACCGTGGACATCTCGAGGTATGCACGCACGTTTTGAGGTGATTCGCGCAGCCACGTGTCGAAGCGATTTTTCTCCTGTGCGTTAAGATCGCTTTCGCGGTTCTTGACGATCCAATCACTTGCCTCTTCGTAGATCTGGGTGTTCATAGCGTCCCCACCTTATTCTCGTGTAGGCGCTGCCGGCAGTGAAGGAGTGCCTTGCCCAGATATTTGGCAGCCATTGCGCGAGAGAAGCCGAGTTGCGCACCGATTTCTTCCAGTGAATAGCCGTCGCGGCGATGCAAGAGCAGCACGGCTTGAGCTTTCGGTGAAAGCTGCTGCAATGCTCCTTGCAGTTCCTCAAGTTGCTGCTGCGTTTCGAGCTGTGTGACGGGATCGCTCCCTGGAGCTGATTCCAATTCGTTGATCAGTGCCGTGATCTCCACCGTCTCTGGCATGGCCGAGCGGCGCAGCACATGTTGATGGAGTACATGAAATGCGACCGTGTAGAGATATGCCTCGGAGCTGCGGATCGTTTCGTGGTGGTTGATGCGTAACAAGCGCAGGAACACCTCTTGGGCCAGGTCCTGAACATCAGCCGCCCGATGCCGCAGGCGCGACGCGAGAAACCGCCGCAGCCGTTGGCCGTGCTGCTTCTCGATGTCCGCAACGAACGCCTGCTTGTCGTTTAGGGTCAAGTCGTCTCCTCGTTAGGCACACCTGCCCCTTGCCCATTGTATAAGAGCATTGGGAGAGGAAAAGTGAATACCTGGTTTCGACGCGAGTTTCGTAAGCACTGTTGAATCAGTGACTTACGCGGGCTCTAGATAGGGTTGAGGCTGGGGGGACCCGAAGAACGCCCCCTGAAGGATGCATATTTTGAGGCGAAGATCGGTCGCTCAATGCGCGTCCCGTGAGAAAAGTGTGAATGCCGACTCGAAACCATTTCGTCGCTCTCCGCGACTCGCACGTGCGTCCTTCTAGAGCTGGCGCACGGAATCGAATCGCAGTTCTGCAATTAAGGACCCTCCACTATCGAGGACCAAGTAATCGCTCCGTCCGGCGGGGCAAGCGATCTTACCCCTCAGCAGAAATCGGGCAATCGCGGCCAGTCGCGGCGGCGGCTCTCGCCATCCCTGACCTCGCCGCATTGATCTTCTCAGCATATTTCAGAGGCATCCGCGGCGACTTCCATCCGCCGGCCTGCGTGATCGCCGCCAGGTCCATGTCCAACGCGGCCAGATCCTGAGTCGCACCCACCCGTGTCGAATGGCCACTCACCTGACCAACCATCCGCTCAGGCATCCCAATCCACTGCGCCACGCGTTTGAAAATTGGCGCAACGCTTCCGGGGCTCAACGGCCCGCCGACTTGGTCTTGCCCGATTAATCGCCGAAATACCGACCCCTCGGTGATGCCTGAGCGTTCCAGCCATAACTTCAGCCACTCCACCGTCTCGCGCGAGAGATAAGCCACCCTCCCCTGCCCCTCCGCATCCGTCTTCCCGCGGCGAATGAGCGCCTGGCCTGTGCCATTCGGATGAAAATCGATGTCACGGACCTCGAGCGCCACGAGCTCCCCGCGCCGCGCGAGCGTCTCATAGGCCACGCACAGCATGGCTCTTTCACGGTCCGCGCGCAGGCTCTCGCCTGCGCCGTCGATGAACTCCTTGATCTCTTTCCAACCCAAAGGGTGAGCTTGATCCTGTCGAGCTGACGTCTCCCGCCCCATCTTCTTCAAGCCCAGCCGCACCGCTTCGCTCGAGCAGGGATTCAGTAAGGCCGCCGCCATATGGACGCGCGCGATGGTCGCCACATAGCGCTTCACCGTCGCCGGCTTCTTGCCGGCCTCCACTTGATCGTCGATAAATGCGCGGATGGTCTTGGGATCCGCCGGCAGATATGGCTCTTCGCGCGATTCGCAGAACGCCTGGAAGATCGCGCCATCCGCTTTCTGCGCCCGGAGCGTGTTGGCGGAATAGGCGCCCTCGGCCATCGCCTGCCATTCGAGCAGCGCCGCGAGCGGCCCTTCGAGGACCGGTTTGGGCACCTTCGGCCGCGGATCGAATTCAGAGGCCGGATCGGTCAATTCCATGTTTTCATCTTAGCACGCACTGCCACATAGATGCGATAACTG
>Ga0182030_10022559_pt1 | contig 11709 bp, 8 predicted proteins | sample 812S3MmetaG_FD_121299 | JGI IMG/M metagenome (GOLD analysis project Ga0182030, IMG submission 121299) | Permafrost microbial communities from Stordalen Mire, Sweden - 812S3M metaG (Illumina Assembly) | ecosystem: Environmental > Terrestrial > Soil > Wetlands > Permafrost | place: Sweden... | reverse complement strand
TTGGGCGGCATTTGCCGTGGCTCAATCCGTCTTTCATGAACTCTGGGCCTGGAAGTTCGGGTTGCGGCGGAAGGAGGATCTCACCTACCTTCCGAAACGATGCAGTGAAACCTTCCCACTGCCCTTCAATCTGGAGTCGCACCCAACCTTGACAGAACCGCTCGACCAAGTTGGGCAACATTACCATGCCGTGCGGCAAGAAATCATGTTGCGGAACCGCGAGGGCCTAACCGAAACATACAACAGACTGCACGACCCAAGTGAAAAATCGCCGGACATAACCGAGCTGCGAAATTTGCATCAGGCGCTCACTATTGCCGTTGCAACTGCGTATGATTGGCCGGGTCTAGAGTTAGCGCACGACTTCTACGCAACGAAGCAAGGAGTCAGGTTCACTCTCAGCGAGCCCACCCGAGGAGCTATGATCCAGGGCTTGATCGCGTTGAACCGCAGGCGGCACGAAGAGGAAGCTCGTGTGAGTATTCAAAATAAGAGTGTTAATCCCGGAGCGGGTAGGCGGGCTTCCAGAAGAAGTAACTTGGAAAACACCGCAGTCCAGGGCGAGCTGTTGTAGTCTTTAGCAACTCAGGGTGGCAAATGACATTGTCAGTTGGCACGCCTCACACAATTCGCGACGAACTAACTCGGATGGTCGTTCGCGACCTGCTCGGTCCCGCAGGCGGCGAGGACGAGGAGCTGGACCAGCGCGAAGACCACGCCTTTCAGCGTTATCTCGTCGGCATGCTAGCGCCCAAAGCCTCTGAACTGCCGGGCCAGCAAATGGACGAACTCGCCACCGAAGAAGATGAAGAAACGGAAGACGGTGCCACGGAGAGCGGCGTGCCCGCGGGCAGCACTTATTTCCCATCCTCCATGGGCATCAGCGTCGTCGCCGATAGCGGCGCAAAAGAGATCGTCGTCGAGTGCGATTGGGGTCACTATCTCCGGATCAAGAGCCAGACCCAGGTCAATAAGACTGGCAATCCCGCTAGCGTTTGGAAGCGCGAGCCGGTCAAGCCGGCTTCCATTACTCTGCCGTTGGCCGACGGTTCGATTGGGACGATCGTTCCGCACAAAGCCCACCCTCAGGTGGTTCTGCAAGGCAGGATGCGTCGCACCAGTCGCGGCTGGGTAGTGACGATCTTCTTGGTGAATCAACAAGAAGAACGCAAGCGCCAGCACGAGCCCAAAGACGAAGTGTGGGTATTCCAGCCCAAGCTCCGCATTCGCGGCGTGAAAAATGAGCCAATCTTCGTTCAACGTAAGGAAGCCAAGGCCGATCTCTCGAAAATGGATCCCTTGACGCGTGAAGAGGCGGAAACGATGGCAATGCTGTACCGCGATCATCGGGAATTCGCGGTGGGGCACGGCGTCTCGATCCACGCGACTCTGCCCGAACGGTGGGCTGAGCGCGCAACCGCCGTGGAGACGGAATGGGCTCCAGTCTCGGAAGTTCCTCAGCAAACCCCTCGCTCCGAGGCCGACGACTCGAACTTGCAGGGGCTAACTCTGGACATGAAGAACCTGGCGGAGATGCCAAAACCAGAGTTGATCGCCAGCCTGCGCCGGATCGAAATCGCCTATGGCCTTTGGATCGAAGCGGAGAAGGCCAAGATCTTAAATCCCAGCGAAAAACTAACCGAGCACGAAGCAGCGGCCGTCCGCGCTGCAGGCGGTTGTGATCGCGCGAAGCAACGCATCAGGGCCGGGATCGATCTTCTCGACACGGATTCGATGGCTGAAGAAGCTTTCCGCTTCGCCAACCACGCCATGTGGCAGCAACGTGTTCACACCATTTTTTCCCGCAAGGTCCGGAAAAAAGAACTGAAGCCCGAAGACGGAACCGCTTCCGTCGATTTGCCGGAGAATCGTAGCTGGCGCCTCTTCCAGGTGGCTTTCATTCTCCTGAACCTGCCAAGCCTCACCAATTTGGACGATCCCGAGCGCAGCCACGAGACGGACGCGATTGCCGATCTGCTGTGGTTCGCCACTGGCGGCGGCAAAACGGAAGCATACCTTGGGCTCACGGCATACACGCTCGCCTTGCGGCGATTGCAGCCACCAATCAATGGTCGGCCCGGCGAACACGGCGTAGCAGTGCTGATGCGTTACACATTGCGATTGCTCACTCTCCAACAGTTTCAGCGTGCCGCGGCGTTGCTCTGTGCGTGCGAAGTGATTCGCCGCAATAACGAAATCAAGTGGGGCACAACTAGGTTCCGACTTGGTCTTTGGGTCGGCCGTAACACAACACCGAACACTTTGACTGCGGCTGCGGAGTCCCTCCGACAAGGCCGCGTAGGTGGTCGGCCACACATGGGCGGAACTCCTCATCAGATAACGTCTTGCCCCTGGTGCGGAACAGAAATTCGCGAGATGCACCTGAGAGTGTACGAAGCACCGAGCGACATTGGCCGCTGCGTCACTTATTGCGGCGATAGCCTGGGACGTTGCGAATTTTCTGAAGCTAAAGCTCCCAAAGAAGGCCTGCCGGTGATGGTGGTAGATGAGGACATCTACCGACATCCGCCCGCTCTTCTGATCGCCACCGTTGACAAGTTTGCACAGATGCCGTGGAAGGGCGAAACGCAGATGCTGTTTGGTCAGGTCAACGGTATTTGTACGCGCCACGGCTTCCGCTCGCCGGAAATTGACGATGCGAATTCACACCCGGCGAGAAACGGATTGCCGAAAGCCCAAACTCTGCCGCACGGTCCGCTCCGTCCCCCTGACTTGATTATTCAGGACGAGTTGCATCTAATTTCCGGGCCTCTTGGTTCGATGGTCGCACTTTATGAGGCCGCGATTGATGAGCTTTGCTCTTGGGAAGTAAACGGAAAGCGCGTGCGCCCGAAGGTGATCGCTTCCACAGCAACAATTAGCCGGGCGGCAGATCAGGTCCGAAAGGTTTTCGTTCGGAAACTGGAAGTATTCCCTCCGCAGGGAACAAATATTCAGGACAGCTTCTTCGCTATTCAGCGCGAGATCGGAGAAAAGTATCCGGGTCGGCGTTACCTGGGCATTTGCGCCTTCGGCCGTCGTTATCCCGTGGCAATGATCCGCACCTACGTCGCTCACTTGGCCGCGGCGCAGGTTCTTTATGACAAATACGATACGCTCGCTGATCCGTGGATGACCCTGGCAGGGTATTTCAACTCGATACGCGAATTAGCGGGCACGCGCCGTCTGGTAGAGGACGACATTCGCGCCCGCCTTCGCGATGCCGACCAGCGTGGACTGGCGAAGCGCCGCGTCAGGGCTGTCGAAGAGCTGACGTCTCGAAAATCCGGCACCGATATCCCTAAGATTCTGGAGCGCTTGGAAGCCAAATTTGATCAGGCCCTGGAAGCGCAACGCGCTCAGGAGCGCAAAGATGGAAAGCACACGAGTTCAACAACTCCCTATGATGTGGTCCTAGCCACGAATATGATCTCCGTTGGCGTTGACGTAGATCGCCTGGGAATGATGTTGGTTGCCGGGCAGCCGAAAAACACTTCTGAATATATCCAGGCGACAAGCCGTGTCGGTCGGTCTTCGTCTGGTCCTGGTCTGGTCTGCACCGTTTACAACTGGGCGCGTCCGCGGGATCTTTCTCATTACGAGCGTTTCGAGCATTACCACGAAACATTCTATAAGCACGTGGAGGCACTCTCCGTCACGCCCTTCTCAGCGCGTGCACTTGACCGCGGATTGTCCGGCGTTCTAGTGGCACTGATGCGCCTGTGGGATGATCGACTCAATGCCAATGAACGCGCCGGTATTCTCCAAGATAGCGATCGAGTGATGCCGCTCGTTTTCGCGAAGCTGGCTCAACGTGCCGAGAATGCGACGCATGACAAATTGAGCGGTGAGAGAGTGCTCAGCATGTTGAAGTCCCGCAGAGATGAGTGGCTGAAGAGAGTTCACAACCAAACCGAGCACCGGCTCGCATACCAGTTTGAAGGCGGAGCTACTGTGGGATTGCTGGACCACCCGGCAACGGGGCAATGGGAGATGTTTACTTGTCTTGACTCATTGCGAGATGTTGAGGGAACCGCCGACTTGGTGCTGGATACACGCCCGACGGGCTTGAAAGTTGATTAACGCATGAATGAGATAGGTCAGATTCGTCCGACTCAACTGATTTTCACGTTTGGCGTAGCATCACTTATCGATTTGCCGAACATGTCTGCCTTGGTCATGGGGCTGGACGACTGGAACACTCAATATTGCCGTGCAATCGAAGAAGACCGACTTCTGGCCACAATCCAAAAGCGACTAGGGCCACAAGTCAGGGAGCTGTTCATCCCGCCTATTAAACTGGACGACGGCAAAAGTGATCCGGGTGCGCCTGCGATAGGAGTACCGGTCGCTCCGTTTCCACGTTGGATGCGATGTCCCCTCTGCGATACGCTCGCTACTATCGATTCGGGTGTCTTCCGTCTGAAGCAAGACCAGTGGCGTCCAGACCGAACGGAATACCGGCACGAGGGCTGTACTAAGGCCAAAGGCAACATAAGCCCGTCAGCTCTGTCAGTTCGTTTCTTGCTGGCTTGCCGAGAAGGCCACTTGACCGATTTTCCTTGGCTCGATTTCGTCCACAAAGGGAACGTACCGTGCAAGCCAGCGCAGCTCACATTGCGTGAATATGGCATTTCCGGCGACGCCTCTGACATCATCGTTCAATGCTTGGCTTGCAACACTACTCGAAGGATGTCTGATGCGTTCGACCAAGACGCGCAATTTAAGTGTCCGGGACATCATCCTCATTTAAGGCGCGTCGATCACAAGCCATGCGAAGAGGTAGCGAAATCGATCCTCTTAGGCGCTTCGAATAGCTGGTTCTCTGTTTCGATATCCGCGCTTTCCATACCCTTGGCAACTGATCGGCTCGCCAAGATCGTTGAGGAGCAGTGGGGCGAGCTTAAAGGAGTGCAGTCTCAAGAGGAGTTGCAGTTCTTCCGGAAGATGTTGCAGAAGTTTCCTTCTCTAGTCTCACTCTTTTCCGATTTCAAAGATCCGGAGATATTGGAAGCAATTGAGACCAAGAAGTCCAAGGCGGGTCAAGACGATGGTTCGGTGCCAGACATTAAGCTGCCTGAATGGCGCGTGTTTTCAAACCCGGATACGGCAGTGGAGAATCGTGATTTCAAACTGCGCAAGGCGCCACCGCCGAAAGGCTTCGAGGACATATTCGAAGACACAGTTCTTGTTGAGCGCATACGTGAAGTCCGCGCGCTACTTGGATACACCAGGCTTGAATCGAACGCCGACTTTGCAGAGATTACGGCGCTTGAAGAATTGAGAATTAGTCCAATCTCACGGACTCCTCCTACTTGGCTTCCAGCATCGGAAGTTCGTGGGGAAGGGATTTTTCTTCGACTGAAAGAAGGGGCTCTCGAATCTTGGGAATCGAGGAAAGAAGTGCAGCAATTGCGGCTGGACTTTCTGGAGTCTCACAAACTCTGGCGAAAACTAAGAAAGCTGATGCCGACTCATGACGGTTTTCCAGGAATCCGGCTCGTGCTGCTGCACTCTCTGGCTCACGCCTTAATTCGGCAAATTGTGCTCGATTGCGGGTACAACTCGGCGAGCCTGCGCGAACGACTCTACTGCCGATGGGGAAGCGATCACGGCGGACCAATGGCTGGAATTCTGATTTATACCGCGGCTCCAGATAGTGAAGGTACGCTTGGTGGCCTGGTGGAGCTCGGAAATCCAGCTTCTCTGGGTCGTCACCTGCAACAGGCGCTGGAGAGCATGCGCGTGTGCGCTTCTGATCCGTTATGTTCTGAACATGCCCCTTCGAGTGACGGCCGTGGTATCCATGGTGCGTGTTGTCATGCCTGTCTTTTCGCGCCGGAAACCTCTTGCGAGCGCGGCAATCGTTATCTAGATCGAGCGGTCTTGGTGGGCACATTCGCCAGCAGTGAGACGGCATTCTTTAAGTCATTTCGATGAAAGCCGAACTGAGTCAAGCGATTGAAGAATTGGTTCAAGAGGCACCTCGCTCTTGGCTGGAGGCAGTGTGCGCTGAGCTGCAATCATCAAAGACGAATACCCTCGCGGAAGTTGTGCTGGGGAGACTTCCCCCAACCCACAACGGTGACCTTGCTTATCGATTGGGAGAAGTTGTTCGACTCTGTAATGGCGCGATCTCCTGGGAGGCGCTGAGTTCTGCTATTGCAATGTGTACCGCTGTTGGCGATCGCTGGCAGATTGAGCGCAAGACGGAGCTGCTATGGACAGGTCCGGCACCCGGCGGCGGAGTGCCCGCGCGGCGTATCGACCAAGTGCTTTATGATCTGATTGCAACCGCTGAAAAAGACATTCTGCTTATCACTTTTGCTGCTCACAAGATCCAGCGGCTCGCGGAAGTCCTAGCCTCGGCGTCACGTCGCGGCGTACGAGTACGACTAGTATTGGAATTTGGCGCTCAGTCTCAATTTCAGCTGTCACATGATGCGCTCAAAGCGTTTCCTCTTGACCTGCAAGAGAAAGCAGAGATCTTCTATTGGCCGATCAACAAGCGAGAACTCAATTTGTTCGGGAAACCCGGGAAGCTCCACGCTAAGGCGGCGGTTATAGACAAACAGGCCCTGCTTTCGAGCGCTAATCTTACAGACGATGCCTTCCTCCGCAATCTTGAGCTCGGTGTATTGTTCATGGGCGGTGACATGCCTACTAAGTTGCGACAACATTTTGAGCACCTCATCGCCTTGGGCACGCTCTTGCGGTGGAATCCTTGAAATCCTTCACGTCCTTATCGCGACCAGCGTCAAAACGCTAAACATCCTTGCCTCCGTCCCATTGCCGACTTGGTACCCAGTGGCGAAGATCGGATTTTGTCAACGATTCCTCGGAACATATGGCAAGCGGTCATCCCGCACCACATTTATCCGAATCGCCTGAGTTGGAGCGAGCTTTCACTTTCTGAAAAGCACCAATACGAAACGCGGCCGCACATAGTTAAAAGTATAAGTGACCGTAGTCATACAATTAACGGGATGGTAGCCGACCCTCACGCCGTCCAGATCTCCGTCGATGGTTCGTGCTTCCCGAACGAGAAGAGGAAATCGGGATATGCCGGCGTCGTTGTTTATCCCGACGACCAGGCCGAGCGGGAGGTCGTGTTTCAGGGATTCGAGGAAAGCACCATCAATCGCATGGAACTCGCGGCCTGCATCGCCGCGATGGACTGGGTGAAGCAGGAAAGGATCGGCCAGCGTTACGGACGCGTGCAGATTTTCAGCGATTCACAATATGTCGTCGACGGTCAGGTTTCCGCTCAGTACTGGCAGAAAGCGAAATGGCGTAACAGTGCCGGACGCCCGGTTGCGAACTGGGAATTGTGGAAAGAGTTTCTGTCATCCCGGTCGAAAGCCGGCGTTCGTATTGATATTTGCAAGGTGAGGAACAAATCCACGTCGCTCCTGCAGCGGGTCGACAAGCTGGCAAAAGCCGCTGCCAAGAGCCATCCGCGGATTGACCGGGGGCTCGTCGTCGGCAAGATCGGACGGGCGAAGATCAAAGGCAGTCCGACAATGTTCCCTGCTGCCAGTCAGGTGCTGGTCATCCGAATCGTTGGCTCCAAGACGGTTGGACGCGAAGGCGAGAACCGATTTGTTTTTGAAGTCTTCGATGAGAGCACTACTGTCTATCTCTCGAAACACTTCGCTTACTCCACGCCGGTGGTCGGATCGCAGATGCACAGACAAAGAGGATTCCGCGTGCGGATGAACGACAAGACCGACTACCCGCAGATTCTTGAGGTGATCGAAGAAGTCCCCCTGCCCAAGAAGGAACGGCGCAAATCCTCAACGCCGCCGTGATTCGTGTCACGGTTTTAGCGCCAACCAATAAGGTGTTACCGATCCCTTCCGGCGAAGGCGAACGACGGGCTTCGATTGCGGGAGAAGTTCGGACAGCGTAAGCTGGCGACGCCGTTGAACCCGTAATCCATACAACGCTATGTCAAAATCAGCCGCAAAAATGAATCCGTCGAAGGGCTTGTACATAAAGCTTGGAGAGTCGGGGAGATGGGAAAAAGAATGCCTGAAACACGGAATTCTCCGCTTCGGATACAGGCAGACGCCGTTTGAGGCGGCGGCATCCGGGGACTGGGAAAAGGTCCGGAAGGTATGGCTCGATAAACGAAAAGACGAGGGGGCGGCAACAAGAGACGTAAACCAAATCCGGAATTTCTTCGAAGCCGGCGAGGATACGCTCTGGATTACGTTCAACGGCGGATTTCTGTGGTGGTGTTTCGCCAAGCCCGGTGTGAAACAGCATCAGGACGAAGAAGGGAGTTACCGGAAAACGGTGGACGGCTGGCATAACACCGACATCAAGGGCGCAAAGCTCTCTTCGGAAAAGCTGTCGGGCAATCTGCTGAAGGTGCAGTCCTTTCAGGGGACGATCTGCGATATCAAGGAGTTCGAATACCTGAAGCTGAAACTAAACGGGCAGTTGCTGCCGCAAGTCGAGGACGCAGCGCATGCCGAGAATCAGATGGTGGAGAAGATCGTTCCTCTGATGCGGCTTCTGACATGGCAGGATTTTGAATTGCTGGTCGATCTGGTTTTTGCGAACAGCGGTTGGCGTCGCCTGGGTCAGGTAGGAAAAACGCAAAAAACGGTCGACATTGAGCTTATGCTGCCGACAACGGGCGAGCGCGCGTTTGTGCAGGTCAAGTCGTCCGCGTCAAAACAGGATCTGACGCAGTATGTAGAACGGCTGAAGGATTCGCACGCCTACGACCGCATGTTCTTCGTCTGGCATTCCGGTGATGTCGGCGAGGTCGAAGAGAGCAACGTCGCACTCATCGGCCCTGGTCGTCTGGCGAGGATGGTTTTCGATGCCGGGCTGACGTCATGGCTGCGCGAGAAGGTATCCTGAACCTCGGCGGAGATATTTGAGTCTCACGACATGGCGCGGTACTCCCTTTCTCGCGTGAGGGATTGTTACCGGGAGGCCGAGACGCGAGGCTCGGTGAGTCCCGCGAGGGCGAGTAGAGCCCGGTCCGGCGAACGCCGGAAACAAGATGGTTCGTAGGGTTTCTCTTGCCGCTAGATTTCGGGGACGGTCGTACAGCGGCAGCGCCGTGAATGCGCGGGTAGCAGACATAGGGTTTGTCAGCGAACAAGATATGCGTAAGCGACGGCGCCGGCGATGGCCAGGGCCAGCAGGATTCCCGCTTCCCACAGTTTGGGTTTGATGACTTCGAGATTAAACTCGCGAATGCGGAGCCGGATCATAACTTAAAGTCTCCCTTCAGCTATCGTCGCCAGACTACCGCGGATGCCCTGCGGCGCGGAAGAACTACCTCCCGCATAACTGTCCTCGCTTGTGCGACTTATGCGCGAATACTTAGTCCGGCATATCATGCTCGAAGTAGGAGTTGTGGCCTTGGGGCGGCAGGCGTTAGCCTCTGCACAAGTCAGGAAGGTGCTATGCGCGAACTAAAGAAAGAAGAAATCGAATATGCTATAAGCCGCCTCGAAGTCCACATGGCTTCGCGGGGCCTCAACCAGAGCGACCTGGATGAACTGACGGGCGTCGAGCAATCGACGATCTCGAAGATTCTCCACCGCAAGCAGGAACCCAGCCTGGAGAACCTGCAGAAGCTTTTCGGCGGCCTCGGCCTGCAACTCGCGGACGTGCTGAAAGCGGCCGCGGACCGCCTGCCGAAAATCCTTCGCGGCTATCTCGCGACGCCACTGACGGGACTATCCGAAGCGGAGGATTCTTCGGTGAGGGCGGTTGTCGAGGCGGTGCGCCGCTGCGCCGGCGCGGCGGAATTCTCCGATCCGCCCGTCAATGTCTACTGGCCGGGCGAGCACACGCACCCCAAGCGCCACCCGAAATACAAGCCCTCGACCGTGTACCTGATCGACCGCTCGCGGGCCTCCACATTCCATTTCCTGGTCATCCTGTGCGGAGCGCCAAGCTTCGGGGTCGGCCAGGAAAACGAGATCGCAACGCAGGCGGGCGTGCCCGCCATCCGTCTCGTGAATTCGCAGGTGTCGCGGATGATGCTGGGATCGTTCCTCAGGAGCTTCGACGTTCAGTACACCGGCAGCCTGAAAGAAGGGATTTTCTTCAACGACGAGGACTTCACCAAAGCGCTGCGCGGGATCGTGAAACTCCACTATTCACACGGCGCCCTTTATTCGACCATGAACGGCAACGATTTCGGGCCGCGCCTGAAGAGGCTTGTCGATGAGCGCGTCCGCGACGACCGAGCCTTCGCCGAAGAACTGGGCGTAAGTCTGGAGTATGTCCAGGCCCTGATGGTGGAGCCGCTCGGGGTGAGCAACCCGAGCGCCCGGCTGCTGGAACGCATGAGCATCCTGCTGGGCGAGAGCGTCGGTTTCCTCCTCGGAGAAAAGGAGAAGGACGACGCGATCTACCGTGAGAGCAAGGAAAATTTCAACGCCTGGGTGCGGGAATCCTGCGACGATGTTGATGCGCGGACCGCGAACGAGATCTTCGATCACTGGAAGGTTGACTATTTCGCCCGCAAGGTCGAGAACAGCCCGGTCTCCCTGCGCAGCGAGGTCAGGGCCATGGGTAAAGCCGACTGGGACGGGATGTTCCGGCTCGCGAAATTGAAGAAACCCGCATCGAAGCAGCAATCCATGTTCGGCACATAGGAGACGCATGTCCCTACTTGTGGAGCGTTTCGCGGCGGCAAGGGACGGTGAGGGGCCTCGCAGCCCGCAAGACGAGATCGTTCAATGCGTGAAGGCGCTGCGTCGGCGTCTCGGTTTCCGGGCGGTGGCGCCGGTCCGGCTGGAGTCGTTTCTGATCGCCCGCAACATACGGGATGTCACCACGGACGACACACTGAAGGCGGACGGGGCGCTGGCGCCGCTAGGCGCGGATTTCGGCGCGGGATTTCGCATGATCCTGCGGCGGGATCTCCCGGAAGGCCGGATCAATTTCACGGTCGCGCATGAGATATGCCACACGTTCTTCTACGAGCGCGTGCCGGAAATAAAATTCGCCGCTCATCCCGCCGATCCGGAGGAGGAGCGCCTTTGCAACAGCGGCGCCGAGGAGTTGCTGATGCCGGGGCTGGACGTGAAGCGTCGCGCGAAGGAAAAGTCTGTGTCGCTCGCCGCACTGCAAGCGCTGGCAGCCGATTACCGGGTGAGCGCACCGGCGATGCTGATCCGCCTGCGGAACCTCGGCCTCTGGAAAGCAGAACTCGTGCTGTGGCACGGAATGACCAACGGGACGTTTGCCGTCAAGCGGCAATGGGGCGGACGGATGGCAGACTGGCGCTGGCTGGAAGACGCGATTCCCCGTGCCGCGCTGTCTGCATCGCCGGGGAAAATCCTGTCGGGGCACACCTTTTGGGTCGTCGACACGCCGCGCGGGCAAAGGTTCAAGCCAGTTGTGTATCATGTCGCGCGGCACCGGGGCGACCTGCTGGCGCTCGTGCTGAAGGGACACAAGAAAAAACCGCCGCAGGCGTCGTGTTCCGGACAATCAGAATTTTTTCCGCGCTCCCTCAGGCATGAAAAAACGCGAGGAACATAACCGTTTGCCTTCGCTTCGTTCTCGTCGACAGACCGCGGCTAAGACGGAATTTTGGAGCGGGCGGCCGTTGACTTCCCGGCGCGCGCGGGCAGAGTCCCGTGAATGTTGAGGGCACCAGAAAAAGGAGCGCGATGAACGACGGATCGAAGATGAAAGAGAGCGCTGTCGTGCGACACCGGCCAA
>Ga0182030_10022558_pt1 | contig 11709 bp, 14 predicted proteins | sample 812S3MmetaG_FD_121299 | JGI IMG/M metagenome (GOLD analysis project Ga0182030, IMG submission 121299) | Permafrost microbial communities from Stordalen Mire, Sweden - 812S3M metaG (Illumina Assembly) | ecosystem: Environmental > Terrestrial > Soil > Wetlands > Permafrost | place: Sweden... | reverse complement strand
CTGGTAACCCAACAGCACCTACGCAAACAGCGGGTGACAACTCAACAAAGATCGCTACTACTGCTTTTGTTGCAACGTCATTTGCACCACTAGCGTCGCCCACATTCACAGGTGTTGCTGTCACACCTGCGCTCTCTGTGACAGGACTCACCGGCGCGACAACAGGCATGCGACTTGTCGGTGCTACCGCGTCAGGCGCACCGGCGTCAGGAACGTTTCTTACGGGTGATGTCAGTGTAGACCGCACGGGAGTTTGGTGGTTATGTACGGCGGGTGGAACATCAGGAACATGGGCAAAGATCGGTGCAGCGTATCTCTCAAGTGCGAATGAAGTTCACCTCACATCCACTGCGGCGACAACTGTCACCACTTACACACCTGCAGCAGCAGGTAACTTCGAGATCGGTATCTACTTCCGAGTTGTGACTGGGACAACAGCCGTGACGATAACCGTCACGTGGACTGACACAACTGGTGCGCAAACACTTACACTCTTAAACGCAGTGAATGAAGCAGTTGGTTCTTACTCATTGACGAAGTTTATGATCGCTGCAACTGCGGCCGCGATCACTGTGACCATGACTTCGGGTACCTCAAATAACATATATGCAAGTGCATCAATAGGACAGGACTAATTATGGCAACAGCAACACTCATAAATGTAGCAACGCCAGAACCTGCACTTGCGTTGTTATTGTCTAACACACCGCTTTTCGTAAATGTCGACAATTCCGGTACACGCATGTGGCCGAATCAAATCACGATGACATCGCTGAGCACCTGGTATAACGTCACTAGTCTTACACTCACACCCGGTACATATGTGCTGTTTGGAGCATCTGAAATAAGCATAAGTCCTGGACCAACACTCGGACTTGTGTTTAGTCTTACAAGTGCAAATGGCACACCAGTTGCAACTATGATAAATTCACCACAAATCTCCAACACTGGTCCGGTTGGTATGGGAGTTGTCGCAGTGGTAAAGGTGACTGCTACAACAACTGTGTACCTTAACGTAGAGAACACTGGTACTGGTGTTGACACTATAGGTTCGGGTGGTGCATTGGCAGTACAAATCGCTTAAAAGAAATTGAAAGGATGCAAGATGGAATCACTTGTAACTCTTAAGAGAACATTCATACCGAATGTTCGCAATCAAGTTACTCACTGGGCAATCCAAGGTGTGGTGGATGAACGTGAGAAGCAAGATTTTGTGTATCTTGAAACACGCCCGGAGGTCGTCAGTTGGCAACCTCCAATCCGTGTTGATTGTTCTTTCTACTGTAAGATCGTGTATTGGCGTGCGGGTGCGATTGACCCGACTGGCATGAACTTCGATGAGTATGGTAACTCAGACAGCATCTTTAATAATCCTCAAGGTAAACACATCAACCTTGCTGATGTGCGTCATGGAGACATCATCCTCTTCGGTCCTGGTGGTTCAGTACACGCAGTCATCGCTGTGACAGATGGCACCGGTGGTGATCCCACGTGCGCATCTATGGGTCAACCTGGTAATCCTGCTCTTGTAAAATTAAGTGTACTTGAGTCATTGGGTGAAGCAACATTCATTCAGTTCCCAATGACGAATCGTCACCTAATGAAACTTCCTATCATTGGCAATCGCCAGATATAATAAGAACATGACGAAAAGACGACAGTACGCTGTGCAAGATCATGAACGTGCATTCACGTTTAACGGTGTACTCTTAGGTCATGCATCATCTGAAAATCAGTCAAAAAATCGATGGACGGAAATGTCAATCTATCGAACTGACAAAGGCACATACATCATCTCTGGTATTGGGCAAACCCGAGTCAAAAAAGGTGATTATGTTTGGGATGATGAAAAGAGCAGAGATGTTCGCGCAACGAAAGATGAAACACCTCGAGCCTGGGCGCACGTGTGTGAAAGTGCAGAAGGTGCAATTCAAAGACTATATCTTTTTGACACTGACAATGTTCGGTACATGACGCGTGTTGCACGCACTGCACTCCTCGCTGCAATTGAACTCGATGATGCATTGAAAAATGCTTTCCTCATTGAAGAGGTTGCGTAATGGCGTTGACTTCAACACACACTCATACGACATTCTTTAACGTAAAACAAGTTGATGAATTAGTTGGTGGTGCATACAAAGCACTTGCTGAAGATTGGGAACGCCGCCGCATGCATATCTCTAAGGAATGCCAAATGGCAGGTGACGCTCGACTTGAACTCTTACGTCACACGTGGACACTCCTATTGGAGGATGCTGACTAGAAGTTGTAGTATGTTTATCGATGCAATGACGAAAGGTAATGAATGCTCATTCTACTTGAAGGTCCTGATGGTGGTGGCAAGACCACTCTTGCAACTGAACTTGCACGAAGAATTACAGGAGTGACAGACATTCGTCACTGTAGCCAATTGAGGCGTGATCCACTTGATGAATACATTGGTGACTTGCATATGTATCTTCCAGGTACTGGGATGAACATCATCTATGATCGTCACTACATGGGTGAACTTATCTATGGCCCTTTATATCGTGATGTGTCAGCAGTCACACCAGGAATACAGTTTGGCATTGAACAGTTTTTGAATCACAAAGGTGCACTTCTTGTTCTTGTGACAAATCACACAGATGTGTTGCGGCAACGATGTGCTGAGAAGGGTGAAGACTTTCTACAAGTCGATGACATCTACTTTGTGCGAATGCAATACTACGAAGAATTTGAAGAGTCAAAAATCAAGTTCAAGAAAGTAGTTATTGATGCAACAAGTGATGATGTTGACGACATCATTTGGTTGGCGAACAAAATTGAAAAGCGAGTGGCAGTATGATCATCATTCCATCAATGGCACTCGGGTACAAGACAATCATTGATCACGTCTATGAGAACGGACGCCACACAAGTCCTCGAGGAATTGAGACGCTTGAAGTTCCTGACCTTGTCTTTCGTCTCGATGATCCAACAAAATCACTTGCGCACTCAACTGGTCGAAAACTTAATCCTGCAATTGCAGCGATGGAGGCCGCGCAACTTATTGGTGGATTTCTTGACCCTGCACTGATGGTAAGTGTGTCAAAGAACTTTGAAAAATTCATGGATGATGGAACATTTCACGGTGGTTACGGTGAACGCATCGGTAATCAAGTTCTTATGGCTGCACAGAAGTTAATAAAGGATGATGCAACGCGGCAAGCAGTAGTGACCATATGGGACAAGGATAAAGATAACCTTCCTGGCTTCCACGATTACCCGTGTACATTGTCACTCACGTTTCAGATACGTGATGACAAGTTAGAACTTCACACTACAATGAGGTCAAACGACGTGTGGCTTGGGTTACCGTATGATGTATTTCAGTTCACCCAACTCCAATGCACTGTGGCAAATGTTCTTGGCCTTGGCTATGGTCCATACTTTCATCACGCGGTGAGTATGCATCTATACTTGTATGACGTTGTGAACGCAATGAAACTTGAAAGTGTTGATGCTCTTCCTGGTTACATTAGTCTCATTGGTTTTGGTAACCGTCGAACATACGGAACAAACAACATCTTTGGCGTGTTACAACGAGCGCGTATGATTGGTCAAGGTAGAGAAGATGAAGTAAGTCAACCGTCTCTCACAGAACAATGGTTCATTGCACAGTTAGCAAAATACACAACAAAAAAAAAGGTAGTGACAAATGACGAAACGACAATCATGGGACCGCACATGGATTTCGATTGCAAAGGTGATGGCGCTGAGATCTGAGTGTTCACTCGCCCAAGTTGGTGCAGTGATCGTGAATGATAAGAACCGAATCATTGCTACTGGGTACAATGGGCCACCGGCGAATAGCATCGCTACAGAGTCGTGTCGATTGTCATGCCCACGCTCCCGTCCACACGCTGGTTCGCAAGTTTCAAGTTATGGGTTTGGTTGCATCAGTATTCATGCTGAGGCGAATGCTCTTCTCTTTTGCGATAGGTCAATGATTGAAGGCGGCACGCTTTATGTCAATGCAGTACCATGTGAAGATTGTGCAAAGTTAATTGCGAACAGTGGCATCGGATTTGTGTTCTTCACTGATGACAAAAAACCGCACCGACCATCAGACACGATCATCAACTACTTAGCCGCACACAACATTGATGCACAGGTGATTGAATGAGTGGCGAATTAAATCGTGTGAAGTTACATTACATAGAGTCAGTCAGTGATGTAAATGATTTCATGTCATGGCTGAACAAGCGGCGACCAGTTCTTGGTGTTGACACTGAAACGACGGGTCTTAAGCCGTGGCGTGATCACGTTCGATTAGTCCAGTTTGGTGACAATGACGAAGGATGGACATTCCGTTGGGATCGGTGGGGCGGTGTTGTCAAAGAAGTGTTTGCGGGTTATGAGAGTGATTATGTTTTTCATAATGGGAAATTCGACTTAGCGATGCTAGCACAGTGGTGTGATACTGTTCTTCCTCCATCTCGCTGTCATGACACAGCAATTATGGCACGGCTACTTGACCCGACTGGTCTTCGTGGTCTCAAACCATTAGCCATGCAATTCATTGACCGTAACGCGGGTGTTGGTCAAGCAATGCTAGAGAAAGCAATGCATGACGGTAATTGGACGTGGGAAACAATTCCGTATGATGTCCCAGCATACACGATGTATGCTGCAATGGATTGTGTTCTCACAACACGACTCTATGATATTCTTTACCCAAAGGTACTGACGACTTGCCCGATAGCGTATGACTTAGAACGGGAGTTTTCTAGTGTTGCACAGAAGATTGAGTCACGAGGTTCGCAAGTCGATAAGGCATACACAGAGCAAGCATTCGTGGCGCTTAGACAATACATGGATGATGCAGAGAAGTGGTGTGTTGACAATTACAATGTGAAGCCAGGTTCAAACCAAGCAGTGATTGCGATTCTTGCGGCAGAAGGTATTTCATTCGTTAAGCAAACTAAAGGTGGTGCACTCGCACTTGACGCGGATGTTCTTGAAGATATTGATCATCCACTCGCACAAACAGTTCTTGCACGACGCCAAACGCAGAAAGTAGCAAACACATATCTCCGTAACTTTCTTGAAATGTCTGATGAGAACGGAATCATTCGACCAGGGATGGATGCACAAGGAACTGTGACAGGTCGTATGTCGATGGAACTCTTTCAAACGTTACCGCGCAGAAGTGAAGAAAACCCACTAGCCAACATCGTCCGTAACTGCATCATTCCGCGCGAAGATAACGTCTTACTTCTTATAGATTTCTCCCAGGTGGAAATGCGAATTCTTGCTCACCTATCAAGTGATCCTGGTCTTGCTGAGGCGTTCACGACTGGAGATTTTTTTCTCAATCTTACACGTGAAATCTTTGGTGATGAAACTATCGAACGAAAAGATCCACGACGGCAAACGACGAAGAATGGCATGTACGCTTGGGCGTATGGTGCGGGCGCCGCAAAATTTGCAATGACAGCGGGCATCACAGAAGAAGCAGGCACTGTGTTCTTCAATTCGATTAAACGACGATTCCCAGGGATGGAAGCATTCAAGCACCAGGTTGAGAAAGTTGCGACTGAACGCTTACAACTTGAAGGAAAGCCATACGTTCTTTCACCGTTCACACGTCAACCTTATTACCCGAAAAAGGAAGACAAGATCTACGCTTTAGTAAATTATCTCATACAAGGGTCAGCGGCAACCATCCTCAAGAAGAAGGTTGTGGAAATGGACAACGCGGGCATCGCTGACTTCATCACGTTGTTAGTCCACGATGAAGTGATTGCTGATGTGCCACTTGACCAAAACCAAGAAGTCGCAAGTGTGATGCAAGCGATAATGAATGACGACAAACTTCTTAGTGTTCCACTCACTGCAACACTAAGTGCTGGGTATCGATGGGGAGAAAAATTTGATTACATCGGATCATCGTTAGATGTCTAGCGCACTGCACATACGATTGTTCTTTGCCCATAATGGTCTGGGACCATACACTTGTTTCTTCTGTGGTGATGATGTCGCACTAGAGAAAGTAACGATTCATCATAAGAATCACGATCATGATGACAATCGAAAATCAAACTTGAAAGCATCACACTCCGGTTGTCATAGTCGACATCATGCCACTGGACGTGTTAAATCAGTACGTGAACGTGAAAAGATTTCCACAACACGTAAGGGTATGTTTGCACGAGGTGAATTAACGACACCAACACAAGGTATTGGTCATTCACCAGAGACGTGCGCCAAGATAAGTGTAAGTCATATGGGAATACGACCATCAGATGAAACCCGCGCTAAGATAAGCGCAGCAAATAAAGGTAACTCTGATGTAGTAAGACGTGGCTGGGAAACACGAAGGAGCCGACAATGATACTCCTAGGTGTAGACCCGGGTAAGACTGTTGGTCTTGCGGTCTATAACACAATCACTGAAGAAATGATGGGATCACAAATTGTCTTTGATGACTTTGGTGATTGGTTGAATCTAAGTCTTGGTAATGTTAGGAAAGATCCTAACCTTGACCAAGACATAAAAGTAGCATGTGAACGCTATGCAATACGTTCACTTAAGTATGCAGCCGATGCTCACTGGGCAATTGAGATTATTGGCATCACACGATACTTGTGTAAATGTTATTCAGTACCACTTACACTTCAACATGCTGGTGTTGCAAAGCAATATGCTAATGACATCAAATTGAGGAAAGCCAAGTGGTATGTCCCTGGCCGTGATCACGCTAATGATGCCATAAGACATGTGGCACTCTTAATGGCATCACAAAAAATCGTACCTCCATGGGCTGCATAAGTAGTATTGTTAGTTATGACGCAATGATGAATGGACGGAAGTGATGGCACAAGCAGAACTGACTGAAGATAGTGGACGGATTTTAGTGTCCACTACGTTCAGTGAGAAAGAGTTAATCAAATCTGTGCCAGGTTCAGGCTGGAAGAATGGTGACTGGACAGTTCCACTTTCTTGGGGTTCTTGTGTCACTCTTCGGGGTGTGTTTGGTCAGCGTCTTGAGATTGGACCTCGTCTTGTTGAATGGGCTACACATGAACGTGAAGAACGTGTTGACCCAGCAAATGAAATTCGTATGGTTGTGTCATGGGCAAACGGTGTAGTGACAGAGCCAGGACTCTACCCATTCCAAGATGTTGGTGTTGAGTTCCTTTATCGTGCTAAGCGTGCACTCCTCGCAGATGAAATGGGAACAGGCAAGACCACACAAACAATTCGTGCAATTCGACGTCTTGCGTCATGGGGCGAAGATCCGTTTCCTGTTTGCGTTATCTGTCCTAATACTGTTAAGCGTGGATGGTTGCGAGAGTGGGCGCGTGAAGCGCCACGAGGCGACCCGAACGTGCAAGTGTTTGTTATCGAAGGTTCAGCGACAAAGCGGCGCAAGATTTTTGATGATGCAAATGCAGCCATTGCAGATGGATATGATGTTGCGATTATCATCAATTTTGAGTCTGTGCGTGGGCACTCACGACTTGCTCCGTACGGCACAGTTCGATTGAGTGAGAAAGAAAAAATGCTTAAGGAATTGAATGATATTTCATTCAAGACTGTTGTGGTGGATGAGGCCCACCGCATGAAAGATCCTAAGTCAAAGCAAACACGTGCATGTTGGTCAGTGCAGCACGGCAAAGAAGTTAAGTTTGTATTTGGCCTAACTGGTACGCCGATTGCTAGTCATCCTGGTGATCTATGGGCAATCATGCATGGGATTGCTCCACTTGACTATCCAACACGCACAAAGTATGTTGACCGTTATTGCATGCAAGGGTATTCACCATTCGGCGGTCTTAACATTGTTGGTGTGATGCCAAATACAAAAGTAGAGTTTGAGCAAATTCTTGACCCACGTATGCGGTCAATGCCAAAAGAACTTGTATTGCCATTCTTGCCACCTAGGATTCGACCGGAACCACGTTATGTTCCTATGAGTCCAAAGCAAAAGAAAGCATATAAGCAAATGGAAGAAGATATGCTTACACGTCTCGATGACGGTACTGTTATCTTCGCAACGAATTCACTTACAAAGAACACACGCTTACTTCAGTTCTCATCGGCATCGGCTGTGATAAACGAAGAAGGTGAAGTTCGTTTGTCTGAACCTTCGTCAAAACTTGATGAACTTGATAACATCATTGATGAAATGAACGGTGAACCACTTGTAGTTGTTGCTGAGAGTTTGCAACTAATCAATCTCGCCCAGGCGCGTATGGATAAGCGTGGCATCACATATCGTATGGTCACAGGCGACATACCTGCTGGCCCGATACGTGAACAGAACATTGAAGATTTTCAAGAAGGTAAAGCGCAAGTGATGCTTATGACAATCAAAGCAGGCGGTGTTGGTATCACACTTACACGTGCCGGCGTCATTGTGTTCTTGCAGCGTTCATGGTCAATGATCGACAACAAACAGTGTGAAGACCGTGTGCACCGTATTGGCTCTGAAATCCATGACAAAATTGTCATCATCGATATGATCGCGGCAGACACAGTTGAAGAATCACAGATACCACGTCTCCACGAAAAATTAAATAGGCTGCAAGAGATTGTGCGTCATCGTGAGACGTTACTGGCAAATGGTAATGTAGAGGCAGTGGCGGCACTCGACGCAGAGAAGGAAAGAATCGAAGCAAGCCCACTATGGGGAACTGACGTAATGAGAGAAGGAGTAAATGATGAATGAAATAACGGCTGATGTAATAAAAGCCGATCGTGCCGCGAGGAAGTTATCAAGAGTGAAGTATGCAGCACTTCTTAGACTTACGCAGACTCGTGTGTTCAATCTTGAGAAAGGCTCGAAACCAACTGAAGAAGAGGAAGTGAAACTACATGACCTCATCAATTCGGGTGTGCCGGTAGCAACAAAGGTGCAACCACCACCAACGTTTCCTCCCGCGCCAGAAGATGATGGTGTCATCCTTGTTGATGAATTGGATAGCGATGAAAACGATGATGCTCTTGGTGTTGGCGATGAAGTGCAAGGTACATTGTTTGATGACACTGCTAGTGATCAAACAAGTGCAGAGACAAAAACATATGTTGGACTACCAACTAAGTATGCGTTCAAGTATCCCGGGTACCACATCTCAAACTCAGAGATCCAGACATTTAAGCGATGCAAGCGTAAGTGGTGGCTTGCGTATTATCGTGAATTGAAATTGAAGTCGCCCGATGTGACTGGTCCACGAGCATTGGGCACGCGCATTCACCTTGCACTCTCTGCCTTCTATTCGATTGCGCACGAAGACCCGATGGAAGTTCTTGAATCCACGATTACATTTGACCGCAAGATACTGAGTGAAGGTACGGATGTTGATGCACTCTTAGATTTGGAGAAGGAAGCAGACCTTGCACGTGCGATGTTGGAAGGTTATCTCCAATGGGTTGAAGAGAACGGCGCTGACGAAGGTCTTGAGATCATTGGCAATGAAGAGGTTGTTGAAGTTCCATTCGGAACATTTCTTGGTGTGGTTGTTGTGCTAGTTGGCAAGATGGACATTCGCATCCGTCGAATAATCGACCATGCACGTTTGTTCCTTGACCACAAGACTGTTCCAAACTTCACCACGCCAACAAAAACACTTCACCTTGATGAACAGATGTTGTATTATCACTTACTCGAATATCTATCATTCTTGGCAGACGGTGTTCCAGCGAATGAAGTTGAGTACGCAGCGGGTGGCATTTACAATATGCTACGAAAAGTGAAGCGCACAGCCACAGCAACACCACCGTTCTATTCACGTGTGGAAGTGCGGCACAACATACATGAACTCCGTTCATTTTACATTCGTGTATTTGGTGAAGTCACTGCCATCATGGAACTGCGTGCAGCACTTGACGGTGGTGCAAACCCGCAACAAGTTGCATTCCCAACGCCAAAGGGTGACTGTTCATGGGACTGTGATTTCATTGCAGTGTGCCCGATGTTTGATGATGGTTCGGCAGCAGAGGAGTTGCTCACATCGTATTACGAACAAGGTGATCCACACGATCACTACTATCCAATGGGTGAACGTGAAGATGAAAGGAGCGGAGCATGATCGAGACTCTTTCATTGCTTGTTCATGGCGATTCAAAAGTTGGTAAGACGACACTCGCCGCAACGTCACCAGTGCCAATTTTGGCATTGGACGCAGAAGGTGGTTGGAAGTTCTTACCGCTAAGAATGATCCAGTGGGACCCGGTCACTGGGCCACCACCAGTTTGGGATGGGACATGGGACGTATGTCACGTCATGGTTCGTTCTTGGGCAACAGTTGGCTATGCATTTCAGTGGCTTAATACTGGGCAACACAATTTCCGTAGTCTTGTTGTCGATTCAATTTCTGAGATTCAGCGACGTCTTAAGGAAAACCTTGTTGGAACTGAAGCGATGAAGATGCAAGACTGGGGCGTGTTGCTTAGCCAGATGGATGGTGTCATTCGTGGATTTCGCGACCTAACATTGCACCCAACAAACCCGGTGCAAGTTGTTGTCTTTATTGCAGAGACACGTGAGAACAACAAAGGTAAGTGGATTCCATATATGCAAGGTGCCATTAGCATCTCACTCCCATACTGGGTTGATGTTGTTGGTTATCTCTTTGCACAAGATGTGCCAAACGCAGAAGGACAATTCGATGGAACAAAAGTACGTCGACTTTGGGTTTCACCCAATGAAGTTGCACAGGCAGGTGAGCGAGTACAAGGACGCTTGCCCGCAGTAGTAGATTACCCAAACATTACGAATATGCTCATAGCAGTGTATCCGTCACTTCAACAACAAGCGCAGTAACCTAAACAAAAATAGAAAGAAGGAATGATGGCAGAATTTGATTGGTCCACACTTATCGACCAGGCGGGTGTTACATTAACACCTATCCCTGATGGTGAGTACGAATTGCAAGTTAGTTCGGCTACACCCGGGACATCAAGCAACGGGAAGACGATGATTAACTGCCGATTCAATGTCGTGCAAGGGCCACACACGTCACGACCTGTGTATAACAATTTCACTGTGTCGCCAGAAAACCCTGCTGCACTAGGGTTCTTCTTTCGTCACATGAAGGCGATTGGTTTGGATGAAAACTTTTTCAAGGCAAATCCATCGCCACAACAAGTTGCCGATGCACTTGTCGGTAAGTTGGTGCATGTAACAATTGGTCACAATGTGTACCAGGGTGAAGTGAGAAACACCTGCAAAGGATTCAGCGTTTCACAACTGGCACCAGGTAGTGTTCCTGCAACACCAACACCGGCGCCTGTTGCTGGTGGCGCGTTCCCACCACTTGGAGGTGCAACACCGCCACCATTGTCAGTACCGACGCCTGCAGCACCGCCAGTTGCACCAGCACCAGCACCAGCACCAGTACCTGCACCAACACCAGCACCCGTTGCACCAACACGGACGTTTGACCCGGGAACTGGTATGGAGTGGGATGGGACTGCATGGGTGTGGCCTACTGAGCACGTGGCTGGTTGGAACTGGAATGCAGAGACTGGTGCATGGGTGAACCCTGTGCCTGCGGTTACGGTTGCTGCACCGCCAGCACCGCCAGCACCGCCAGCACCGCCAGCACCACCTGTTGCTGCACCAGCGGCACCACCTGCTCCACCCGTTGTTGCCGGCGCACCAACTCCTCCGTTTTAAGAAGGTATGACGATGGGCAAGATTATCGGATATGGAAAACTTGGGCGTTCAATGCCGCTGGT
>Ga0182030_10022556_pt1 | contig 11710 bp, 11 predicted proteins | sample 812S3MmetaG_FD_121299 | JGI IMG/M metagenome (GOLD analysis project Ga0182030, IMG submission 121299) | Permafrost microbial communities from Stordalen Mire, Sweden - 812S3M metaG (Illumina Assembly) | ecosystem: Environmental > Terrestrial > Soil > Wetlands > Permafrost | place: Sweden... | reverse complement strand
CGGATTACCGTCACCGCCAGTGCGGACGGGATCCCAACCGCAACCCTGACCCTCACCGCCGCACCCGTCGACAAGGAAGATCCCACAATTGCCAAGACTGCGGCACTCGACCGGGGCTTCTGAACCTTGATCGGGGGCCCCCCTCCCCCTATCAAATTCCCTATGATCAACAAAACACAGGGGCTAGATTTTCCCTAACCTTGCAACTCGCTGATTCCAGGTCGCTTAAAATGGAAGTATAGCTGGAATCAATGAGTTACAGGGGCATAGATAGCTAGGGAGCGGCGAATTCTGCCAGCAGATCTGATAGTTCCTTGAAAACCGGATTTGCTATTTCCAACACCTTGTTTTTGGTTGCCCAAATAAAGGCAGGAGAGCAGCACGGGTCATTTTTGCATTGGGTCGCGATATAGCAAGCGAGTTTCATTTTGGCCTGCTTATTCGCTGACCAATTCCCCATTGTGTTGACACATACCTTGAAATCCTCAATGCATTGGATGGTCCGAGGGTTCGTGTCGAGTGCCACTTGAAGTAGCAAGTCCTCAACCTCTCCAGTCTTTCCTTTACCGGGTGTCAGAAAAACACCGGTTCGATAGTCCTTGCCACGATGGATTGTGAATGCTGCCGTCGGTGCTTTGAACGGAGGTACAAACGCCCCACATATGGTCTTGAAAGAGTCGTCCGGATCGAGGTCGGCGTCTGTGACCACAAAAACCCCCTTGAGCTGAGCGGAGCGTCCCGCAAGCAATTCGACTACCTTCTTGATCGCGTCTTTCCCGTTTCCCCCGTCCTTTTTCTTCGGATATGTAACGTCGCAGTTCGTAATCCCCGCATGCCGCAATAAAGCGCAGACCAGCGCCATATCGTGAAATCCTTCGCACACGATCACATACGGGCTTTCTGGCTCGAAAGGATTTATTGCCGCAGCTTCTTTCTCATCGCACTTCAAAGTCTTGCTCCAAGGCGGACTCTAGATACGATCCTGGGAGAGAGTCAATTGCGCATCCATCGTCCCGGCGCGAGGCGCGAAGTAAGCTAAACTCGCTCTCATGGCCCTCCAGAACTGGCCTCATCGCTCGGATACACTCGGAGCTGTGAGTGCTCACAAATAGTTGAACCTTGAATTCCTTCGCCAAGGCGTAAAGAGAATTCCAAATCGACGGCAATAGTTTGTGATGAAAGCCATCCTCTAGTTGATCAATAAGAATGGTTCCACCTTTGAAATTTGCCAATCCTAAGCAAATCCCCAGCAGCCTATTCACCCCATCAGACACCAATGGAATGGGGAGCTTTCTCTGCTTTCCCTTTAGTCCAGCGAACACCATGGGAACGCCAGCGTGGTAGTCGATTGAGAGGCTTTCGATGTAAGGAAACTCATGGTTCAGGACCCGCAATACGGCAGCGATCTCTCCTTTTTTATCCAACTCCGAAAAGCGTTTTGCATTATCGTCGGTGGTTTCGTGTGCCCCAGGTGTGAACCATATGCATGGGAAGAAATCGATGCGCGAAGAGTCATACTGCAACCCGCTGGATGTGATCTTTGGGGTGGATACAATTGCCGGATGTCCGGCGCGTTTCCAGGTGAATTCAACCTGCGGTATCCCGCTAATCTGCTGCGGCATACTATTCCCACTAGAGGGAGGCTGCTTGCCAAACGGAAGTTCTTGCGAGCCGACTGGTTTTATGTACTGAACGGATAGGTGTCGGGTGTCAGAGTTAGGATTGCCGGTCAGCTTTATTGAAATCTTTTCGTCGTACTCGAAGTTATAGAACAAGTCTTCCCACAGGCCTCGGTAGGCCTGCGCATCGGTCGGAACGACGATCTGATTTCCCATTCTCCTGATGCCGCGCATCTGGAATACGACGGTTGGGGCTAGAGAACCAGACGAAATAAACACGGATTCAAGAAACGCACTTTTCCCGCTGGAGTTCTCTCCAACAATTAGGTTTACGCGCTTTAGGTTGGGAACTTCCAGATGCTTGAAGCATCGAAAGTTGGTGACATTTATTTGTTCGATCATGAATTCGTCACTTTCTCTCAGCGCGTGGTGTGTCAATTATATTTATGCCGTTACAGGAACATCCACCGTGCAGCGAGTGGAAAGACAAGGGCCAGACACGAGGCCGCGCTCCTGTGCTTCCCTCTTTAAATTATATCGGGCGTGTCAAGGAATCGCGGTGGAAAAGGGGGCCCCGGTCCGTACCGGGCACACTCTTCCCTCCCCCGAGTTCGCGGGTGCGCTACACTTCCAGATCATCATGTGGACTCGGCGCCAGTTCGTTGCAGTCTCAGCCGCAGCCGCACTGGTGCGCTCTATCTTTGCGCAAACTCCGCCCCTCCGCTTCATCGACTCGCACGTCCACGTCTGGAAGCACGATCCGGCGTTCCCCTTCGCCGCGGGCGCTCACCCTACGCCCGAGGACGCGACGGCGGAGATGCTGCTGGACCTGATGCGCGCCAACGACGTGGCCCGCACGGTCATCATCCAGGTCATCCACTACCGTTGGGACAACAGCTATCTGGCCAGCGTCCTGAAGCGTTACCCACGCGAGTTCCACGGCGTGTGCCGCGTCAATCCCGAAGACCCCGCGGCCCCGGACCAACTGGCTCACCTGACAGAAGTCCAAGGCTTTCGCGGCGTCCGGCTCAGTCCCGCGGCCGGCTCACAGGGCGACTGGATTCGCGGTCCGCTGATGCCGCCGCTGTGGCGCCGCTGCGCCCAGCTCAAAGTGCCCATGACCTTGCTGATCCCGGTAACGCGGCTGCCTGAACTGCATCCCTTGCTCGACGCCAACCCCGATCTTCAGGTCGTTATCGACCACATGGCCGACTCGCCTCTCGACCACCCCGAGCAACTCGATCTGCTGCTCGGCCTCGCCCGCTACCCCAAGCTCTTCGTCAAGGTCTCGCACATGTGGTCGCTTTCGGCGCAGCCTTACCCCTACCCGGACGCGGCGGCCCAGGTCAAGCGGATCTACGAATCATTTGGAGCGGCCCGCCTGATGGCAGGAACCGACTGGCCTATCTCTCTGCCCAAACAGTCCTACGCCCAGACGGTCACGCTGTTTCGCAACCATCTCGATTTCCTGCCCGCGAAGGACCACGCGCAGATTCTATCCAGGACCGTCCAACTGGTCTGGCCGTTCCATCTATGAAGGCATTCTTCTGACCCGCGAACACACCTCCACTCTGCACGCCGCGCCGGCGGATTGCGCGCGCACCTTCCCTGGCAGAGTGACCCGTCCCAAAACTCGACCGATACCTATACGCTGGTGGAAAGCGTGCTGCCTATGGAATTGAAAGCATTGTTGATGTCCGCGGCAAGGGTGGACATCCCGGCTGTTGCTCCCAGTGCGATGAGGGCAACCACCAAAGCGTACTCGATCAGATCCTGGCCATCGTCCTTCGATAGCAGGAGTAGCAACTTAGCAGAAAGGTCCAGCAGTCTCATTGGGGCCTCCTCGGTCAACTTTCCCGTTTCGGTGGATTGGTGCTGCATCATTGCACAGGAGAGCGCGCCGGGTCAATTGCTTGCCCAGCGCCCCCTCCCGCTGCAATAGGATGTTCCCCGAAACCTGGATCGAGGCCAGTGTCAGCCGACCTGGTCGAGCCTAGACGCTGGTGCTCAGCGTGCTGCCAATGGCATTGAAAGCATTGTTGATGTCCTTAGCGAGGGTCCCCATGCCGGCGATCGCTGCAAAGGAAACCAGGGCAATGATCAGTGAGTATTCAACAAGATCCTGGCCTTCTTCGCGGCTCAGCAGGTTCTGGATCTTCACGGACAACATCCAAAGGCGATTCGTCATTGTAATTCTCCTTGAATAGATTGCGCTTCCAGCCGTCGGCTGATTGCCTGTATATATGCAAGCGGCATGCCACTTTGGTGTTATGGGCATCTATCAGAAAACACAAGTGTGGTTAAAAGTCCGGCTGCTTTCGGTGTGACCGCGTGTTTACAGACCGGTCGCGGAGAGGTGCGCCGCGTATACATCTGAAGGACGCCGCGGGCCAACCTCGGGATCTGCGCCGTACCCAACAGGAAAGAGAGGGGTTACGGCGGTCACTCAGCTTCCCGGTCACGGCTGTAACTCCGCCCTCAATGGTTCGCAGATCGGGTTTGCCTCCTGCTCGCGGTCGGCCCTGCGATTGGCGAGAAGGTACCAGGCGAGCCATACCGGCGCAGTCCACGGGTACAGGACCGGATTTGTCAGCCGCACGCCGCGGAGGTTCGCCAACTCGATGCCCGCGCTTAGCAGCGCGAGCAAGGCTACCAGGCCTCGCGAGCGGTTCCGGTACAAGGCGTGCAGCAGCGCCGGCAGCAAGACCGCCTGATCCATGAACCAGGAGTAAGGGGCGACTGCCACGGAGACGAGCATCAGAAGTGAGCCATGCTCGATCCAGTCCCAGCGGCGGTGGCGCCGGAAGTAGGCCAGCGCCCAAACGCAACCCAGGGCCGCCGGCAGACCCTGGAGCCAGACCGCCCGGGGGTCGATGGCAAGGCGCAGCATTGTGCTCACGCACGGGATCAGCTTGGTTTCCAGTTGGGCGGCCCTCATCATCCGGACATAGTGAACCCAGGCCAGGGGGTCCAGAACGCATGCAACCGCGGTGCTGAGACCGAAAGCGGAGGCCGCTCCAAGCAGAATCCTGTAACCGCGGTTCACAACGATCCACGCCATCAGGACCACGCCGAACGGCAGAAATAGCTGCGGCTTCAGGGCGCACAGCCACAGCGAAGCGCCGGCCAGGAAGGGCCAAGTCCGGTGCAGGCGCAGAAACAGGACCAGCCCCAGCAGCACAAAGAGCGCCATCTGTCCGGAGATCAGGCAGGACAGTGCCGGCGCAAACGTGAACCCAAGAACATCCAGCCCGCTCATCCTTCGCTCATGCATGGCCGCAATCATGCGCACCGCAAGCCACAGTGAGGCAACCATGAGCAAGGACCACAGGAGCGACGCGGCACGAACGCCGAGGAAGCCGAGCAGAAGCACAATCGGCAGCGATGGCGGCGCGTTCCGCATGATAAGAGGTGGAGTATCGGCCGAGTACCCCACGGAGCGTTCCAGGCGCAGGGTTGCAGGCCCATCATAGGGGTCGGCGCGCTGGACAAGCTGGCGCCCGGCACTCCAATACGTTACAAAGTCCCGTTGCCCTGCGTACTTATCCGTAAGCAGCGTGGTGAAGATGCCCGCTGCGTTGAGCGCAAACACGAGGGTGCAGATGCCAACCACGGCAACCTCGAAGACTGTCCGGAACTTGATCCGTTGCGTCAATTGCTGTATTCGCAGGCGGAATCCTTGCGCGTCGGAACTGCGGGGCATCGCGTTACCTCGCTGGTTTTCGGTGTGGGCGCCGGACAGAAAGCCCCCCGGTCATGACCCCGCAACCTCGATCACGGCCGTGATTCCCTCGACCGTGACTGGCGGAGCGCCTGCACTTTCGCGTCTGGCCGATCGCGTTGCCAGCAGATACCATACCAGCCATGTGGGCACGGTCCAGAGATAAAACGCCGATTGCATAAGCGCCTTGCCGCGCAGCGGCGCAATCTCAAGGACCGCGCTGGTGATGGCAAGAATCGCGAGCAGGCTTCGCGAGCGCGTGACGTATACCCCATGCAACAAGGCTGGCATCAATACGGCTTGGTCGACGATCCACGTATAAGGGGCGACCAGCACGGAAACCAGCATCAGTAGCGAGCCGTGCTCCAGCCAGTCCCAGGCGCGGCGGTGCTTCCAGAAGTAGGCGAGCGCCCAAATACAGCCGATGGCGGCCGGAACATACTGCAGCCACATGGTGTTTGGACTGATGCTCTGGCGCAATACGATGCTCAGGCATGGAATCGACAGCTTGTCATAGCGCGAAGCGCTCATCATCCGGTGGTATTGCGCCCAGGCTGAAGGATCGAGGACGTAAGCGACGCCGATACTGAAAAGGAGCGCGCTCACCGCCCCGGCCAGCAGTCGATAGCGCCTGGCCGTGACGATCCACGCCAGCAGCACCAAGCCGAACGGCAGAAACAACTGTGGCTTCAAGGCACAAAACCAGAGCGCGGCGCCGGCGAGGAAAGGCCTGGAACGGTGAAACCGCAGGAATAGCGCCAGTCCCAGCAACACGAACATTGCCGCCTGATTGGCCGCCAGGCACACCAGCGCAGGGCCAAACCCATACGCGAGGTAGTGCAATTTGTTGTTTGGAGCCCCGTGTATCGCGCGGATCATTCGCACCGAAACGATCAGGCAGGCCAATAGCAGCAACGACCAGAGGATCTCTCCCGTCCGGGCTTGGAGGAAGCCAAGCGGATAGACCAGCAGCAGCGCCGGCGGCGCGTTCCCCATGACCATGGGAGGAATGCCGGAGGGAAAGCCCACGGCGCGTTCCATGGGCAGGAGAGCACTTCCGTCGTAGGGGTTTGCATGGTGCGTGAGTTGCTGTCCGGAGGCCCAGTACTCGACAAAATCGCGCGTCCCCGGAGCGGCGGTTCCCAACACCCCAGCGCCGATCCCTAACACGGTGAAGATAAGCGACAGCGTGCAGACGACCACCACCAGAAACTCGGCGAACGTGCGCAATCGATTGGCTTGCGCCGGCGGCTGCTCCTTTCGCATGGGGGCATTCTGTGCGGCCGGAGCGCCGTTCATCGCTGCACCTCGCTGGCTTCGATTTTCGGCAGGCTATGCCTCCCACAGGGATTGCGCCGGCGAAATGCAGGACCATCAGCCGGTCATGCCGCCCGGCGCTGTGCGGCCGTCATTGGGTTGTCGCAGTTCCAGTAGACGCGCCTTGGGTTGAAGTGGAGCCTCCGCCGCTGCCGGCAGGGGACATCCCGCTGTCGATCACCAGTGGCTGCTCGGGCTTCATGCTATCGATCAACTTCTCCACCGGCATCGTCGGTGGGGAAGGAGCAGGCGGCTTGACCCCGCTAACGTCGGCGCCCGGCGTGGTCATGGGAATTCCCGAATTTGAGGGCAGGAACTTGTCCGGATACTTGAGCGCGGGCACGGGCGCTCCCGCCGGCACCGGCGCGACAATTTCCGGCGTCACAATCACGATGAGTTCTGTATTCAACCTGCTGGTCGAAATGGACTGGAAGAACTTGCCCAGGATCGGAACATCGCCAAGGTACGGAATCTTTGAAAAATTCTTGGTCGAGCGGTTGTCCAGCAAGCCGCCGATGGCGAAGCTCTGTCCGTCGCGCAGCTCAACCTCCGTCTTCACCCGGCGCACGTCAATGCCGGGAACTATGAATCCCGAGATCGTAATACCATTGGCAAAGTCCAGAGAACTGACCTCCGGAGCCACCTGCAGGCGGATTGTGCCTCGCGGGGTAACCGTGGGAATGAAGTTCAGGCGCACCCCGAATTGCTGAAACTGGATCGTGATCGCCGCGGCGGACCCGACGCCCACTCCCTGTACCACAGGGTATGGGTATTGGCCGCCCGCGAGAAAGCTCCCCTCTTTGCCATTCTGGGTCAGCACATTCGGCTCGGCGAGGACCTCCAGTACTCCATTCGTCTCCAAAGCCTGTAGCGTTGCGCCTAGATTCAAGTCGGGGCGAAACACGGCAATGTTCAGCAGACTCGACAAGGTAGCAATAGCCGGAGTCGCGGCCGTGGATGCGGTCGCCTGAGTCCCCGAAGTCACCGTCGGGGGGGAGAACTGCTGCGTGGTCACGGAGCCAACAGTGTTGGCCGCGCCTAGACTGTACAGATTGAGGCCGAGTTGCTTGGCCAGCGTCCGGTCATAGCTGGCGAAGCGCACCTTCAATAGAATCTGCGGCTCTGCGGGAGGAACATCGACATAAAGCAAATTGACTACCTTGCCCGCCGTGGAGGCAATCTGAACCGCCCGTTCGGAACTGGTCAGGTCCTTTACAGTGCCGCGCAGGAAGACCAGGCCATTCTCCGAGGTGACCCGAAGCGTCTGCCCGGGAAGCTCCGTGCGCAGTTCGCGGCGCAGCGACTCAAGACGGTCATCCGCCGCAAAGCTGCTGGCGTGAACCAGCACGTTGAAGAACTGACGCTCGCCGCCCTGTTGCCACACGATCAGACTGGTCTCTCCGGGAGTCTTGCCGTTCAGCATAATCTCGGTTGGGCTCACCGCGGTGGCTTCGGCAACGTCGACCGATCCAACCGCGATCCGCTCGATCGGCTGGGCGCAGTCAACCAACACCGCCTTTCCCGCCGCGACCACCAGGTCGTTGGTCGTGTCCTGACCCGGGTTTGCGGCAGGCTGAGACGCGGCCGGCTGAGGGGAGGCTGCCGGGGCCTGAGCCGCGGATGCCGACTCGACGCTGATTGTAAGAAGCAACGCAAAGGAAATGGCAACGAAAGGGCCGATCTTCGTTCTCACGGTTTCTCCTCACCATCAACAAATTTTTCGTCGCTTCGTTTCGATCCGTTGTAGACCTGGACGACAACCGTCTTGGGCGCGGGGGCGGCTGCGGGGTGAGGCGCAGCCACCGGCTTGGAGAGCTTTGGCGGAGCGGGCACACTCTTGTCCCCAAACAGGGCTGCCATCGCAGTGCCGGGCGGTTGGGCAATCACCGTGTCCAGCGGATTCCGCAGCACCAACTGGATACTGGTCTGTTTGCTGGCCAGGCTCAGGTCTTCCGCCTGCGCCGGGGTTACCAGCAAGTTGACCACCTGGACCGGCATCGCCTTGCCGTCCGTGTCCTTCTGAATGTCGGTTCCAGCTGACAGGACTTCGATGTCCTGGAGCAGCGTTTTCACCTCGGGGCCCGCATCGGCGCCCGCATTGGCCCCCGGAGGATTGCCCGAGATCAGCACATCCACGTGCATCCCCGGAGTAACAAATCCGGCTACGCCCACCACGTCATCGACCTTGATCGCACAGGCCCTCATGCCTGGAGGAATGGTCGCCGCCAGGCCACCGCCGGCCCCGGGAGCAGCCAATCGGCTCTCCAGAATCGGCTCGCCCTCGTAGAGGTCTGAGATCACGCCCCGCCCCACCGCCTCCTGGCGGTTGGTAATTGCGCCCTTGGGCAAAGATCCGGATATCTCAGCCGTCCCAAGATCGGAGTTGCGCAAGACCGATCCGAGCTTAAGGTCCGTCGCTGCCACCACCACCTGGGTGGTCTTCTCTTGCGTCATCTCCAGGCGATTGCCGACGATGCGGTAGACGGCGTAGGAAGCCGCCAATGCAACGACAAACGCGGTTAGGAGAATGAGCTGCGCTCTCTTGTTCATAAGGAACCTATCCGGCTTACGTTCGAGCCAGTTCTGCGTTATGTAAGAAAGGTTGTCGCAATTTCCTTGCCAAAGGAATGCGCCTACAGTCTATCGCCAAATCATGGGTTTACACGGATTTGTCGATGCCAGTGTGAACGGGTGTATACCAAGCGTAAACCCTGTGTAGCCGGGCAGACACGATCCGGACCTTAGCCCTCCATTTTGCAGCGACTTGCGGCCCTGATGGTTGGCCGGAGAATTGCACTCGTAGCGTGAGAATACTCGATCCAGCCGAGGGACCGGCCGCACCTCTCCGGCCTCGCCCGGATAGAATGGCAGAACAACCACCGCACCAGGGCAGAGAGAGCCGCAGATCGACGCATCGCAATCGGCTACCAGAGGTAGTACGGATTCGACGCTGCAATTAATCGGAACAACGCAGCCAGGGTGATTATGAGGTCTTCCCGCACTATCACACTTTTCGCGCCACCACCGCTGCCCTTGCGCCGCGATTCGTCTTCCGTTGTGGCCTCAGTTGTGGTGCACGGCCTGGTGTGCGCCTGCCTCATCTTGGGGATTCGGAGCGCGCCGCGAGTTTCCAACCGGTCCGCCATCCGCCGCTACACAGTCCGGGTCCTGAACGTGCCCATGCCGGATCCGCAAGTGGAACAGACCGCCGGAATCAGCGTCCCGCGTCCGGTTGCGAAGGCTGCGGCGGCGCCCCTGCCGGCGCCCGGGGGCAGCCCAGCCTCGATGCCTGACGTGGCAACCCGGCTTGCGCAGCTTCCCAGACGCCAGATCCTGATCCAGCCCGATGCGCCGCCGGACGTCCTGCTCCAGCACCCGACGCCGATTCCACTGGTCCTCAGGTGGACGCCTCCGGACATTCCGGTCAAAGTGGTTACCCTCGCTCCACCGCCGCAGAAGGCCCTCATCGCCAAGCTGCGACCGTCGATCGAGCCGCCCAACCGCGAACTGACACCCGCTGACATCAGGATGTCGTCGACCAACCTTGCCACCGCCCTTCCAACGCTGCCGGCAACTACCACATCTCCCATCGTCGTTCGCGGACCTGAACCCGCCAGGCGCATTCCCGAAACGTACGCCAAGCAGCTGGAGCAACCAGCCCCGGCCCAGATCATGTCCCTCTCCGATCTTCAATCGCAGCAGGGACCCGTTGCCATACCACTCGCCAATGCGCCGGGACGCGCGGTGGTTGCCGCGTCGCCGGCCATGGGGCCGGCGGTGAACTCCGGGGAGGGAGGTCACGGCAACGCCGAGAGCAGGCAATCCGGCAACGGCGCAGGGCCAAGCCCGGCAACCGCGGAAGCCAAAGCCGGCGGCAGCGGTGGGACAGCCGCTCCATTAGGCGCCAAGGCCGAGCCGGAGCAGGAGCTCGGACTCGACGGGGGTCCCGGAACTTCCGTCACGCGCATCCACTTGAACAAAGACGGCCAGTTCGGCGTCGTCGTCGTGGGTTCGACATTGGCCGAGCAGTATCCCGAGACGGTTGGCTTGTGGGGCGGCCGGCTGGTCTACACCGTGTATCTGCACCTGGGCAAAGGCAAGGCGTGGATCCTTCAGTACGCAGTGCCGCCCGCCGCGCAAGCCGCCACACCCGCAAACGCCGGCCGGCCGGACGCGCCCTGGCCGTACGATATCGTGCAACCTCACCTTGACCCGAACGACTACACCTCGGACGCGGTGATGATCCACGGATTTATCAATCTCGCTGGCCGCTTCGAGCGGCTTGCCGTGGTCTTTCCCACCGAGTTCGCGCAGGCAAAGTTTTTGCTCACTGCGCTCCAGCAGTGGCAGTTCAGACCCGCCCGCCAAAACGGGCAGCTCGCTCCGGTGGAGGTCTTGCTCATCATTCCCGAAGAAACCGAGTAGCTGCCGGTACCCACCCCGATTCGGCCGGACCGGTCTGCAATCTTCTGTGCAGCTCAAAACCACCGGCCAGAGAGCCCTACTCGGCGACAATGTACCCGGAGTCGGCCTGGAGGCGCGCAAGGAACGCCTTCACGGTCTTTAGATCCGCTTGCTGGTGGAAGTCGCTGTCGGCATCGACGGCTTGCATCGAAGACGGCAAAATAAACGCAAATCCGACTCCGTCGGTTCCGGCTCGAAGCACCCGTGCGGTCACTGCAATCGAACGGTCGGGCTCCACCTTAGCTTTGTCGCTTCTGGTCAGCGTCATCTTGATCAGCGTGTTTGGGTACCAGCGATCCTCCGTCGCCAGGTACATCCCGTCGACGCCGATATCCCGAACCTGATGCGGCTCGGAACTTACTGCACCCCAGTAATAGGCCACCAGCGGAAGCGCCGCATGCCGTTTGGCCCGCCGACGATCCTTCGACCACAGCCTCGCAAACCTGCTCCTCATTGGCCCCCCTCATCTCCTGGCTATCATTTCCGACGCTCCCGCGCCTGAAACGCTGCGGTTCAGGTGCTGCTCCATCTCCTCCGCCACGCAGATCAATAGTTGATCTCCGACCTGGGTTTGGGACGAATAAATGGT
>Ga0182030_10022553_pt1 | contig 11710 bp, 14 predicted proteins | sample 812S3MmetaG_FD_121299 | JGI IMG/M metagenome (GOLD analysis project Ga0182030, IMG submission 121299) | Permafrost microbial communities from Stordalen Mire, Sweden - 812S3M metaG (Illumina Assembly) | ecosystem: Environmental > Terrestrial > Soil > Wetlands > Permafrost | place: Sweden... | reverse complement strand
GCGGATGAAGACCGGGTGCGCGCGGAAATCCGGCGCAAGAACACCATCGCCCGCAAGCTCCGCCGGATTCTGCAACTGCGCTTGAAGAGTCCGTTTTATCTGCCGAGCGCGCAGTTGCTGCCGTTGCTGGTGGGCGAGGCGCATTACTACGGCAACGTCGCCGAATTTGAAGCCGTGCTTGACCAGTTCATCGTGGAACTAGAGGAGGCCGCCAAGACGCCGGAAACCGAACCGTATATTCCGCTGCTGCTGGCCGGGCTTTTCGGGGCCTCCCAAAGCGGCGCGACGCTGCTCAAATCCATCGAGGATTCACGCGGCTTTGTCGCCGGTTTTGTCATTCACAGCTCGGCGGATTATCGTGAGGATATTCCGCCGCTGGAAGCGCTGGCACATTATGTTTTTGACGCGCAAAGCCGGGGCGAACTGGGTGAAGTGTGCGGGGCTTCCGCCACGCACCGCCGCATCCGCGTGGAGGAATTGCTCAAGGAAACCGGCTCGCGCGGCATCATTTCCTCGTCCACGACCGGCTGTCCCTACGGCAGCATGGTGCAGCAGTTGGAGCGCGACTATTTCAAGAAAAACGGCATTCCGCTGATCGCACTGGAAACCACGGTTCACAACGAACTGCCCACCGAGGAACAAATCACCCGCGTGAAGGCGTTCATCGAAATGCTTTCCTGACGAAAGACAATGAGCATCCTTGAACTCAACGGACTCACCCGGCGCTTTGGCGACCTGACCGCCGTGAACGGCGTGAATTTGTCCATCCGCGCGGGCGAAATTTTCGGCCTGCTCGGTCCGAATGGCGCGGGCAAAACCACCGTCATCAAGATGCTTACCACGCTCCTCCCGCCGAGCGCGGGCACGGCGCGGGTGGCGGGCTTTGACATCTCAAAACATCCGGCGCGGGTGCGCGCACAAATCGCCTACGTGCCGCAACTGGTTTCGGCGGACGGCGGTTTGACCGCTGCGGAAAACCTGCGGCTCTTCGCCAAGCTTTACGGCGTGCCGCGCCGCGAAATAGCGCCGCGCGTCAGCGATGCGTTGAAATTCGTCGGGCTGGACGAGGCCGCCGACCGCGTGGTGCGCGGCTATTCCGGCGGCATGGTGCGGCGGTTGGAAATCGCGCTGGCGCTGATCCATCGTCCGCGAGTGCTGTTTCTGGACGAGCCGACCGTTGGCCTTGATCCGCTCGCGCGGCAGACCGTCTGGCAACAGGTGCGCCTGCTCGTCAAGGAATTCGGCATGACGATTTTGCTCACCACGCATTTCATGGAAGAAGCCGACAGCTTGTGCGACCGGATTGCCATCATGAATCGCGGACAGGTGACGGCGACCGGCACTCCGGCGGAGTTGAAAGCAGCCCTCGGCTCGCCCGACGCCACGCTGGACGACGTCTTCGCGCATTACTCCGGAGAACAACTCGAAACCGAGGGCAGCTTTCGCGACATTACCCGCGCCCGTCGCAACGCGGTCAGACTTGGTTGAACAATTATGAACCTCATTGAAATCGGCCGCATTCACAGCCCGTTCAAACAGGCCACGGGCACGCCCATCCAACCCAGCCGCGCTGGCGGAACGGAAGGATTAATTCAGCTTGCTCCGCAGTTCGCGGCGGCGCTGAAGGATTTGGAAGGTTTTGACCGCGTGTGGCTGATCTACTGGTTCAACCGCGCGGCGGCGGCCAAGCTCACGGTGATTCCCTACCGCGACGTCGTCGAGCGCGGACTTTTCGCCACGCGCGCCCCGGCCCGCGTCAATCCCATCGGCCTCTCCAACGTCCGGCTGCTGGGAATCGAAGGCACGGTTTTGCGCATCGCCGACGTGGATATTTTGGACGACACGCCGCTGCTCGACATCAAACCCTACGTTCCGGCTTACGATAATTTTTCGGTTCAGCGCCTCGGCTGGGTGGACACCGTGCCGGATCGTCCCGTGGTGGCGGATGACCGCTTCGAGAAAAAACCTTTATGAAATCCATCGAAAGCGAAATCGCCTTGCCCGCTTGGACCGAACCGCCGCCGGAATCCTCGTGGCAAATTTCCACGCTGCTTCGCCTGCCCGCGCAGTGCCTGGCGCTGGTGGAAATTGAATTTCTCAAATTGCGCCGCGATCCCACCGATCTTTTGACGCGCGCCGTGCAACCGGCGTTGTGGCTGCTGATTTTCGGTAATGTTTTTTCCAAGCTGCGCGCCGTGCCCACCGGCGATTTGAGCTATCTCGATTTCATGACGCCGGGAATCCTGGCGCAGAGCGTTTTGTTCCTCGCCATTTTCTACGGCATTGGCGTCATTTGGGAACGCGACCTCGGCGTGATGCACAAGCTGCTCGTCAGCCCGACGCCGCGCGTGGCGCTGGTGCTGGGCAAGGCGCTTTCCGCCGGCTTGCGCGCGCTGGTGCAGGCGGTGTTGATCTATCTGCTCGCCTGGTTGCTGGGCGTTCATCTCAACTGGCATATCCTTCCGCTGCTCGGCGTGGGCGTGGTGGTGCTGCTGGGCGCGACGGCGTTTTCCATTTTCTCGCTGATCATCGCGTGCATCGTTAAATCGCGGGAGCGGTTCATGGGCATCGGGCAGGTGCTGACGATGCCGTTGTTCTTCGCCAGCAACGCGATTTATCCCATCGCCATCATGCCCGGCTGGCTCAAGGTCGTCGCCCATGTCAATCCGCTGACCTATCAGGTGGACGCCCTGCGCGCCCTGATGGTGCAGGGCGGCGAAAGCCATTTCGGCCTCGGCGTGGACCTCGCGGTGCTGACGGTCACGGTCGCCGTCTTGACGACAATTTGCGCGCGGCTATATGCGAATCTGGTGCGATGACAAATTCCCTAAAACTGAAAGGTAAAATATATGTCCCAACCATTTGATAAAAATAATTCCGAAGACTGGCGGGAAATCGTCAATGCCTTGGTGAAGTCGGTGAAGTTTGGCTCGGTTCAAATCGTGATCCAGGATGGCAACGTGGTTCAGATTGACAGCACGGAAAAAATCCGCCTCGACCAACCGCAGAGCAAGGGCGCTTCCGGCAAAAAACAGACGCCACCGTCAGGAAAATAATCAATCATGCCCACCTGGAATCCCAATCAATACCTGAAATTTAAGAACGAGCGCACACAGCCGTCGCTGGATTTGATTTCCCGCATCAGCCTGGAGAATCCCACGACGATTCTCGATCTCGGCTGCGGTCCCGGCAACAGCACGGCGGCGTTGCGTCGCCGCTGGCCAGACGCGAAAGTGACCGGGCTGGATAATTCCCCAGAGATGATCGCCGCCGCGCTCAAGGATTTCCCCGAGGGCGAATGGATTCTCGGCGATATAGCGACGTTCCAACCGGCGGCACAAAGCGATTTGATTTTCGCCAACGCCGCATTGCAGTGGGTGGAGCATCACGAAACACTTGTGCCCCGGCTGTTCAGCTTTGTGAAGTTTGGCGGGGCTTTGGCCGTGCAGGTTCCGGCCAATGGCGATTCACCGCTCGCCAAGGCCGTGTCCGCCGTGGCGGCCAGTCCGGCTTGGCGCGGACTGACCGTCGGCTGCGAGCGACTGCTCAATTACCGTTCGCCGGAGTATTATTTCGACATTCTCCAAACACGCGGCTCGCATTTTGATATCTGGCAGACGACTTATTATCACGTCCTCGCTTCGCAGCAGGGGCTGATCGAATGGTATCGCGGCACGGGAATGAAACCGTTTCTTGACCGGCTGCCGGATGACACGGCACGTGCGGTTTTTGAAGCGGAGGTGCTGAATCAAATCGCTCCATTCTATTCCGCGCAAGCGGACGGACGGGTGTTGTTCCCGTTCAAACGCAATTTTTTCACCATTTACAAATGATCGGTTTATCAAACAAATGAAAGTTCTCGCCATCAACGGCAGCGCCCGCCAAAACGGCAACACCGCGCTGCTCATCAACCATGTCTTTGCCGCGCTCCAGGCGGAAGGCATCGAAACCGAACTCGTCCAGCTCGGCGGCCACGCGATTCGCGGCTGCAGCGGCTGCAATGCCTGTATGAAACTCCAGAATCGCCGCTGCTCCATTTCGGGCGACCCGGTCAACGACATCATCGCCAAGATGGCCGAGGCCGACGGCATCATCCTCGGCTCGCCGGTGTATTTTTCCGACATCACGCCGGAGTTGAAGGCGCTGATTGACCGCTCCGGCCGCGTGGGCCGCGCGAACGGGCTGCTGTGGAAACGCAAGGTTGGCGCAGGCGTCATCGCCGTGCGACGCGGCGGCGCGATCCATGCGCTGGATACGATCTACCATTTCCTGCACATCACGCAGATGATTATTCCCGGCGCGCCGTATTGGAATTTCGGCATCGGCCGTGACGTCGGCGACGTGGAAAAGGACGAGGAAGGCATCGCCAACATGAAAGGCCTGGGCGAAAACATCGCCTGGCTGCTGAAGAAACTTCACGCCTGAAAACCATGATCGAACTTCTCCGCAAACGCCGCAGCATCCGCAAATACACCGCCCAACCGGTCAGCCGGGAATCGCAGGATTTGCTGGTGGAGGCGCTGCTCCGCTCGCCAACCTCGCGCAACAACAAGCCGTGGGAATTCATCGTCGTGGACGATCCCGCCTTGGTGGAAAAACTGTCCACGGCGAAACAGCATGGCGGCGCTTTCCTGAAAGACGCGCCGCTGGGCATCGTCATCGCCGCTGACAGCACGAAATCCGACGTGTGGGTTGAGGACACCGCCATCGCCGCCATTTTAGTGCAGTCGGTCGCCGAGTCACTAGGATTGGGGAGCTGCTGGATTCAAATCCGCAAGCGCCCGCACGACGAGAAAACAACGGCGGAGGCGTTCATCCAACAACTGCTCGGCCTGCCGGAGCAGATCAAGGTCGCCTCGATCATCAGCCTCGGCCATCCGGCGGAAACCAAGCCGCCTGTGCCGGCGAACGAATTGGATTATCACAAGGTGAAGCTCAACCATTATTCAAAAAAACTGTGAGCCTGCGCGCGCCAACTCCACTGACGAAAGCGGAAATCGTCGCCGAAGCAAAACGTCTCGGCGCGGTGCTGGTGGGCTTTGCGCCGGTTGGGCGCTGGGCCGAGCATGGCGATTTGTCCTGGGAATTCGATCCGCAACGGCTCTGGCCGCAGACCAAAACGGTGATTGCCATCGCCATTCCGTCGCTGTTGCCAATCACGGAAGCCACCGCGCCCGCCGTCTATCGCTCGCAATACACGAACACCAACCAGTTGCTCGACGAAATCGCCTACCGGTTGTCGGCGTTTCTGAACCGGCACGGCCACGCCGCCTTTAACATCTGCCGCGACGGCTACGGCGAAGGCGTGATGAAAGTCCGTCCCATCGCGGTGTTCTCGCACGTCTGGGCCGGGCATTATGCGGGCATCGGCGAGGTTGGCTGGAATCATTGCCTGGTCACGCGCGAATTTGGTCCGCGCCACCGGCTCGTGTCCGTGCTGACGGCGCTAGAGTTGGAAGGCGATCCGATGGTGGAGGAAAATTCGCTTTGCAACAAATGCCAGCTCTGCCAGAAGGCGTGTCCCACGCAGGCTTTCTCCGGCAACCGGCACAAGGACCGCCGCTCGAACATGAACAAATTCGCGTGCTTCAGCCGCCGCGACAAATTCAAGATTCAACAAGCCTGCGGCTATTGCCTCAAGGTTTGCCCGGTCGGCGAGGATCGCAAACTTTATCAAAGCCTGAAAGTGAACCATTACTTCGAGGAGCGAAAAGCCTATTTCGCTGCCAACAAAATTTCGCTCGACCCGGTTCATCCGCTGAATATCGAAACCTGATTTTATGCCACGCACGCCTTTGACCAAAACGCAAATCATCGCTCACGCCCGCGATTTGGGCGCGGAGTCTGTGGGCTTTGCCCCGGTGAGCCGCTGGGATGACTTCGCCGGAGTGCCGCCGAATTTTCGTCCGCGCGCCATCTGGCCGCTGGCTAAAACGGTGATCGTCATCGCCGTGCCGCTGTGGCTGCCCATCGTGGAAGCCGCGCCGTCGCAACTGGGCCGCGAGCAATACATCATCACAAACGAGCTGCTCGACGAGGTCTCGTATCGGCTGGCGGTGTTTCTGAACCGCCACGGTCATGCCGCCATCAATCTGCCGCGCGACGGCCAGGGCGAACCGGAAGTGCTGGCGGAGACGCCGACGGCAATCTTCTCGCACGTCTGGGCTGGGCAACTTGCCGGTCTCGGCGTGGTGGGGCGCAGCCGCGCCTTGCTCACGAAAGCTTACGGTCCACGGCAGCGGCTGATTTCCGTGTTCACGGATTTGGAACTGGAAGGTGATCCGGTGCTGACGGAGGATTTCTGCGGCGATTGCCACGACTGCGAAAAAATTTGTCCGTCGCGCGCATTAACCAGCCAGCCGGGCAAACGTTTGGCGGACTTCAACCTTGCCGCCTGCGCGGGCGAGGGCAAGCGGTTGCGCGTGGCTTTCCGTAATCCGTGCGGCTTCTGCATCAAGGTTTGTCCGGTCGGCGAAGACCGGCAATTGTTCGGCAGCACCAACACGCAGAAGTATTTTGACGAAGCCGCCGCGCTCGCCGCCAATCCCAACGCGCCGGAATACCAGGACTGGCTGCATATCCGCAAATACGGCGGCTTTCCGCTGCCGGAAGATCCCATCTCCATTCGCTAACTCATTAATATCATCATGGAACTGTTTGAAGCCATCAAAGAGCGTTACAGCTATCGCGGCCCGTTCAAATCGCAGGTCGTGCCCGAAAAGGATTTGAGAAAGATCGTCCAGGCCGGCTTGGACGCGCCCACCGGCAAGAATCTCCAGACAACACAGTTTGTCATCATCAACAAGCCGGACACGCTGGCGCACGTGAAGGCGGTATTTGCCGGGCAGCAGTTCATTGTGACTGCCCCGGCGTTCATCGCCACGATCATTGACACCAATCCGCAGCCCGCTCCCGAATACGCCTACACCTTCGAGGTCGAGGACAACGCGGCGGCCACGCAGAACATCCTGCTGGCCATCACTGGGCTGGGCTACGCCTCGGTCTGGCTGGACGGCGTGCTGCGCTACGAACAGCGCGCGGAGAAGATCGGCAAGATCATCGGGCTGCCGGATTCCAAGCGGGTGAGAATTCTGCTCCCGGTCGGTGTTCCAACGGAAGCCGGGCCGCGCAAACCTAAACTGCCGTTCGCCGAGCGGGCGTGGTTCAATCATTATGCACCTGCTGTTTGATCTCGACGGCACGTTGACCGATCCGTTTCCCGGCATCAGCCGGTGCTTGCAACATGCACTGGTTTCGCTGGGTCGCCCCGCTCCGGCAGCGGAAAGCTTGCGCTGGTGCATCGGTCCGCCGTTGCAGGAAAACCTTGCCATTTTGCTGGGATCAAACGACCAGGATTTGATTGCCGCCGGCGTGGCGCATTATCGCGAGCGGTTCGGCAATGTCGGGCTGTTTGAAAACAAAGTCTATCCCGGCATCGAAACCGCTTTGGCCGAGTTGACGCAGCAGGGACACACGCTGGGCGTGGCCACCTCCAAGCCCACGGTTTTTGCCCGGAGGATTGTGAATCATTTCCGGCTGGCAAAATATTTCTCTTCCGTGGATGGCAGCGAATTGGACGGAACGCGCCGGGATAAAGGAGATTTGATCGCTCACATTTTGCGCCGGGACGGCGTGGATGCCTCCCGCGCGGTCATGATTGGCGATCTGGCGCGGGACATTTTCGGTGCGCGCCGAAATGACGTGGCCGGCATCGGCGTGCTTTGGGGATATGGCTCGCGCGAGGAATTGGAAGCGGCCGGTGCGGTGGCCTGCGCTGCGTCAGCGGCTGAACTGGCCACGGTGGTGATGGAGCTTTTCCCGGAATCGGAGGTAATTGCCGCATGATTGACCTTACCAAGACTAACAACGGGTTTCAACGCGCACCCGGCACGCCGCCTTTGCCGGCCACGCCATTTCGTTTCGTCCTGCATTTCGTGGCGCGGCGGCGCTGGTGGTTTCTGGTAATCATTCTTCTGGAGGCGGCGAACTCGGCCTGCAACATCACGATTCCGCTGGCGTTGAGCCGCATCATCAAGGCGGTGACACACGCGCAGTCGCAATCGCTGGTGCTGGTGGACGCGCTGACCGCGCCGCTGCTGTTTTTCCTGGCGCTTGGTTTGGGCGAGGTGTTGTTCGGCGGCGCTTCGCGGAATCTTCAGCTTCGGATCGGGCCGAAGCAGCGTCAGGAAGTTACGCGCGAGGTGTATGCCTATTTGCAGCACCACTCGCATCGCTTCTTCAGCAACAACTTCGCCGGCGCGCTGGCGCACCGGGTCAGTGAAATGTCGCAGGGCGTGAACATGACGCTCTGGACGCTCATTTTCGATTTCTGGCCGGTGGTGATCACGTTCAGCGTTTCAATCGTAGTGCTGCTGCATACCAACCTTCGCTTGGGCGCGCTGGTGGGCGCGTGGGCGGCGGCGTTTGTTGGAATCTCATTCTGGCTGGCGCTGAGAAGCCGTCCGTTTTCAGTGAAGGCGGCGGCGGCGCGCAGCGAAACCACCGGTAAGGTGGTGGATTCGGTGTCGAATCTCACAAGCGTGAAACTCTTCGCGCGGCTCGGCTTTGAGCGGTTGTTTCTGGACAAGTATCTCACCCAGGAAATGTGCGCCGTCAGAGCTTCGCTGGTTTATTCGGAACGTATCCGGCGGTTTCAGTTTCTGGCGGCGGCGGTGCTCAAGGTGGCCGTGGTCTGGTATTCGCTGCGACTGTGGGGACAGGGAAAAATCGGCGTGGGCGATTTTGTCATGGCCACCAGCATGGCGCTGCTGCTCATCACGGAGGCTCGCAATTTGAGCCGGCGCTTTCTCGAATTTTTTGAATTCATCGGTAACGTGGCCAACGGCGTGAACACGCTCATCCGGCCGCACGAATTGATTGATGCGCCGGACGCGCGCCCGGTGAAAATCGCCAGCGGGGCAATTGAGTTTCGCAATGTGGAATTCGCCTACACGCCGGATCGGAAAATATTTGATTCTCTGAGCGTGACGATTCCCGCCGGCCAGCGCGTGGGATTGGTGGGCTTGTCCGGCTCAGGCAAATCCACGTTTGTGAGTCTCATCCTGCGGATGCACGATCCGCAGGCGGGACAAATTTTGATTGATGGCGTGGACATCCGCGCCTTCACGCAGGAGTCACTGCACGCGCAGCTCAGTCTCATTCCGCAAGACCCCAGCCTGTTTCACCGCTCGCTGATGGAGAACATCCGCTATGGCTGGCTGGAGGCGACGGACGCGGAGGTGAAGGAGTCCGCACGCCGGGCGCACGCGCATGAGTTCATCGCGCAGATCCCGGAGCAATACGATTCCCAGGTTGGCGAACGCGGCGTCAAGTTATCCGGCGGCCAGCGCCAGCGCATTGCGATTGCCCGCGTCATCCTGAAAGACGCACCGGTCCTGATCCTCGATGAAGCCACGTCGAGCCTTGATTCCATCACGGAAAAAACCATTCAGGACAGCCTCAACGAAGTGATGAAAGGCAAGACGGTGATCGTGGTGGCGCATCGGCTTTCAACCATTTCCCATCTCGATCGCATCCTGGTGTTTCACGAAGGACGCATCATTGAAGACGGTCGCCCGGCGGAATTGGTCGCGCGGCGTGGCGCTTACTATCGCCTCTGGAGTCGCCAGGCCGACGGATTTTTGGGCGAGGGATCAACGCCGAAAATTGGCGAAGCTTCAAGCGAATTGGAATCCGCCGCGCCGCCGGTGACGGTCGAAGAGGAATTGCCCGCCATCGAGGACGGCGACAGTTCCGTGGCTCAGCCGGTTGACCGGCTCGCCAAAACATGACTTTACCAATCGCTTATAAACATTGGCGAAACTGAAACAAACAAAAACAACAACATGAGCACATCCAACATTAACGATCTGACCCAACATCCACCGCGCAGCCCGCGTTCCCGGCTCGGCGGCTACGTCATCCTGCCGCGCGTTCTCGACAAGGCTCGCGCCAAGGCGGCGGGAAAAAGCGGCGAATACGTTTACCCCGGCCCGCTCGACAAGCGTTTCTTTGAATTTGTCAAAATTGATCCCGACGCGCTTTATGCTGAAATCCAAAACGGCAAAGGCGACGGCGAAATTCTGGAATGGATCCAGCAGAACGCCGGTTACAAACCCGCGCCGTGGGAAATTCTCCAGTGGTCCGGCTACAACGAAGCGCGTGTCCCCGACAGCATCCAGGCCAAGGAACGCGTGCTCAAGGCGGTGACGGCGCTTGCGCCCAAACGCACAGACATCCTGACCGGCTTCGATTTGCTGGAGCTGGATGATTACGTTTCGTTTGGTGGAAAACCCTGATTGAACATAGCACCGCGTTCCTCCGGTGGGGAACGCGGTGCGGAAAACCAACCGCATCCATTTATTTCGTCCAAGTATGGCCACGCCAATAATTCCGCCAACTTTTCCTCCGCTAAAAATCACGACCTTGCGGGAAAATCTCCTGCTGGCCACCGGCGGGGCTGGCGCGAACAGCGGCATTTTGATTGGCCAGGATCATCTGCTGTTGATAGATGCGAAAATGACTGCCGCCACCGTTCATGAGTTGTCCCAAATCATCCAGATTCAGGTTGGCAAGCCGGTTTCAAAAATCATCCTGACCCACGGTGACATTGATCACGTCGGCGGCATTGATGCTTGGCCGGAACCATTCGTGCTCATTTCGCACGAGCTGACGCGCAAAGATATCATCGCCCAAGCCGACCGCATTTCCGTCAAGCATCTTCCCGATGTGACTTTTACCGGAAAACACCAGCTCGACTTTGAGGGGGTCGCGGTGGAACTCATTCACATTGGACCGGCGCATACTGGCGCCGACACGGCGGTTTTGTTTCCGGGGTTGCAAGCGGCCTTTGTGGGCGACGTCCTTTTCTTCAACCGCGAGCCACTGATTCACCGGCACAAAGGCGGTTCATCGGCGGGACTGATTGCCGCGCTGGATTTTCTGCTGACGCTGGAGGTGGATACCTTCGCCAGCGGCCATAGTGATCCGGTGGGCAAGGTGGAAGTAAAACAATTGCGGGAGGCCATCGCGCAGCGGCGCGAACAAGTGCGGGCGCTGGCCGCCGCCCGCTCATCGTGGGAGGACATCAAGGCGCGTCTGGCCATCAAGGATATTGAGCCGCCACCGGGACGGCCCCGATTTCCATCGCTGGCAGAGGTGATCTATCAGGAATTCATTGGGGCGGATGCACGCGGCAGCACGGCGCCAGAAACACCGGTTAATACACAACCTTTGGCAGCTCATTCTAGAATATGAAAAGCTCCCCAAAATCGAGCACACTTCTGCAAGCCGTCTATGCCGGTGACGCCAACTACCAGAAAGAAAGTCCAGCCGCGCCAACTGGCAAACCACTCAATTGGCGGAAATGGCTTCATCACATCCACCGAGATCTGGGTTTTTTGTTTTTCGGGGCCACGATCGTCTATGCCGTCTCGGGATTGTATTTGAACCATCGAAATACCTGGAGTCTTGCTTACGATCAAATTTCCCGGCAGAAACTGGCGGTGCCCGCGCCCGGTCGCGAAAAAATCTTCACCACTCAGGATGCCACGAATCTATTAGCGGTGGCGGGCGTGAACGGGGATTACTTGGGGCACGACTTGTCGGTCGCCGGCGAGGTGAAAATCCTTTTTCAGGGCGGCAATGCAATCTTGAATCGGGATACCGGTCGCGTGGTGGTTGAAACCAGGCATCCCCGGCCCATGCCGTT